>Ga0078894_10004994_pt1 | contig 10193 bp, 7 predicted proteins | sample LauGreSu1BDMLBSD_2_FD_67506 | JGI IMG/M metagenome (GOLD analysis project Ga0078894, IMG submission 67506) | Freshwater lake microbial communities from Lake Michigan, USA - Su13.BD.MLB.SD (version 4) (version 4) | ecosystem: Environmental > Aquatic > Freshwater > Lake | place: Lake Michigan, USA...
GAACAATTTGCACAGTCTTTAAACGGAGATGGCTTTAATAGCTCCAATGGAGTATTTAAGGTAAATTATAAAGCATACTCAGATCTTTCAATCGCAGTTGGAAGAGATGCAGATCCTAGTTTATTAGTAAAGGATTCGGTTTTTCAGGTTGGTGATATTGTTAAAGGCAAAGTTAAAGGATCAGATAAGAAGATAAAAGGTGAAGTAATAGAAACATCTAAATCAACTGATGGAAAATCTTACATCATAAAGATTCAATCTTTAAAAAATAAAAAAAATTATTCACTAATTCCAGGATCAATTGAGTTCAGTGAAGATAGAGGAAATTCTAAAAATGTTATGGGTATGGGTATAGATTCTAGAGAAAAGAATGCTCAAAATCTAAAATATAACGGAGGTAATATTATTTGGGGATCTTTAGAAAATAAAGCATTAGATCATCCTTATTCAGATATAGAAGGAGATCCTGTAGAAGGACCAATGGGAACTGGATGGAAAATACAATTCTCTGATGATCTACCAGAAGAGGATCTTATATTTAATTCAGTTTTACCTGCTCCAAAAGACAATATCATACATTTCTCTAGGTCTTCAGTAAATGATGCGTTTAAGGATATCATAAAAGCGGCTGAGGCATTCTGTTATTTCTGTTATCACCCAGAACTTTCTGAAGAGCCTATGGATCTAAAAGCACTTCTATCTGTACTATTTCTAGAATTAAAGAATGAGCTAGAACCTAAAAAACACGTTATACATTATTTCCCAGCTCTTTGTGATAAATCCTATGGAGAATCTAAGGACGAAAATATAGAAAAAGCAAAGGAAATCATAAACAGATTTTTGTAATGTCTATTGAAAGAAAAAGAAATCTTTTAAGAATTACCAGAGAAAGATTTATAAATGCAGTAAAGCCACCTTCTCCCCCCTTACAGGAAAATATAGAAGCAGCTACAGAAAATACTATAGCAAATCAAAATAAAGCAGATAGGATAAAAACAAATGTAAAATCCTCACATCTGGGTAATTCTTTATATCCTAACTATATAAATAAATTTAGTGGGGAAACTTTTATAGTAGCTGGGTGCGGTTCGTCTATTAATTTATATGACGACTTTAGTAAGTACTATGTTATAGGAGTTAATGATATAGAAAGAATATTAACGCCAGATTTTCTAGTTGTTGTAAACGATCACAGAACATTTATGAGAGGTAGATGGGATTATGTTAAAAATTCTTTAAGCCCTGTTATATTTAGTCATCTTGATGATCCAGGTCCTATAAATAGATCTTCACATCTAGCTAAGATAAAAATAGGATCTAGAAATACCCCGAATCTTGAGAACTTAAGTGTAGTAGACTACACAATGAATTCACCTTACATGGCTATAATAATAGCTTATCAATTAGGTGCTAAAAAGATAGGTATGGTTGGTGTTGATTTTACGCAGGACCATTTCTTTGCAAATACAGGAAGCCACAAGCTATCTAAGCACGTTAATAATATAGATAACGAATATCTAGTTCTAAAAAATCTTCTGGAGGCAAGAGGAGTTAAAGTAGCAAACCTTTCTCCAATAAGTTTACTGTCATCTTGGCCAAAAATGGATCTTGATCAATTTGATTCTCTTTAAGAAACTTATTCTTTTTTACTGGTAAAAAAAGTATGGATACAATTAGAAATGGATTTGTAATAAGAATCCCTGATAATAATTATAGAGAAAATTCTCTTTCTAGAATAATATGTGATAGAATAAAAAGTTACCTTTCTTTAGGGTATAAATTATTTATTATTGAATTATCAGAAAAAGACATAGAATTTTCAACAGAAATAAATGAATCTGAGAAGGAAAGATTTTTTCATTATCTGGAAGATCTTAATATAAGAATATCATTCTACATCAAAAGTAAGCACCATATAGTTTCAACTGATTCGGAATCAAGAAAAAAAGCGAAGGAGGAGATTATTAAAATCGGTAAATTTATAGAAGAAATCGACGCGGGAAGATTTGATATACCTCTTATATGTCATATAGGAGGAGCGAACGGTAATAGAAGAAAAAGTATGCTTGATTTTTGTAAGTTCTTTGATACTCTACCGTGGAGGATACAAAAACAGATAGCGATAATCAACGACGAGAAGCCAAGTCTATTTTCAGTTAAAGATCTTTTGTCTGTTACTTACATAGAGAAAAAAATACCAATTATATTTAGAACTGGATCTCATAGAACAAATCAGGGTGGATTGACATATAAAGAAAGTCTTTTTCTTGCCGCTTCTACTTGGGTAGAAAGATCTAATCCTATAATGTTTTATTGTCCTACAAGTCAAGAAGAAACTATAAGTGTACAGGACCTTAATCCTTATAATTTAATAGTTGATGTGGCTTTTGATAATAATTTACCAGAACCTAATTAGTAAATTCTTATATTTGATTTATGATTGATGATTTTATATTACCAAGCAACGTATCCCTTAGGCTTTCTTTGATTAGTAACAGATTTACTCATCTTATCATTTGCTTTTATAAGATCTTCAATGGTCTTAACGTAATATCTGGTTTGACCTGGCATTCCCCAGTCTCCTTTTTTCTTAAGATCTACAAAGTCATAAGTTGTAAGCTCATCACCTACTACAGGACCATGGTCAACTCTACCGTCTCCTTTAGCAGCTTTTTCAAACTCGTTTCTAGAGCTTATGTTTTTATAACCGTATTTTTCCATATAAACTATATATCATGCTACACAAAGGAATATTAGAAGGATCCATTTTTTTCGATATAGAAACATCAGGCCTATATCCAACATTAGAAGAAGCAAAAATAAAAGACCCACATCTATCAGAATTATGGGTTAAAAGATGTAAGTGGCTCCAAAAACAAGCAGAGCCCGGAGAATCTACAGATCCTAATGATCTATGGATAACTAGATCGTCGTTACATCCTGAATTTGGTAGAATCGTTTGCGTTACATTCGGAGTATTTACTCCCGAAGGTGTAGAGAGATTAACTAGCTTCTATGGAGAAGACGAGAAAGATATTTTAGAAAAAACTAATAAGGTACTAGCTAACTCGAGATCCAAATCCTATAAATTAGCAGGACAAAATATCAAAAATTTCGATGTACCATATTTAGGCAAAAGGATGCTAATAAATAATATAACCCCCGATCCTATAATACAGACATGGAATAAGAAGCCATGGGAAACATCTTTCTTAGATCTAGCAGAAATATTTGCTTTTGGAGCTTGGGGTCAAACTTTCTCATCATTGGATTTAATTTCACACGTTTTAGGAGTTCCAACATCTAAAGATAACATGGAAGGATCACAGGTTCATGAATACTATTGGGGAGGGAGATCTGAAGATATAAAATCATATTGTGAGCAAGATGTTCTTTGTACAATGAATTGTTTCAAGAGAATGACATCATAATAGTATTAGGTCTGGATATATACGTTAAGTCAATATTCAGATTTGAAAAACATTTTAAATTTTTATTCTTGGGTTCTAGAGAAAGAGGAAAGAGACGATTTTTATAAAAAAGAGTTAAACACTTCATTCTGGAAAAAAATCACATCAGACCTACCAGATAGTGCAGGTGCAGAAGATTATGAGTTTGATCCTGCTTTAAGAAAAAAACTTCTAGAATTAGCTGAGGATTTTTATTCATCCCTAGGATTCGAACCAGAGATAAAAGATATCCAATTAACAGGATCTTTAGCAAACTATAACTGGACAGATAAATCTGATCTAGATGTACACGTTCTTATAGATTTCACAGAAATCGACGATAATTTTCCTCTAGTAAAAAAAGCAGTAGATGGTGTAAGATTTATATGGAATCTTAGACACAAAATAAAAATAAGAGGATACGACGTAGAATTATATGTTCAAGATATAAACGAGCCTCATACTGCTTCAGGATTATATTCCTTATTAAAAAATGAATGGATTAGAGTTCCTAAGTATAATCCACCAGAGATAGACTACAGGGACGTAGATCTAAAATTCCAGGGAATAGTTTCTGATATATTAAAAATGGAAAACTTAATGGCAGCATCCGATTTTTCAACTGCTACAGAGGTTGAACTCTATAACCATGCTTTAGAAATAAAGAAAAAAATAATGAAAATGAGGAAGGAAGGATTAGAGAGGGAAGGAGAATTTTCTGTTGAAAACCTAGCATTTAAAAAATTAAGAAATGAAGGATATATAGAAAAGATAATAGAGTTAATCTCTAAAGCATATTCAAATATATATAATGAATAATAATAATAATAATATGAAAAAAGACATCTACGGAGGATTTAACCCCATTTTCGAAAGCATGAAAAATTCTCTCAACGAGGAGAATAGATCTTCTAGAAAAGAAAAAGCAATAGATACTATAACTGCTGTAGTTACTTCTTTAAACACTATGTTTAGTTTGCTTCTATCATCTAAGATGGAAGATGCTAAAACTGTAAGAGGGTTTGAATCGATAAAAAATAAAATACTTTCTTCAGATAACTTCGGAACATTTAGACAGTACGTTCTTTCTTTTATTGAATCACTTTCGGTATTGGATCCTTCTCAAAAAGTTTCTTATGAATCTAATATAAAATTGGTTAACTCTTTGCTTAGCGGTGAAGTAGAAGCTGTTTTAGGAGATCCTAAGATGTTTAAGAGCTTAAAGAATGACACTATCGCTAAGATCCTAGAAAACTTTACTATGGACCTTAAAGATAGAGAAACCCAAATGAGAAAAACTAATCCTAAGCTTTTTGGAGAGGTTATTAAAAAGGGTTTAGTAGTTAAAGAGAATTTAATAGAGAAAAGAAAAACTGGAGACGAAACTGATGCTACTGATGCAGAGTTCAGAGGTCAAGCTTTCAATAAGTCTAAAGAGTCTTTAGATGCTGCTAATTCATTTGTTGGTATGGTAGATAGGGATAAGTATGTTCCTACCCTAAAAGATAATGCTGACGTAAAAAGATATAAAGAGATCGCTGATTCATTATATAAAAAATCACAGGATCTACAAATGATCGATAGAGGTGGTTCTTTAGGAGGAAAAATAGTTACTCCTACCGGTGAATATAAGGCAAGAGAATACAAAAGAAAACAAGACGACCTTATAAACGAGATAATCAGACAGAAAAAAGAATACGAAAGACTTAAGGCATCTTTACTTAAAATACCTCAACAAGAGGTTACTGCAGATCCAGTGTGTGGACCAGGTCAGATATATGATAAAGCTTTAGGAAAATGCGTTGATGTTGTTAAAAAAGAAGATGGAGATAAAAAACCTAAGCCAACTCCAGTTCCCGTAAAAGAATGTAAATTTCCTATAACATTAAACAAAAAATGTACACAAGTAGGAGAGTTACAAGGAAAACTAATGAGTCTTATTCCTTCAGGTAAAACTTATTTAGAAAAATTCGGAGGACAAGATAAAGTATATGGTAAAGGTACTGCAGCGGTAACTAATATTGTTTGGGGTTACTTATCTGGACAAAGTGGACAAGCACTTACTTCTGAGCTTAGCGAACCTATGTATGATGCAATAATGGCTCTTACTGATGCAGATGTAGATGTTACCTCAATAATCATAGAAGGAAATAATAATAACTATTATTTCGATGATTTTGAAGAAATGGACATCGACCAAAAAATTCAAGAGAGAGAAGAAATCAAAGGATCTTCTATCTTATCTTTTGAGGATTTCTATTCAGTAATAGAAGAATCATATTCATTTAAAAAATTAGACGAGCAAAGCGTATTTGATAGACTTAGAGCTAAAGAAGAAAATCCTCCTCCCGGAGTTATACCAGCAACTGGACCAGCACCTGCTCCAGCACCTGCTCAAAAGAAAATCGTTGATAACTGTGTTAAGAAATCCTTAGAGAAAGGACAGGTTCTTGCATGTGTAGGTGCAACAGGAGGAACAACAGGAGGAACAGGATCAACAGGAGCAACAGGAGAGACTGGCGCTACTGGAGAGGAAATAAAATGGAAAGGTTTAAAACCTGTTAATGATGGTGCATACACTATTCTATACGACGAAAGTTGGGGAGAATGGTGGATGGATGCAGGAAAAGGAGCGGTAGTTGCAGGTCTTATCACAACAGCAGTAGTTTTAACAGCTGGAGCGGCAGCAGCACCTATCTCAGTAGGTGGTGCATCTCTAGGAGTTGCTAGTGCGGGAGCAGCAGCAGGTTCTGCAGCAGTTCCTGTGGCAGCAGCAGGTTGGGGATTAGGAACTTCAGCAGTAGGTGGATTAGCTGGTGCAGCTGGTGCAGGAGCAAGCTTAGCAACTGGAGCTGGTGTAGCAACATTGGCAACAGGAGCAATTGGTGGTGCTGCAATAGGAAAATGGGCAGGAAGCGATAGAAAAATGGTTACGGTATTGGTCTTTAATGGTTACATTGAAGAAATAGCAGTAAGAGCTATGGCTAGGGGATTATACAATAGCTTAGGTGGTACAGTTTCTTCTCAAGACCTATTAGCTATATTCTCAACACTTATTCTTTGTAGAGGAACATTTACTGATACAGGAGATGGCAGAGCAGTTTCAGTTTGGTCATTAGTTAAGAGACAATATTCTTCATTCGATGGAGGAAGCTTAGAAGGAGATATTGCTTCTATTACTTCAGAAGGGGTAGGAGGATTCTTTAAAGATATGGTTACTGATATGGACACAATACCAGGATTCCCTAAATCATTTAAAACTAAAAATCCTACCAACGGTATTCCTATTGAATTTGTAGATGCTAAAGATGCTTGTGTTGCTGCAACGGGTAAATTAAATTCTAACGAACCTAAATTATTAGAAAATCTTAAAAACATAACCGAGGAGGATTTAGAACTTCTATCTGACGGAATGGAAGAGATTACCGATGGTGTTGTAGATCAACTTGGATCACCAGCTGAAAAAGAGGACGATGAAAAATCCGAAGAATAATCAGATATATAAAAAAACAAAAATGGAAAATAACCTAGATTACGTACTGATATTAGAGAAATCGTCTAACAACCTTACTACCAAAAAACAAGGCGGAGATTATTTTCTTGAAGGTGTCGCTGCTGTTTTTGGAGTTGAAAACTCTAATCACAGAATCTATGAGGAGAATGAATATTTGCCTCACTTAGATTATCTTAAAAAGAAAATAGATCAGAATCGTTTAGTTGGCGAATTAGATCATCCTAAAGAATTTGACGTTTCTCTTAAGAATATATCACACGTTATTACGGATCTTTCTTATGATAAATCTAATAGAAACGTAAAGATCAAAGTAAAACTTTTAGATACCCCAGCAGGTAAAATTGCTAAGAGTTTAATTGATGCTGGAGTTCCTATTTCTATCTCATCTAGAGCAGCTGGTAATGTTAAAGAGAATAAAAAAGTAGAGATTAAGAAAATTTTTACTTATGATCTTGTTGCAGATCCAGGATTCGAAAATGCTCAATTAGAAAGAGTTTACGAAAGTTTAGGATCACATTTACCTTCTGAATCAATAAAAGATTCAATTATTTCTTCTCTAACTAACATAAATGAAAGTTTTGGGCTTAGAAAAAATTCTAACACTCAGATATATAGAATAAAAGATACGGAGAAAATCTCTAGACTTTTAAAAGAAAACATAAATAATTCAAGAAACATGGACAATAACTTTGTCACTGCAGAAGAGCTAAACGAATATTCATTAATCCTTAAAAAAGAAATGGATTCATTAAAAAATGAAATGAGATCTGCTTCTAGAGGTAGTGCTTCTAGATCTAATTCTTCTTCTAGTACAGATTCTGGCTTAGAAGAAAGAATCCAAAGATTAGAAAAATATTCAGAATACTTAGCTGAAAATTTAGAATCTGCTATTAAATATGGAGATTATTTAGCTGAAAATTTAGAGGGATCTATTTCTTATAATAAATATTTAGCTGAAAATTTAGATAAGGCTATTACTTATGCTAAATATTTATCAGAGCACGTTGATGGAAATATTTCTTATTCTGAATACATCGCAGAAAATCTTGATAATAATATTGCTTACAGTAAATATATTGCTGAGAACTTAGATAGAAATATCACTTACTCTGAATACCTAGCAGAAAACTTAGATAAGAACATTTCTTACTCTGAATATCTAGGAGAGAACTTAGACAAGAATATTTCTTACTCTGAATACCTAGCAGAAAACTTAGATAAGAACATTTCTTACTCTGAATACTTAGCAGAAAATTTAGACAGAAATATCACTTACTCTGATTACTTAGCAGAAAATTTAGATAAGAGCATTTCTTACTCTGACTACTTAGGAGAGAAGGTAGATCAAAACATTTCTTACTCTGACTACTTAGGAGAGAAGGTAAATGGAAATATTAACTATTCAGATTATATCGCTGAAAAAGTTAAATCCGGAATTGATTACACTGAATATTTAGCAGAGTCTATTAACAAAGGTGGTAAATCAAGAAAGAATCTTGCTCAAAATGTAAACGAATCTATTAACGAAGGAAGAAGAACTTCAGGATTCTCTGGAGATTATTCAGATCTTTCTTCTAAAGTTGATCAACTTATTGAATCTGTTGGCACTTCTAAAACAGATCAAATTATAAACGAAAATAAATACTCTTTCTTAAAGCTTGTCGATGACAGAACTAAGAAAGGATTTTTATCCTTGAACGAGGCCGAAAAACAAAAGGTCGTTAAGGCTCTTAATGAGCAGAACTATAATTCGGGTACGGATATAGTTCAAATTATGGGATCCGCTTTAATTGAACAAGTTAATTCTGGAGAAAAATTCCTTGATATGATTCCTACTGAATTGATTCCTGCATGGGAAGGTCTAAATGAATCACAAAAAGCATCTATCGTTGCTCAGAGTAAATTCTACAAATTAGACACTTCTTATCAGATTAATCACTTCTGGAAAACAAGAGGACTTTCTTCTGCAAAACCAGAATCTAATGAATTCTTAAACGAATCTCTAAACACTAACAAACCTGCTAATCCGGGTGTAAGTAATTCTTACATGCAGAATATAGCAGCAGAGTTAGACAAAAGATTTAAAAAATAATCTAACAAAATGCAACTCTTAAACGAAAATGAGATCTACGAAACATGGTCTCCAATTATCGAGAGTAAGACCGGTATGACGGATCGTTCAAAGGTAGAGTGGTTATCTAAATATTGCCACTTCCATTCATTAAACGAATCTGCCGGAGCTTATAACTCTCTAGGCGTATTAAACGGTATGGGTAACGTACTTCCTGCTGGTAACTACCAAAATGGTGCTGCTGGTGCGGGTCCTGCTGGTTTCTACTACAACAACACTTATGACGCTGGTCGTCCATACGTTGGTTCTGGTGATAAATTCCCATCATTACTTCCATTGGCTATTCAGGTAGCTGCTAAAACCGTTGGTTTTGACATCGTTCCTGTTATCCCTATGTCTGGTCCTACTGGAGTATTATCTTACTTAGACTACGTATATGCAGGTGGTACATTAGCTGGTACATCTCAGGATTCTACTACTACTTACACTGCTAACACACCAGACATGGTAAAAATCCCTACTGCTATTGCTTCACCAGCAACAGGTTTAACTGTAGGTAATGTTTATGCAATCGGTGTTGCTTTAAGTGCTACTACTTATGACTTAGATTCAACTGCAACTCCAGTAATTTATGCTGAGTTCATTGGTAACTCTCGTATTGATGGTTTCCCAATCTTCAGAGTTCTTGGTGTCACTAAAGGAAAATCAGTTTCTGACGCAGTTCCTCCAGCAGGTACAGCTGATATCTTCAATGCTACTTTTGCTTCTGCAACTAACATCGTTACAGTAACTTCTGCAACTCCTGCAGCTTCTACTGCTGGTAATGCTGTATTAGTTAAAACGTTAGAAGATCATATCCAAGGTTTCTCTGGAGCTGGTCCTGAAAACACTAACGATTGGCAAGGTCCATACGTAGACGGTACTAAAAACTACGATCCTATGTTAAGAGGAGTAGGTGAGACTAGCTATTACAAATCTCTAGGTCTTTCTACTTTCACTAAGTTCGTTGAAGCTGGTACTTTCCAAGTTGCTGCTTCTGTTACTACTGAGCAAATCCAAGATCTTAACAAACAATTCGGTATCGACGTAGTTTCTATGATCGAGAACGCACTTGTTAACGAGGTTTCTCAAGCTATTAACAAGCACATCTTATCAAGAG
>Ga0078894_10004995_pt1 | contig 10192 bp, 4 predicted proteins | sample LauGreSu1BDMLBSD_2_FD_67506 | JGI IMG/M metagenome (GOLD analysis project Ga0078894, IMG submission 67506) | Freshwater lake microbial communities from Lake Michigan, USA - Su13.BD.MLB.SD (version 4) (version 4) | ecosystem: Environmental > Aquatic > Freshwater > Lake | place: Lake Michigan, USA...
TTCCATATCGCCGTCATTTCCCCCGAAATATGATACATATGTTTCAAGAAGTCGTGTTCTACTCTTTCGAATCTCTTACATTTCTTTTCCACCTGTTTCTTCCACGACTTCTTCGCAATCTCCTTTCTCACATTTGCACGGCGTTTCATCTCCTTTGACATTTTCACAGGAGGCAAAACTATTTTTTCTTTCCTTGTTTCCACGTCAGAGTTTTTAAATTCAAAACCCGACCTCGTTGTAAGACCACGCTTCATGATCTTGCTTTGTTCGTTCTGATTTCTTGTCTTGACCATTTTGTTCGATTGGTTGGTTGTTGTTTGTTTGACTGACTGATTTGCAATTCTACATTTATATTATACACCATTTATTGAATCAATTTTTTAACATTATAAAATGACGCATACCGCGCAAATATTATAATGTTAAAATGTTAAACTGTTAAATGAAAACAAAACTATACAGCCTACAGTCCTCCCACTTTTTTACACATCAATACATTCTGTGTCATCTACTGTATCCACCTTATCTACCTTTGATGCATTTACTTCCATGACCGATTCATCCATCCTCTCCATACTCTCCATCCTCTCCATCGTCTTTTTATGTTCCCTCACAACATAATTCAACGAGTACATCAAAATCATCGGATTCTGTGTATTCACAAACTCCACCACATATGTAAACGTAACTGAACCCTTAATCTCGCGCAACTCTTCCAAATACTTCTTATGCAAATCACTCATAAACTTCTTATACTGTTGCGGAAACTCGCCAAATGGACGCTTCTTAAATACAAAACAATCCAAATAATTTTGATGCAAACTCCGCGTAAAACCATGTATCTGACTCCTAAATATCGCAAAATCCCCCTTATATTCAGGATACGCCTTCAAATAATCCGCTATTCTACCCCCATGTCGCAGCGTCAAATACTGCAACTGCAGCTTCTTTTCAACACCTTTCATATTCTTCACCATCTCATACATCGGATTGCGTACCTTCATACGTTCGCCCGTCACCATATTGCAAAACATAACACCCATCATATTGTACGACGCATTCATCGATGCATACTCATTCTTAAACCCCACCACACTGTAGTTATCCGGAAACAACTGTTTCGGTCTCTGAATAACGCCGCCTCCATATTTCTCCACAAACCCCGCACTACTAAGCTGCGTAACATCAAGCGTATCGTGATTGATACTGTATACACCAATAATATATATCGCTGCATCATTCGTCGGCAACACAATCCTGTTTTTAGGATGCTGTAACACAAAACTATACATGAATTCCCTCGGAAGCTCCTCATACTTGAACCCTATCTTTGCACAAGTTTCGAAAAACATATTCCGAAATGTATCCTTCTCTCGTATCTCAACCGTGTCCTTCGGATTCTTAGGCGCGTAAAATACGACGCTAGCACCCACTGTACTCTTCGTCGCAACCTCCCAGGCACTACCCTTTTCCGAGTAAAACATATTTATCATTGTACCCTCCACAAACTCCTCGGCACACCACTCGTTTGTTACTGTGTCACTTGGACTCGTCATTACATTGTTATTATTAAATGCATTCTCTCGCTCCTCCGTAATATATAAACACTTCGGAGGAGAATATGCAACAATACGCCCCGTCTCGTCTACTACCACAGAACGCAATAATCCAATACTTTCATATTCTTCTTTTGTAAAAACAAAAGCTTGTTTATCATATTTTATAATTGAATACATACCAGTATCTGTCTTCCAATTTTTCATTGTTAATTTAAGACTATTAAGGGCTTTTTCAATCTCACTTGAATGACTCACTTTTTCCGTATTTTGCTCGGAAATCATTCGCAAAATATTATCAAAACCCTCGTTCTTTTTTAGTGAAAACATTGGATTCTAGCTGGTGGGGTGGGGGTGGAATATAAAAGTTATATATGTGTACGATAGTATAGATTAGCATAATCTCTTTATATATCTTTCATTAATATTTTATGTTTAGATATAAAGATATGAAATCAACAATATATTAATTCCGCTATATAAAATATTAAATATTATTCGCTTTTATTGATTAATAAAAATTTCTGTTATAAATATAAGGTATACATAAACATATAACTATAAATAAAATGTCAGAAAATTCCCCAAAATCCGAAAATCCATCAGAACCTTCATCGCCTTCGCCTTCGTCATCAGTCGAAGTTGCTCTAGGGGATATTATACAAATTGTTGCCCCCACAAATTCCTCCATTAACGACCAAATATACCTTATTGAATACATCGACGAAACAAAAATCAAGTTAATTAATGTAGCAACATCTACACGCCTCATACTTACGATGAGTTCAAAGGGCGGTTTTAGCGACGAGTCCATCACAAGTATAGCTATTTTAAATTCACCCGAATTCCCCGGTTATGCGCGCCAAAATAAACTTGTAAAAAATACATGGGTAGATATTCACTTCGGCGGAGAATTGCCCACCATCATTACCGGTCAAATCACCGATTTAGAAGAAGATATGATTGAGATTAAAACATACCCAGGAGAACAAGTATTTTATCTCGATTTTGGTTACAAAGGTATTCCGGAAAATATACCTATTGAAGAAATACGTATTCGCAGCCCTCCCAGCGATTCGCCTCTTGTACCTGATGTTGCAAGTACTGCTGCCGCCTCCAATATATCACAAGAGGAAGAAATCGGCGTAGCACCCATTTCCATCAGCAAACAACCCAATCTCCCGTCGATTAGCCCCCAGATTCCCGTCGAAGAAGTTAAAACCGCGCTTAAAGAGATTCTCCTTGATGCCGACTCCATACAGTTTGGCGATGAGTTAGACTCCATTATACAAGTCGTCGAACTCCCCGAAGAACAAAAACGCTACAGTATCGAAAAACAAACAACCGATTTATTAAATGAGCTAGTATCCGAATTCCCAAACATTGAAAGGACGAAATCGGTTTTAAATAATATTCACACGATTATTGAGCGGTTTAAACAGTTGCGCGAAGAGTTTTCCACTTTTGACGCAAATGGGAATGCAACACTAGTTAAACGTAGGAGCGAAGATTATAAACCTCTAGCAAAAACGCTGCTATCATTGAATCAGAAATTATTCTGGATTCTCCCCGTTTCTAAAAACATTCGCAAATTTTATAATGCCGACTCTGCAAATCCGACCGACTTTACTGTTACCGATATCGAAGAAAGCATCGAACGCGAAAATGCGCTAACCGACGACTATCTCACAAACAAGGATTCATTCGTTACATATATTAATAAAATGAACGAATATATTACTCCCTATTCAAACCCCGACCCAGAGTTCGGATTCACTCAATATGTCCACGCAAATATTACATCCATCTTAGACAACCTCTCCGACTTTTATTCGAGTATCGTCAAGGGGGAACAGGTAAAGCGAAATCAGTTTATTATCCAAACATATAACCTCGGTCTCTCTCAAATACAAACAAGAAAAAACAAAAGTTTCGGTAAACGCATCGCTGATACAACTGATGTATTACCCTTGACACCAAACGACACTATAAATATTACTTCTTTCATTAGTCTCCCCGAACCTGTAATGCATTTTTCGAATATTTCGCTCCCAAATACCAGCATAATGAGTCGCGCAAATATGGGGCAACACTTTGTTCCTTACTGGAACCTTCTTCGTAAAAATACCAGTATTACTCGTAAGTCTATTTTGCTAGAGGAAACGGAGAGCAAAGAAGGCAAAGAAGGCAAAGAAGGCAGAGACCAGTACGATGTAGACGATATGATGCAGTTTACATCCGGCTTTATGTCCTTCTTTTCCGAGGAGCAAATCGACAGCGAAGAAAAATACAGAAAATTTATTGAAATGCTTATCCCTAATACTACTCTCCTTTTTGAGGTAATGAATAAATATATCACCGGCGAAATTACCCTCGGAAATTACGTGTCCATCTTGCAGCCATTTATGGTTTATGTGCGTGATCTTACCCTAAACCAATACGAAGTTGTCGTTTCATTTATATCGCAGCGCGTTTCAGAATATAAAAAAAAAGTAGTGCAGTCGGCAAAAGAGTATGCTCCACTTTCGACGGCAAAGTATGCTGCAAAGTATGCCGGTTCGACTGCTTTATATAACTTGCTGAAAGACTCACGACAGGTCAATTTTGACACGGATATTCTTGAGATATATGGCATGTCTCCGGAAAACTACATGAATGTTCGCGATAAACAGGCGAATATACCAGGCGGTGACGCCGTGGGTGCAAGAGGCTCCAGTGCTGCAATGGGTGGTTTAGAAAGCGACAAATTAGAGTCCACACATAAACGTCGCACATATACTCCTAAAAAGAAAGTGGGGGCTGGTGCTGGGGCTGGGGCTGGACCTGGCGGTGTCGGTTCTCTTGACGCTGGCTCTATATTTCCGCCGATTTCATTTACGAATGAGGAAATTTTATATCGTCTTATTTGTGTGGATAATGCGCGACTATATATGAACACTCTTTCAATTATAAACGAGGATTTGATAACGCCATTTGATTTCGACCAACTATATGGGCAAGAAAAAGATAAGTTTGAACAAGAAATGGAGTCGAAACATGGTGCAAATAAGTGTAAAAATTTCGTCCTTACTAAAAAATATATTGACAGGGATGAGCTCGAAGAAGACCAAGGCGATGAAATATTTTACGACAAAAATTACGATTTCACGGATTATGCTTTTTTGAAAAAACATGAAAAAGACAGGTCACAGTATTCCGTCGAAGACTTTGAAACGTTTTTGGTTTCCCGCTATATGAAAAAAACGAAACTCCCCATGCAAGACGCCAAGTCCGAAATACGCGACATGTTGCGCGGGCAAAGAAAAGTGCAAGATGGTCAGTACGCTGTCTTGGAAGTTACCGACGAAGAAGGTGACCGATTCGAGTACTATATCCGCGCGAATCGCAAATGGCTTAAAGATGATACCATCCCCAATACTGTCAGCATGTATGATACAGCGTATTTTTGCAACGTTAAAAGTGATTGCTTTGCACTCAATAAGAAATGCATGACACCCGAACTAGCACAGGATACCATGAAAGATGAAGTTATTAAACAAATGTACGACGAATTCGACTCTAATTTTCACCAAAGCCGTAAGCAAATTTTGGATACTGTTTATCGCAAATATAACTACTCGATTGACACCATTGATAAACTACAAAGTATTCGAAAATACAACACATATAAATATAATAATGCGCAATATTTGACCGGACTTGATAATGAAATTGACCCCACGGTTCGAGAGAAAGTATCACCCTATGCCCGCATTTTTGACCTCATTCTTGGACAAACCGATTACGTAAAACGCCAAAGAAATATTATGCGTTTTATTCAGAAGTTTGCTAGACCCGCCATCGAAGAAAGTACGTCCATGACACTTAGTGTCGAAATCGAAAGCCCTTATTGGTTATATTGCAAGGACACAAATACCAAATTAGTGCCGTCGTTTTTCGAGACGATTGCGACTGTTTTTTTGAGTCAGGGCGACATCCAGACGACGATTGATACGATATGCAAAGAACGAGGGTCGATTAGTGAAGATGGTGATGCTTGGACGGATAAATACAGTGGTTATGTCATAAAAAATATAGACTTGGATACGGAAGAGGGGTATGATGCAGCGGGATTTAAATTGCAAACGCGCGAAATCATGGAGAAGACGCTGGGCGAGACACTGATTCAGAGTTTACAGGACAAGAAGCTGCCGACATTTAAAAATCCGGATATGCAAATGATAAGCGGTATTATAACGACGATGACAAAATATATGGGAATCGATTTGGAGACACAGCGAACATTTATTATTGAGCAAGTTATGAATGTGCTTTTATCAAAAATTCCATCCGAAGAAGACTTTAATCGTAAAAAAGCGGCGGCATCTGCGTCGGGTTCAACGTCTGTCGCATCTAGACAAACATATAAGGATTTTAAGTTGAGTACTATTTTACTGCTTACCATGTCGTTCTTGGTGGTTGTCATTCAGGTCAATATTCCTTCTGTAAAAACGCACAAAACATTTCCCGGATGTGTTCGTTCATTTGTGGGTTATCCTATCGACGGGGATGGTGACATTTCGTCTATAAAATATATCGCATGTATTGCAGTTAAAATAAAGTCGAGTATCGAGCCGTGGAATACGATAAAAGGGAAAAAGGAGGATGATATTGCTTCGAAAATAAAGGCGTATATTGAAAAAATCGTCATAAAGATTCCTACAATCGAGACGAAAATATTGGAAAAACGCGAATATAATAACATACATGTTGCAGAGGAGTTACCGGCTGAGCACGATATCAAAAATTGGATTAACTTTCTTCCGCCTCTTTCGAAACTAAAAATGCCGTCCCCTTCACCGCTTAGTCCGAATTTTCAAAGTGAATTGTTGGAAGAATTCAAAAAAGGCTCCAGTAATCAATTTGAAAAAATAGCCGTAATCCGTTCTAAGATTATTTTTTATTCGTTGGCGATTCAGGTCATGGTGCAGAAAGTCGTTGACAAAGAAAAGCTTATTCTTACAAATGGTGCGAATGAACCGGTTGTCGAGAATGCGTGTTGTAATGCGGATGGTTCTGTAAATACGATAAAATATTTTGTAGAACAAGAGCGTATTATCGATGACTATAATAAACAGGTCAATCTTTTACGAAACGTGCTAGATGATATTATTGAAATCCAGAAGTCGTCTTCTTTCTATGACCCGGAAAATACGCGCACCAAGTACCCCGATATACCAGAGGGATTCGATGAGCAAACTATTTATATGGCGTTTATTGTATATTGTAAGTTCAATAGTGATATTCCGATTCCTAATTCCATTTTGCATTTGTGTCACGATAAACCATCCACTGAGATTTATAATCCCATGGAAGAATCGCTAAAGGTGAAAATAGATAAGTTGAAGAGTACTGGCGAGTATACATATACACCAGAGGCGTTGCAGGCTTTGCTACAGATTGTAAACGGTGAACATATTATTCCGTTTGATTTTAATCCGACAGAGGTGTCATATATTCAGAGAATGCGCGACTTAATTACGTCTTATCGTGAGAGAGAAGTGCCGGAAATCCCTGAGGTACTACTTGCCAAGCTGACCGAGTTATTGGATACGTTTAATATTCAGATTAGCGAGGATACACCTGAGCTACGAGAGTTGAAAAATTATTTATCGGAGAAGAATGCGGAGATGGTTGATGCTATATTAGAGTTTATAACACAATATAAGTCGCTTGACCGAAAAACGACGAAACTATATAAGACGTTTTTATTGAATATAACGAATTTTAAGCTTATCGGGGATAGTGTTCTCTGTCCGAAACGCGATACTTCCACCTATAAGGGGATGCAATTTGTCGTGAATGAGATGCGAAATTTAATACATGTTTTTCCGAATATAATCATGAATAGTGTAAATAATCAGAAAGTATCGGTACATAAGCATTGGGGTTTATCGAGGCAACACGTACTGGATATTCAGACGATAGTTAAGAAATACTATGCTGAAATTGACAAATATATGAAGGATAAAGAAAATAGTGTATTGGAGAATGTTGTCAAGGGTGTGATGAAAGAGACGAATGAATGGTTTCAGTTTGCATTGAATACTCCGTTATTTGCGAGGGTAGTAAAAAGAGATGTGTCAAAGGTGCAGGGACAGGAGCAGGGACAGGGACAGGGACAGGGCGATGCAATGGAGATGGATGTAGAGGAATTCGAGGAGGAGGAGATTGCGGAGGAGGGCGAACCAGGAGGTTTGTTATCTGGTTTATTTGGAAAAGCTGCGAGTAGTCGCGCTAAACCGTCTAGGAGGGAGGAGAGTAAGAGAGCGGAGAGTAAGAGGGTGGAAAGAGAAGAAGGTTCGGTGGAGTCGCGTGGCTCTGCTAGACAGTATAGGAAGCGTGCTTCAGAGGAGGATAGCGGCGGCATGTATTCATTATTTAACGACGATTTGGTGCGGCGTTTATTTACGCATTATTTTCTGAATGTTGTGCTGAAATACGTGAAATTGGCGAAGACGGTTGTAGTAGTACAACAAGAGGCGCAGTTACCGGAGGATGATGAATCCGCGCTAGTATCTGTATTGGAGGCGGAAGACCAACAAAATGGTGTTGTGAGGGAGGTATCTATTGTCGCGCAAGAGGATGCGGAATTGAAGAATATGGTAGCAAACTTGCTTTTGGTGTTTTTTAAAATCATAATGGCGGATAAATCGGCAATAAACGTAAATAATAAAAGTATAAAGGAGGATATTACGCAGTCGAAGGATAAAGAAAAGGATATCATTACTAGGGAGTTTCGCGATATGCAGGTGGCAGAGCGCCAGGTCGAAAACTTGATGAAGAATCTTCGTCTGGGTGATTGGAATGTAGGTGCGACAAAGGGGTTGCGGTTTTATGTTCCCGAAACGTATGAACAGGAGCGCGAGCAGATGGAGAATGAGTTTCGGCGCGATGAAGAGCAAGCGAAACTGGAGAAGAAGGCGTTAAAGAGGGACAAAGTTAGTATGCGTATGCGCGACATATATGCAGCCGAAGAGGAGGAGCGTCAGCATCAGGATGCGGCAATAGAGGCGGATTTGTTTGATGAATTTAACTTACAGGGGGATGATGATGAGTATGGAGTAGAGGATGATGGTGCTTTTAATCCGCGTGATGCCGGTGAAGGTGATGATTAACGAATTATCATAACATGGGAAGTTACTTTAGTGAGATTATTTTTATAGAAAATATTTTATAATATTGTAATATTTTATAATAGTATAAAGAAAATGCAAGATAATTCATTACCTTCGGTTTCTTACAAAATTCAATTTCCGGACATGGTAACAAAGGACGTCATAATGGTACCAGCATTTGGTAGTGTTACTATAAGATTTAGAGCTTTAAGCGGAAATTCGTCGCTTCCTATCCTCATCCCTTCCCCTTGGGAACAAGAGTTAACGAATGTCGCCTATGGAACAAACACTATTCAATTAAACGATACTATAAAAGAAATGTTTGATACAGCACAACCTGGAGATAGGTTCGATGTTAAGGTTATTGCTACATATGAAGATAAAAATTCAAATGAAAGTTATGAAATATATTATCCTAATACTCAATATGTTTATGTCCCCAAACCAATCATTGTATCGGAGCCATCTACACTTGCGTTAGTTGCGAATTACCCATTTGATTCCGATGGAAACGATGCTTCTACAAACAATAATCATCTTACCAATTATAATAGTGTAACATTTGATACTGTTAATTTTAAGCAAGGAAGTGGTGCGGCATTATTTAACGGAAGCAACTACTTTGAAATCGCCAATGATGGTAGGTTTTCGCCAGATAATTTTACAGTTGCATGCTGGATAAAACCTGTAAATAGTGCAGGAAATTATCAATCAATCGCTACGTGTCGTAGTGGTTTTAGTCCGAATGTATTAGGGTGGATGATTTATATTGCTCCTGATAATAGTTTGCAATTTTGGACAGGTAATTATCCATCTTGGTCTGGTCCTGGTATACATTTGTATTCAGATTTTGGGAATTTAAATGCATGGGTACATATTGCGTTTACTTTTACCAAATCGACAAGTTCGCTTATTATGTATATAAATGGTACGTTGACAACAACAGTTTCAAGATCGTATGCAAATAATACAACCACTACTTTACGTATTGGAGCAGGTGCAAATGAATCATCAGCTCAATTTTTTTTAAAAAATGGCACTCTTCTAGATGATTTCCGGTTTTATGACGCCACACTTTCTGCTTCACAAATAAGCTCTATCTATGCGGAATAATTATTCTTTTAATTTCATACTCAATCCACCCCCACAAACAATATTCATATTTTATCGTAACAAATATGAATATTCAAAACCGCAATCACCAAACCATATTGGTCACAATTCCGAAACTCCAAAATAACCCCCACATAACCTCCGCAAAGCGCCGCTGCTATGAGACGGGAAGTCGTGTAGTTCCCAAGTATTTATACTAAAAAAGAGAAATCTCAGTAAGAAAGGAGGTTCCCCGAAGAATGATGATGATGTATTAAAATTTCAAATCTAAAGCTGGATTTTTAAAAATGGACAAAAATAAATGTCCATTTTTGAAAACCGGGGGTAGACTTTTGAAAAAAACATTGCATTCATCACTCAGACCAT
>Ga0078894_10004996_pt1 | contig 10191 bp, 8 predicted proteins | sample LauGreSu1BDMLBSD_2_FD_67506 | JGI IMG/M metagenome (GOLD analysis project Ga0078894, IMG submission 67506) | Freshwater lake microbial communities from Lake Michigan, USA - Su13.BD.MLB.SD (version 4) (version 4) | ecosystem: Environmental > Aquatic > Freshwater > Lake | place: Lake Michigan, USA...
ATCGGGGGTCTCGTCGCGCAGGCTGGCGTCGAGTTCGGCGTCGACCCGCTGGAAGCGCAGCTCGCCATGGCGATGCTCCAGCCAGGGGAGGAACTGGGCGTCGATCAGGGTGTCGGCCATGAGCACCTCCGCTCCCTGGGCGCGCCAGAGGGCGAGCGCGCCGGCCTGGGCGGCTTCGTCGGTGCAATAGAGAACCCGCTGGCCATCCGCTGCCGGGAGGCGGGAGCGGTAGCCGGCCAGGGTGGTGTAGGCGTGGTCGCCAGAGGCGATCGGATCGGCACTCTCCCCCTCGCCAGCGGCAGGGGCGCTGGTACGAAACAACACCAGATCGGCCACCTGCTCGGCAAACTTCTCATCCTCCATCGCCCCGATCTTGATGAAGGGGGCGAGCGAATCCCAGATTTCGGCGTAGCGGGCCGGCTCCTCGCGCCGCAATTCCTTGAGGCGATCACCGATCTTCTTGGCGACGAAGCCACCGATGGAGCGCACGCGCCGGTCGGTCTGCAGGGCGCTGCGGCTGACGTTGAGCGGGATGTCGGGGGAATCGATCACGCCCCGCAGGGGCAGCAGATAGCGGGGAACCACCTCCTTGATCGAATCGGAGACGAACACCTGGTTGCAGTAAAGGCGGATTTCCCCGTTCTCCCAGTCGGCGCGGCCACTGATGCGGGGGAAGTAGAGGATGCCCTGCAGGCTGTAGGGGTAATCGGTGTTGAGGTGAACCCACAGCAGGGGATCACCCTGGAAGGGGTAGAGGTAGCGGTAGAGCTCGATGTAGTCGTTGTCGGTGAGCTCCCTTGGGCTGCGGCGCCAGGGGGATTCCTGCTTGTTCACTGTCTCCCCCTCCAGCTGCACGGGCACCGGCAGGAAATCGCAGTAGGTGGCGATCAGGGTGCGGATCCGGGCTGGTTCCAGGTACTCCATCTCCTCCTCCATCAGGTGGAGGATCACATCGGTGCCGGCCTCGCTGCGCTCGGCGGCGGTGAGGCTGAAGGTGGGGGAGCCATCGCAGCTCCAACGCACCGCCTCGCTGCCCTCGCGGGCGGAGAGGGTGACCAACTCCACCTGGCGGGCCACCATGAAGCTTGAGTAGAAGCCCAGGCCGAAGTGGCCGATGATGGCATCGCCCTCCTGTTTGTATTTTTCGAGAAACTCTTCGGCGCTGGAGAAGGCAACCTGGTTGATGTAGCGCTTCACCTCATCGGCCACCATGCCGATGCCGTTATCGGTAATGGTGAGGGTGCGGGCCTCGCGATCGATACGGATGTTGATGGATCCCTCCGGCCCTTCGGAGCAATCGCCCGCCATCGCCGCCATCCGCCGCTTGCTGATGGCGTCAACCCCGTTGCTGACGAGCTCGCGGAGGAACACCTCGTGGCCGCTGTAGACGGCCTTCTTGATGATCGGAAAGATGTTTTCCGTATGGATCTGGATCTGTCCCTGTTCTTCCAGAACCGTCATGGGGGCGGAAAGTGGCTGCCGCTGGATCGTAGGCAGCCCCAGCACCGGCCCTCAACCGAGCCACGGGAGGGGTCACCGAACCTGGGGGCTGGGGCTGCGAATGCCAGCGCCCTCAGCCTGCCTTCTGCAGCTCGGGACGCTCCTCCGGCAGGATCGCGCCGGCCACAGGGCACACCTGCAGGCAGATGCCGCAGTCGATGCAGGTGTCGACATCGATCCAAAAGAAGGGCAGGCCCCGCTGGTTGCTTCCCTTGCCGGGATGGATGCAGGCCACTGGACAGGCGTCCACGCAATCGGCCACCCCTTCGCAGATCTCGGTGACGATCGTGTGGGCCATCGACGGGGGAATGTGCTCCGGGGGATCTTAGGCAGCCAGCCACTGGGCCCCGCGGCAGCCACGCTGGGCGGCGATGGCCTCGGCGGCGGCGGCACTGGCGCAGGGCTCCGGGCAGAGTTCCGCACTCTCGCCGCGGGCATGCAGCTCGGCCATACGGGCCAGGGCGGCGCCCAATCCCGCGGCGGCGCTGGCGGCCACAAGCCAGGGGCTGGCGGAGCCGGCGGCGGGGCCATCGGCTGCGAGCAGTTCGCGGATTGCTTCCACGGCGAAGGCGAAGCCGGTGCCGGCGCTTTGTTGGACATCGGCGCAGAAGCGCCCCACCAGGGCGTCGTACCGGCCGCCGCTGGCGATCGCCACCGGCGCGTCGGCGCCCTGGCAGACGAGCTTCAGCACCAGGCCGTCGTAGAGGTCGAAGTGGGGCTGGAAGGTGGGATCGAGCTGCAGCCGCACCCCCAGCTGCTCCGCCCTTTTCGCCACGCTTTCGAGGGTGCGGGCCAGGCTCTCGAGCAGCGGCAATGGTCCCAGCCATTGTTCCAGCTGATAGAGCACCTGGGCCGGTTCGCCCCGCAGGCTCACCAGGGCGGTGAGGCGCTGGCGCTCCGTGGCCGAGAGGGGCAGGGCAGCCAGGGCCAGGGGGTCGAAATCGGTGAGGGCGGTGCGCACGGAGCCGCGCTGGCTGGCGGGCACCTGGCCGAGAAGGGCGTTGAGGATGCCGTGGTGACCCACCAGCAAGGTGGGCCGGTGCTCCGGCCGCAGCCCGAGGGTGGCGGCGGCCGCCAGCAGCAGGTGCATCAGTTCACTGTCGGCGGCGGGGGAGGGAACGCCAAGAAGTTCCACTCCGCTCTGGAGCTCCTCGCTCACCCGCAGGCCCCCGCCCTCCCCGATGGTGCTGCGGTAGGTGCTGCCGCTGGCCCACAGGCGCAATGGGCGCGGCCGGTCGGCCATGCGGGTGCTGGCGGCGCGGGCGATCGAGGCGGTGAGTTCAGGCCGGAGCCCCAGGGGTTCGTCGGCCACCAGCCGCACCAGCTCACGCTCGTCGATCGCGCCGCCGGCCTCCAGGGTGTCGAGCCGCTCGATCGAGGGGGGTGCCACCTCCTGGTAGCCCCAGAGCCGGTACACATCCGCCAGCAGGTCGCAGAGGCGGCGGTTGCGATCAACCTCGCGGGGGTTGAGGTCGCGGACGCCGGCGGCGGGTTGCAGGGCCATGGGCAAGGGAAGAAGCGGGCGAGTACGGCGGCGCGATCCTATGGAGGGCCGTCGGGCCCGGCCTGATCGAGTTCCGGAGCGCCGTAACTGGCTCCCGCCAGCGGCTGCAGCCCCGACAGGGTCTCCACCATGGCGCTGTGGAGGCCGGGTGCGCAGGCGATCAGCCGGCCGTCGGGTAGATGCAGGGGGCTGCCGTCGTAGGCGCTCACTACCCCGCCAGCCTCCTCCACCAACACCACCGCAGCGGCCAGGTCCCAGGGGGAGAGGCCCCGCTCCCAGTAGCCATCGAGAGAGCCGGCCGCCACCCAGGCCAGATCCACCGCCGCCGCTCCCGCCCGGCGCACCCCATGGCTGCGGTGGGTGAAGTGGGCGAACTCGGCGTAGTTGTTATCGAGCCGGCGGGTGCGGTCGTAGGCGAAGCCTGTGGCCAGCAGGGCATCCTCCACCCGGCGGCAGTCGCTCACCTGCAGGCGGGTGTCGTTGCGCCAGGCGCCCTCTCCAGCAGCGGCCCAGAAGCTTTGCGCCAGAGCAGGTAGTTCCAGTGCCCCGAGCAGGGGCCGGCCCTTCCAGAGCAGCCCGACGGAGGTGGCGAAAACCGGAAAACCATGGGCGTAGTTGGTGGTGCCATCGAGGGGATCGACGCACCACTCCAGATCCCCCTGGCCCCCGCGCCGGCCACTTTCCTCCGCCAGCACAGGAAAGTGGGGAGTTTCCCGCTCGAGCACCGTCAGTACGGCGGATTCGGCGGCCAGATCCGCCTCGGTGACCAAGTTGCCGGCCTCCCCTTTGGTGCGGATGTGCTCCAGCTGCCCGAATAGACGCAATAGCGGCTCGGCGCCGGCGCGGGCCGCTTGCCGCGCCACTTCCAGGAGCCGCTCCAGCTCTGGGCTTTCCAGACCGCAGCCCTGGAGGGCCGCGGCGCTCAAACTGAGGGACCGATTGGATTCCACGGTCATTCCTCGTCGAGCGGCAGGCCTGCCCGCACCATGCCCCGCCCGAAGTGACGGCCGAACTGCAGGTCGTAGACCTCGTCTTCCTCCTGGGTTTCCACCTCCAGCGGTCCGGTCGCCCGTGCCACGCAAAGCAGGCCGTAGCCGCGCTCCCGCAGTTCTCGCGACAGCCCCAGGGCTTCGCGGTGATCGATCTCCCCTTGCAGCACCCGCACGGCACAGGCGGTGCAGCAACCATTGCGGCAACTGAAGGGGAGTGGATCGCCCTGGTGTTCGAAGCTTCGCAGGATGTACTCACCCTCGGGCACCTGGTGGTGGATGACGCGACCGGCCTGTCGCCAGTGCACGGTGATCGGGAAGGTGCGCGTCATCGTCGGGGGTGCCGTGACATGGGCAGGTCGCGAAGAGGTTGTGGCCAATCGAGAGGGCAGGAAGGGGTGCCTGCTAGATTGTTGAAGTCTTCCATTCCGCTGGCTCAGTGAAGGCCCCCAGGGTTTTTCTCCTGTCTCCAGCTGATCCCAGGGAGAGGTGGCCGAGTGGTCGAAGGCGCAGCACTGGAAATGCTGTATAGGGGCAACTCTATCGAGGGTTCGAATCCCTCCCTCTCCGTTCATCAGGCCCTTCGGGGCCTTTTTTAATGGCCAAGATTGCCTCCGCCCTCCAGAGTGGAGGGCGGAGGGAGGGGTCAGCCGAAGCGGCCGCTCACGTAATCCAGAGTTGCCTGTTGCCCTGGGGCGTTGAAGATCTTTTCGGTTTCGCTGTACTCCACCAAATACCCGAGCTTGCCGGTCCCCCCATCGACCGCCTCGGCGTTGAAAAAGGCCGTCATATCGGCAACGCGCACGGCTTGCTGCATGTTGTGGGTAACGATAATGATCGTGTAGCTACGCTTGAGTTCGTGCATCGTCTCCTCAACCTTCAAGGTGGAGATCGGATCGAGGGCGGAGCAGGGTTCATCCATCAGGATCACCTCAGGCTCTGTGGCGATCGCCCGGGCAATGCAGAGGCGCTGCTGCTGGCCGCCGGAGAGAGCCAGGCCGCTTTCCTGGAGCTTGTCTTTGCATTCATCCCATACGGCGGCCTTGCGCAGGGAGCGCTCCACCAGTTCGTCCATGTCGCCGCGGAAGCCGTTGATGCGGGCACCGAAGGCGATGTTTTCGTAGATCGTCTTGGGGAAGGGGTTGGGCTTCTGGAACACCATGCCAATGCGTCGCCGCACCTCCACCGGATCCACCTTGGGGTTGTAGAGATCCTGGCCGTCGAACAGCACCCGCCCCTTGAGGCTGCAGGAGGGTATGAGGTCGTTCATGCGGTTGAGGGCCCGCAACACCGTGCTCTTGCCGCAGCCCGAGGGGCCGATGAAGGCCGTGACGCAACCGCTGGGAATGTCCATGTAGACCCCACGCACGGCCTCGAATTTGCCGTAGGAGATGGTGACATCCTGCAGCGACATGCAGACGTCGTTGGGACGCTGCTGATCGGGGGAGGCTGCTTGGGAGGAGCTAGTCATGGCAGAGCTGGTGGAGGGTGAGACGGTGGTCGGGGAGGGGAGGAGTGCAGCTAGAACGCAGGGTCTTCGGAGTCGTTGAAGCAGGAAGCCTGCAGCTCAGCGGCGGCTGAGACTGCCGAGCCATCGCGCCAGCAAGTTGGCCGCCAGGATCATCAACACAAGCACGAAGGAGGCAGCCCAGGCCAGGGCGTTCTGGGCCTCGTAGGGCATGATCGCGAAGTTGAAGATCAGCACCGACATTGTGGCTATCGGGTTGAAGATCCCCTCCGGCCAAAATGGGGAGAACAGCGCGGTGAAGATCAGCGGTGCCGTTTCGCCTGCCGCCCGGGCAATGGCCAGCACCACCCCGGTGGCGATCGGGGTGAGGGCTGCGGGGAGCACCACCCGGGAAATGGTCACAAAGCGTGAGGCGCCAACGCCATAGGCCCCCCAACGCATCTCCTGGGGCACAAGCTTCAGGCCTTCGTCGGTGGTCTTGATCACGGTGGGAAGCATCAACACCGCCAGGGCGATGCCGCCGGCCATGGCGCTATAGCTCTGGCCGAAGAACAGACGGGTGGCAACGATGATCCCGTAGATGAAGACGCCGCAGACGATTGAGGGAACCCCAGCCAGCACATCATTGCCGAAGCGTACGAACGGGGGAAACCAACCCCGTCCCGCGTACTCGCTGAGGTAGATGCCACCCCCCACTCCCACCGGAATGGCGATCAAGGAGGCGATCAGGCTGACCACCACGGTGCCGATGATCGCGTTACCGATGCCGCCGCCATCGAAGCCCGGGGCGGGGGGGAGTTGGGTGAGCAGCTGAGGGCTGAGCAGCTTGCCGCCCTGGATGAGCACGTAGAGCAGCACCAAGACCAGAGGGAGCACCGCCAAGCCTGCAAAAACTGCGGCGACGCCAGTGAATACGCGGTTCCAGCGGTTGCGGGGCAACCCGGATTCGAAGAAGAGAGAATGGCGCTCGAAGGCTGACGTGTTGGACGCCAAGGGGGAGGCAATGCGACTCATTGGATCAGTACCGGAGGCTGAGCTTGCTCACCACCCAGCGGGCCAGCACGTTCACGGAGAAGGTGAGGACCATCAGGATAAGGGCGGCGTACATGAGGGCAGAAACCTGGATGCCGTCGGCTTCACCGAATTGGTTGGCAAGCAGGGAGGCGATGGTGTTCCCAGGTGCTAACAGGGAAGGAGAAAAATTGAGGGAATTGCCGATGATCATCGTGACCGCCATCGTTTCCCCCATCGCCCGGCCCAGGGCCAGCATCACACCACCGGTAATCGCCGAGACGGCTGCTGGAAGAATGATGTTGATGATCGCCCCCCAGCGGGTGGTGCCCACGCCGTAGGCACCCTGTCGTAGCTCTATCGGCACTTGACGCAGGGCATCGCGGGAGATTGCCGTGATGATCGGCAGGATCATCACAACGAGGATCAGAACCGCCGGGGCCATGCCAGGGCCCTGGGGAACGGTGGAGAAGATCGGCAACCAGCCGAGAAGGCTGTGCAGAAGCTCAAGGCCTGGCCGGATCATCGGCTCCATCACGAAGATCGCCCACAGGCCAAGGACCACCGAAGGAATGGCCGCTAGCAGCTCGACCATCAGGCCGATGGCCTCTCGCAGGGAAGGTGGAATCAGGTCTTCGGTGATGAAGATGGCGGTGCCGAGCCCGAGGGGGACGGCGATGAGCAGGGCAAGCAGGGAGCTCACCAAGGTGCCGTAGATGGCAGTGAAGGCCCCATAGCTGTTGCTCACCGGATCCCAGGCGGAGGTGGTGAGGAAGGAGAGACCGAAGCTGCGGATCGCCTCCTGGGCACCCTGCAGAACGGTGAAAAAGATGCCGGCGAGCACTACGGCCACAATCCCGGCAAGACCCAAGGTCAACCAGCGGAAGCCATTGTCTAGGAGCTTTTCAGCAGCGGGGCGTCGCCGCAGGGTGAAGGAGTCCCGGAAGTTGTCGGTGGCGACGATTCCGTTGGCGGAACCCCGCCCCGGCGATCGGTCTGGCGGTCTTTGCGCCTCCTCGGAAGCCTGGCTGGACATGCGGGGTGGACGATACGGGTGAGATGGGACTTCCTCCCATCGCGGGGAATGTAGGAAGGCATACCGCCTGCGTTGTTTAAGCTTGGTTTAACGGATGGCCAGGGCCGGTAGCTTGGGGCGACACCCGCCCGGATCTTGCTCCAGGGCGACAGACCTGCACTTCCTCCATGGGGCGGATCGTCGGCATCGACCTTGGCACCACCAATTCGGTGGTGGCGGTGCTGGAGGGCGGCCGTCCCCAGGTGATCGCAAGCGCCGAGGGGGGGCGCACCACCCCGTCGGTGGTGGGGTTCAGCCGCGAGAAGGAGCTGCTGGTGGGCCAGCTGGCCCGCCGCCAGCTGGTGCTCAATCCCCGCAATACGTTCGCCAACCTCAAGCGTTTCGTCGGGCGCGGCTGGGATGAGCTCGAGGAGGGCAGCCTTGGCGTTCCCTACACGGTGCGCGCCAACGACCAGGGCAACGTGCGCATCGTTTGCCCCGCCACCGAGCGCGAATACGCCCCTGAGGAGCTGGTGGCCTCGATCCTGCGCAAGCTCGTCGACGACGCCGCCACCTATCTGGGGGAGCCGGTGGAGGCGGCGGTGATCACGGTTCCCGCCTACTTCAACGACGCCCAGCGCCAGGCCACCCGCGATGCCGGTCGCCTGGCGGGGCTGCAGGTGGAGCGCATTCTCAATGAGCCCACCGCCGCAGCCCTGGCCTATGGCTTTGACCGCAGCGCGGCTCGCCGGGTGCTGGTGTTCGACCTGGGGGGGGGCACCTTCGATGTGTCTGTGCTGCGCATCGCCAACGGCGTCTTCGATGTCAAGGCCACCAGCGGGGACACCCAGCTGGGTGGCAACGACTGGGATCGACGCATCGTCGACTGGCTGGCGGATGCCTTCGAGAAGGACCATCGCCTTGACTTGCGCCGCGACCGCCAAGCACTGCAGCGCCTCACCGAGGCGGCGGAGAAGGCCAAGCAGGAGCTCTCAGGCGTGCGCAGCACCCCGATTTCCCTGCCGTTCATCGCCACCGGCGCTGAAGGCCCCCTCCACATCGAGACCACCCTCGAGCGCGGCACCTTCGAGAGCCTGTGCCCCGATCTTCTCGACCGCCTGCTGCGCCCGGTGCAACGCGCCCTGCGCGATTCCGGCATGGCCGCCGACGACATCGACGATGTGGTGTTGGTGGGAGGCTCCACCCGCATGCCGATGGTGCAGGAGATGGTGCGCACCTTGGTGCCACGCGAGCCCTGTCAGTCGGTGAATCCCGATGAAGTGGTGGCGATTGGGGCCGCAGTGCAGGCCGGCATCCTCACCGGCGAGCTGCGCGATCTGATGCTCAACGACGTCACGCCCCTCTCGCTGGGGCTGGAGACGATCGGTGGGGTGATGAAGGTGCTGATCCCCCGCAACACCGCCATCCCGGTGCGCAAAGCCGACGTATTCAGCACATCGGAAGCCAACCAGAACTCCGTGGAGATCCACGTGCTGCAGGGCGAGCGGCAGATGGCGTCCGACAACAAGTCGTTGGGGCGCTTCCGCCTCTCCGGGATCCCGCCGGCGCCGCGGGGGGTGCCCCAGGTGCAGGTGTCGTTCGACATCGACGCCAACGGCCTGTTGCAGGTCTCCGCCACCGACCGCACCACCGGCCGTCAGCAGAGCGTGTCCATCCAGGGAGGCTCCAACCTCAGCGAGGAGGAGATCCAGAAGCTGCTGGAGGAGGCCGAGCAGAAGGCGGCAGAGGATCGCCGCAAGCGCTCCGAGATCGATCGCCGCAACCGGGCCCAGACCCTGGTCGCCCAGGCGGAGCGTCGTCTGCGCGACGCCACCCTGGAGCTGGGGCCCTACGGGGCTGATCGACAGCAGCGGGCGGTGGAGCTTGCGTTGCGTGATGTGCAGGATCTGCTGGCCGGCGGCGACAGCGCCGAGCTGGAGCTGGCGGTGAGCCAGCTCCAGGAGGCCCTCTTCGGGCTGAACCGTCGCTTGATGAGCGAGCGCCGCGCCGAGGCTGGCCCTCTCCAGGGCCTGCGAAACACCCTGGGGTCGCTCAAGGACGAGCTGTTCGCCGAAGACGACTGGGACGACTGGGATAGTCCGCGGCGGGGCGATCCCTGGTCCACGCCAGAGCGCCGGGGGGACAGTCTCTACGGGGGTTCGTCTTCATCCATTTCGCCCTTCGAGCGACCTGGCTACGAGCGCTCTGGCTATGAGCGTTCGGGTTACGAGCGCTCTGGCTCTGGTGGCTCCTCCTACGGGCGTGCTCCTTTCGAGTCACCAGCGGTTGGTTGGCGGGCTGATGAGCGCCTGACCTACGAGGAGCCGAGTGATGGGCCCGACCGTTTCCGATCCGCTCGCGAGGAATGGGACGCTTCGGATCGCGCTTCCTCTCGCCGTGATTCCTATAGCCCGAATTCCTACAGCACGGATTCCTATGGCCAGGATGCCGATGGCGAGGATGGCCAGGGACGTGATTCCTACGACCTACCAGAGCGCACGCCCAGACGGGAGCGCCCAGCCGCTCCCTTCCCCTCCCCAGCCCAAGCCCCGGCTGCTAGCCCTCGCCGTTCTAGGCCCAGCGTGATGGAGGATCCCTGGGCGGACGCGGAAGCGCCGTGAGCCGCCCTCCTGCTGCCGCCCCCTTCCTCGACGGCCGAACCGATTTCTGGGTCGTTCTGGGCCTTGAGCCCGGAGCTGACGCC
>Ga0078894_10004998_pt1 | contig 10189 bp, 9 predicted proteins | sample LauGreSu1BDMLBSD_2_FD_67506 | JGI IMG/M metagenome (GOLD analysis project Ga0078894, IMG submission 67506) | Freshwater lake microbial communities from Lake Michigan, USA - Su13.BD.MLB.SD (version 4) (version 4) | ecosystem: Environmental > Aquatic > Freshwater > Lake | place: Lake Michigan, USA...
ACCTTCTATAGTATAAGTTTCCTCATCGTGCATTTCTCCTTCTTGAAGACCTTCATACATTTCACGCTCAATCTCTTCAATTGCTCCATAGCCGCCACCGCTAAAGGGTTGTATGATAACTCTATTATTTTCAGTTAGCATAGATTCTGCAGCATTATAATTAGCACCTCCTTCAGCCATATTTCTATCATAAGAGATGATTTTCAGCAGCCCTTTTTCGCACTTAAGGAATGCATCAGCTCCTTTGAGCAGAGTATGGACACAACCGCTCGTAATCGCCGGAAAATAGATTGTAAACCTGAATTAATTATTGTATCACTCCAAAAATTTTATGCAAATTACAAAGATATTGAAACAATTCTCCCCTACCTTCAAGGCACAGCAGATCTTTCTCTTCGCCTAATTGACTGGTTTGTCACTAATTATTGTCGCAAACACTTTATTGGATATCCACTTAATGGACAAGAATTCTTAGTATATATTTCATATAAGTCTCAATTAAAGGCTTATTCAAAACAATATTTTGACCCTAATTGCCGCCGTGAACGTATTATGTTTCAAATTCCAGGGCACGAGCCATTCTTAACAACTGTTGGTAAACTCAATTTCTTCCGCTGGGCAATTGAAACAAAGCTATTAGATTATATTGAGGAACACATAGAAGAAATTCAAACCGAGCGCAATGAAGCTATTAAGAGTGCTGGTGCAGAGAAGAAGAGTCGTGAACCTGCGACAGAATCATCGGTTTCTTCTATTCGTACAGTATCTTCTCTTGCATCTACTGCAACTATGAGTAGTGCAGGATCTGCAGAAGATAATCATTCTCTATTTGTGGCTGCCGTGGCAAATACAACTCGTCGTCGTCGTACTAAGCAGATTCCAGCTGCAAGTCGACAGCTGCAGAAACATGATATGCCGATTACTGTTTCATTCGACTGAACACAAAGTGTTTTGGCGACGCGACTGAACACGAAGTGTTTTGGCAATGCAACTAAACACCAGGCTTCACGCCATCCAACGGTCTGTAAATGATTTTCATATCATTCACAGCCGGCAGTAAAGCACCTTCTGCATTCAGTCGTTCCTTAATAGCCGCCTCTGCAGCAGCCTTGCTAGTCCATCGACTTTCAAATGCACGCTGTAATAGCCGGTTTGATTCCGATACACCTCGATCCTCCTTTGATTCATAAACCGCCCCTTGGAGCTCTCGTACAACATTACGAGGGTCCGATTGGACATCGTATTTATCAAAATAGATATTGCCAGCGAGTTGTGGACCAGTTGCATCAAATGCAGCCGCGGGACGATTATCACGGCGATCAAGGCGCCCAGGAGAACCTTGCTGGTCCATAAATGTCGGAGCAGCATTCAAATCGCGTCGGTCATAAATTCCGTACCGACCATCGGTCTGCCAGTGTTCATAATTACGCGCATTTACGACATCACGCGTTGGTAATTCACGTCGTGAACGAAGTGTCATAGATGGATATGGAATTGGAGGCGGCGCCGGTCCTATTCCAATCGGCTGCATTCTACTCCTAATTGCAGATAGCTTGCAGTGAGTCTAAATGCCGCGGTGTATAATTACATTAATATGAAATTATTTGTATTTTCTATACAACATGTTAAAGTTGCAACATTATTAGGAACAAATGCAGATATGTACAAAATTAAGATTCTATTAGGAGGTGGTGCAGCTCTTTGGACAGATGATGATACATCTATTCCAGATACAGCAGAGGCTATTCGAGAAAATTATCTGGAACCAAATAATATTCCTATAATGAAAATGGGGAAGATTGATGATATGTACTGGGTTATTGTAGATAATAATAAAATAAAATTTGATGAGTTTTACAGTTATGAAGAAGCAGTGGCTGCAGATTTATTTACGGAAGACCCGTCTGCACTTTGCTGGAAAGATTTCTTCATTTTTCTAAATGCAGAAACTGGAGATGATTTAATTGGAAGTTATAATTATTTGGAAACTGTTATTAAACCAATACAGTATATTATTCGCGAGCATATTCATGTTGCGGTATCTGCTGCAACAACTACTTAATGGCGCGCAGCGTTGTTTCTGGTTGCAATCACAACCCGCAACTACAACCACCTAATGTTTAAATCGTATATATAAGTAAGAAATGGCTACGCAGCAAACAGATACTAGAAATAAAACGCAACGACGTTTACCAAATGATGAGGCATCATTAAATAAATTACTGGATGACAGTATCAAGGATGCATACAAGCGTCCTTGGCACCGGCTAGAACGTGGTCTGCGCTTAAATCGTCTCCGTGCATTTGTGGAAGATGAGAAAAAGAAGCTCAATCTGACACAATTTGAAAGTGCAACTCTTCTTGGAATTCTTCAGAAAGCACTTGATAAAAAACTCCTCAATTCAAAGACTACTGTCGTATATGATACAGAAAAAGAGTCTATTTTAGAAATTAAGGGGCTTGTTATGCATCGTGGAGCGGATGGTATTATGAAGTTTCAGCTATTAGAGAAGAAGGTTGGTTCAACACTTCGAAAGAAGAAAGATGAGGAAACTACGCCTCCTGCACAGCAAAGCTAAAATTTGAAAGCCATCTGCGCCGGCAGCTAAACGTTAGACACTATCTATAAAATAAACCATTGATACATGGCTTATCAAATAGATGATTTGCTAGGCGCTGAACAGCTTGTAATAGCACCTGCCGATACAACACAGGTAGAATATTTTACGACTAGTTTGCACCAGCTAATTGGTGATGAGCCAATAATGCATAAATTAATTGAAAGTTATAGCAGATTTCATTTAGCACGTCTTAAACATCAAGCCGATACTACAAATCATTTACTTCAGCATCGTAAACATCAGATTGCTGAGCTAATTGCTCGTCGTAGTACAGAACAGCGTACACCTGAATGGTATATACAAGCATGCAAAGTCCTAACTGCATCTGAATTTAGCAATGTGTTTGGATCGCCACTTGCACGCGGCAAACTCGTTATGACAAAAGCAACTACGCCGACCGCCGAGGAGATTCAACGTCGGTGCTCGCAACAGCTCACCGCTCCCTCGCGACATATGACACCCTTTGATTGGGGCATTCGTTTTGAACCAGTTGTAAAACAAATTTACGAACACAAATATGGCGTTTCTATACAAGATCTTGGACGACTTCTTCATCCTGGTGATCCGCGTATTGCAGCCTCACCTGATGGTCTAATTGTAGATGCAGTGGATAAAAACTCACCTCGCATTGGTTCCCTTATTGAAATTAAATGTCCAATTAGTCGTGAATTAACAGATAAGATTCCAGAGGAATATTATATGCAAATGCAATTGCAATTAGAGGTGACTGGTTTGCAGAAATGCTATTATGTGGAGACGCGGTTCAGGTCAGCCTGCTCACCTCGTAATACAGCTCTTGAAGGACCGGCGATGCTTGAAGGTGTACTTTGGCTTGTCGAGCATTTTAATCCAGATGATTATGATGATGTTCCAGTTCGTCGTTATGTATATGGACCAGTTGGCTGTCCAGATTTAGAAGAACCACCGTGCCATTTAATGGGACAACATGATCATATAATTGAACGAGTACCCTGGGCTCTTATGCAGTGGAATGAGATTATTGTAGAACGGTCGCCAACCTGGTGGTTATCTGTGCAATCTGCTTTGCAGAGTTTCTGGGCAGATGTAGAGAAGGCTGGGCGAGGTGAATTTGTACTTCCTGAGTCGAGTCGTAAGAAGAAAGCTGTAAGCGCAGGGCTTGCGGAAAATACAGAAGCAGTTTGCCTAATTCAGGTTCCTGGGGCTGCGGCTGCGGCTGCAGCTGTTGAACAGCAACAACAGCAACAGCAACCTCGTCAATTAACAATTAAGGAAATGTTTTGCTAATTACTTCTCATAAAAGCCCAGAACAAACTCCCCACGCAAAGAGGAGCACGAATCAGGATAGCTTTGTTTATAGTTATTTGTCTCTTGTTTATAATTGCCAGTGCGCTCATGTCCGCGCCAATAATCTTTTGCATAACAACTTAGTGCATTCTCACCAAAATGCTTTTCTAATTGTGGCTTTGCAGGCAAGTCTAATAGCAGACTATTGAAACGCACACCTGTAGGAGAACCGGATAGGCTAAATCCTTCACGAACAAATGCAGGGCGTGGCACATATACAGGGTTCTTTGCATATGCACCCATTGTAAATACAACAACTGTAATCATTATTAATAATACAAGTACACTAAATCCTTTTGTACGCATCTATTAGAAGAATATAAAGATTGCCCAAGTAATTAAAAATAAAATGCCACGCGCTATACCTTATTATTTTCATCGTGATTATGTTAATCAATTCCTAATTGAACCATTAGAGGTCGGCGATCGTATTGGTAATATTGAATATAGTAATGTCAAGCGCCTAGATGCAGAAATGTATTCAGATGTAACACGCAAACTTGCAGAACAGGTAGCTCGTGTATTTTATAGCTCTGCAGCATTTGATAAAGGCGCTCCTCCCAAATTCTTCGAAGGGGAATTTAGTGATGAGGCTTCACTTTTCCTTTCTCGCATTTATGCTGCAATGTATTCTGCTAATAATGATATAATGGATGTATGTTATAAAATGCATAACTCATTTGTAAATGCATGGCTGCGCTGCCGCGGACACGGTGGTCGTAATGATGCCTACGATGCGCTTTGCAAGCCATGGGAATGTATCGGCTCCGCCATTCGTCGCTGCGAGGATATTTTTATTGTCCTCCTTATTCGCGATATATTAAATCATGAAACACACATAACAAGTGGAAACCACCGCGCAATTGCAGAGCGAATCCTACAGAAGTCCCATGATACACTCAAACTCCTAGAACCAATGCTTTGCGCAGGTCTTCATTAATTGGCAAGTGGGCTATTAGGATGTGCCTATATTCTCTAATAAAATTTGATGTTGCTGTTAGGCATATGTGCAAAGTACACACGCCTAAGAACAAGCCACCACAATATGTCTAGTCTAACAATGTATGTAGTAAAACGCAACGGTAGTAAAGAGGAGGTGAGCTTTGACAAAGTTCTCCGTCGTATTCAAGCCGCTGGACGTGGATTGGAGGTGAATCCTGTCCTAATTGCCCAGAAGGTTCTTGCTCGCATTTACGATGGGGTTCATACAAGTGAACTGGATGAACTTGCAGCTCATCTAGCGAGCTCTCTTGCAACTATCCAGCCTGATTATGGAACACTTGCTGCGCAAATTGCCATTTCCAATCACCAAGCCAACACCGAGCAATCTTTTAGCGCGGTTGTAAAACGACTTGCAAATCAGATTCATCCCAAGACTGGGAAACCAATTCGGTATATTAGCGCGGAGCTGGAAGCGGTAGTAGATAAGCACGGTGCTGAAATTGATGCATGGATTCGCCATGACCGTGATTTCCTCTTTGACTATTTTGGATTCAAAACACTGGAGCGCGCCTATCTCCTAAAAGATTCGTCTGGAAAAATCCAGGAGCGCCCTCAACATATGTGGATGCGTGTCGCACTTGGTATTTGGGGGGCTGACCTTGCAAAAGCGTTTGAGACATATGATATGATGAGTCTGAAAAAGGCGACTCATGCAACACCCACACTTTTCAACGCTGGCACCCCTAATTGCCAACTTAGCTCCTGCTACCTACTTGCAATGGATAGCGATAGCATTGGCGGCATTTACAAGACGCTGGGTGATTGTGCTCAGATTTCTAAACATGCTGGAGGAATTGGTCTACATGTCCATAATATTCGCGCAAAAGGCTCTCTAATTGCTGGTACAAATGGAGTTGGAAATGGGCTGGTCCCCATGCTTCGCGTATATAATTCTACAGCACGCTATGTGGATCAAGGTGGGCAAAAACGCAATGGTTCCTTTGCAATTTACCTGGAGCCTTGGCATGCTGATATTGAAGATTTCCTCCGTCTCAAGCTAAATACTGGAGCAGATGAAGAGCGTGCTCGTGATCTCTTTTACGCCATCTGGATGAACGATCTCTTTATGGAACGTGTAGAAGCCGGCGGTGATTGGACACTCTTCTGTCCTGCAGAAGCTCCTGGACTTGCTGATGTATATGGAGAGGAGTTCCGTACTCTGTATGAGCGATATGAGAAAGAGGGTCTGGGTCGTCGTACAGTTCCTGCACAAAAGCTCTGGTTTAAGATTCTAGATGCGCAGATTGAAACCGGCACTCCTTATATTGTCTATAAGGATGCTGCGAACATGAAGAGCAATCAGAAAAATCTGGGAACTATTAAGTCAAGCAATTTATGTGTTGCACCAGAAACAAAAGTCCTAACGGATAAAGGTGAATTTCAGATTATATCACTTGTAGATAAAAAGGTAAATGTTTGGAATGGTGATAAATGGTCTGAAACAACTATTAGAAAGACAGGTGAACGCCAAAAGCTTATTAAAGTTACAGTAAATAAAATCCGTTCAATTATTAATTATAATAGTGAATATGGGAATGAATATGGTATTTCGTCAGGATATCCTACAGTAATTCATTGTACACCATATCATAAATTTATTCTACCAACACATGATAATATTTCAGAATGTGAGCGTATTGAAGCATCTCAATTAAAACCTGGGCAGCGACTAAAATGCTATTATCAACCTCCATCTTCTAAACCATCTAATACTAAAATACTATATGAAGTTATTGTTGATAAAGTAGAGGATTTTGGACGCTATGATGATACATATTGTTTCAATGAACCTGAAAATCATGCAGGAGTATTTAATGGCATTCTAACTGGAAATTGCACGGAAATTCTGGAGTATTCCTCTCCAGAAGAGACGGCTGTATGTAATCTTGCTTCTATTGCCCTACCAGCTTTTGTGAAGAAGAACCGTCGTGAATTTGACTTTGATGAGCTGCGCCGAACGGTTCGCATTCTGACACGCAATCTGAACCGCGTGATTGATATCAATTATTACCCGACTCCTGAAACACGGCGCTCAAATATGCGTCATCGCCCGATTGGTCTCGGTGTTCAGGGTCTAGCGGATGTGTTTGCACTGATGAAGATTTCTTGGGAAACGGATCGTGCAGCGGAACTCAATCAGCGCATCTTTGAGCACATTTACTACGCAGCTATCGGTGCAAGTATCGACCTGGCTGCTGAGCAGGGCGCCTATGAAACATTTGCGGGCTCCCCAGCAAGTCAAGGTATTCTGCAGTTTGATATGTGGACAGGTGCAGATGGAAAGCCAATGCAACCTCTAACTGCTGCTGGTGATCTTGACTGGGCTGCTCTAAAAGCTCGTGTTGTAGAAGTTGGTCTGCGCAATTCTCTACTTGTTGCACCTATGCCAACTGCATCGACGAGCCAAATCTTGGGCTGGAATGAGTGTTTTGAACCATTTACTAGCAATATTTACACTCGTCGTACTCTTGCTGGAGAGTTCATTGTAGTTAATAAGCATCTTGTACGCGACCTTATGGATTATCAGCTCTGGTCTGAAGGATTGAAGCAGAAGATTATTGCAAACAATGGATCTGTACAGGGAATTAGTGAGATTCCAGCATCTATCCAGGAGCGTTATAAGACGGCTTATGAACTCAAACAGCGTACTCTAATTGATATGGCAGCCGCGCGTGGTGCATTTATTTGCCAGTCGCAGTCGCTCAATCTCTTTGTTGCTGACCCGACCTATGCGAAGCTGACAAGTATGCACTTTTATGGGTGGAAGCGCGGGCTCAAGACAGGTATGTATTATTTGCGCACAAAAGCCCCTACTGCTGCGCAGAAGTTTACAGTTGATCCCGAGCTGCTTGCAGCTGTACAAGCGGATAAGGAACGACGTGATAAGGAGAAGTTTGAAGCTGAAGAGGGTTGTACTATGTGTAGCGCCTAACTGCCTAACTGCCTAACTGCCTAACTGCCTAACTGCCTACCTGCCTAAAAGCCCTTACATAATATATAAATAAATAGAAGCACACTCCTAAATGAATCTATTACAAATGATATGTTGTGCTTTTTTTGTGAAAGGCGGGCAATTAGCAAATGATTATTTGCATACAGCATATGGAGTGGTCCAAGGATATCGCCAGTTGAAACAAGGTAATTGGCGTTTGCGTCATCTTCAAATTACAACGGAAAATGTGGATAATGCAGTCAACTCTATTTTAGGAGAGACTGTTTCAACAGGAACCTCTATGTGTTCATGTGATAAAATAAGCATACCGGCTACTACTACCACAGAACCAACTACAACAGACTCCTAATTGCTCTTGCGGACACTCTCTAATTCTTATTATATTAATAGCAATTAGAGAATGGCTTTGGAAGATGAAGGCTTACTAAATGAGATACAAGAAAAAATTACATTTTTGCAAAGCATGAATCCTGTTATGGATTCAATATATAATGGGTTTTCTATTATATGTAGCATTGCAATTGAGTTTAAAAATTATATAGGAGGGCGCGATGAAGGACAGCATGGAGGAAGTATGGCTGTAGCTGCAGATGAAGCTTCGTGGGTACAAAATGTATTAACTTCTGAAGGAACTCCTGCGTTTCCTGATGCACAAGAGGCTCAACAGGTACATGAATTTATGACAATGCATGGTGGTGGACTATTAGAGTTATTGGGTTTAGTTGATCCAATAGAATCCGAGCAAACAGGTGGAAGCAAAGAAATGGGAAAAGATCTTGCGACCCAAACCCTTGCAAAACTTGCGGAATTTATTGACCCTCGTCATGTAAGTTTGGATGGAGCCGTAGAATTTATATTAGAATATATGGACATGATGAATGATAAAACAGAAGATTTAGCATCTAAAATTGGGATTATAAAACTGCAAAATACATTTCATGGTATTCCTTTAGAGCCGATAGGTATTCCATATGAAATTCCTACTCGTCTTCTTTTTATTTTATTACAAGGGGTATTAGAAGTGCTGCGATTGATTTCTTCATTTGGATTTCCAGGAACTGGTATATTTCGTATTGTAGGCTCTTTCCTTGGTGGTCTAATTGAATTATTTAAAGGTGATTGGAAAAGTGCAGTACTTACTTTTATGGGGCTAGCTGGAAATAATATGATGATGATTGGAATATTTGGAAAGATTATTGTAAAAGTTCTTTCACTTATGTCTAATAGTAGCCGCGATGAATTAGTATATGCTGCATATAGAGGTAGTAAATCACTTCTAATTGGGTTTATATTATTTATTATATCAACATTTGCATCCTTTGACATAAAAATGTTGATAGAACAGAATTTGGAAAAGCTAGGAAAGATGTTAGGTCAAATACAGGAGCAGATTGATGCAATGACAAAAAACGCACAAGAACATGCAGGACAGTGTTTTACACTAGAAACACTCAAACTTTGGCCACCTGAGCCCAAAGAAGATATAGAATCAACGCCTAAATCTCAAGAGCCAGCTCCACAAAAATATAGCAGTAAAGGGCTTGATTTTGATCACCTTATTCGTTTACAAGATCTTTTTAATATTCCTGCATTTTTTTGTAATGAAGATATTAGAACATTTATAGATGCAATGAAATTTGTACCACCTGCGCGAATTATATTAGAATTAATGGGTATTCCTACAACAGACCGTGCACATAAAGCGGTTTGCTTTAATTTACCTCAAGCAGTTACAGATGGTGGACTTGCAGCTGCAATTATGTATACACTACGCCCACAAATTCGTCTAAAACTTGGTACAAACGGTCTACCAGATAAGGAGTGCCAAGGAGATGATATATATAATTCAGCAATTGAAGCACAAAAGGCTTTATCCAGTATGTTTCCTCTTGGAGCAACTGATATTGAAGAAGGAATGGCTGCAAGTATTGGTAAAATTAAGGATCTTGGTTCTAAATATAGACCAGAGGGTATGAAGGTTGCATTATTTGGTTCTACGTTTGACCCTGATAAAATACCAGGATTATCAAAGGAGCAGCGTGGTCAAATGAAACAATTAAAAGGGCGGGTAAAAGGAGCAATTGGAAAAACAAAATCTCTTTCAGGATATATGGCAGATACTGCACAATTAGGGACTAGTATCTTTTTTAAACCAAGTGAAGAACGGGCAAAACAATTCTTACAACAGCAACAGCAGGGACAGCAGCAGGTGCAACAGCAGGGACAGCAACAGCAGGGACAACAGCAGGGACAGCAGCAGGGGCAACAGCAACAACAGCAACAACAG
>Ga0078894_10004999_pt1 | contig 10187 bp, 11 predicted proteins | sample LauGreSu1BDMLBSD_2_FD_67506 | JGI IMG/M metagenome (GOLD analysis project Ga0078894, IMG submission 67506) | Freshwater lake microbial communities from Lake Michigan, USA - Su13.BD.MLB.SD (version 4) (version 4) | ecosystem: Environmental > Aquatic > Freshwater > Lake | place: Lake Michigan...
AGATGTCAGGTAGCCTGTGTCTGCGAGGAATCGTAGACGTGGCTCAAGAATACTGCGAGGGTCGATGAGGGCTTGACGATGCTCGGCAAGAGCTGCTGCAAGTTGGTCGACCTGCCGCTGGAGCTGACGAATACCAGGGAGCGCCTTCATGGCCTTCGCCCAGGTTGGCCCCATGTGCTTGTTCTTCCATTGGTCCATCGCCTTCTGTGCAGCCTTGCGGGCTGCATTCTGCGTGGACTTGCAAGCTACCTCCAGCGCTTCGCACTCCACGCAGCCATCATAAATAGCACCTGACAAGCCTGCCTCGGCTGCGGCTTTGTCATGTGCCTTCTTTGCATCCTCTAACTGCCGTTCAAGTAGCGAAATCGTTGCTAGTTGCTGCTGATGCCAGTAAGATTTCTCAATAATTTCACGCCAGCGTGTTGAGCCGTTATGGAATGTCTTGAGAATGAATTCATTGCCGAACTCCATGCGGCTCTGGACCGCAGGCATGGCCCCGCACATAATGCGCTGCATTTCTGCGGCCTCTAGTGGCTGCCTGGATGGTAGATAGATTACTGTACCACGGACATCTTTGCCCCGCCGCCCAGCACGCCCTGCCATCTGGATGTACTCGTCCGTGTACACACAACGCAGGCCACTCTCATCGTGCTTCTTCAGGTCCGTGAACACTACCGTGCGTGTTGGCATATTAATACCAACCGCAAACGTCTCTGTACAGAAGAGGGCGCGGACATGACCTTTCCCAAAGAGAATTTCCACAATTTCTTTTAGGATTGGTAGGAGGCCGCTGTGATGAAAGGCAATACCTCGTTTGAGGAGGTCACGGATTGTCCAGTACTGTGCTGTGGTCTCTAATTGTTCACGTTGATGGCGTAGATGATATTCGATAATATGTTCAACGGCCGCAGAATCGCTAGTATCAATTAGGGAGCCTTGGACGGCTGCTGCATAACGTTCACACTCTGCCCGACTAAATGAGAAGAAGAGGGCGGGTAGAAGCTCCTTAGCCCGCAGCCCATCAATGCAGACATTGAGTTGGTGGATGAAGGCGGTTTCATGGAACTTGCCAGCAGTCGCAGGTAGGGCCATGACTGTGCTTCCATTTGCAGCCGCAGATGCAGCCTTGGCATCGGCAAGGTCACCTTTACGGGCTCCAGCGGCCGCCTGAAAATCGCGCTCTTTTTTACGGTCGGCCGCTTTGCCATCTAGCCACTTCCTATAAGCATTTCCATCATATACCTCTGTAGAACTGGCCCCAGTAGCCATTATTTCAGTAATGGCAAGTTCCTGACCAACAATACGTGCTGCATAATGTGTAAGAGGTACAACACGATGTTTTGTCGCTGCGAGGGAGATAGGTTGTTGGCGAAGGTCGCCGACCCAGGATGCAAAGAGGTCAGGGCGGTCAATGGTGGCAGACAGCAGAATGAGTGAAACCGCAGGTGGCAGAAGAATCATTGTCTGCTCCCATACACGCCCGCGCTCCTTATTGTTAATATAATGGCACTCATCGAAGATAACACTATCGAGGCGGTCAAGGGACAGGCTCGCAGTGAGACCAATACTCTCCGTGCTCGTACCTTGTTTGAAGAGGAGATTCTGGAGAATCTCTGTTGTCATAATGACAACATCGGCATCAGGCATGAACTTGATGTCACCTGTCATGATACCGACCCGTGCCTGTGGGAATTGTTTGGTGAGGTCAGCGAATTTTTGATTGCTGAGGGACTTGATGGGGGTCGTGTAGAATACGCGGCGACCGGCCCGCAAGCTCTCTGCAATCTGATATTCACCTACGAGTGTCTTCCCTGAACCAGTCTTTGCAGTAACAAGGACATTTTCATGCCTGCTAATTGCATCAATAGCCCAGAGTTGAAAGTTGTCGAGGGAATAGGGGTATGTGATGACAGGATTGGCAGGCAGGGGTGGGGCTGGGCCGCTGCAGATTCGCAAATAGGGGCTTGTTGACATTTTGCAGGAAAAGGCTTGGTTGCTTCCCAAGATGCCGGCAGACGCAGATTCAACTTTTGGAGGCTGCTCGCGCAAAGATGATATTCTTGCAGGCAGTTAGATATGCCTAGAATTACTAAGGAGCTGCCTGTATTAATATTACTACTACTTGCGACTGCATTAATATTAACGGCCAGTCGTTATTTTTTACGTAGGGGGCAATTAGATATGCCTGCCACATCTGCTGTTGCTGTGTTTCAGGGCCCCGAGGTTCGAGGGGAGGCAGTAGCTCTGCCTGCTGGTAGGCGAGGCTGCAAGCTGCAGGTGCGAATCACAGACATGCCGGCAGGTAAGCATGGTTTTCATATTCACACCGCAGGCGACCTTCGAGGAGAAGGGTGCCAGGGAGCTTGCCAGCATTTCCATAAAGGCCGCCCCGCCCGTCATGGTGGGCCGCCACTCTATGGGACTGGTCTAAAAGAAGGGCCCAGGCATACAGGGGACTTAGGCAATATATTCCTAGGACCGGCGGGCGAGCCGTTTGAGCACACATATGTTCTAACGGATGTACGCCCTGAGGAGTTATGGGGTCGCACCCTAATTGTGCACGCAGACCCCGACGACCTAGGGCAAGGTGACCACGAGGATTCAGGGACAACGGGGCATTCTGGTGCACGTATTGGTTGTGCAATCTTTGGTCGTGGCGCAGACTGTCCTGTGGCAGCAGCGACTAAAGCTAAGACACGGAAGCGCAAGTGAACGCAGATAAAATCGCTGCCAGTTCTAAATGCAGTTTGCGGCCGAGTTTGCAGCACTCTTCGGCAACCCTGAAGGTAGCCCTGTATATGACTGCCTTATAATTGGCCATGGCCTACCACCCGACCTACTATCCTTCAGAACAAGTCGCACATATTCCCAGCAGCTCTGGTCAGTAATTGAGGAATATGGGGAAAGAGTGGCGGCAACCCTTCTCTATATATTTCCAGGTCCGCTCGCACCTTGGCCAGATATACAAGCAGCAATTCTTGCAGGATTTCCTGTTTGTATTCATGTTGATAGCACACTTGCAACACAACAGCCAATCAATGATTGGAAGACATTTTCACATACTATAATGTTATATGATGTATTCAAGGCCGCAATATATGCTGACGCCCGTGAAGAGATTTTTGAGCCGCCGTGTGCTTATCTAAAAGACCGTATTGTACTTCCTGCTGTACTTTATTTTGAAATGCGAGGGGCTATTGACCCACCAGCGGCAATTAGAGCGCCGCCGACAATTTAGGATTATGTTCGATAGGCAATCATAAGTGCACGAAAATCGGCATCAAGGTCTCGTGCACTTGTAAGGTTAATTTTGTCACGGTCAGTTCGAATATGAAGCAGCCAAACCCCTGGCCGTCGTTCTAATTGCAAGAACTGTATTGTTTTATAAGGAAAAAAATATTGGCGCGCCCCTGAGGATATTTCAACGCCGGCAGAATATGTTCGTATTTCTAATTGAGGCGGTGGCGGTTGTGCTTGCGTTTGTGCAGCAGTCCCTTCTACTGGAGAAATTTCCACAGACATTATGTTGTGCGGTTGCCAAGTTACTATATAATATGTGCCGATAGTTTAGGCCATGCCGTTTGCAAATAAAAATCGCAGTCCTTAGTATAATGATAAAATGTTATGTGTAAATAAAATAACACCGAACGATTTCCCGCAAATTGAACGTATTTTTACAGCAACGTTTCCAAGAACGGATGACGCTGATTTTGCAACTGCATGGAGGACGAAGGAATGCAACTACAGCTTGGGCTTATATCATAAGGCCACGCTAGTTGGTTTCGCGATCACATGCTTAGATGATGCCGCTAGTGCAGCAACGGCACGTCTCTGGTTTATTGCCGTCGATGCAGAGCATCGGTCTGCAGGGGCTGGCTCTCAACTCCTAACTGCCCTTATTGAAACTGTTCAGGAAGATGGAGTGCGGTTAGTTTTAACACCCGATAATAATACAAGAGTGATTAATTGGTATAAAAAACACGGGTTTATCATAACTAAAACAATGCCATTTATTCACCAGGATATCCCGACTTGTTGGATGGAGCTCGATTCTAAAGAGCCAGATTCTCCGATTAGTACATTGACTCTATCTTCTAGAGAAAGTATCAGTATTGATAGCGACACTTTGGAAATTTGAAGTCATAGCTCGCTGTGCTAAAAGTACACCATCACTCTTACAAGCCAAATATAGAAATGCGTATCATCGCTTTCCTATATTTCCTAAGTGCTGCGGCTGGGGCTGCAACTGCTGCGCTTGCACCTGCCAATTATTATCTACGCCTGCCAACACCACCTCCATTTCCCAGTCTACCTGCTGCAGTTCACCGTGAAGATTCTGCAGATATTTGGCGGCGTGGCCTCGGTGCTGCACAAACAGGACGAGCCGCCCCTTTATCTGGCCCATATCTCTATGCTGCTGCTGACTTCTTCCGTATGAAATTTAAACACAATGATTCAAATAATAGTCATTATTTGCGAGGGTCTCATAAAAATATACATTAAAAATAATGGGTGTTTTTATGTGATGTTGTAAATATTTATTTACTGCTGCTTTTGCTGCTGCTGCCAAGTTGAAGTTAAGCCCACTAGGGGGCTTAATTGAACTTCTTATCAACATGGCGAGTGTAGCGAATTTCTTCAGGGCCCACTAGTTTTGTTAGTAGTTTGATTCCATCATTCTCAGAGAAACGTGCAAAGTCTTCATTCCACACATTAATGACATTGAAGCCACGCTTGGGTGAAATTGTTACACCCATTAGTTTATTATCTGTATGCGTTGCTACTGTATTTGTCATAATACCAATATTGTATTTGTGAAACATATCAGCAGCGTCTTTGCGACCAATGCGCATGCTGTAACCGCCTCCGCGAATATTAAGCTTATTTTCCCATAGTGGCGGGGCAGGGTCGCGCATCATGAAGAAGAATCCATTTAGCAGAATCTCATCGCCAAGGGAATCCATTAGAGTCCAATAATCAGTCCATGTACGAACAGTCGCAACCTGTTGATACGTCGACGGTGTCCATTTATTTTCTTTGGGAGAATGATACCACAATGTCCAGGCGCCTGACGGAATTTCGTCGGATACTGCTGAGCTTTGGGATGACATTGTGTTGGCTTGATGAATGGTTGTCATTCTCCCCTAACTGGTAATTGCAAATCAATTTTTAAGCCTGACAAATGGCTGGTGGCGTATTGGTCTTATTTTCAGTTGTTTGCTCTTCACTGATAGCCGTATCACTACTACTTTTCTCTTCACCACTCCCCTCTTCACCGCTCTCGCTCTTCTCGCTCTTCTCGCTCTCCTCGCTCTCCTCTTCACCACTTTCATCTTCACCGCTACCTTCTTCATCCTCATTACTCTCCTCTTCACCACTCTTCTCCTCATCCTCGCCACTCTCTTCCTCACCGCTCTCCTCCTCATCCTCGCCACTCTCCTCTTCACCACTCTCCTCTTCACCACTCTCCTCTTCACCACTCTCCTCCTCACCACTCTCCTCCTCACCACTCTCCTCCTCACCACTCTCCTCTTCACCACTCTCCTCTTCACCACTCTCCTCCTCACCACTCTCTTCCTCACCACTCTCTTCCTCACCACTCTCCTCATCGCTATTATCAAGTGTCAGGCCAAATTGTTCATAATAAACACTTAGATGCTGCCGCCCAGGTGGAATAATAGGAACACGAATAATCTCACAATTCATGTTCATAATCTCAAAATATGCACGCTCAAGCTGTTCAAGATTAAACCAATTATGAGAATGAATAGACCAGGCATTTACAAGCATGAGAGGCTCAGGAATTGCTGCCGTCCCCGCTGGATGATAATACATATGATTTGCAAAAAACTCGGTTAACTCATAACGGCTTCCATTTACATTGAGATTGATTAGTACAAACGGAAAATTATGTCCACGCTCGCTAAAATTACAACCACGGTGAATCCACTTACCAGTGCGCTCCATGTACTGCCAAGAAGCTCTATCCCTAATTGCCGAATGTGTATAACGCATCTGAACGGGCATACCAGTTCCTTGCATAAAGAGCCAATTACTATCAAGACCGGTTAGGGCAGCATAATTGGCTCCAAATATCTGGCCAAAAAGGAATTTGAACCAGTTATAAATATTTGTAAAGACACCAAAAAAATTAAGAAGCTGAATTGCCGCCAGAAAGCCTAGGGGTTTGAACATTGCTGCTGTTTGACTATTCACAAAGCTGAACATCGTTTGATAAATGATAGTCGGCTTCATTTAGGCTGGGGTTTATAAATGTAAGTCAATGCATTGCATTGTATCAGTTGCACAAGAAGGTTGTTCACAATCACATGGGCATGGCTCGGGTGGTGGGGCAGAGCTGGAGCATTTAGGGAGTATAGATGGAACATCCGCCGGCCAAAACGAGACAATAATTACACCAAGTAGCCATGCTGTTATACCTGCTATAAGTGTAAATCCTGCAATTCTATCATTAAATAAAAGATTTATTAACGCCATGAAAAGTGTTAGAGCAATAAAATAGAGTAGATTATTGGATTTTTTGCTCTTACCAATGTTTGTGTATACTTGTGCCGTATAGATACATAGAAATATAAACGCAGTTAGGTAGGTTGGTAAATATTTCATTCTACTTTAGGGTGCCAGGATTAACGAGCGACGGGGACTGTCTTATAGAACTGGATAACATTCTTGGCCTCATTCCAGATACCGCGGGGGATTGGGTCATCATTCTCATCAAGAGTGTAGACAGTGTTCTCGCTGTCCTTATAGTAGGTAGAGCCCTTGTACTCGAACTCCTCGAGACCTTCTTCCTCAGCGGCCTCTTCCTCTTCGGCAGCATCCTCTTCCTCGACAGCCTCTTCCTCAGCAGCCTCCTCTTCCTCAGCAGCCTCCTCTTCCTCAGCAGCCTCCTCTTCCTCAGCAGCCTCCTCTTCCTCAGCAGCCTCTTCCTCCTCCTCTTCCTCAGCAGCCTCTTCCTCTTCGGCCGCAGCATCGGCCAGCTGCTCTTCAGCCTCTTCCTCTTCCTCAACAACCTCCTCTTCCTCAACAACCTCCTCTTCCTCAACAACCTCCTCTTCCTCAGCGGCAACATCCTCCTCCTCTTCCTCTACAGTAGTAATAGCTAGATCTTCTTTCTTTTCAGCCGTGATATCGGCTTCTTCAGCTGCGCTAACTGCAGCCTCAATCTGAGCATTCACCTCTGCAACAGCCTCTAGTGTTTCAGTTGCAGCTGTCACTGTAGATGCGGCATCATCATTTGTAGAAGCAGGAGCAGCCGCCGCCGCCGCAGTGGCAGCAGCCAGAGGACGCGCCTCAAGCGTCTCCTTCAGTCCTTCATATTGTGCAATAATCTGCTTCTGATTTGCAAGTCGGCAAGCATTATATTTCTCAACTGTCTCCTCAACACGCCGAATTGCCTCACGCAATTCCTCAATCCATCCAACAACCTCCTTATTGGTGCCAGATTCAATCGCTACTCCTGCCCCACCAATTGATTTCCCAAATAGCTTCAGGATGTCTACAGCAGACTCACCCTCGGCATTAATTGTAATCTTAAGCTGGCTTGTATTCATCTTAATTGGCTTGTGTGACTAACGATTAGGCGGCCTCCAAAATCATTTTTGCCACGTCGTAAAACGACCTCGCAAAAATGTCATATATTTTTATTAGCATCCCGTCACCCTTACGCAAGCATATCTAAATCCACCGGATTTACTACCGGTACACGACGAATTTGCAGATTCATCACCGCATCAAGTGTATTCTCCTTATCTTTCAGTGGCTTAGTGCGTTTTAGACGTAGACCCTCCTCCACCTTCTGCACGCGGTCACTATTCAGAGGAACAAAGCTCTTCGGAATAGTTGTCTCGTAGAAATCAATTGGTTTTGTATCCATTGTTGCCAAAATACTAATCATCGGCGGTAAATGTATATCAAGACGCAGTTTACCCTCGCGGATTGTTTTACGGTATGCATCAATTGTAAGGGTACCGCCAAATAATGCCAGCGTTGCTCGTGCAGGAGCAGGATAAATGCGCCCACCATCAGGCGCGACAGATGGCCCATAAATTCTATGTAGCAAGGAAATCTTCTCCCATTTCACATGAGAATCATCGCGCTCATCTAAAATATATGCAAGTGCGCATTCGGGACAACAGAAATTACCATATACTTCATATATACCCTTCTCCTCTCTAACTGGAATTATACAAGGCCGTGTGTCAAATGTATGGCAACACCAAAAACAGGCAACTGTTGTTGTTTCTGGGATGGCCTGTGTTTGTTTCGAATTCTTAAATGCCACGAGTAATTCAACCTTACTAAATGCAGGAGGAGGCTGCTCTTGTGTTACAGCCTTTTGTGATACAGCCGGTGTAGCTCCACAATCCTTACTCGTTGGAGTTTGTAGACAAGGCTTTTCAGATTGCTCAGTATCCTCCTGTAAATGAATTGGTGCAGCTTCAAACATTGTGTTCTGATGTTCAATTGTCTCGGACGTTGTTTGGTACATTTCAAAACCCTCGTCAAAAGGGTCAGGCTCTGTTGGCGGGAGAGGATTATATTGGAGAGGGGCATCATGAAATACCACTTCAGAACTATGTATTGGTAAATGGGCAATTAGCGGGCGTCGCGGCTCCGTCATAAAGTCCCCATCAATGCCATCAGGTGTTACAATGGCGACAACAGGAAACTTCTTCTTCGACTCGCGCTTCCTAACTGTCTTAGTTGGCGCAGCAGTAGGCGCAGCCTCTGTAATAGAAGCAACAACCTCTACAGTTGGCTCCACAGATGTAACTGTAGCAGATGCGGCAGCTTTCTTTACATTTCTCGTACCACCAGTTGTCCGCTTCATATACTATATTTGCCGTCGTGCTTCGAATTTAAGCCATCAGCCAAGCAAGGGAGTCTAAGCCACTTTGTCTATAAGACTAGTAATGGGGCATACTACATTTTGTCCAGAAAACTTGGACCCATTATGTTCACGCATAAAAAAAATCTTTAGTCTTTTTGCAGAACACCCTGAAGAGCTGCAGCATTTGCTATTATATGGCCCTCCTGGCTCAGGAAAAACATCAACTGTAGAATGGCTTTTAGAGAAGATTTGGGGTGGAACACATATGAAAGTACAGACATGCCGTTTTCTAAATGCCGCTGACGAACGTTCACTCGATGCAATTCGCGCCAAGATTATTCCATTTGTAAATGCAGATTGGCGTGACCCAGGGGATAAAAGACCGCGCTTTCTTGTTCTTGATGAATGCGAAACACTGACCGAATCGGCACAACTTGCTTTGCGACCATTTCTTGATAATTCTCCACAAGATTTGTGCATTATTTTTATATGTAATTCACTTAGTCGTGTGCAAATTAGCCTTCGGTCACGTTGTTTACGTGTGCGATTTGACCCGCCTTCCACATCCTCCTTACAGACAAATTCAATGCGTGGTGACTTGCGAAATGCGCGTATTCAGCGCAATGATATTAGCCACTTCCTAGCATTTTTACACAATATTGATGCTACCACTACACTTACTACGGTTGAGCTTATTCAAGCAGGACTCTTTTTTTGTACCTCTTTTAATTTAATGGATGATGAACTTTTAGAGGTGTTTAAACCTCTAATATGTATTAATGTCGATACTCTTCCTAAATTTATAGTAGCAAATTTTTTGCAAGCAATACGTGCAAAGATACTTCAAAAATTTGATTCGCTGGGCTGGAAGGGTGTAAGCATACCAACTTTGCAAACACCACAAGCCATTCCACAAGCCAAAAATGCAGTCCGTCGCGGCCGCAAGCCCAAGTGCTGATATGTACAAGTTTACGCCACTCCGTATTTCAACAATGGTCGCAACCGCGCAATTTAATACAACACTTAATTTGACACAACTGTTCGAAGATATTAAGGCCGTCCTAATCCCTTTATGGTGGCCTGGAGAGGGTATTCTAAAATTCGAACATCGAGACCAAGTTGTTGGTCAATCACATCGTGATGCATTGACAAAGCGTAAAATCTCCTCTAAATGCTTCTTTAATCAGTCGACACTTGTTGTGCGTCGCAAACATCCCACGGCACCTGGTTGGAAAGAGGTGAATTTGAAGCTATTTGCCAATGGCTCGGTGCAGATGACGGGTATTGCCAGTGAGGAGTTTGGTATCGAGACATTGAACTGGCTAATTGCCGA
>Ga0078894_10005001_pt1 | contig 10185 bp, 9 predicted proteins | sample LauGreSu1BDMLBSD_2_FD_67506 | JGI IMG/M metagenome (GOLD analysis project Ga0078894, IMG submission 67506) | Freshwater lake microbial communities from Lake Michigan, USA - Su13.BD.MLB.SD (version 4) (version 4) | ecosystem: Environmental > Aquatic > Freshwater > Lake | place: Lake Michigan, USA...
CAAGGATGACTCTTCCGGTAGATATGTCCACAACGTTAGGCAATGCCTGGTTTCCATCTCCAATCTTTACTGCAAGTGGATGTGCAAGTAGCGGTAAAGAGTTAGCTCAATTCTTCCCTCTCAATAGCATCGGCGCAGTGGTTACGAAATCAGTTATGACGAAGCCTCGACATGGACGCCCTACTCCACGAATGGCTGAGACTCCTTCTGGAATGCTTAATTCGATCGGGTTGCAAGGTCCTGGAATAGACGCTTTTCTAGCCAATGACGTTCCGTGGTTATTGGAACAGAAGGCGCGTGTTGTTGTTTCAATCGCTGGTGAAACTATTGAGGAGTATTCAACTCTTGCACGCAAACTCCGTTCTATCTCCGGACTCAGCGCGGTAGAAGTAAATATCTCATGCCCTAATGTTGAAAATCGCGGCCTTGTATTTGCATGCGATCCAGATGCATCACGTCGAGTCATTGATGGCGTTCGAAAGACAATCGGCGGAGAGTTGCCGATCATTGCAAAGCTCAGTCCTGATGTGACAAATTTGCCCGAGATTGCAAAAGGCGTGGTTGATGCGGGTGCAGATGCACTTGCACTTATCAATACTGTTCTAGGAATGGTTATCAATCTAGATACGATGAAGCCACATCTTGGTGGTAAGACTGGTGGTCTTTCTGGGCCCGCAATTCGTCCCGTTGCAGTGCGAGCTATCTATCAAGTACACGCCGCTCTACCTTCAACTCCAATTCTTGGAATGGGTGGAGTTGCTTCAGGTCGAGATGCCCTTGAACTTATTCTCGCCGGCGCATCGGGAGTCTCCATCGGAACAGCTAGTTTCGGAAACCCAACTGCTCTGATTAAGATTCAGAACGAATTGCGAGATCTCTTAGCAGCTCGTGGATTTGCAACGTTGAAGGATGCTGTCGGTTTCGCACATAGAGATGAGATCTAATGAAGGCGCCAATCGTTCTTGCAGTTGATACATCAGATTTAGAGATAGCTAAGCGCTGGGTTGAAGCAACGCATGAGAGCGTCTCTGTCTATAAACTGGGCCTCGAATTCTTCCTCAACTTTGGACAAGCAGGAGTCAAGGCGATTCAAGATGTTACGGATTCAGATATCTTCCTTGATCTTAAACTTCACGACATTCCACATACCGTGGCTGGGGCAGCGTCGGCTATTCAAAAATTAGCTCCAAGGTTTTTAACAGTTCATTCTTCTGGCGGTAGGGAGATGGTTCGTGCTGCGGTCGATGCGATACCTGGAACATCAATTACTGCAGTAACGATTCTGACTTCCCTCTCAGAGGAAGATCTCTTTGAGATTGGGTATGCCAATAACGCCCTTGAAAGTGCGGTCGCACTCGCAACGCTATCTGTAAATGCTGGGGCAAAGGCAATTGTCTGTTCCCCTCTTGAGATTTCTGCAATTCGTGCTGTTGTCGCACCTGAGATAGAGATAATTACCCCGGGTGTTCGACCAGCTAGCGAAAATCCGGCGGATGATCAGAAGCGGGTTATGACACCGCGTGATGCAATGAGTGCAGGGGCATCGCTGCTTGTCATCGGACGTCCAATCACAAGCGCTTGGAGAGATGGCGCCGCTGCAATGACCGCTCGAGCTAGATCTATAGCCGACGAAATTTTGAAGTAAATTACTCGTATGGCGCTTCCTCCAACTCTTACTCCTGAAGCCCGCGCAGCAGCGCTTGCCAAGGCTAAGGATTCGAGGCGCAGACGCGCCGCTGTAAAGGAGCAGGTCAGAAAAGGGGAGATGACAATCTCTCAGGTGCTGGAGCTTGCCAAGAGCGATGATGTGATTGCCAAGATGCGCGTTCTAGAGTTACTGGAATCCAAGAGCGGCGTTGGAAAAATTCGAGGTGCAGCCTTACTCGAAAAGTTAAATATCTCACCAACAAGACGATTGCAAGGTTTGGGTCGTCTGCAGATTGAGGAGATCCTGCGAGAGTTCCCTTCCTTGACATCAGTGGTTCGAGGAAAGCTTGTCGTCCTTTCCGGGCCTGGTGGCGTTGGAAAGAGTACCGTTGCAAAAGAGTTGAGAAAATCTTCACCTTTCATAGTCAGCGTCTCCGCAACAACGAGATCTCCACGATTTAATGAAGTCGAAGGTATTGATTATCACTTCCTTTCAAATGAAGAGTTTGATCTTGCAGTGAAGCGAAATGAATTTTTGGAATGGGCGGAATTTGCTGGGAATAAATATGGAACGCCATCTGCTCCAGTGATGAAGGCGTTAGAAGAAGGTCATAGCGTCTTATTGGAGATTGAGATATCTGGTGCAAAACAGGTGAAGAAGAAGTTACCTGAGGCGGTCTTGGTCTTTCTTGAACCCCCTACCTGGGAGGAGCTCGTTTCTCGCCTTGAAGGTCGAGGCACCGATAGCGCAGAACGACGCGCAGCACGCTTATCCCTTGCTCAGGATGAGATGGCGGCCGCCTCATTCTTCGATAAGGTCGTGGTCAATGATCAGGTCGAGAAGGTAGTCGCAAGGCTGATAGAATTCGCTTCTGCCTAATTGGCTAGATTTATTTCATATAGGAGCTGAAGATGAGCGCACACATGGATGGAATTACAAACCCACCTATCGATGAACTTCTCGATAAGGCAGGTTCTAAGTACAGCCTCGTTCTCTATGCTGCAAAGCGTGCTCGCCAGATCAACGCCTATTACTCACAACTTGGTGAAGGCCTACTTGAATATGTAGGACCACTAGTAGATACCCACGTTCATGAGAAGCCACTTTCTATCGCGCTCCGTGAGATCAATGAGGGCTTACTCACCATCGAAAACCTCGAACCAACTGCGTAACTCTTAAGAGTTTAAGCAATGCAGGTAAATAGCCGGGAGATTATTCTCGGTGTTGGTGGTGGAATAGCAGCATATAAATCGTGCGATCTTCTTCGTCGTCTTCTCGATCTTGGTCATCACGTTACCGTTGTGCCGACGCCTTCTAGCCTCAACTTTGTTGGAAAAGCAACCTGGGAAGCTCTCTCTGGTCGAAGCGTTACAACTGAGGTATTTGAGAGCGTTGAAGAAGTTCGCCACATCTCTCTCGCTAAGAAATCTGACTTTATAGTTATTTCCCCTGCCACGGCAGATTTGATTGCAAGGCTTGCATCTGGCAGAGCCGATGATCTTCTGACCAATGTTGTCCTTGCCTCAACATCTGAAATTCTTCTAGTTCCGGCGATGCATCCGCAGATGTGGAGCAACTCTGCGACTTTGGCCAATGTGCAGACTCTCCGCCAGAGGGGGATTCATATTATGGAACCTGCCGTGGGCGCTTTAACCAGCGGAGATATCGGCAAGGGACGTTTACCTGAAACTCACGAGATTATCGCTGAGATTGAATCACTCTTATCTTCAGCGAACGATTTTGCAGGGAGAAAGATATTGATTACCGCTGGTGGAACCCGAGAACCGATTGATCCGGTCCGATTTATTGGCAACCGCTCATCTGGAAAGCAGGGCTATGCCATCGCACGTGAGGCAGCTAGACGAGGAGCCGAAGTCTCTTTGATCGCTGCCAATTCTCAACTAGCTGAAATTGATGGAGTAGAGATTATCCATGTCGAAACTGCGCATGAGATGTTGAGCGCCGTTGAACTTCGATTTGACGATTGTGATGCTCTCTTTATGAGCGCAGCTGTTGCAGATGCTAGACCACTAGATGCTAGTGATGAAAAGATTAAGAAGGGTGATTATCAAAGCATCGAATTAGTTGAAAATGCCGATATTTTAAAGTCTCTACTTTCAAAGAAGAAGAAGCAAATCATTGTGGCCTTTGCTGCTGAAACAAGCCATGACCGTGGCTCGGCCCTAGCTAAACTCGAGAGCAAAGGCGCTGATATTCTCTATCTCAACGATATATCTGCAGGCGATATCTTTAATAGCGAGACAACATACGGTGAGATATTCAAGAGAGATGGAACTTCTATCAAGGTGGCGAAGACCACGAAAGACACGCTGGCTCGAGAACTACTAGATACAGCCCTTATTCAGTTAGGTTAACCCAATGTCAAAGCGCCTATTTACCTCAGAGTCCGTAACCGAAGGTCACCCAGATAAGATCGCAGATCAGATCTCGGATGCAATTCTCGATTCACTTCTTGAACAAGATCCAACTAGTCGCGTTGCAGTGGAAACTCTCATCACAACAGGTCAGGTACATGTTGCTGGTGAAGTAACAACAAATGGTTACGCCGATGTAATGGGGATAGTCCGAGATACAGTTATTGGTATCGGGTACGACTCATCTGTTAAGGGCTTCGACGGAAATAGCTGTGGAGTTTCAATCTCAATCGGACAGCAATCACCAGATATTGCCCAAGGCGTAGATGATGCCTTTGAACACCGAGTTTCTTCGGCTGTAGATCCGCTTGATTTACAAGGTGCTGGCGATCAAGGTTTGATGTTTGGCTATGCGTGCGATGACACTAAAGAGTTGATGCCGCTTCCAATCTGGTTGGCGCATGAACTAGCTCAGCAGCTCTCAAAGGTCCGTAAATCTGGTGCGCTTGGTTATCTTCGCCCAGATGGAAAGACACAAGTAACTATTGAATATGACGGCGATAAAGCGATTGCTCTCGATACCGTTGTGATTTCGAGCCAACATGCTGAAGAGGTTGATGTCATAAAGAAGTTAACTCCTGAAATCATTGCTCAAGTAATCGATCCAGTGCTCGCAAAGATTGATCTTCCACGTAAAGATATGCGAATTCTCATCAACCCAACAGGCCGATTCGTTATTGGTGGCCCAATGGGAGATGCTGGCTTAACTGGTCGAAAGATTATCGTCGACACTTATGGGGGAATGGCTCGCCATGGTGGAGGAGCATTTTCAGGCAAAGATCCTTCAAAAGTTGATCGTTCAGCAGCTTATGCAATGCGTTGGGTTGCTAAGAACGTAGTGGCGGCAGGACTTGCAAAGCGTTGTGAAGTTCAAGTTGCTTACGCAATTGGTAAGGCTCAGCCAGTCGGCGTATTTGTTGAAACTTTTGGCACAGAGACTGTTCCGGTGCAGAAGATTCAAGATGCTGTGACTACAGTCTTTGACCTACGTCCAGCTGCGATTATCCGCGATTTAGATTTGAAACGTCCTATCTACCAAGAGACCGCAGCTTATGGACACTTCGGTCGTGAGCTTCCAAACTTCACATGGGAGCGCACAGATAGAGTCTCTGCACTTCAAGCTGCAGTTAAATAACTCCTCGAGTTACTAGCACGCCATGAAACCACTTCGACTAAAAGCTGAAGTGGCGAAGAGAGAGTACGTCAAAGGTGTTCAATCCGACTGCGTTGCGAAAGTTCAGGTTGATACCGGCGTCTATCATCTTGATCAACCGTATGACTATTCCGTGCCAACGGGAATGCTGAGTCAAGTAAAAACCGGAATTAGGGTTCAAGTTCCATTTGGTGGGCGTGAGGTTGAGGGTCTCATCCTCAGTGTTATTGAAGGCTCAGAAATAGGGGGTCTAAAACCTCTCACGAAAATACTCTCACCGATTTCAGTAGCGTCTGCAGAGTCGTTGAATCTGATGGCCGCAGTGGCAACGGCGTGGGCTGCCAATCCTTACGATCTTATTCGCTCAGCAATTCCGCCAAGAGTTGCATCTGTAGAGAAGGAGAGATGGGAGGAGCAAATTTCGCCTTCCAATCAATCGAAAGAGCGTCGTGAATTCCTACAGCTACCTTCGCATGGAAATCCTTTTGAGGCTCTCTCCGGCTTAATTGCAAAGCGGAGATATAAAGGAAGTATTCTCATAATTCTTCCTGATTCACGGTCAATCTCTCGCTTATATGGTTTGAATCCTGAAGCGATTATCCTCGATTCATCACTAGATCGAACTCAGCGCTATCGCAACTACTTGCAAGCGAAGTACTCAATAAATAATCTGGTTATTGGCACGAGAAGTGCAGTCTTTGCAGATATCCCAGATTTGGTGCAGATAATTATCTTTGATGAAGGGTCAGAACATCTTTTTGAGCAGAGATCTCCTGGCTGGAATGCTCGAGATGTTGCACTTATCCGTGCACAAATACAGCAAGTCGATTTTGCGGCAGTGGGTTTTGCGCCCAGTGCTGAAATAGCGCGCCAGATTGAATCTGGCGATATAAAGTTTCGAGCCTCAAAGAGTCGAGTAAATGTCGAGAGCTTTCAACAGGAGTATCAGGAGTTACTACCCGGAAGGATCATTCCTGGGATTCGTTCTGCACTCAAGAATGGTCCAGTTCTGTTCCTTGCTTCAAGAAAGGGTTACTCTCAAGCGATTTCATGTGCGAAGTGCAGGAATCTCTCACTGTGTACTTGCGGTGCTCGATTACTCAAGAAATCAGCATCAGCATCCATTGAGTGTTCACTTTGTGATGAAAAGTATCCAGATTGGATTTGTACTTGGTGTTCTGGCAAGGTTCCTTATCTGCTTTCACGTGGAATAACGAGATATGCACAAGAGATCGGACGAGCTTTTCCGGGCGTTCAGGTCACCCTGTCAGAAGGTGAAGCGATCCTTGATGATTTCGAGATAACGCAAGGTCTAGTTATAGCAACACCTGGAAGCGCGCCCTTTGTAGATGGGGGATACTCAGCAGTGGTTGTTCTTGATGCTGATGGATTTCTCAACGAATCTGATCTTAAATCGCTAGAGAGAGCACAACAATTAATCTTCTCTCAAGCTAGTTTTCTCTCTAAAGATGGAAAGGTGCTTCTGGTAATTTCTCACTCAAGCCCGATTATCGGAGCGCTTGCGGCGTGGAAGCCAAGCCTTCTTGCACATAGAGAACTGGAAGAGAGAAAAGAAGCTCATCTTCCACCTTATGCGAAGGCTGTCTCAGTAGATGTTGCAGCGAGTGAAGCGCAGATATTGATCCGTGGTTTTCAAGCGGCTAAAGATGATGGTCGACTACCCAAGGAACTTCGTATTCTTGGTCCTATTGCCTTGAAGGGTGAGATGCAGAGGATTGTTTTGCTGGGACCATTGGAAGAGGCTCTATCACTGGTAGCTCTCATACATGAATATCAGAGACGCAGAAGTGCTTCCAAGAAGAGTTTGCTCGCAATGCGTATAGATCCATATTCAATCACCAAGTAGGTAAGATAAGCCTATGACTGTGCAACCAATTCGACATTTCGGCGATCCCGTCTTGGTCACGCCTGCTCAATTGGTCGTTGATTTCGATAAAGAACTTCGAAAGTTAGTAAAAGATCTCACGGAGACGATGCTTGAAGCTCCAGGAGCTGGACTTGCTGCTCCTCAGATAGGAGTTCCGCTAAGAGTATTTGTCTGGGATGTCGATGAAGCAATTGGACACTTGGTCAATCCAACTCTCGAGTTGAGCTCAGAACAACAGGAAGGCGATGAAGGCTGCCTAAGTTTCCCTGATCTGGTTTACCCAACGCCGCGTGCATTTAGGGCAGTTGCCAAAGGCTTTACGATGCATGGAGAGCCAATTGTTGTCGAAGGAACTGAGCTATTAGCTCGCGCTCTGCAACATGAAACGGATCATCTTGATGGCGTTCTCTTCATCGATCGCCTCTCGGATGAGAATCGAAAATTGGCAATGAAGGAGATTCGTGACTCTGAATGGTTTGGGATGAACTCTCAGAATGGATTTACGCCTACGATTAAGGTTTCACCTCACTCACCAGGTTTAGGAATTTAGTTGCGTATTGCAGTTGCGGCGACTCCCGAAGTGGCAGTTGATTCCCTTAACGCTCTTCAGGGCTCTGATTTTGAATTAGCCTTCGTCATCACTCAACCAGATAGACCGGCTGGACGAGGCCAGGAGTTGAAACAGAGCGCGGTAAGCGCATGGGCAGTTGGTGCGGGAACCACATGCCATAAGCCTGAATCAAAGGAAGAGTTTCTCAAGTTGGCTGCAACTGTGGATCTCATGATCACGATTGGTTATGGAAAGATCCTTACTCTTGATGAGTTGAGTGCACCTACCAGCGGTTCGATTAATCTCCATTTCTCCCTTCTTCCGCGTTGGCGAGGAGCCGCTCCTGTTCAGAGATCGATTGAAGCGGGAGACTCAGTTACAGGAGTAACGGTCTTTCAACTAGATGAGGGCATGGATACCGGACCGATTTATCTGATGAAACGTTTTGCACTCGATGACGACATTACATCAGATGAGTTATTTACAGAATTAGCTGAGGTGGGATCAGAGGCGCTACTAGAGTCTCTCGCGATGATTAAAAGTGGGGTAAAACCAACTCCTCAAAGCTTGACCGAAATGACCAAGGCTGCGAAGATCACAAAGGCTGAAGCAGAGATAAATTGGAGCGATAGCGCAGTTGATATCTCACGAAAGATAAGAGCCTTCACAAGTAATCCAGGAGCTTGGACTACCTTCCGAGGATCAACGCTCAAAATTGAAGCTCCCACTATCGAAGAGATACTCCTGAAACCAGGTGAGATTCTTTATCAGGATAAGAAGTTACTTGTTGGAACATCTACAACCGCTATCTCGCTTGGATTTATCACTCCGCAAGGTAAGTCACGCACTGCAGTCCAATCTTGGGTAAATGGGGCGCGTCTGCAGCCAGGTGAACTCTTTGGTTAAAGCCCGCCGTGACTCATTTAAATCTCCAAAACCAGATGCTGTGCGAGTTTTGGTCTATGACATTCTCAGTGAAGTAAATAGACGTGGCGGGTATTCCAATCTCTTGCTTCCGCAGGCTCTGACAGCTTCCGATTTCGAGACGCGAGATAAGGGTTTTGCAACAGAGCTGCTCTACGGAACTCTACGTATGCAAGGTCGCCACGATTACATATTGCAGCAAGTCTTCGATCGACCAGGTAGCGAGGTTGACCCAGGAATTGTTGATATCTGTCGCCTCGGTGTACATCAACTCTTTGAAATGCGAGTTGCCACCCATGCAGCAGTGAGTGCAACGGTAGAACTCGCTCGAAAAGTGATCGGTGAATCCAAGGCTTCTTATGTCAATGCGATTCTTCGTAAGGTTAGCGCGAAGAGCCTAGAAGAGTGGCTAGAACCACTTGAGGAGATCAAGGATCCTGTTGTGAAGCTCTCCGTGCTGCACTCTCACCCGGAATGGATAGTTTCGGCGTATTACGATCTTCTCAAAGATTTCGTACTTGTTGAAGCCGAGTTAGCGGCAAATAACGTTCCAGCATCGCCGACACTTGTTTCGTGGCCGGGGGAGTCCACCCAAGAAGAACTCGTAGAACTTGGTGGAGTAGCAACACGGTTCTCGCCCTATGGCGCACGATTTGAAGGATCACCAGGTTCGTTAGAACTTATCCGCCATCGTAAGGCGGGAGTTCAAGATGAAGGATCACAATTGGTTGCGGATATTTTTATGAAGTTCGCTGACGGCGCTGAGAATATCCTCGATCTCTGTGCAGGACCTGGTGGAAAGGCGGCGTTGATATCCCATCTTGCGCGAGCTAAGGGCAAGAACTTCTTCGCCAATGAAATCTCTGAACCAAGAGCTGCGCTCGTAAAGAGAGTCGTTGGTTCCTTTTCCGTAATCGTTGGAGATGGTCGTGAGATAGCTTCGAAGCCGCAAAGATTTGACGCAATTCTTGCCGATGTTCCATGCACTGGTTTAGGTGCTCTTCGTAGACGGCCTGAGGTTCGCTGGCGTAGAACACTTCAAGATTTACGAGCCCTTACTGAGTTGCAGCGTGAATTATCCGATGCAGCGATCTCAGTTCTCAATGTGGGTGGAATCTTTGGATATGCAACATGTAGCCCACACTTTGCTGAGACAAGTGCTCAGGTTCAGCAGATTCTTAAGTTACATCCAGAGCTAGAGCAACTAGATATTTCGCAACATATGCCAGAAGGCCTTCTTGAAGGAACCCGAGGTCTCAACCTCTCCCTCTGGACAGGACGCCATGAGACTGATTCGATGTTCCTTGCAATTTTCAAGAAGCGAGGTGAGTAATGCTCAACGATATTCGTATTACGCCAAGTATTCTCAACGCTGATCGACAGAATCTTTCTTCAGAGATTGCAATAATTGCATCAGTCAGTGATTACATACACTTAGACGTTATGGACAATATTTTTGTTCCTAATTTCACCTTCGATTTCGATTCCGCGGTCTCCATCATTCAATCGTCACCGATTCCCGTGGATTCACATCTGATGATTGCAGATGTAGATTCGCTGGGACCTGCCTACGCTCATGCAGGTAGT
>Ga0078894_10005003_pt1 | contig 10181 bp, 11 predicted proteins | sample LauGreSu1BDMLBSD_2_FD_67506 | JGI IMG/M metagenome (GOLD analysis project Ga0078894, IMG submission 67506) | Freshwater lake microbial communities from Lake Michigan, USA - Su13.BD.MLB.SD (version 4) (version 4) | ecosystem: Environmental > Aquatic > Freshwater > Lake | place: Lake Michigan...
AAAGCGGCGAAGGAACTGTCGGTCGACAAGTGAGTTGATGAGATGCCAGTTCTCGACTTGATGTCGGGCTTTATTGTCGAACTTCGCAATGCGGGTTTGCCAGTAAGCCTCACCGAAAACCTGGATGCGATGGAAGCGGTCAAGGAAATTCCGATTGAAGATCGCGACGCATTTAAATACGCGCTTGCCGCAACATTGGTGAAGAGCCAAAACCATTGGCGTGCGTTTGAAACCATTTTCGAGGTGTACTTCTCGTTGCGTGGTCCTGAATACAGCATTGCGCAGGACGGCAACGAAAACGACGAAATGTGGCGTGAGCAGCAGGACTTGCAAATGCAAGGCGAAGGCAAGGGCCAAAGCGGCGGCAACATGGACGGCCTCACGCCAGAAGAAATTGCGCAGATGCTGATGAATGCGCTGATGAATGGTGATCAGGCGATGATGAAGGCATTGGCAAAGCAATCGGTGCAGCGCTTTGCCGGAATGGAACCGGGTCGTCCTGTTGGTGGCACCTATTACCTGTACCGCACGTTGCGCAACCTCGACCTAGACAACATGCTTGAAAAATTGATGGAAGCAAACAAGCAGCAGGCTGCAGAAGAGCTCACCAATCTTGAACAGCGTTTAGAAAAAGATGAATTTGAAAGTCGAATTGAACAGTTCAAACAAGAAGTAGAAGCCGAAATTCGTCGCAAGCTTGTTGCCGACCGTGGCGCAGAAGCAATGGCGAAAACTTTGCGCAAGCCGTTACCAGAAGACGTGGAGTTCATGCACGCAAGTCGCGATGAAATGCAGAGTCTGAAAAAGGCGCTGCAGCCGCTGACGCGCAAACTTGCTGCACGACTTGCTCGCAAGCGTCGCCATGGGCGCAAAGGCCCACTTGACTTCCGCAACACAGTGCGACATTCACTCAGCTACGGCGGAGTGCCTGCAGACCCGAAATTCAAGTACCCGCGTCCTGCAAAACCTGAGCTCATGGTGGTTGCAGACATTTCGGGAAGTGTGGCTGCGTTCGCTCGCTTCACCCTCATGTTGGTGTATGCCATTCAGGGGCAGTTTTCAAAGGTGCGCTCTTTTGTATTCATCGATGGAATTGATGAAGTAACGAGTTACTTCAAGAACACTGAAGACATTTCGGATGCAATTCATCGCGTCAACACCGAAGCCGATGTGGTGTGGGTGGACGGTCACTCCGATTACGGCCACGCCTTCGAAGTGTTCTGGGAGCGGTACGGAAAAGACATCAATTCGAAGACCACCATTTTGTTGCTTGGCGACGCGCGAAATAATTATCACGCAACTGGTTCGTGGGTCGTGAAGGAAATGCAAAAGCGTGGTCGCCACGTGTATTGGTTGAATCCAGAACCAAAGAGTTATTGGAACACCGGAGACTCCGTAGTGGGTGAGTACGGCAGTTTCACTGACGGTGTGTATGAGTGTCGCAACCTTCGTCAGCTTGAGGGCTTCGTCGAAAAGTTGGTATGAGCAAAACCCGCATCGTGCTGGTGCGGCACGGCGAGTCGAATGTAACGGTCAATCGCATCTTGGGCGGCCCACGCACGTGTAATGGACTTTCTGAGTTGGGCAAACTTCAAGCAGCGCGCTTGCGTGATCGACTTGCACACACCCAGGAACTGTCAATTGATGCACTGATGTCGAGTGGGTTTCCTCGTGCACGCGAGACGGCAGAGATCATTGCTCCCGCATTGTCGAGCTTGCCCATCAACATCGATACAAATTTTGGTGAGCATGATCCAGGTCCAGAGTGCGATGGCTTGACCTTTGATGAATTTGTTCGTCGACATGGCCCACCCGATTGGAGCGCCGACCCGCACGCAGAGTTTTTTCCTGGCGGAGAGACCATTGCCCAATTTCATTCACGAGTGTCTGGAGCGTTGAACGACTTGTTGCGCAAATACTCCGGGAAGTCGGTACTCGTTACATGCCACGGTGGAGTGGTTGATGCAGTTCTTCGACTGACCATGCAAACTCCAGCAACCGGTGCATTTGAGATGCACACAAAGAATTGTTCGATTACCGAATTGGTGGAAGTTCGCGCAGGCCACTTCGCGCTTGTGCGGTACAACGACCATGCGCACCTGCATGGTTTGCCGCTGGCAACAAACAACTCGTAAGCACCATGACTGCACGTAAACAACTGCCAATAGTGGTGGTGGGTGCAGGTTCTGCCGGCGTTGTGGTGGCGTCTCGATTGGCCGAAGGCCCGTCAATTTCTGTGTTGCTACTGGAGTCGGGAAGCGAGATTGGTGGAAGTTCCTTGCGCAATTACATGGTGGGCATGACGGGAATGCGCGACGACTACGAATGGGAGCGCGACTTCGGATGCACTGGTTGGAACTGGGAAACTGCGCGCACAACGTTTGATGCAATGCCTGACAGCTTGCACGAAGTTCAAGCTGGCGAAGCAGGACAAGTAGACCGTGCATTAGTTGAAGCAGCCGCAAGCGCGGGAGTGCCTCGCATTGCACAGTTGGCGCGCGATGCACACAGCAACGAAGGTGCGGGGTACTGCTCGCTCACATTGAACAACGGTGTTCGCCACAGTGTGGTGGAAACGTATTTCAATCCGTTGTGGGGTCAATCGAACCTTTCAGTGCGTGTGAATGCGGCTGTGGACTCTGTGGTCATGGACGGCTCGCGTGCAGTTGGCGTGCGACTTGCAAGTGGAGAACACATCGAAGCACGTGGGGTTGTGGTGTGCGCGGGTGCTCTTGTAACACCAGTGTTATTGCGCCGCAGCAGTATTAATCGACCGGGTATTGGCATTGGGTTGCAAGATCACCCATCAGTTGCAATCACGCTCGAATTGCGACAACCACATCAGTCTGCATTTCGTATCGGCGCTAACGTTCGAACTTCGTCGCGTAAGGGCAACGCAGACATTCATGTGTTGTCGCTCAATGACACTGATGAGTCAGGGAAATTTGGAGCGCTCATCGCTGGTGTGATGCATGTGCACTCGCGAGGTGAGGTGAAGTATGACTCGGCAACTGGAACAGGAGTTGCGGTTTTTAACCAACTCAGCGATGAACGCGACAAGGACGCAATGCGTGATGCGGCGCGCTTCGTGTACGAATTGTCATGTTCGCAGCCGATGAGCAACATTGCAGGTGCAATGTTAAGTAATTCGACTGGAACATCTGCACATTGGATTGGCGATGCCAATGACGCCGAAATTGATGATTGGGCGTTGCACCAAGTTGGTGCCTATTCGCATGCTGCAAGTTCGTGTGCAATGGGAGACAGTCACGATGAAATGGCCGTAGTGAATGAACGAGCAGAAGTGATTGGTTATGAAAATTTGTGGTTATGTGACGCTTCAATTCTTCCAACTTTGCCACGCGCCAACACGCACCTACCCATAGTGATGGTGGCTAATCGGGTGAGTGAAATGTTGCGCGAAACGTTGAGCGAATCGCGTTAGTCGCGAGCCCACTGCAGCGACCGGCTTACGGCACGCTTCCATAACTCGTAATCAGCAGACTCTGAGCCAGAAAGCGATGGCTCAAACTGCTGGTCCAGTTGCCACGCATCGGTGACCGACTGCAAAGAAGGCCATACGCCTTCTGCGAGGCCTGCAAGAAATGCGGCACCCATTGCGGTGGTCTCTAATTCGCGTGGCCGCAATACGTTGACACCAAGTTGGTTTGCTTGTAGCTGAAGCAAAACGTCCATCACTGCAGCACCGCCGTCGACACGCATGTCGGTGACCGATACTCCAGCAGCACTGGTCATGGCTTCAACCACGTCGCGTGTTTGGAAAGCAATTGATTCAACAACGGCGCGAGCAATGTGGGCACTCGTAGTTCCGCGTGTGATGCCAAGAATTGTGCCGCGAGCGTATGGGTCCCACCAGGGACTTCCCAGCCCCGTGAATGCGGGAACCACCACAACTCCGCCCGAGTTTGCAACTGATTCTGCAAGTGGACCGATTTGTGAAGCATGGTCGATGATGTTGATGCCGTCGCGAAGCCATTGAATTGCACTACCAGTCACAAAGATTGCGCCTTCAAGTGCGTACGTGGTTTCGCCGGTACCTAAGTCCCAGGCAACCGTGGTGAGCATGCCTTCGGTTGGTTGTGGACAGGTGGTGCCCACATTCATCAGTACGAAACTTCCCGTGCCGTACGTGTTCTTACTGCTTCCAGTTTCGAAACATGCCTGACCGAATAATGCGGCTTGTTGATCGCCTGCAATTCCAGAAATGGGAATTCCTGCTGGGATGCCAGACGTTGCAGCAGTTGCTCCAACGCGACCACTCGATGCAACGACAGTAGGTAATGCGTGCATCGGAACGCCAAACAGCGTGCAGAGTTCGGAGCTCCATTGCATCGTGGTGATATCGAACAACATGGTGCGGCTGGCATTAGATGCATCAGTTACAAATGAGGCGCCCTGTGTGAGATTCCAGATGATCCACGAGTCAATGGTGCCGAGCGCAAGTTGTGGAGTATTGGGTACGTTGCCATGCACCAGCAGCCACTCCATTTTTGAACCAGAAAAGTACGGATCAAGAACGAGGCCAGTTTTTGCACGCACGAGTGGAAGCTCAGATGCAAGTTCGCGACATCGGTCTGCTGTGCGACGGTCTTGCCACACGATTGCTTTGCCGAATGGCTTGCCCGTAACTTTGTCCCATGCAAGCACGGTTTCGCGTTGATTAGTAATGCCGATGGCGGCAATTGGTGCATTCACTTGTGCAATGACTGCGCTCAGCGTCGTGTGCACGGCCTGCCAAATTTCGTTTGCGTCGTGCTCTACCCAGCCAGGCTTGGGGAAGTACTGCGTGAATTCCTGATAGGCAGAAATTGAAGGAGTTCCATCTGCGAACACCGCACGAGAACGGATTCCGGTTGTGCCTGCATCAATTGCGATGACGACAGCAGTGTGACTCATGGTTTATTCAGGTTGGTCTGCTGCGATGGGTCGATTTCGCGAGGTTGTTCGTCGGTGGGAATGCCACACGAGTTAAGCAGAGGAAGTGCAGAGACAAGCACAATGAGCAGTATTGCGCGAAATCGAATTGAGGTGTTATTCATGGGGGTGCTCATCAGTTGTTGGTGTTGTATCGACTGGTAGTTCAACAATAAATCGTGCGCCACGAATTCCATCTGTTCGGTTCTCTGCCCAAATTCTGCCACGGTGGAGCGTTACGTGTTCGCGTGCCAATGCCAGCCCAAGACCTGCGCCTTCGGTTCCGGCGCGCCTGCCGGCTGCGCCTCCGCGAGAGAATCGCTCAAAAATTTTGACGAACTCGCCTTCAATCAAGCCATCGCCGTCGTCTTCAACAATGATCCACACATTCGTTGCAGGGGATTCATCGTCGGCGAGTTGGATAACAATTTTTGGTTTGCCACCGCTGTGAATACGAGCGTTGTCGAGAAGGTTGGCAATGACACGCGCCAAGCGTCGCTTATCTCCGCGAATGGCAACAAGAGCAGCAATGTCGTCGCAACGAATTTCGGTGCGTGGAAGGCTGCTCACCGACACGGCTTGTTTAATGAACTCAAAGAGCGAGAGTGGCTCGAGTACCAAGCGAATGGCACCTGCATCGAACCGTGAGATTTCCAGCAAGTCCTCTACGAGGCCTTGAAAGCGGGCAACATCGCTAGACAACAAGTCGAGCGCCGCTTGTGATCGTTCGGGCAAATCATCACGCCGCGATTCAAGAACTTGTACAGATGCAGCAAGTGTCATGAGTGGACTACGTAGCTCGTGACTGACATCCGATGTGAACCGAGCATCGCGTTCAACACGCTCTTGCAGCGTCGTCACCATGTCGTTAAAAGCCGAGGTAAGCGCTTGCATGTCTGGGTCATCAGTTGGTTCAAGGCGAGTTTCTAGTCGGCCATCGGCAATTGCACGCGCAGCTTGTGCGGCATTTGCAAGTGGTCGCACTGCTCGCCGTGAAGCAAACACCCCAAGTGCAATGCCGACAAATGTGGTGGTAACCGCGGCAAGTGCAAGCGCCAATCGCACACTCTGCAAGGCATCACGAACTTCTCGCAAATTGTCGTACTCAAAGTACACAGCATTAATGCGGGGGAGCGGAATTCCAACGACGAGCGCCTGTCCCTTCAGGCTGTCAACAATCATGGTTGCTGCTTTTTGGTCGCGTTGCACACGTTGCAAGAGAGCAGGTGGAATCATCTGTGGTGAAAACAGCGGGCTACTACCCGTCCAAGAATTATTGATGTAGATCAGTCGGTGAGCACTTCCGCCTTGGTCTAGTGCCAACAGAATTTCATTTGACGAGCGAATGATGTCATTTTGTGTTCGTCGTGCGTTGGTGATTGCTTGGTTTGTCTCGGTGGACACTCGTTGGTCAACAAGGTTGGAACGCGTAAATGAATAGGTCACTAGGGCAAGCACGCTAGAAAGCAACAGTGCTCCTGCAACGAAGATGAGCAAGATTCGATTGCGCAAACCAACTCTTCGTGGTCGTAACCGGTGTACAGAACTGCGAATGAGTTTGCGCGTGCGTGTAAGGCGATACCGGGCGTCGGGCTTATCGGAAAAAATGTCGGTCACGATTGCAAGCGATAGCCAAGTCCGCGAACCGTTACCACGTGTGTGGGGTTAGCCGGATCGGTCTCCACCTTCATGCGCAGTCGTCTGATGTGCACGTCTACTAGGCGACCATCGCCGAAGTATCCGTATCCCCACACCTTGTCGAGCAACAATTCGCGGCTGAATACGCCGCCTGGATCGTTGGCAAGTTCACATAACAAACGAAACTCAGTTTTCGTAAGTTCAACCTCTGCGTTGTTGAGGATGACTTTCCCTTCATCGGGAATGATCTCCAAATTGCCAAATAACAACTTGGAGTGCCCTGGCTTTGAAGGACGCACTCGTCGAAGTAACGCGCGGATTCGTGCTGCAAGTTCTTTTGGTGCAAATGGCTTTGTGAGGTAGTCGTCGGCTCCCGCTTCAAGACCTGCAACAACGTCATGCGTATCTGCGCGAGCGGTCACCATAACAATTGGGACATCACTTGATTTACGAATATTGCGGCACAGTTCGAACCCGTCAATGCCTGGAAGCATGATGTCGATCAAGACAACATCGGCAGGGTGCTTAGCAAAAATTGCTATTGCGTCTTCGCCGCTAGCCGCCTCATCAACGATCCAGCCTTCATCCTCGAGTGCAAGTTTGACTGAGGCACGAATCCGCTCGTCGTCTTCAACGGCCAATACGCGAATACCCACAGTCACAATGTTTACTCTGTCTGCACGCTTGCAGCCATGATCAACTGTGAGAGCTGGTCAAATATGGCTGGGGCGGAGGTCAAGATTTCGGCAGGACGTGCTGGCTGGCCACTGAAATCACCACTTCGACATCCAGCTTCGTGGGCAATCAGAATTCCAGCAGCAATGTCCCACTGGTGCAGGTTCTCCTCAAAGTACGCATCAATGCGACCACATGCAACAAAGCACAGGTCAATTGCCGCAGCACCTGCACGACGGATATCGCGAATCTTGTGGATGAACTGGGAAACGCGTTTTGCCTGGATGGTTCGCTGTTCTGCTGAATAGCTAAAACCGGTACACACCAATGCCTGCGACACATCAGAGATGGTGTTGCAGTGGATGGGCGAGCCATTCAAGAATGCGCCGCCTCCGCGAGTGGCGGTGAACATTTCACCAAGGGAAGGTATATATACGACTCCAGCAAGTGGCCCGTGGCTGTCTTCTGCGCCGATGGATACCGCCCAAGCTGGGAGGTCGTAGAGAAAGTTGGTCGTGCCATCGATGGGGTCGATGTACCAGGTGATGCCGCTTGTTCCAGTGAACGATGCACCTTCTTCGCCAACGATGGCATCGAGTGGACGACGTTCGCGCATTCCTTCCACGATCAGCTTTTCTGACGCGCGATCAAATTCGGTAACCATGTCGGTGGCCGTAGATTTTGTTTGCACATTGCGCAGGCCAGCTTTGCGTCCCGCGAGTGCCATGTCGCCCGCTGCGCGAGCGAGTTCGCTTGCAACGAAAAGTAATTCGTCGGCGAGTGTCATTGCGCTTGCGACTCTTTATCGGCCAATTCGCGCCATTCACCAATTGCGCGCAGTGCAAGAACCGCAACAACGCTCATTCCTAATGCTCCAACAAGTGATCCAGTGAACATGCCAATTCCGTTTGGCACCGCACATGATCCTGAACATTGCACATCCACCATGAGATATCCCATTGCGGCACCGGCACATCCGGAAATCAAGATCCCTGCAAAAGCAATTGCGCGTGCACGAATCGATGGAAGTGCTGAAAGCGGGCGTTGCGGAGCGGGAGTGGTGGGCACGGCAACAGCGTAGTTGTCGTATCGTTGTGCACATAGTGGAGACACAGTCGGGTGAGTTTTCGCGCACCATTGCGCATGTGGACATGGACATGTTTTATGTGGCGGTTGAACTGCTGCGACGGCCAGAACTTGTTGGTAAGCCAGTTGTAGTTGGAGGCGACGGAAACAGAGGAGTCGTGGCTGCCGCTTCCTATGAGGCGCGTCGTTTTGGCGTTTTTTCTGCGATGCCATCTTCACGTGCGAAGCGGCTTTGCCCAGACGCAATTTTTTTACCTGGCGATATGGGCACCTATGTAGAGGTGAGCTCGCAGGTGTTTGAAATTTTCCGGGACTACACGCCACTCGTTGAAGGCTTGTCGCTTGATGAAGCGTTTCTTGATGTGACAGGAGCGCTGCGCTTGTTTGGCAGTGCAATGTCGATCGCGCAGTCCATTCGTGCGCGGGTACTTGATGAGGTTGGGCTTGTCTGCAGTGTTGGTATTGGGCCGAGCAAATTCATTGCCAAACTTGCTTCGAAGCGGGCTAAACCAATTGCTGATGAAAAAGGAGTAACACCTGGCTTTGGAGTTGTTGAAGTGCCAAGTGGATCGGAACTTGAATTTATTCGGCCACTTCATGTGAAGTCGCTGTGGGGTGTTGGACCAGCCACGCTCGAAAAACTTGAGCGCATTGGAATTAGCAAGGTGTCGGATCTTGCTGTTGCAGATGTGTCTGCATTGAAGCATTCAATCGGCGAGGCGCACGCGGTTCACTTGGTGCAGTTGGCAAATGGAATTGATCAATCACCTGTGGTTTCTGATCGCGAGACAAAATCGATCGGGCATGAGGAAACGTTTTCGCATGATCTCTTTGATAAGTCATTGTTGCGTACGCATCTTGTGCGCCTTGCCGATGCGGTAGCGCGACGTTGTCGCGAAGATCAACTGGTTCCGCGAACAGTGACGCTCAAAGTGAAGTTTTCAGATTTCCAAACCATTACTCGGTCGCACACGCAGGCCACCTCGGTCACTTCAGCCCAAGCCATGGTGCAAATGATTGAACCGCTTCTCAATGGATTGGATATTTCTCGCGGTGTACGGTTGATTGGGCTGAGCACGCGCAATTTCGAAGAGCATGAACCTCAACTCAGCCTGTTTGATGATGGGGCATTGACAACAGACATTGCAGCATTAGATGAAGTGTGGGCTCCTGCCACGAGGGCAATTGACGACATTCGCAGTCGATTCGGTGAGTCGGCTATCCGTCCTGCCAGCACCTTGCGCTCTGGCCGTAAACCCGGGGCATCCAAATGGGGTCCGAACGACAATGGCGATGCATTGAATTCAGAAGAATAAATCTCCCTGCATTGAGTCTGGGTCGAATTCGTGGAACAATGTGGTTGTGCCACTTTCTGAAGACGAACAACGAATCCTGAGCCAGCTAGAAGAGCAGCTCCACACTGACAAGAAATTTGCGCAAGCAGTTTCGTCATCGGGTTTGTACAGCCATGCCATTCGCAAAGTGCGTTGGGCTGGGCTTGGCGTATTCGCATCATTGGTGTTCACCGTTGCCACATTGCAGATCCATTTCTTGGTGGCGTTCCTTGGATTCTTGGGCATGCTCGCATGCGTGCTGGTTATTGAGCACCAGTTACGGGCGATGAGCAAGGCGGGAATGAAAGATGTTGCAGACACACTGCGCTCTGCTGCCAAAGTGGGCGGCTTTCGGGCGCGCTCCATGTTCCGCGAATAGTCGCCATTCTGTCTGGGCGTTCGGTTATTTCGAGTTTCGACGTGCCGACTAGCGTCTAGCCCATGAAACCTTCGTACACGCCAGAGGCCGAGGCGTACCGTCTCAAAGTTCAATCATTTTTGAAGGACAACCTG
>Ga0078894_10005004_pt1 | contig 10181 bp, 7 predicted proteins | sample LauGreSu1BDMLBSD_2_FD_67506 | JGI IMG/M metagenome (GOLD analysis project Ga0078894, IMG submission 67506) | Freshwater lake microbial communities from Lake Michigan, USA - Su13.BD.MLB.SD (version 4) (version 4) | ecosystem: Environmental > Aquatic > Freshwater > Lake | place: Lake Michigan, USA...
TTTAAACTAGAATTTAGTTTTCTTTCCTCCTCCAGTATGATAAATATCTAATCCACTTTCATCATCAAAATGTCTCTTCATTGTTTCTACATTCTTTAAGTCATCATCTGAAAAACCTATAAATGGTGTAAAATAATTACTAATCTTGTTTTTCATATATGCCTTTTCTTGAAGTCTTTGTGATAAGTTTCTTACATATTCCATAAACTGTTTCATAGCACTTACTTTTAATTCTTCGGGGTTGGCAGCAGACCCTTCACCAAAAGTTACAGGATGCCACTTACACATCTCTAAATAAGTTCTAATTAATTCATCATCCGTCATTTCATCTTCATCGGCAATTTCACGGTACTTTCGTAAGTTCTTTACAAGTTCCTTCTCATTTATACCGTGTTTATTTTTTTTGATTAGATTATACACACCATTCTTTAAAACACTTGGGGTGTGACCTCTTGCGGTAACTATAGCAAAAATAGAACCATTATTAACCGCCTCAACAAAGTCGCCCCAAGCAGGTCCTGTAGGTGATTTCATAGCATCAACCAAAAACTTTTTATCCCCCGTCACTTTAAAGTCTCTAAAAGCGTCATCATCAAAACCAACTATTGTGTGTCCCTCATATTCGAAAGGTTCTTTACCGACTTCACTTCTGTATTCTGCAAAATCTTCGGTTGACATACCAACACTATTACCATCTTCATCTTTAAGATAAATCTTTGTTGGCATATACATAAGATTATCATCCCAATCAAATGCATAATACTTCATTGTAGGTTTCATCTGATCCTGAATGATTTCAGAAATAATTTCTTTTACTATTTTTTTATGATACATACTAATAAATATCTTATAAATTAAAAAAGGGGAACTTTCGCTCCCCCGTCTTTTTTTTGATTATTAACCACATTAAATATTCTCAAACGATGCTCCTGTTGGAGTGATGTAGAATGTAATGTCGATGAATTCAAGAGATCTTGTTGGTTTAATATAGATCTTACCTGTCATTTGGTTTCTATCAATATCCTCAGGACTTGAAGAAACTGTAACTCGGAAGTCATATAAACCACGGTCTCTTCTGATTGAGTCTAAGATCGGGTTAACCGCATTTAAGAAGTCTTGTCTTACTTGTGCGTCGTTTTGTTCGAACAACAATCTTACAGATACCGCTGAAATTAATTTACGAGCTTGTAACAACAATCTTCTAACATTGATTCTATCAAGAGCCGATTCTCTTACTTGTAGAGTTTTGTTACCCCAAATTACAGTACCTACATCAGAGAAGGTTGCAATAGGGTTGATTCTACCGATATAAAGAATGTCTCTATCTTCTTGAGTTAACTTTTTACGAGCTTTGATACAGTTAACAATACCACGAGTGTAACCCGCCGCAGCGAACCAAGGGAATGCGATGTTATCTGTCAACGCTAAGTTTCTTGTTACCTCTGCCGTTGGTGGAATATAGATTTGAGTATTGTTTACACTATCTCTTGTCAATACCCACGGATAGTAAGTTGCGGTGTAGTTAGAGTCAATTCCTGTGTTCTCTAAGTTGTCAACCGCCTCAGTTGGATAAATGAAGAAGTCAGCACCTGTTATTGTAGGAACAAATAAGTCGATATCAGGAGTTGTACACACATAAAGTGAATCCGCTCTATTGAATTCGATCATTTCAACTGCATCTTCCACTAAGTTACTATTATTAACATAATCAATACCTGGAGTAACGAATACATTAATGTTTGTGGCTTCAGGGTTTGCAAATGTTTGTTGACCTAACAAGTATGCATAATAGTCAGTGTTTGCAAAGTCTTGAGTACCGTCACCTAAAGAGATTTCTTTAAATGCTCCCCAACCAACTGCATTAGGGTATCTTGTTGATGGACAAGCTCCGTTAAGGAATCCTGCTCTACCAATTTGGAATCTATCACCATTAGTTCTGTGTTCTCTATAAATGTCCCAACCATCAAAACCACCTTGTACCAATAAAGTAAATTTACGAGCAAATAATCTGTAATATACATTTGTCGGTAATTCAGGTTCTGTAATGAATGGTGAGTTACCACAGATAAATCTTGGATCACCTGCTGTTGAGAATCCAGGTCCGATTGTTAAACCACTTGCATTTGAGTCCATGTGGAAACCTGCTGATCTATAATTCCAATCAATACCATCAATATCACAAGTGTTATTAGGATTTCTCTTACCAACATATTCGAAGTATGCAGGATCCCATCCATAAGAATTTGATATACCTAAATAAGTTCTTCTAACATTATCTCCTGAACTTAAAGTACTTGATACCGCTCCTGAAGAAAGTGCAAATGGAGGATTCCAAATAGTTTCTCCTGGGTAATCGTATTTACCTTTGATGATAGGGAATGGAGATTGTGCTCCTGCATAATTTCTAAAGTTAAATCCGTTGAATCCACAAGGAAGTGCGTCAATCGGAGCGTCTTCAGACATTTCCACCATCACATATTTAGAGTTCAAGATGTATTCACCATCAAGAGTACCAATTTTATTTGCGATGTAACTGTTTTCACTTGGGTTCATTGTACAGTTTGTAAATTTCTCAATTACAACTGGATTAGCATCTGTGTCAAAATAATCACGAATTAATACATCGAATGTTAAATTGTTATATGTTTGATTTACAATCGATATTTTAAGTAATGTGTTTGCAGCATCTCCATCAGATATTGTATAGAATCTAAATAAGTCATAAACTTTATTACCTCTAAGTTCAGACACCACAAATGGTGACATAGGGGTTTGCCATTTATTTAGGTACCAACCAATTGAGTCAAGATCTCCACTTTGTGCAGAATCTAATCTTACCGGCTCAGGATTTAATCCTCGTATATACCCTTTTTTCCAAGAATAGTTTAACCAAGATTGGAAATTTTCTTCAGCAAATACCGGAACCTCAATTCTTGGTTTTTGGAAATTGGTGATACCAAAAACTTTAGTCCAATATTCAGGATCATTTTGTGTGAATGAAGTTTCAAAACTATAAGATGTACCAAACTTGTCTACCACATTAACACCAAAAGTTGCATATGGGTTTTTAAGAACTGTAGAGTACTGACCTGACATATTTAAATTAACATCTGTCAATCCTGTTACTGAGTAAGTAGGATTATTAGCATTTGTGTATGTTGCAACACCTCTTGATCTTAAACTACCAACAACTATATTGTCGTAATCACTAAAGGAATTTCCTGTGTAGTGATATAACTTACCAACTAATGTACCTGTATAACAAAGAACTGGAGCCGTAGTTGTGGTTGTCGTAGTTGTTATAAAAGGAGCACATGGGTTAGTAGTGGTTGTTGTTGTACTTGCAGGAATAGTAGTTGTTGTTGTGACAGGTACTAAAGTTACTCCTGTTAAGAATGTTGAGAACGAGAAACCTGAATATTCATAGTTACCAATATTACTAAATTGAGAATAATACCATGAATCGTTTTGTGATGATGTTAAATCTGTTAAATTTAAAGAAACATTAGGTACATTATATACATTTGTTTCTGCGGTCCAACCACCAGCAGTCAATGCATCATAATCACTTGTTTCGACAGAACCAAAATATGCAATCATTTCACCTTCAGCAACTGTTGGGTTAGGTGCCGTTATAACATCAAAAATTAAATTTCTAATTTGTTCGTCTATTGTTGAGGTACCTCCATCGGCTTGTTCATACTGATCATATAATATTGCTTGGATGTAAGGATCGAAATCGTTCAAATAAACAATGCTACCTGCATCATTTGTACAACCTGAAAACTCTACAAAGAATAGTTCTTCAAAAGGTAATACACATACTGGTAGACAAGTATTAACATCTGTAACAGAACTTAAACAATAGATACCTACTGTTGATGGGTCAACATTCGCAACCGTTGTAACAGACCATGATGGACCTGCATCGTAACCTGACAAACCTAATATTCTAGTTACAAAAAGTTGATTAGATTGTTGTAAATACGCTTTAGCAATATATGAAGCTTCATATTTTGGAATTTGTGTGTTTACGAATTTTTCGGGTGAAGTACCACCGAATACAGTTTGAAATTCATCAAAGTTTGTTATAAAGATTGGTTCGAAAGCTGGACCTATAAGTGTTTCACCCACAATTCCTAATGTGGTAACACCCACACTTTGTGCCACAAAACTCAAATCAACTTCTGATGTATAAACTCCCGGTGATACGAAAACTTTACTATTAGTAGCCATAGTTAATTTTTTTTCTTGTTATTTAATTTATTTTCTTATAAATACTAGCTGATTTTGTAAAAACTTTACATTTAAAAAAGTATTTATATTTTGGTGAGAATTTTTTCTGCCTTTTTTCTACCTATATGTCTAAAGATAACAAGAAGATAAAAAACCTTAAGATTGACTCCGAAGTACACGAGGTCTTAAAAAAATATTGCGATAAAAGAGGGATTAAAATGTACAGGTTTTTAGAGAGTCTAATTTTGGAAAAATGTAAAGAAAAGAAAGATATCTACGGTGAAAATTAAATAAGTCTTTGACTAAAAACAATTTCAGGTATTTGAGTTGTTGTACCGGCAACTATATCTATTTTTACCATGTCACCATTATTTACTTGGATTAATGTTACATTATCACCATAGTAGTTGTCATTTATATAAACAGAATAATCCGTAACATTTGTGGTCGATTCAAAATTAAGATTACAGGTATATTCAAAAAAGTACTCATTGGTAGTTGCACTATTTGGATAACTATACACAATACTTTCAAGTTGGACTGGTTGGTTCTTTTTTTGTTTTCCTTTTTTTGATCTTTGGTCTACTTCATAAACTTGAAATGTTCTTGAAATTGCCGGAGAAACCTCAAAATCATTCTCGTCAATCAAAAACCCCATCATAGTAAAGTCGTACTTTTGGATATAGTATTTTCTTTTTTCAAGATCTAAAACAGATTCATCCGTAAAACCGTCATTTATAATTGGGATATAATGTCCGTTAATAACTTGGTAGGCTTGTCTTGATGCAAAAGTTTCTAACACCCTTTGGTTAAGTGTGTTAACTTCTCTCATTCTATTACAAACAATTGCAACGGTATACTTAAAATCTGCAGGTACTGGTTGTGGTATTTTGTAAATGTCAGCACCTACTCTATTACCATCCCATGTTGGTACCTCCATATAGTAATACATTCTTCTATTTGGTATATTGTACATAACCGCAGGATTATTACCATACTTAACTTCAGGACTTCTAATTATTGTTAAAAAAGGAGGTTCAATATTTTTATCGATATTTTGAAAGTCCCATGTCTCAACAAACTGAGACCAGTTTTGAGTTGTAATAATAATATCTACGACAGGTATTTTTTTACCTTCAGAAACAATATTAAATTTTTCTTTAACAAATTGTAAAAATCCCTTATCTAAATCTGCATGAAGTAATGACTTAGGAAGATAAGTTCCATCCTTAGTAATCATATCTTTGATCTGTTCCCTTCTCGGTAAAAGAGTTTTAGGGTAAGTCAAAGGTAATGTAGGTTTAACAGGGTGACTTTTTGGTAGTGCCATTATAATCCTCTAAATTCATTTGGTCCGACAGGAGCCGCGATTATTGTTCTATAAAAAGGTTTAAATCCTTTATAAGTGTGTTTTGTATCGGATATTACACGACCATCATTAACTACGGTATAATAACGAACAAAGTTTTCACTATCGTAATAACCAATGTAATCACCAAAATCAATGTCAACATCTAAATCCTGTAATGTTTTTAAATAAACAGAAATGGTAATATTACCAGGTTCAAACTGATCCATCCTTGTTGTTCCGATCATTTTGTTTTCAGGTGCTGCAACTGTTATTTGAGCATTAAACTCAACAGGTGGTAAAAACTTGACACCATCTTCAATTACCTCACCATAAACATCATCAGTTTTAATTTTGTTTTTGTCTATCCTGTAAAGTACACAAGTGTAATTCATATCACCTATCAACCACTCCTGACCCATACCAATCTCCAACTCAAAATCTCGATCACCAAAGAACTTACCTAATCTGGTTATTGGAACATTATTTTGCATAAAACACTATTTTATTGATAAATATTAATTTTATTGTTATTTTTAATAAAAGACTAAATTTGGAAAACTCATCTTCTTTAGTTGAGCATAAAGCTCTTGGACTTCTCGACTCATATAGTGGCGCGAATAACCATATCCTTTATTTAAAACAAAAGAAAGAAAGTTCAAAAAAATTCTACCCAACAAGAACTCAAGCTGACTATATTGTAAATTATATTGACTCAGTCCCAAAAGTTGCAAGAAAATGGGTTGACCTCGACACATATTTTGCCAAGAAGTTTGCAGAAGAAAAATATTTTTTAGAAGTACCTAAACAAATTTATATTGAGAAATTACTTGTAGAGAAAGAAAAATCTTATCATATTTGGGGAAAGTTTTTTGAGAAGGATTCTCTATCTGAATTTTGGGTTCCTAAATCAGCATTAATTAAAACTCACAATGTCCAACCTGTTTCTATTGATTATTCGAAGTATTCACATCGTCCTCCGCTTAATCATCAGAAAGAGGCGATTGAAAAGTTAACTGGGTCAAAAAGATTTATTTTAGCTGATGATATGGGATTAGGTAAAACTACTTCCACAATTATTGCTGCGTTAGAAACAGGAGCTAAAAAAATATTAATCGTATGTCCCGCATCTTTAAAAATTAATTGGCAAAGAGAAATTGCAAATTATTCAGATAGATCTGTTTTTATTGCAGAAGGTAAAAAATTTTCAACTGAAGACGATTTTATTATAATCAATTATGATATATTAAAAAACTTTCACGACACAGATCCTAAAAAGAAAGATGAATCTCTTCTTTTAAAAAGTAATTTTGATTTGGTTATTTTGGATGAAGCTCACATGATTTCAAATGTTCAGGCACAAAGAACCAAAATAATTAACAGTTTTACAAAAAAAATTAATAGAGTTTGGTTGTTAACGGGAACACCTATGACATCAAGACCTATGAATTATTATAACCTTTTAAATCTTATTGAAAGTCCTGTTGCACAGAATTGGATGGCTTATGCTATTCGTTATTGTCAAGGTTATCAATTCATGGCTGGTAAACGAAAGGTTTGGAATGTAACGGGGGCATCTAACTTGGAAGAGTTAAGAGACCGAACATCAAAACAAATATTAAGAAGACTTAAAGAAGAAGTTTTAGATCTTCCTGATAAAATCATTACTCCTGTTTATTTAAGTTTGAAATCAAAAGAATATGAAAATCTTATGGGAGAATACTATGATTGGTATGATAAAAACCCTGATGAATCTTCATCACTTACAGTTCAGTTTTCAAAACTAATGAAAGTTAGAAAGGTAATTGCCAATGAAAAAGTAAAACAAACAATTGAGTTTGCAGAAAACATTTTAGAACAAGGGAAAAAAATTATCATATTTACAAACTTCACAGACACCCTTCAAACGATCTATCAACATTTTGGAAAACAAGCTGTTTATCTTGATGGTAGTTGTTCAAACTCAGTTCGTCAACAAGCCGTAGACCAATTTCAAAACGATGATAAAATTAAAGTTTTTGTTGGTAACTTAAAAGCTGCAGGTGTTGGTCTTACATTAACTTCTGCTGAGGTTGTTATTATGAATGATTTATCGTTTGTTCCTGCAGAACATTCACAAGCTGAAGACCGAGCATATCGTTATGGTCAAAAATCTAATGTATTAGTTTACTATCCTATTTTTGACAATACAATAGAAGCCGCAATTTACGATATTCTTAACAACAAGAAACAAATTATTAAAACTGTGATGGGTGATCAAATACAAGAAAACATTGGTGATGTTGCAGAAGAAATACTTTCTATAATAAATAAGTATCGACCATGATATTTATAACTAATGAAGATAAAGATCACATTCGACGACACTAAATTCAAAAGTGAAGATAAAGGTTTTATAAAGAAATTTTTAAAACTTCTCCAAGAAAAATACCCACTTAAAGATGAGGTAACCATAAAGTTTTTGGGTAAACAAATGGGGAATATGTCAACAGGATCAAGAACTGAAAATTCCGTATTAAAGGTTTTGGCAAAAGACAGATTAAATCGTGACATAATGAGAACATTAGCCCACGAGTGGGTTCATGAATATCAAATGTCAGTCCAAGGTAGAGAACACGGACCTAATATTGGGGGAAAAAATGAAGATGAAGCAAATGCTTTTGCAGGACAACTTGTAAAAATGTTTGAAAAACAATTCCCTAATTTAGAAAAAAAAATGTATGAGAGTAAGACCTTAGAAAATAAATTAAATCTTCTTAATGAACAAATTTTAATTACCGAAAAAAAAGAAATACAAAATAATTTAGTTCTTGAAATGAAGAAGATCGGTATTGAAAAACTTCCTTATTCATATTCTTCTTTAAAAAAATTCATCGATTCAAAAACCATGGATGTTCATTACAACAAACACTACAAGGGTTATGTTGATAAATTGAACAAGGCTTTATCAAGTAAACAAGGTGACATGGAACTTGAAGAAATAATTAAGTCGATCAGTAAATTCGATAATGCGGTTAGAAACAATGCTGGTGGAGCATTTAATCACGCAATGTTTTGGAAAATGTTGTCACCTAAAAAACAAATACCAAAAGGTGAGGTCTACAAACAAATTAAAAAAGACTTTGGTAATATTAAAAAAATGAAAGATGAATTTAATCAAGCAGCCAAAGATAGATTTGGTTCTGGATGGGCTTGGTTATATTTGGATAGTAAGGGTAAATTAAAAATTATGTCTTTACCAAATCAAGATAACCCATTAATGAATGTAATCAAAAAAGGTGGGTTTCCACTTTTAGGGTTAGATGTTTGGGAACACGCTTATTATTTAAAATATCAAAACAAAAGAGATGAGTACATTAATAATTTTTGGAATGTAGTTAATTGGGAATTTGTTGAGGAATTATATTTAAGTAGAACAAAAAAAGAAAACTAAAATATTTCTAAGATATTTATAGAAAAAAATCTTATGGCAATTATTAACGAACCGGAAAGAAGTGAATTCTACCAAAAAGTAAGACACCTTTTGGGTGCTCCACTTAGAGCGGTAGAATTAGAAGATGAAATGATGGATACTTTATTGGAGTATTCTATCGATGATTACTCACAATATGTTCAAGATTGGTTAACAGAATCTCAATGGACATCATTATATAATTTAAATTTAGACACCCAATCTTTGGCAAGAGCATTTGTAAGTAAAAGTTTAGACTTTGAGACTCGATACACTTACGCTTACTCTAAGATAGTTGGTTTACAGGCTGGAGGTGATTGGGTTATCAAAAAAGATTATGTCCAATTAGTACCAAACCAACAAATATATGAAATTCCGGCAGGTCGTGAGATAAATGAAGTATTATGGTTTACACCATCAACCCTTAATAATTTAATGTTTGGTTTAGGTGGTTTTGCAGGTATTGGAAATGGAACAGGACTTGGTGGTGGTGGAGGTCTTGCTCAAATTGGTAACATGGCAGGAAGTTATTATCTAACACCCGCTTTTGATATGTTACTCAGAATGCAAGAGGTGAATATACAAAGAAGGATGTTTGCGGGTGATCTGACTTATTACATCACAGCACTACCTGATGGTAAAAAGGCATTACACTTATTGAATACTCCCGGTGGAAAATTTGATTTTGGTAATGCAGAAATGGCAAAAGGTCAAGTTTGGTATTGGTATTATGATACTACAGATGGAGATAGAGACAAATGTTTGGCAGATAATCCTGACATCGTATTGTTACCTTCAGATGTACCTTATAATAAAATAAGTTGGTATAAATTAAATAATCCGGCACAGATTTGGGTTAGAAGATGGTTTACCGCATATTGTAAAGAAACACTTGCTAGAGTTCGTGGTAAGTTTAGTGGTAGTTTAAAAACTCCTGATGGTGAATTAACTATGGATTATACAACTCTTGCAACAGAAGGAAAAGACGAAAAGGCTAAATTAATTGAGGAGTTAACAGGTGCTGATGGTAGATTAACCAGACTTCGTCCTGAAAAAATTATGGAAAGGGAAGCTCTTCTTGCTGAAAATCTTAACAAACAACTTAAGTTTAGAGCGATGCCTCGTCAAATATATGTAATCTAATTT
>Ga0078894_10005005_pt1 | contig 10180 bp, 1 predicted proteins | sample LauGreSu1BDMLBSD_2_FD_67506 | JGI IMG/M metagenome (GOLD analysis project Ga0078894, IMG submission 67506) | Freshwater lake microbial communities from Lake Michigan, USA - Su13.BD.MLB.SD (version 4) (version 4) | ecosystem: Environmental > Aquatic > Freshwater > Lake | place: Lake Michigan, USA...
CCTCGTCCGCGACTGGCACAATGCAGAGCCGATCACGGCGCTCGGCACCTCGACTTCGCTCGAGTCGGTCACACCGCTCCGAGAGCAATTGGAGAGAAACCTCGGAGCGATCGGCGCGGATGAGAACACAGAGCTGCTCGCGGCCGCCGAAGCCGCGCGGGCTTCGCTTGCCGCATGGGCGACCGACGCTGCGCGCGCGCTTGAAATGGCTTCGAGTCCAGTCGCCGAGGCGCAGCAGCTTTGCGAGGTTCTCACCCAAACCCTCACCTCGGGAGCTGCCTCGATCGACGAGGCAAGCACCGCGCTGCAGCGCTACTGCCAGCAGCTCACCCAGCCACGCCGAAGCTGGATCGCAGATCAGCACCGCCAGACCTCGGGCGCGCTCGAGCAATCCATGCCCCGGATCGGAGAAGCAAACTCGGCACGGCAGGAGGCGGAACGGTGCGCGAACCTGCTCACCGAACGGACGGAGACCCTCCGCACGGCCGCGGCTGCGCTACGCGAGGCGGAGCAGCGGCTTGGAATCCTCCAGGGCAGCGCGGACGACGCGCTTACCCGTGCACGGCAGACTTGCACGGAGGTCGAGGCGCGGGCGCGGATCGCGAGAGATCGGGTGATCGAACGCAGGCGCGCCGCGGAGGAACGGCTCGGCGTCGCAAGGCAAGCGCAGCAGCAGCTCATCGCCGAACAAGAGGCCTTTCGAACAGAACAAGCCGCTGTCCGGCAGCTCGAGCAGGGCAATACGCGGCTTCGCCAAGCGAACGAGCAACTCGCAGCGGAACTCGTCCGCCAGCGCCAGCGCGCGAACGAGGAAGCCCTCGAGCTCGCCCGGTACCGAGACGAGGAGATCCCGGCGCTTCGGCGCCAGACCGACGACGCGGAACGCGAGCTTGCCGCCCTTGCTCCGAGCACGATCAGGGCGCAGCTCCGCGAGGCGCAGTCCGATCTCGAAGCCGTTAGGCGCCAGATCACCGACGCGAAGCAGGAGCTCGTGCGTATCGAGAGCGCGAACTGCGAGACAGGCCAGGCGCAGGCTGCGCTTCAAGAGCAGCGACACGAGATCGAGCAAGCGATGAAAGCACTCGCCACTTCCCAGTCGGGGGCGGACTCCGCCGAGCAGGCGCTGCAGGCTAAGCGAGACGAGCTTGAGCGCGCGGTGAAGTCGGGCGGCTCGAAGGAGAATTGCGAAAGACGGCTGAAGCATGCCAACCAGGCGCTCAAGGAGATCGAGGAGATGAAGGTCGCGAAGGACAACTCTCTGTGGTCGCGCTTGTTTGGGGGCGGGTCATGACCCTAGTTCAGAAGAAGTGGTCCCTGCAGGAATGCTCCCAAGCCATCGCCGCGGAACTCGCGATGACGGGGCAGCGTGCCATCGCCGCGGCGTCGGAGATCGCCGAGTCGATGGAGGCTCGCAACAAGGCTGCGCGGGACCTTCGCACAGGCCTTCAGCAAGCCGCCGCGCGGCTCAAGTCCGAGACCGATCAGCGATCGCCCCTTCCTGCGGTCCTCGCTGCATGCAGCCACGCCTGGCGCCAGGAGGAGCAGGCGCTCTCGGCCAGCCTCTTCACTGCCCGCGGCCAACTCGACGCACAGGCGCATGCCGTATCGCTCGCAGTGGATTCGATGCGGCGATGCGTGGCGCGCTCAGACGCGTGGGACCTCCTCGCACAGGCGGCGCTCACTGAGGCCTCGAGATCCGAAGAGCGCCTGTTTGGCACCACGGAGGAATGCACACAGCTGATCGCGGAGATGGGTGCAATGCAGGCGCAGCTTGAGGCCATCTGTGCAGGAGTCGGCCGTTGACCGGGCAAGCGATGCACCTGCTCTCTGCAAAGCACCACGGGGCTGCATTCGGTTCCGTCGTCCTCACGATGGTGCTGGTTTGCTGCATCCTCGGCGTATGCGGCCCCCACGAGGCGCTCGCTCCCGTCTGTACCGAATTGATGTACGCATGGGGATGGACATTCTTCGCGCTCTGGATCTCGGCGGCCATCGTCGCCCGACCGCTCATGGCCTCGGGAGAGTCTCGTGTCCGACCCATAGTCCATGGCGCAGCGTGGGCCGTGGCGTGGCTCTGGTGGCTGCTCGCCATCTTCTTCGCAGATCTCCACTCGCGAGCCGACCTGCTCTTCGTCGCGTATGGGGTCACGGGCGGCTGCATCATCGTCTGGCGCGTAGGGCTTCACAAAGTGGTCCTTCGTTCCATCGTCCGCAGGGCACTCACTAACTCAAGCTATGCACCCGGGGTGATTACATTCCTCGGGACGTCGCCGAGCGATGCGCAATCACGCCCGGCCTCCGCCGCGGATCGAGTGCTCGCCGCCATCGGCCGCATCCGCGCGCATGCTTCGATCGCTGCTTCGTATCGCGTCCTCTTTGGCCCTCAAGGGTCCTCCGCGATCATCCTGAAGGAGGCGATGAACAACACGGACCTCAGATGTCTCAGAATGCGAGAGGCGCTGGAAACCTCGGATTTCAAGGCCTCCGCGGAACGCGTCGAGCGCGACGCCGTCGAGCTCAGCCGCGCGTTCCGCTGCGAAGCCGAAATCTGGCTCACCACACGCCACGACTCCACAGAGCAACCGCTCGGAGCAGCCATCCAGGCCCGTGCGCTCTGCGTCTACGCACTGCTCGCGCTTGCCATGGCCCGGCGGGTGATCCAGCGATCTCCCGACATCGACGCTGCGCTCACGCTACTCGCCGCGAGCCAGGCCTTTCCGTCGCTCGCGTTGAGGATGCTGCGCGAGGCCGACCGCGCAAAGCTCCACGACATCGAGCGGATCATGATCGAGAGCGAGCAACTCGACAGCCTTGAGGCGCCGGGCTACACGCTCGGCCGGATCTCGGTGGCCGTCGCGCTCTGCCGTTTCCGCCTCTACAAGCAGGCGCGCGGCATACTGAGCAACTCGAAGTACGCGCCCAGCGGGCAAGCCGAGGACGCGGTGATCGAGAGGATCCATAGGACGCTCGACGCGCTTCGCGCCGAAGTCGAATTCGCATCGCGCGTCACCGCAGGTTTGGGCCCGCAGTTGCATCCGAGGAGCGATGCCGACACGCAGGTGCTGCTCGAACGCGCGAGCAGGGGCGAAGCCGCCGTGAGGAGCGGAGAGCATCCTCGCTCGGGCGTGGTCGTGACTCCAAGTCAGTTCGGTCGGCTGCCGCGACCGCGACGGGTGCGCGAGAGAGGCCTCGGCCTGATTGGCGGTGCACTCGCCATCGCCGCGTTCCTGCTATTCCTGCCGCTCCCCTACTTCTATCCATTCTCAAGCCGGCTCCAGACGGTCACGGATGTTCCGTTCCGTGGCGGAATTGCTTCCGAGGGAATCCGCTCCGCGACAATCGCAACGCCGCTTGATTCGCCGACCATCCTGCTTGCCGATCCAGAGTCTGGCGTGCGTACCATAGACCTCAGGACGATGCGCGCCGGTTCCGAAGGCGGTCCCGGTACCGACCTCAACGGGACCGTCGTCAAGCTCGCCTCGAATGGCAATGACGGGGCATCCGCCGATGACCGGGCATTCGCGGTGTTCCGGAGCGTCGCGACAAAGGACTCTGCCGCGAGCCTCTGCGTCTCGGAACGAGACGAGTCAGGGAAGTGGACACTGAGGATCGGTCCCGCGAAGCTTGACCTTGATGGCCAGGATCTGGAAGCCGCGCTTCACGGACTTTCCGAGCCCCTCTTCCTCCGCCGATCGGGTGACAATCGGCTGCTGCGGTACGACGAGTCGGAGCGCTGCCTCAGCGAGGCGGTGGTCGAAGGCCAGAATTCCATCCAAGGAAACTTCGTCGACTCCGCCGAATCGATCACGCCAGCAGGATCTCGGTCGATCGTGCTCCTGACCACCCTTGCTGACGGTAGGCAGCAGAGGCTCTACTTGATCTCCGAGACCCGGGGGAGTAGGGCCGGGGTCGTCGACGGTGCGCTCGAGGTCAAGCCACTGAGCCTCCCACCGCTCGAGCAGCGAACCGCCGTCGCCGTGTGCATCGCCAGCACAGGCTCGATCATCGCGCTTGACTCGGGCGGTGGCGCATGGCGCACCTCGGATCCGAGCGCATCGCAGGACGACAGCTGGGAGCGACTGCGCCCCGGCCGTCAGGACCTCGATTTGGACAAGATCGATCTCGCCCTCGCTACCGAGGACGGCAAGCGCCTTTGGTTCATCCGCGATGGCCGGGTCTGGACGAGGTCGCTTGAAGGAGCCGTGAACGATTCGAGCATCAGCGCTGGCTGGTCCTCGGCGAAGCTCCCCGAACGCACGCTGGCGACGAGTGGACACAAGGACCGCTGGCAGTTCCTTGAATCCGCAGGCGAAGACCGAGGCGTCTACCTCCTCGCCCCCGCAGGCGAACCGGATGGCAAGGGCGCGGTTCTGGAGCTCTCGGTGCAGCGCGCACCCCAGATCATGGACGGGGGCAACGCCGAGGTGATCAGCACGATCGAGCCGCTCGCCGAGCACGAGACTCTTCTCGACGCCGACACGCATGGCGGATACGGAGTTCTCTCGATCCTCGAATGCCCGAAGGGTCAACCAGGAGGCGGCTCCCTTCGTCTCGCGCTTCTCAGGGAGGGGATCAGCACCATCCGGACGACCCCACTCACCGATGAAGACTTTTCACTCGAGGGCCTACTTGGCGTCGACGCCCTTTCCGGCACGATCGTCGCCCTGGATAGCAAGGGGCGCTTCATCCGCTTCGACGCAAGCTCGGACCGGCTGCTCGACAGCGGCGCCGGAACGGAAAGACTCGTCGGCAGCATCAACCTGCTTCAAACGCCCCCCCCAGTCGATGCGGCGATCTCCATAAGTCCGACAAAGAGCACGGCCTTCGTGCTCGAGTCCTCCGGCTCCGTCGCGGAGTACCCGTTGACGCCTGGCACGGACCGCGCCGAACTCGTGAACGCGACGAAGAAGCCGCCTTCGGATCTCCTTGCTGCGCGATTCATCTTCACGGATGAGCGCGGCGCGACGCTCTTCGCGGGGGACCGGTCATGGACCTTCGACGCGGTCAATGCCAGGGAGCACTTCCTCGATCAGAGCGCGAAAATGGGCATGAGCCCGACAGATCTCCTCCTCGCGATGCCGCGCGATGCGGGAGACGCGCCGACACTGGCATGGCTCTCCGATGACGGCCAGCGACTCGGCAGCTTCAGCGGCGGAAGATTTGACTCGCTGAAACTCGATTCGCCCTTGCAACGGCTCATCGCGGGCGACAAGGGCTCTCTCTTCGCGCTCGACAAGGTTGGACGCCTCGTCTCGGTCGGCTTCGGTGCCCAGCCGACCGAGCTGCTTCGGCCGCAGCAGGACGGGCCTTCCGGGCGCATTGAGTACTCCGCTATCCGCGACACCTTCGTCGACTTCGTCACGACCGATTCCCTGCACTCGATCCGAAGGCAAGATGCGACCTGGACGAAGATGGCGCTCCCAACGAGCTATCGCATGGAGTCCATCGACGAATCGCGTGCCGTGCTCCTGCCCCTTGACGAGGGCCTGCCGTACTTCCTTGAAAGGAACTCGACCGCCGATCAGGGAGAGTGGCTTGACGGTCAGGGCAAGCTGAGGCACGCGCGTGTGTTTGGAGATGGCGTGATCGGGATGACCCCGACCGAACCTGCATGGGTGCGCTTTGACAACACCGTCGCGACGTTGGAGCCGCGTGCCCGAAAGGACCTCGACCTCCTGCGCGTGACGGAGGCGCTGGAACATGCCGGAGACCTCATCCTGCTCGGCAACGCGCAGGCGACGAAGCAGGATGCCGCAGCTGATCGGATCCTGAGGTACTCGCTCCTGTCAACCGCGGAGTCCTGGGACCCACCGAAGGACGACAAGATCCTCGCGCTGCGACACGCCGAGGACGGGCTCTACGCGCTGACGACCAACTCACTCTTCCGGCTCGACGCCTCGACCCTGACGCAGACCGCCGACTATCGCAACGATCTTCCACCTGGCCGCCGCATCTTGGGAGAGCGCGACGACCGTGCAGGCCCTCCGGCGCTGCTGACTTCGGACGCGATTCACTCCATCGAGCGAAATGGCCTCCTGGAGCTTCTCGTGGCACCCAAGTCCGGCATGACGGAGGAACCAAAGATCGTCTGGGCGACTGCCTCGGACGACGAAATCACGCTCTTCACCGACCGCGGAACATGGAAGCGCAATTCGAGCCCAGTGACTCCATTCAGAGAAGTCGAACACATCCGAGATGCCGTCGATCTGGCGATCCTGACGCGGCGAGGCGAGACCTGGGCGCGAACGAGCCGTGGGTGGACATCGGTGGCTCCGGTAGCCGTCGAGGGCAACGGTATCGGATGGACCGTCGCCGGCGAACGAATCAGCGATAGCAACGGCCAGCCTCACCTGGCAGGCGATCCGATCCGAGGATTCGACACTCGCGCTTTGGACAACGCCGTCATCGGCAAACTGCGTGGTTGTGAAATGTTCAATCCAGACCGCGTACTTCTTGTCGGAGAACGCGGGAATCTCCTCTTCGATCCGAACACAAGAGAGTTCCCGGAAACGCCCGAGAGCCTCCGCAAGTGGAACATCCAGCAACTCTCCACGAGTCCTCGCGGCGTGATCGCATTCAACGAGAAGGGCGTCGTCGCGCAGATCGATGCTACGGGCGCCGAGCCACTGTTCGGTGGGCAGCCGATCCAACAGCTGCTCACCGAGGCCGGACCGCTCGCGATCACAAGCCAGAGACAGGTCGCCGATGCCGCTGGCAATCCAGTGCTGAACTGCCCACCCGTCGCGCAAGGCCCTGAGCTTCGCATCGTCGACGCCGTCGCCATCGGTTCGCTCCTCTACCGCGCAGACGAACAGGGCCGAATCGATTGCATCGACACGCGCACCATGGAGTCGGCTCAAGTCGAGGCAGATCTCACGGCGGATGCAATCATGCGGGCGGGCGAGGATCTTCTCGCGTTCGATAGGTCAAAGTCGACGCTGTTCATGCCAAAGCAGCGCGGGAAGAGCTGGCGTGTAGACGGCGCGAAGTGGTTTGTCGGCAGGAACTCCGTCGCATACGCAAGTGGAGATGCGGAAGGCTCGCTCTCCGTGATTTCCAGTGGTCCAGCACTCACCCAACCTGCGCGAGAGCGGTTGACTGGAAAGATCAGGGGAAATCTCGCCAATTCAACCACCGCGGCAATCGAGCTCGATGGCGGCAGCATCATGCTGTTCGACCTACTGAGCGGCAGTACGATCGTCAGACAAACCTTCGCGCCGGATAGCTTCATCGATGGGGATGCGCTGCTGTCGGTTGCGGACGGCATCGTCTCCCGCACGCTGCGACTCGGGGAAGTGCATCAGTCGCGAAAGTTCACCTTTGCCTCCGCCATACCGACCGCGGTCGGCGCAAGGGCATTCGGTCTTGAGCTACTTCAGTCCGAGATCCGACTTGTCGAGGTCGACCCGACGGCGCTGAAAGACCGTGAGCTCCGTCGGTTCACGCCGAAGTTCCCGCGCTTCGTCTCGACGCCGGAGCATCCGCTGCGTGTGATCGACCTCGACGAGTCGTCCAAGCTGCTGGTCTCGAGGGAACAGCTCGTACTTGACAACGGCAAGACCGTAACCGTGGTCCCGAATCCGCTCCAGTCGGGCGAGCTAAAGCTCTGGTCGTTCTTCGGCCGCTACTTCGCAGATGGTCCCAAGGGGACGAGAATCGAGATCCTGTCCAGGGACAGCGACGGGATGCGTCTCCTCTCACCTCCCAGCGCACCCGAGCAGATCAATTGCCGATGGCACTGGTTCTCTTACCGATTCCTACGGAAGGAGATCCCTTCCACCTTCGCAGGGACACAAGTCTCACTGCGATCCGGCACGCTCGACACCGAGACCGGGTGGCTTCTGGAGGAGCAGCCATCCAAACTCATTCGCTCGCTCCGCGGCATCGAGCTTGTGTTCAAGAACGGTAGGGCGGAGCTGATCCCAGGCACGGCACCCAAGCCCTTGACATCTTCGCTGGTCGCACCGCTGAGCGAGGAGGATGGGGCCATCTATGTACTGGTCGATGGGCAGAAGATCGAGCTTGGTCCACCGACTCTCGGTCAACGATTCAACGCCCACATGATCCGAGCGGTCGCGCCGATCGAGTCAGCGCCTGCGCTGGGGAACCGCGCCATCGGAATCGCGTGGATCGATGAAGCTGGACAACTCTGGACCCGGCGGGGCGATGCGTTGCGTTGCGTCGATTCAGTCGGCAATCTCGATCGCTTCAAGGTCGACGCGGATGGCGAGCTCTTCGCAGTCGGCGGTCAGCGAGCCATCCCGGTCTCCGGGCCCGGCAATCATGTGGTCGCAAAGGACCCCGCGGCGCTGCTCGCGGACCGCAGGCAGTTGCCTGGGCAGCTTGATTGGATACGGTGGAGCCGAGGGGCGAGCGCCGACAGTTTCCTCGAGTGGGAGCTCGCGTACCCAGACGGCCGGGAACGGATGCAGGCCTGCGTCGGCGGCTTCGATCTACTCTCCGGTGCGCTACTAGGGATGAACGCAAAGTCGCCCTGCCTTGTTCTGCGCTCCCAGCCTGCCCTCAGCGTGCCGATCGTGAACCGCGCACAGCAGTGGCAAGTCGACTGGAAGGATCCTCCGTCGAGGGCGCCGATCACTGCTCCACGGGCGCTGCGCGCTCCGCGTACCGAGATCATGCTTGGCGATGGCACCCCCATCCTTCGTGTCGACGAGGCGGGCGCCGTGTTCTTCCTCGCGGGCGAGCCATTCCGATTCCTCCCGGAGCTGGCGCGATTTGAATGCAACATCTGCAAGTCCGCGAGCTCGACCGGTGGCAGGCTGGTAACGCTCCTCGAGAACAACAAGCTCGCGAGCTGGACCATCAAGGACCGACGCGCCACCAACCCGCAGTTCATTGCCGACCCTCCCGAGCCACCAACTCCGCTCCTGTGGGAGAGCATCGAGGGCGATCTCTGCATCAAGACGACATCCGCCGCCGATCGGCCCAACTACTGGCGCTTGAAGAACGGGGCGTGGGAGGCCGAGGTCCCGAACCGGTTCAGCGCCGCGATAGGGGCTCTCTGGAGTTGGCTCCCCGACACGCGACAACTCCGTTTCCGCGGCGCGGACTACGGGTTTGCAGCAGGAGGCTGGCCTAGGCTCAGTTTCGAGCAGTTCGATCTCTCCGCGGCCCCACGAACAACCCCGGAAGGAGGCGTCCGCTTCCGCTCAGCTTCCAATTGGTGGTACTTGCTTCAAGGAACGCTCCCTGTTCTGAGCGAAGCCCCGTCCCCGCTACCGGAGACGAACATCGTCCTCGGCCAGCTTCAGATCAAGGGAGGTTCGCCCGTTGAATGCACACTTGGCGGAAGCCCCGTCAAGCTGTGGGTGAAAGACGGTCTTGTCCCAGACCTCGACTACTGGCGGCAGGACCCTCCCATCGTTCCGCTGACTTCAGACACTGCGCTGGTTCCCGTTGGGGAAAGTGGCGCCTACAGGCAGATCCTCCTTCGCAACGGCCAGCTCAGGCTGCTCGCACCCGAGCTCGTTCCCAATCCCGTCCCGCTTGCGTTCAAGCTGAATCTCGAGCAACAGGGCCTGGCGCTCGGACCCGGCCACGAGTTGCGCGTGAGGGATGCATCGCTCGGAACACCCGATTCCAGCGGATTCCCCCAATTCAACGCCAGCACCGTGGTGCCGCTCCACCATGAGCCAGCCGGCGTGCTGAAGGTCGTCGCGAAGGGACGCATGTACTCCATGTCGACGAGCGCAGCGACGAACCTTCTCGATTCGATCGTTGAAGCAGGCGATGCGGCGGAGATTGTGCGCACCGAATGGGTCATGGGCGCTGAGAAGCGCCCCATGTTCGTCCAGACTCGACGCGACGGCGTTCTCCTCGTCGAAGGTCCCAAGGGACTTGAACGCGCGCCTCCACAAACAGTCTCGGGCGCACCGATGCTCGTGCACGACGCCATGAAGGGCAACTCCTTCATCGCCCAGATCCAGCCCGAACGCATCAGGCTGACGAAGCCCGAGTATGACATCACCCTCCGCAAGGGCGCGGACGGAAAGATTGCCCTAGAACACCAGCAGGCAGGCAAGATCGTCGCCTCCGAGGGCGGCTTCACAAGCTATTCGGATACGTGGGCGGCTCGGTATGTCGTCGAGAAAGACAACTGTATTCTTCGCTCGGTCGAGCCGGTCACTGAGCCCGAGCGCCTGGCGCTCCTCGCACCGAA
>Ga0078894_10005006_pt1 | contig 10179 bp, 10 predicted proteins | sample LauGreSu1BDMLBSD_2_FD_67506 | JGI IMG/M metagenome (GOLD analysis project Ga0078894, IMG submission 67506) | Freshwater lake microbial communities from Lake Michigan, USA - Su13.BD.MLB.SD (version 4) (version 4) | ecosystem: Environmental > Aquatic > Freshwater > Lake | place: Lake Michigan...
CCAACCAATGGGGCTGACAGGTTTCGACAGCAGTTTCGTTGTTTGCACGTGCAACCCGAATTGCTCAGATTCGTTAAACGGGGCAAAAAACAGAATTGCCAACGAGCAGTTCGCTCTCGCAGCTTAATTTCTAAGCGGTAGAGAGACATCGTGACCAGCAATGGCGCACGGGGCCAGTTCACCGCAGCCCGGCAACAGAAGCGGTGGATGACGGCAGGAAAGAACGCTGACGATGGGAAAGACCATTGCCATGTTGGAAAGACAGCACGCGGCCTAAGTAATTAGGTAACCGACCCGTCGGTGATGTTGCGTCAGCGTTAACACGGGAATGGTTGTATCACTGGTAAATAGCGCCTGATGGACGGGGGTTCGATTCCCCCCAGCTCCACCAACCTTGCTTTTGCTGGGTTTTCCCTGCTTAGTAAGGGCTCTGTGAGGCGTGTTTGGCGTAACACGGCGGCGTAACCGACTACGGTGAGGTCATGGCGACACGCAAGACGACACCGCAGCGCCGTCCCCGAAACGGCGGCGGTCTCTACACCAAGACCCGCACCCGCCGTGACCCGCGCACGGGGCGCACCTACGAGGTCACCTACTGGGAGGCGTCCTGGGACATCCCCGAGGACCGCCGCCAAGCGGGGTTCGCCCGCAAGCGCATCACCGGCAGCGGCCCGACCCAGTCGATCGCGCTGCGGAACCTCGAACACAACAAGGAGGCGTTCCTGGCTGGTCGCAGCCGGGGTCGCGAGCACGTCAAGGGGATCCCCAAGGGAGTCATGCCGACGGTGGCCCAGCTGTTCGAGGCCTGGATCGACGAGGTCGGCAAGGGCGACATCTCTGACATCGTGGCCGGCAAGTACCGAGGGTATTTCGAGAACCACTTGCTGCCCTATCTCGGCGACATCAAGGTGAACCGGATCGACAAGCGTCGCCTTGCACTGCTGTTCTCAGAAACACTCCCGAAGAAGCGCGATGTTCGTGACGGCATCGACAGGGGGCCGCTGCTGTCGAACTCCTCACAACTGAACGTCTACCGGGCGCTGTCGAAGTTCCTCACATACGCGGAGGTCCACAACTACATCGACCACAACCCCCTGCGATCGGTCGCGGCTCCGAAGGTGAAGCGAGCCAAGATCGACGTCGACAAATACTCCGCCCTCGCCGACACGCTTCTCGACCGGCTCGTCGCCGATGACGACCCGGAATACTGCCGCTGGCTGATGCAGTTCCTCGGGTTACGCCGAGCGGAACGTCTCGGTCTGCGGTGGAGCGACATCACTGGCCTCAACGGTAAGAACCCGATGTTGACCGTCCGCGGGCAGCTCGCGCGACACGACGACGGCAGTTGGTACCTGAAAGCGACCAAGACTGGAAAGGAACGCAAGATCGCCCTGTCCGAGCCGTGGATCTCTGCGCTTCGCCAACACAAGAAGAACCAGGACGCCCACCGACGCGACAAGAAGAACTGGAAGCCGCGCAAAGGTTTCGAGGATCTCGTATTCCTCCGCCCGAACGGCAGTTTCTACACTCTCAACGCCGACAACCTTGACTGGCACCGCGTACTCGACCGCCACGGGCTCCCCTACTGGCGCGGGCACATCAACCGACACGTCACCGCATCGCGTCTCGCGGCAACCGATCCGCCGACACCTCTCAACGTGGTGTATTCCGTGCTTGGCCACGATTCCGATGCAATCGGCTACTACTACTCAAAGGTGATGGAACGCCAGCAAGTTCCCGCGATGGCAACCTACGGTGCGACATTCACGCGGCGTCGGAAGAAGTGAGCGTGCGGTAACGCTCCATCAAGATGTCTGCGACATCGGCATCGGTCATCGAGGGCTTGACACCGAACACTCGACCGACCGCAGCATCAAGATCATCGTGCGCCTTCTGCAACGGCCGCGGTAGTTCACGTCGGTACATCTCGTCAAGCGACGCCGCATCTGCGTAGCGGCGCGCAGTCAGCACATCTTCGAACGCGTCCTCGATCGCAACCTGCTGACGCTTCGACAGCGGAGGGCACGGGAACGTGTTATGAACTGACTGGGCACCGATCTGAATGTCTCCGTTGGGGCGCCGCGCCCCCGCGATCTCCGCCCACACCCGGAAGATGCGCGACGACAGGATCGCTGCGGTCACCATCGCATCATCGGAGCTAAGCACGACGACGGTGTCGTCAGCGATGATGTCGGGGTTGTACCGGCCGAACGCGAGATACTGGCATCCAGCAGGAAGAACGTTGCGGAACGCGAAGTAGGGCACTTCGGGTTGGCGGATCCGAGCGGGAAACCACGGCGGTGTGTCGTCCTTTCGAGCGCGCATCACGCTTCGCACTCGTTCATCAAGAAACGGCGAACGACTGACTTGCGACGGTGCCAGTTCGACCATCCAGATGCACCACTCCTCAACGCCGCTTCGCAAACTACGTGCGGTCAGTAGTCGTCTGATCGTGGCAGCCGCAATCTGATCACTGCCACGGAGTTGCGCAACAGTTTGATCATCGATGCCCCGGAAGGCACCGGCATCTCCGAACGTTGTGCCCCGCATCAGCGGTTCGATCGAACGAGACAACGGTGTGCGCCGCGGCTGAACCGCGTTGCGTTGCCTGGTGTGTCTCCCGGCAAGTTCAGGGTGTTTGCGGTTCTGTCCGGCCACACGAGCAACTTAGTTCGCTTCTTGGTCAGGTTAGGTGCGAAAACACTGAGGAAATCACGGCCTTATTTCACCCCATTGACAGACGAGGCAAACCCCCGACGGTTAGCACTCGTGAGCACTACATCTCCCCTCAGCCCGGCAGTTGGTTTCTGCTCACGCCCGGTCACCCTTCGCCGCACGGTGACCGACACCCGCGACGGTTCTTCTCGCTCGACAGAACACGTCAAACGATGCGGAACTCGCATCGCTGATCGGTGTCCGTCGTGTTCCGCGCTTTATCGCGGCGACGCCTTCCAAGTCATCCGCTCAGGTCTGTTTGATCGTGTAACGAACCTGCCCAAGTTGGTCACGATGATCACACTCACTGCACCTGGTGCGGACGTGTTCGGCAAGACACACTCGCGACGCATCTCAGAGAACGGCAAGACGCGTCGTTGCGCGTGTCGGAAGTACCACGCAGAGAACGACCGCGTGATCGGAACACCACTCGACCCGTCGACGTACAACTACGCGGCGGCGGCGTCGTTCAACGCGAACGCTTCACGTCTGTTTGCGGTGACGATGCAGAAGTTGTCACGCGTGCTGCGTCGCAAGATGGAAGTCGTGCGAGTTGTCGAGTTCCAAACTCGCGGGCTTATTCACATCCACGCACTCGTTCTCGGATGTGTTCCCAAGCCGACACTCCGCCTCGTTGTACGCGGCGGTATCAACCCTCGAACCGGTCGTCAGATCGCGGCAGCATCGTCGGGCGGCTGGACGTGGGGGCCTCAGTGCAAGGCTGAAGTCATCACGGGCGATACCCCGGGCAAAGCGATCGCGTATCTCGTCAAGGTTGTGAACTATTCGCTGAAGGAAACTGGACGAGGCGCAGCGCGAAACTACACGCACAACGAACGAATGACGGATGCAGCCGACAAGGGTCTGAAGTGCGGTCACACATTCCACGACTGCACCTTCGGTGCGGATCACTCAGACATCATCACAGACATCGTGAACACGGTTACAGGAGAGATCAACTGCGTAACCGTGCGCGTGAACTACCAGGGTCCGGGCACCAAGTCACGCGTCTGCCGACGACATCGACGCGCAGAAGAAGGCTGGGGGTTTCGGGGACACGTGCTTTCGAAGTCACGAACCTGGGGCTGCACGTTTCGCGAAGTTCGCGCGCGACGCGAGATGTGGGTGAACGCAAAAAAGCCGACACTTCCGCCATACCTCGTTGTGTCTTGGGAACGCCTGAGAGATACTCCGCGGCTTCCGACTTCCTTAGCAACTTCCGGCGTCAGTCCGCCGTAACTGATACGCGCTCCTGAACGTGACCGAGCCCCGAGAGGGGCTCATCGTGCTGTCCGCACTCGTCTCAGCTACGTCACCCGAGCATCCCGGCCGCCGGCAGGGGCCCAAGCAGGGCCCCGTGAGGTGTGCCGGGCACACCGCTGTTCCAGCAGCGGGACGCCGAAGGCGTCCCGCCTTGATCCCGTGGGGATACTCATCACACTTCCCTCTTGCGATGGAGCGAAGCGCCCGCACAGTGAAAGTCAGCCAAGGCAAACGGCCTCGGCGGATACCCCCTGGAGGACCTATGAAACTTCCCATCGACCAGACCAAGATCGCCGCACTCGTCACCGGCGAAGCCCGGCCCGTGCTCATCTACGGCACAAATGAACCACGCACAGACAAGGATGGCCGCACAATGTACCGCCTGCCGGTATTGCTCTCGGGAACCACAGACGCAGTCGATCCCACCACCACGGTGACGCTTCCCGGACCCGTCGAAGGCGTCACCAAAGGACAGACCGTTCGCTTCCTCAACCTGACACTTTCTACTTGGACCATCCGCGACGCATCTGGACGCGATCGGCACGGTGTAACCCTGCGCGCCGACGGCATCGAAAGCGAAACCAAAGCCACCCGATGATCGTCGACACCTGGCTACGACAACGGCTCCCACTTCGAGGGACTTGGCCAACAGTTGCACGCGAACTCGGGCTGCTCGGAACATCCATTGTCAAGGTGAAGAAAACCGCACTCGGTGTCGAGGTCGCATTGAGGCTCGCGCCTCCCTGTACGTTCTCGGTGGTTGAACGTTCGGCTGACGCGCTGGCTGTCGCATACGGAGCAGCCCGAGTTCGCGTGCAACCATCAGTAACTCGCGCTGATCGCATCAGCGTGCTCATCGACTTTACGCGCGACATCGGAAACGTAACGCTGCCTGATTTCCACCACCCAGTAGGCCTACCCCTGGATCCGATGCGCCCATTTGCCCTCGGCGTCAATGACGATGGCGGCGTTGTATCGGGCTCGTTCTACGGTCATCACATCCTCGTTGGCGGCATCCCAGGATCCGGTAAGTCAAATGCGCTCCGCGTTTTCCTCGCTCATCTCAGTGCGTCGCGTAACGTCGCACTCTTTGGCATCGATCCAAAACGCGTCGAACTCGCACTGTGGCAAGACCGTCTCGCTGGCCTGGTCCTCGGCAACGAAGCAGCAGACACCATCGAGCTTCTCGAAGCACTTCACATCGAGATCACGCGTCGCACGACGTATCTCTCGACTACACGCTCTGCGACGCTGCCAGCAAGCGAGCAGTTTCCGTGGACCGTGCTCGTAGTTGATGAGTGGGCTGAACTTGCTGCAGGTGGCACTGCGAAGGAGCGCGCACGCGCCGAGGAGTTACTACGTCGATACGTGAGCCTCGGTAGAGCCGTCGGATGCACAGCGATCCTCTGCACACAACGCCCCACCAACGACGTCATCGACATCGGAACACGAACACTGCTCAACGATCGCTTCGCACTTCGCTGTGGTGATCGGCATCAAGCCGAGGCGATCCTCAGTGCAGGAACATTCCAAGCCAGTGACCTGGTCGGCACAAACGTCGGCCGCGCACTTTGGTCAGACGGCGGACCGTCTCGTGCGTTTCAGTTCTATGAAGTCTCAGACGAGAGGGTGCCAGGCTTGGTCTGCCCGGGCTACAAGTAGAAGTTCTATTGAGCTTGGGTGACACGCCCGAGGGCAGCATCAACAAAACTTGACGTTCCTCAGATAGCCATCACCGTTGAAGGGCAAAATAGCCCACCGCCTGATTGCTGGCCGCCAACTACTTGGCGGCGGCGACCAGGCTTCGGAGCGTTTCGATTTCTGCCTGTTGGCCCTTGATGACCGCCTGGGCGAGTGCACGAATGTCCGCATTGGTGCCGTCGTCAAGAACCGTGTTTGCCATCTCGATCGCTCCCTCATGGTGGGCGATCATCGCTTCTGCCCAAGCAACATCGAAGTCCTTGCCCATCTTCTTGCCGAGTTCAGCCATCTCGTCCGATGACATCATTCCGCTCATCATCGATGAGTGATCCATTCCGCTATCGGCTGCTTCCGGCTTGTTCCAGGCCATGAGCAGATTCTTCATCTGAGTGATCTCAGGGTCCTGAGCGTCCTTGATCTGTGTCGCGAGGTCGAGGATTTCTTCGCTGGCGCCCATCGTCGGATCAAGAGCCATGTCGGACATTTCGATTGCTTGCTCGTGGTGAGGGATCATCATCTGGGCGAACATCACATCAGCATTGTTGAATGTGTTCGTTGCTGTCGTTGAGGCTGTAGTCGCGTCTGAACCCCCGGCGGTGTCCGAACTATTCGAGCCGCATGCGGCAAGGACTGCAACAAGTGCGACTGCCATAAGGGAAAGTGTCTTCTTCATTGGGGGTGCTCCTCTTGTTGATCTACGACAACGTGTAGTAGTTTATCGTCCCAGGGATACATGTCAAGTCGGGGCGGATGCCACCATCACAGCAGTGACGGCGATAATCGTCGCACCCAGACCGAGCTCGACAAGCGAGGACCGTATGAGTGCGCTCTTCAATCGCGCAGACGAGTCCGACACTCGCCTGCTTCGTCCAAGAAGCCGTCTCCTGTTCTGTGCTGCAAGACGAAGAACGAAAGCAACAAGGGACAGTTTCGCGACCAGCAAGAGTCCGTGCGAGTTGGTGAAAACACTGAACGGGTTCGCGTGTAGGCGTAACGACTGAATAACTCCTGTCACAACCAGGACGGCGACCGCTCGTTCTGCTGCGTAACCGAATCGATCGAAACCGGCGACAGCACGTTCGTCGTCCACGTGCGGCACGACAACGAACACGAATGCACACAGACCGCCGAGCCAAACTGCGGAGGCAGCCATGTGAGCGACATCGGCGGGGATGCCCAGCCACGGAGCTGCCTGCGAGCGGGAATGTCCTCCGTAAGCCAGGGTCACCATGTACATCAGTCCGGTGACGAGAAACAGACGCGACCTGACGGGGTCGAGGAAACCCTCGCGCAAGACCTCTCTCGTCATTGCAACATTCAGAGCGCAGATTGCAGTCTTCATGATCAACATCGAGCCTGGCGTCGTCCCCAGTGCGTCGAGGAAACCGGTGATCCAGTTCGAGCCAGATGCCCGAATGTCGTCCACGAACACCAACGTTTGCAGAGCCGACGATGAAAGGAGTATCCACGACGCGTAACGAACGAGGCGCCCTCCGAGCGGAACCCGTATCGAACCAACGGCAAGGTACCACTCCGCGAAAAAGAGGCCCCCAAGGATGTAGAAAGCGAGGTAGTTCGCAAATCTGAGCGCCGCGCGTGCAGGTTCAGGTACGGACAATCGCCCGTCATCGAACCCGCTTGACACGTCCGTGATCGATTGGACATCAGTGGTCGGAGGATTTGATGGCACTGAAGTTGTACCACCAGTGACGGACGACAGCTCCGTCGTCGTAGGCGATGGGACAGTCGGGGCCACGATTGCGGGGGCCTGGACCGAGAATCGTATTCGCCCTGAAATGACATGTCCGTCCGTGCCCACGAGCCGCCAACGTGCCGTCACAGACCCGGTGAGGTCGCCCGGAAGGTTGAATGCGACGACGTTGTCGGTCTGGCCTTGTTGGGGTGCGGCGAGGGGGACGCGCATGCCATCTGACTTCACGATTTCACCGGATGCCGATGCAAGGGGGACAGTTTTGTCGAATGTGATAATCCACTGCGCCGGTGCCGCGGTCAGGATCTCGCCGTCGGCGGGACTACTGGAGATCTGCTTGTTGTGCGCGAGCGCCGTACCGGCGCCAGCGGTTGAAACAGCGAGAGCTGTCGCGATGAAGAGGAGAAAGCGAATCAGGTGCCGGGTCATGGTGAAAGAGATCTACTACAAGGTGTAAGACATGAACCTTATCGTCCGGTATGCTCATTCCATGGGCAGGCGTGCTGATGGCGAACTCGAACGTGATGTTCTCAATGTCCTTTGGGATGTCGAGGAAGCATTGCAGCCATCCGATGTGCGAGAGGCACTCGGTGCAGACCTTGCTTACACGAGTGTCGCAACGGTGCTGACACGACTCGTTGAGAAGGGCACGGTCACTCGGGTACCCATGGGGCGAGCGTTCGCATACCGGCCGACCCTCTCTCGTGAAGACTGGTATGCGGAGCAGATGCTTGCCGTTCTCGACGGTTCCCCCAACCAGCGTGCGCTTCTGGTTGGTTTCGTAGGGAAGTTGTCGCGCCGCGACCGTGAGGCACTCCGTCGAATGCTCGCAGAGAATGACAGGCGATGATCCTGCTCACCCTGCCGTTGCTGTGTGCGTCAGTCCTCGCTGTCGTGATTGCACCGCTGTTGGCCCCGATGACACCCGTCGCCTCTCGACGAGCAGCGATTGCTCTGCTGCTTTCCCTGGCTGTTGCCACTCTGGCATTGCTGTTGCACCTTTCGATGCAGGCAATAGTTGCCCTTCCGCTCATCGGTTCCCGTCTCCATTCCTGGCTGCACCTCGACGGGGTACACGTTGTGCGCGGAAGTTCTGTCGGGGTTATCGCGTCATTGCTCTCGTCTGTTGTCGTGGTGAAGCTGATTCAGATGCTGGTTGCCCAAAGGAAGCTTTGGGGTCTCCATCCCGGCGGTGTCGTCACACTTCCTGATCCGCGTCGTTTTGCGTATGCAATCCCAGGACGTCGCCCTGGGATTGTTATCTCTGATGGGCTCATCTCTTCGCTTTCGCCTGCGGAACTTGACGCGGTACTACGCCACGAGCAGGCACACATCGACGGCCGTCACGACCTCTGGCTCCTGGTTGCACGTGCTTGTGTTGTCCTCAACCCGATCTTGATACCGGTGAAACGGCAACTTGAGTTCGCTCTTGAACGAATCGCCGACGCTGCAGCCAAACGCGACTGCGGCGACACGCACACCGTTGTGTCTGCATTGTCGAAGGCTGCGCTCGGGCACTGGAATCCGACAGGTTCGCTCGGTATCACGTCCTCGGCAGTGTCCGCACGAGTTCGATGGTTGAGGTCAGGAACAAATCACACTCATCCGATGCACTTGACCGTCGTACTAACCGGATGCCTGGCCGTTGCGGGACTTAGTGTCCTCCAAGGTCATCACATCATCGCCGCCATTCAAGCAGTCTGTGCGTAGAACTGATTCCCATTCGACCCTGGATGGATGGGAATCGTCGGAGGTGTGAAAATCCGGATCGTCTCAGGTCGCACCTGACGCCCCGTGGACCGGCCACCACGACACCGAGTGGAGTCCTTTGACGGCCCGGCACTCTGTGGCACAGTGGAGGAAGTGATCGCAGCTCTCCGGCCATCTCAGCGCGTGTGGTGGTGTTTCGGCGTAACCCGTAGGCGTAACAAGCCTCGAAACCGCCTTCTGAGCCAGTAGCCACAAGGGAGGGTGGGAAATCTCCCAGCTCCACCATTGAAACTCTTGTGCCGCTATCTGCGGTGCAGAGTCACCCACGTGAACTGCTGTACTGCGCCCCATGGAGTGATGTGCTCTTCTGACTCCCATGTGTCGAGTTCAAAGAACTCTGAAAACACGGCTACAAGTTGTGATGGCGAATATCGACTCACTTCTAGACCTGAGCACTGAGTCGGCCCATCTTCCGCGAATGTTCCAATGATTGCAATACCACCTGGTCGCAGAGCTCCGGACATCACTCTGAGGTACGCCGCTCTGTCAGCCTCTGACGTCATGAAATGAAACACCGCACGGTCATGCCAGATATCAAATTTCTTTGTGAACTTCCATTCGCGCACATCGGCAACCACAAAGGAAACCAAAGGCTGCACTCCCAGCCTTTCACTCACCTCTGATACTGCTACCTCTGAGATATCCATCACCGTTACATCAGTAAAACCATCCGCCAACAGTGAATCGACCAGCAGAGACTGACCCGCACCTACATCAATCACTGCATCAGTCAATGACGCATGACATTTGATGAGTCGTCGAGAAACTTCTGGATCGCGTTGAAACCAACTGACATCGTCGGCTTTTTTCGATGAATAGACCTGTTGCCAGTGATCATTTGACATGAGAACCCTCTATTGCAGACAGCAGATGAACTCTCCCTCTAGAAGAATTCATCTGCCGTTGTCACACAATCACCAGCCACATTGCGGCGCGATACCGAAACGCTTAAGTACAAGCGATGCAGGACACGCACCAAACATCACATACAGCCACTGGTTCACACCAACGAACGCTGT
>Ga0078894_10005008_pt1 | contig 10177 bp, 3 predicted proteins | sample LauGreSu1BDMLBSD_2_FD_67506 | JGI IMG/M metagenome (GOLD analysis project Ga0078894, IMG submission 67506) | Freshwater lake microbial communities from Lake Michigan, USA - Su13.BD.MLB.SD (version 4) (version 4) | ecosystem: Environmental > Aquatic > Freshwater > Lake | place: Lake Michigan, USA...
ATTCCAAAGTGCAGATGTGGTTTTGTCCCCCGGGCACTACCGGTGGATCCAATCTCACCTAACTTTTCACCAGTTGCAACTTTATACCCCGGCACAATATTGGGCTCGATTTTTGAAAGATGGCTGCCGTAGTAACGAAGCCCATCATCACCAAGTATTGAGATTGATAATCCCCCGCGATCTGCTCCTAAATTTGTTTTACCACTCCACTTATCCACGGTGTTGACCTCATCAACGACACCTGCAATTGGGGAAACAAATGCGCAACCTTTTTTAGCGAAGATATCTGATGCTGGATAATCATGGTGATACTTGGAGTAGGTAACGGTGCAACCCGCAACTGGGAAGGTGTAAATAGGTGCTGCTTGAGCTGCTGATGGAATGATTGTTAAAAGGATTATTAATGGCAGGCTTAGCAATTTTCTCATAGGCCCATTATGCAATTAAGGACATACAAAAAGCTTTAGATTAATTCCGTGTTTGCTGTGAGAATTTAACTGTTTTCAGCTTTTACCATCGGCTAACATTGAGTAATGAGATCACCTCAGGCAGAGAAATTTAGCTCATTCCTATTAACTTCAGAGCGTGAACTATCTGATGAAATCACCCAGAAAATTTCAATTAATGGAACTATTTTAATTAATATCTATTTTTTATTTCAACTAAATCTCTTTTCGGGAAGTTTCACCTCATATCATATTCGTTTAAGCATTGCTGTTTTGCTTTCTCTATTCATAGCTGTCACGCTGGTAAAGCGGACAAATAAAAACTCACCACTTCTCTTAAACTCTGCAGTGCTACTTTTGGCCCCCATTTATATCGACCAACAGATTCAACAACCATGGATCTCATATGGATTGCTTACTGCGATTGCTGCCATAACAGCTACTTTTTTTCAAAATAGAGCTTTGTTCCTTGCAACATTGTTGTCAGTCCCCCTAATTCAATACGCGGTTGCAACTCTTGGATTGAAAGGTGTAACTGACAGCAAAGATTTACTCCTTCTCAACTCATACTTTTCATCAATCTGGCTGATTGTTGCAGGACTGGGCATCTATTTAGTAAGGATTACCTACAACAGGTACTGCGAGCAAATTGATGAACAACTTCTTGAACTTCAAGATAATTTGATTGAGGAAAGTAAAAGAAGATCTGAACTTAATTTACGAGACTACCAAAATATATCCTTGCATGGGACTATTTTGAATACTTTAATTTCATACAGCCAAATGAATCGCCCAAATATTAACAAGCAGCTCTCTTTAGACCTATCAAAAGATTTAAAAAATATTGAATCCTCAGAGGTAGCCAAAAACAATAGCGTGCCCTTTAAAAAACTACTGGAAGATAATCTTAAATATGATGGAATCCAAATTAAACTTATTATGGATTCTCAACTGCTACTTCCAAATCAATTAGTTGAATCCGCGCTTGAAATTGTAAGAGAGATAACTCTTAACATAAAAAAACACACATCTTCCAAATCAATTAATATCTTTGTCACAAACAATTTAAGTTTTTTGGAGATTAAATTAGAGGAAGTGCTGCCACTAAAACTTGCAAATCATGAAATGGATCAAAAATTAATTGCTGCGAACAACTCTAAAACCTTGGTACGTTTAACTAACACAACTGGTGTTGATATTAAACTTGCAAGTAATACTAACCGTGATAAATTGATATATACAGTAAAGCTTTATACTTCAGAGATTCCAACCAATATTCTAAGTAGCATCGCTAAACTTAGGGTTGCTGCTCTGTCGCGAAATGTGGAGCTTTTGACTGCAGTTTCAGTTGCCTACTCCTATATCGCAATTATTGGTTTTTTTATTATTCAGATACCTACATATATTTTGATCACGTTATTGGTTTCAACAGTTGCACTCACGATAGAATTATTGAAGAAGAACAAATCTCGCTGGTTACCAGTAATCTCGCAACTGATATTGCTCACCGTAATCCCATACTCAATTTCAACAAATGAAAGCTGCCAGAATTTGTTGTATACCCCTTGGCTATTTAATGCCGTGATCGGTGCAGTTCTTTATGGCATTGCTGTAGTCAAGAATCCATTCCTAAAATGGTTACCGGCATTAATTTTCATTGTTGAAAATCTACTCACCAAATTTACCTTTCCTAAGGAGTGCCAAAATCTTCTAGATGGGTCAACGCCTGGTTTTGTATTTATCCTAATTTTTGGATTTCTAATGGCACGCCTTAGAAAGAGAAATATTGCTCTAGATGATCAACTAACCCAATCCTTAAATAGCCAGGTAGAAAGCTCTATTGCGATCTCCACAAAAATAGATTTAGAGCGATCACGAATTATTGAGGAGTTAAGATTATTCACAAGAAATTTACCCTCTGCCGCAATTAGTGGTGAGCAGTTAGCAGAAAAGATTTCATATCTGATCCAAAAAATTAGAGTATTTCTTATCTGTTCTGAGTATTTCTCATCCCCTTTAATTCAAGAGATTTATAGAATTGCAATTGCTCGACTTAACTCAGGCTCTGCTATAAAAGTCTCCATATACACCTCACAGTTGAGCGAGGCTCATAATCTTGATTTTGAATTGCTTAATGAATTAGATTTAAAGAGCAGGAGTAAGGGCGCTGAAATTGTTATCTCGGAGAACGATTTTCTCACTCTCGAGTATTTGGTTGAAGGTGAAACAATTGCATCATTTAAAATTACTAATTAACTCTATTTAACGATCAAATAGGTTCGCAATTTGACCAAAAAATGGTAAAACTGCAACAACCTTTCCATGAAGTAATTCACTTCTAACTTGAAGGTATCCATTATCTGTGCTCAGTAAAATTAATCGACTGCTGGTTGCGGCCACAATTGCCACCACTGGTGAAGGTTGGTTATTTGGCATATCAGTTACTACTGAATCACCAACGTTGTATTGTGCAAATGATTTAACTACAACTATTGAGCTGCTGGCACTTCCTAAAGCGTTACTTGCTCCCGATTTAGGATGAGCAAATTTCAGGCCCACTGGGCCAATAAGGACAAAAACTAGGCTTATTACAGCTACTAGAGAAGCACCCCAAGCAATGATCGATCGGTATGGAAAACTTTTATCTTTTTGCCTTTCACTTGTGACTAATTGTCCTGTATGAGCATCAGGATTCACATTTGAAAATATAACACCGGTTGCAACTTGATTACTTACAAACTGCTCACTTTGTGGTTGATTTAAATTGTTTGCAAAGGTAACTGTTTCAATTTGTTTTGGAGCTTCAGGTATGGCTTCAATTGGCTTTGGCAGAGATCTCTTCTTAGGAATACCCTCATCCTCATTTGTGCTAACACCTAACATAAATCGATTGGTGCGAGAGTCAGGCCTTCCTGTGCCACGCCAGGTAGCAACCTCAATTACCGTTCCTGGATCTAAATCTCCAACAACTAATTTTTGGCCATCAGGCAAGTCAACAACTAATGGTGGTTGCGATTCTCTTGAGGCAAGCGGCAACTCATCGCCATCTACTGGTTGTAACTCTCTACCTTCCATACCTACTATCCTGCCATTTCTTTGATCAATTTGGCTACCTACAAATAACTAAGGGGTAGGAGCTGCTCGTGTGAGCGTGAATGTGTAATCAACTGTTGTGCCATCTGTTGAAAATACCCGCAGTATTGCCGTGTTTGAACCCACATTAAGCGCGATGGTATTTGAAGAGCCTGCGGCAGGTATAACTCTAAATGGCCCATTGTTAACTTTAAGGCGCAAATTTATTCCAGCTGCGGTGAAATTAATCTGCATAGTTGTCGCAGACTGTTTATTAGTAAATGAGGCACTATATGAAAGATCGCTGGTTCTAAATTGAGATGAAAGTGGCACTTCTCCTGGACCAGGGTTGCTCTCTGACAAATTATTTACATAAAATTTAACAGCAGTGAGCGCTTGATTAGCTGGCGTTGGGCTGGCAGATGGAAGTGGTGCAGCCGTTGTGCCACCAGATGGGGCACTCTTAGTGTCTCTGAAAATTGTGATGGTAAATGACTTACTTGTTTGATCTGTAGCGGTAGTCAATATTGAAATCGTATTTGTTGCCACAGGTATGGGTAGGTTTCCTGAATTTGTAGAGTTATTAGTAAAGGTCAACTTACGCCAACCACTGTTATTGACCTTAATCTGCGCACTAATCAAAGAACCAGATGGTCTAGTGATGGTGGCAATCACAGCGCTAACATCTGCCTCTAAAAATATTGTATATGCGGTGGTCGAATCACTAAAACCACTCAACAGCTCGCTGGATTTATCCCCTGAGCTTCTTTTAATTGATATCCCGCCAACTTGATTTGTACTCACACCTGAGATTGTTAACTCACCGCTTACAATCGTTACTTCATAATTTGATATTAATCCAGAGGAAAGTGAAATAGATTGAGCGCCAATTTGATAGCTACCAAGCTTATTTGGCTTGGTGGTTGAGCCTGGAAAGTAGGTTCCACCTTTACCTTGATATTTATATGTTGGAGCTGAAATCGAATCTCCAAGTGCAGTTACAAGTCCAGTTTGAGTGTATGTTGGATCAGAGACAGCGCTACCAACAGTTGCAGATATATTTCCAATCGTAATCACCAAAGACTTCTTGCCAACTGTAAAACTCCGGCTGACATTGCTTGCAGCTGAGTAAGTGGCATTTCCAGCCTGGGAAGCGGTAATTGTGCAAGTTCCCAATCCAATTGCAGTAACAGTTGAACTTGAAAGAGTACAGATAGAGCTGGTAGAGCTGCTTAAAGTAATTGTTAAACCGCTTGATGCTGATACGTAACTAGATAGGTTAAAGCTTGCACCGTAGCTTTGATTTTCAATCAAAGTAAAGGTGATTACGTTTTCAGTTGAGGTTGAGATCCACTGCGCATATAAAGTGAAGTTAGCGGTTTGATTGTGTGCAGAGCTAGTTGTGATCTGAGTTCCGCCACTTGCTACAGTAAACCAGCCATTAAATGTGTAACCAGATCTTGTAGTTGTCGGTAGAGATGAGATGGTGCTACCAGTTGTGGTGGTGGCTGAGCCGCCAGTAGGTGAGCCTCCACCATTTGCATCGTAGGTAATATTTAATGTTAATGCGCTCCACTGGGCATATAAAGTGAAGTTTGTAGTCTGTGAGTGAGTGTATTCAAATGTAATTGCATTTCCACCAGATGAAGATGTGAACCATCCCAAGAAGTTATAACCACTTCTTGTAGGTTGGGTTGGAGCTAAGGCTATTTTTCCGTTATAAGTTGTAGTTCCGTTAGAAACATCGGATCCGCCTTGGGAGTTATAGGTAACAGTTAAGGTAATCGGATTCCATACCGCATAAAGAGTTATGTCTGAAGTAAAGTTAAATGCTTGCCCATCCGAATAACTATTTCCAGTGCCACTGCTATTTAAGTTCCATCCAACAAATTCGTAATACTGCCGGGTAAAGGTATTTGAAGTTAAAGCAGTTGAACTTCGCGCTAATTGAGGGCTCATGCTTCCTGTGCCACCATTTGCATCAAATGTGACAGTCTTTAATGGCGTTGGGCTACCAGTTGCTGTAGCAGAACCACTTTGAAAATTAGTTCTACTGGTTGTAATCGTAATTGTCGAAGATGTGCCAATGGATAGGTTTGTAACGGTGATTAAACCGGTAGTTAAATTCATTGTGGCAAGTGCGCCATTGGTTAATGTAAAAGTATAAGTAAAGTTTGAATCATAATTTTTTTGTGCAACAGTAAAGCCATCATTTGTAGTCAATACCTCATCGATTATGGGAGTTAGAGCATCACCGCTCCACTGCGCATATAAGGTGAAGTTAGCGGTTTGATTGTGTGCAGAGCTGGTTGTGATCTGAGTTCCACCACTTGCTGCAGTAAACCAGCCATTAAATGTGTAACTAGATCTTGTAGTTGTCGGTAGAGATGAGATGGTGCCACCGGTTGTAGTGGTGGCTGAGCCGCCAGTAGGTGAGCCTCCACCATTTGCATCGTAGGTAATATTTAATGTTGAAGCAGACCAGGTTGCAGTTAGGGAAACATTTCCACTTGCCGCAGGATAAGAATCTCCTTCTTTGTAAGTATTTGTTCCATCAGACCATCCGGCAAAACCGTATCCAGCCCTAGTAAAGGTATTTGCGGGAAGAGTAAAGGTAGCTCCATTAATCACAGTTGTCGGTGATAAAGGACCATTTCCACTACCACCGCCTGATGCATAGGAAACCGAATAACGGTCGATAACGATGTTTGTTGCATTGGAAGTACTCGTAATGTAATAAAGTGAATTGGAAGCGCCAATTTGAAACTTTATGTACTTTCCAACATCTGAAGACGTCAATCGATAAGTAGAACTAGTTGCACCACTAATGGCGGTGTAAGTTCCTGCTGCTGTATCACTTCTAAGCCATTTATATTCAGAGCTTGCCCCGGCTGGAAGTGTTGAGGAGGTTGCTCCTGTTAAAAGTTGTCCAGATTGTAGATAACCGCTAATTGTTGGCGTAGCAACTCCAGTTCTTGGAGTCCCTGACACAGCTGCAATGACTGGTGAGCTACTGGCATATTGATTACTTGCGATAACACTCACATAGACATAACCAAATAAATCTAAATCAGTTAAAGTGTATGTACTGTTTGTTGCACCAGAAATTTCAGTGGCACCTGGGATTCGATACCACTGATAGCTGTAAGAAATTGATCCCTCACCAGATGCTGAAGGTGTTGCAGTGATTACCGAGCCGCTTAATGCGGTTCCAGTAACTGTCACGCTATTTAGATTCGGTGGAATACCTAACCACTGCGCATAAAGTGTGAAGTTAGCGGTTTGATTGTGTGCAGAGCTAGTTGTGATCTGAGTTCCGCCACTTGCTGCAGTAAACCAGCCATTAAATGTGTAACCAGTTCTACTCGTAGTAGGTAGAGATGAAATAGTGCCACCATTAGATGTAGTAGTAGAGCCACCAGAGGGAGAGCTTCCGCCATTTGCATCGTAGGTCACAACTAAATTTGCAGAATAGGTTACAGAAACTCTTCCGGTGGAAAACCCAGGCCGGGATGTACTTTGAGACAATGTTGAACTTTGACCAGGAGCTAAGCCAGTAACAGTTAAAACCATACTAGATCCAGATGGTGTGCCAGCAGTTACTGTTCCTGCCGTAACTGTTGGAGTATCCCACGTGTAATCAGAGTTGTAGTTTGAAATAACAAAGCTAAATCCATCATTTGTCATAGTTGGCGAAGACAGAATTGGATTATAAGCATCACCATAAGCAATATAAACTGCAGTTGATACAGCGCTAACCGTACCCGATGCATTTTGATTCTGAATAGTTACCCGAATCCATTTACCTATATCGGCAATTGCAATTAAATAAGTGGATGAATTTGCACCTGAAATAGAGGTATAAGTTCCGCTTTGTGTTGAAGAACTAGACCATTGATAACTCAAGGTGGTTAGAGCCCCAGATGTTGCAGAAACTGAAGCAGTTAAAGTATTTGAGAATTTTGAAGTTCCAGAAATTGATGCTGTCCCGATTGTTGGTGGATTTAAATAACGCAACACCACTAAGCCAGCAGAACCATCACCTCCATTAATTCCAAATACCAATGAGCCGCCACCAGAGCCACCGCCACCAGATCCAGTATTAGCACTCGCACTACTACCACCAGAATTACGAGCACCGCCGGCACCACCAATGCCTGAACCACCAGTTCCACCAGTTTGGGCATCTGTTCCACCGCCGCCGCCCGCAGCAACTGTTGTAATCGAAACAGAATTTATAGAGATGCCTGAGATAGGTACAGAGGTTCCACCTCCACCATTTCCTCCGCGCGTGGAGGTACCAATTACGCCACTGGCAGCAGATCCTCCTCCGCCACCTCCTGGATTTGAATTCGTAATCCAAGTTCCAGCTGCACCAACATTTCCTTGCGATGCAGTTGCGCTTCCACCACTTCCAACAGTTGGCGAAACCTGCACAGCGCCGCCACCACCAGATCCACCACTCTTTCCATCTATCCAAATGTAGTGAGCGCCACCGCCACCGCCACCAACTGCAGTTAGAGAACCAAATATTGAATCACTGCCATTTGAACCTGCATTTCCATATGCGGTAGCACCTGTTGTGTGTGTTTCACCGCCTTTGCCTCCACCACCTACTTGTATGGTGATAGTTCCTGAAACTGAAAAACTAGATTGATAAATGTATCCGCCAGCACCGCCACCGCCGCCAACTGCAAAGCCGCCACCGCCACCGCCGCCACCAACTACTAAAACTTGAGCGGTTGTAACACCTGAAGGCGTACTCCAACTTGTCCTACAGTTTGATAATTGTGTGCCAAGAGTGCTGTAAATTTGTGTTGTATAACCATTTACGTTGGAAGTGCTAACGGTGCATGGATCGTTAGTAATTTTAAAGGCAACAATAACAATTCCAGATCCGCCTCTTCCTGGGTTTTTTCCGGTATTGACTCGTCCACCACCACCACCGCCGCCGCCAGTATTTGGTTCGCCACTTCCTGCTATTGATGAATTTGAGCCACCACTTCCTCCTCCACCAATTCCTCCAGAGGCCGCAGGATCAGTTTTCCAAGTACCACCACCGCCTCCTCCTGCAAACCACTGAGCATTACCGTCGATAAGAGAATAAAATCCGACACCACCTGCTCCGCCCGAAGTTGTAGTTGCATTTGAACCAACAGCACCAGCTCCACCACCGCCGCCGCCATAATCTCCAATAGAGCTTCCGCCACTAAATTCAAAATTGATATTAGGTGCATTTTGTGTTGCAGAACCACCTAATCTTTCGGCCGAATTATTATTTGTGTGTCCACCGCCTCCGCCACTGCCAGTACCGTTACTTAGTCCGTTGCTTAATTTTCCACCGCCACCAGCTCCGCCACTGGCAAAATTTGTGCCAAATTTGGAGTCACCACCATTACCGCCATTTGGACTACCTGAAGTACCAGCAGCACCACCAGCACCAACTCTTACATCTATAGAAGTGCTGGGTGCAACTTCCAAATCATCATATTTATTAACACCGCCACCACCGCCGCCACCGCCGCCATCCCATCCACCGCCACCGCCACCAGAGACACTCAAAACTCTTACTCGAGTAACACCTGCTGGAACTGCAAAAGTGCAATCTGCCTCACTTGATTGATTTGCTCCAACAGTGAATTTAACTACCCGCAAGCCAGTTAAATTATTATTCTGCTGGTCTACCGATCCATTACTTTCACATCCTGTTGTAGCAAAAGATTTTTCAGCTAGTACAAAAACTGATGAAGGCAATAAAATGCTGATAGAAATAAGAAATCTAAGCCACTTTCTCATCACGAAACCTGCAGCAACAATGCATCAGAGGCACTACTAACATCTAGTGCCCAGATATTGTTAAAGGTATTGGCATTAGTTCTTGTGTTTGTGCAATCTGCGCTCGTTAAAGCAATTGAGTTAGCATCCACCCCACTATTTAGAACTAAATCTAACTCAGTGCTGCATAGGTATGAATCATTAAGATTGTAATAAGTGTTTCCAGTGCTGTAGTTTAACGACTCAGGCGCCTTTTTAATTTTTAGAACTGCGCTTAAAGTTTGATTGTCGCAGGCTCCAGATAATTGATCAATAATGATCGCACTCATTTTGAATTGTCCATCAATAAATGCAGTCTCAAGTGAAATTTTCACACTGGTATCGCAAGCTAAAACTGAAACGTAACCTGTGCCTAATGCGCCTGAACCGCCGCCGCTACCACCTGTTCCATTGCATGCAAATGATTCTGTGCCAGCTGAATCAATAAATTTCGTTCCACCAGCGGTACAGGTTTGATCACCAACTTGTAATGGCACAATCACAACTCCAACACCTGGAATTCCTTGTAAGCCCTGAAGGCCCTGTAATCCTTGAAGACCTTGCAAACCTTGTTCACCAGCTGGACCAATTGGTCCTTGTTCACCAATTGCACCAGGAGCTCCTGCAATTCCATCTTTTCCTTGATAACCATTTAAACCAATAAAGCCATCTTTACCGGCAACACCAGCAGGTCCTGGAGGACCGGCAGGTCCAACCATTAAAGCTAATACTTGATTGCGATCACCAGAATTTGTATTTCCATTTTGAGTTGTTCCACCATTGTTATTTGTTGATCCATTTATCTCAACCTGCTGTTGAACACCAATTAACCCAAAGTTTCTAAG
>Ga0078894_10005009_pt1 | contig 10176 bp, 3 predicted proteins | sample LauGreSu1BDMLBSD_2_FD_67506 | JGI IMG/M metagenome (GOLD analysis project Ga0078894, IMG submission 67506) | Freshwater lake microbial communities from Lake Michigan, USA - Su13.BD.MLB.SD (version 4) (version 4) | ecosystem: Environmental > Aquatic > Freshwater > Lake | place: Lake Michigan, USA...
ATTGGCGGCAATATTACCATTGGTGACCAATCAACTGATACTGTTAGTTTTGTTGCAGGAGTTGACAGCGACATCGTCCCTAACAATCCACTTGGCACGCCAGTCTACAACTTAGGCACTAGCATTAAGCAATGGTTAAACTTATACTCGTCACAAATTACTATTGCTGATATACAGATTGACACTAATGTTATTCGCACAACAGCTACAGACTTAACACTGCAAGCAAATGGCGCTGGAAGAATTTACATTCCATCAAATGATGTACAAATTAGTCAAAATTTAACAGTCGACGGAACAACTAACCTAGCAGATACAGACATCGGCACTGTTGGAACTCCTGCAACTGTAACACATATTGGCGATGTTACACAAACAGGAAATTTAACACAAACAGGCAACGTAGATCTAACTGGTACACTTACTACTAGCGGCTATGCACAATTTACAGATATCCGCATTCAGTCTAATGAATTAAAAACAACTCTGTTAAACAATGATCTAACTCTAGGTGCAGCAGGTACTGGCAAGATTTACATTCCATCAAATGATGTACAGATTGATCAAAATTTAACAGTTACAGGTTACATTGATGTTACTACCTTAGATGTAGATACTACTATATCATCAGATGTGTTTTCTACTGGTGATATTCTAATAGATAACAATACAATCTATACTACACTTAGCAATAATAATTTAATATTACAGGCAGCGGGCACCGGTAAGATATATGTGCCAAGCAATGATGTACAGTTTGATCAAAATTTAACAGTTAATGGTACTACTAACTTAAAAGACACAACCATTGTTGGTACCATAACCCACACCGGTAATGTTACACAAGTTGGCAATGTTACGCAAACTGGCAGTACAGAAATTACAGGCACATTAACTGTCGGTTCTACAGCACAGTTTCAAGATATTGAAATTAATACTAATATCTTAAGAACAACTGTTGGCAATAATAACTTACAACTAAGTGCTGCAGGCACAGGTAGAATATATGTTCCTACTAATAATGTTACAATTGAAAACACATTAACAGTAGTTGGAACTACTACAACTAGTACAATTAGCAACACTGGCACTGTATCATCAGGTACATTTACTACTAGTAATATTTCTATAACTAGCAATACTATAACAAGTACTTCAGGTGATACTAATCTTGTTTTTGAAGCAGCAGGCGCTGGCAAAATTTCCGTACCATCAAACAATGTACAGTTTGATCAAGGCTTAACTGTCAACGGCATTACTAACTTAAAAGATACCAACATTGTTGGAACTGTTACACACACTGGAGCAGTTACACAAACTGGAGACTTAACTCAAACTGGCAGTACAGAAATTACAGGAACACTAACTGTTGGATCAACAGCACAGTTCCAAGACATCAAAGTTGATCTTAATGTTATTACTACAACTATTGGCAATAATAATCTAGTACTAGAAGCAGCAGGTACAGGCCGTGTAATTGTGCCGAATGACAACGTTGATGTTGCGCAGACATTGACAGTTACTGGCACAACAGGTACTACTACTATAAACAATACTGGCACTGTTACTTCAGGAATATTCACAACTGGTAATATCAGTATAAGTGGAAATACTATTCAAACCACCGTTGGTAATAGCAATTTGCAATTGTCAGCTGCAGGTACAGGTTATATCCAACTTGAACAATTTGACGTACAAGAAAATGAAATTAGAATCAATACAGGATCAGACCTAACACTAACACCAAACGGTACAGGTATTGTTACAGTCAACTCTACACAAAGTATTAAAATCCCAGTAGGCGATAACGCTGCTCGTCCAACCGGCGCTGCAGGCATGATACGTTTCAATACTGACCTAACACGTTACGAAGGTTACAATGGTACAACTTGGGTAAGATTAGACGGTGTCGAAGATGCTGACGGTAATACAAAGATCACTGCAGAGCTGACTCCTGGCGCAAATGATAATACTATTAGATTTTATACTAATGGGACACAGGTTGCAGACTTAACTTCAACAAGATTAAATACCAGCAATATAGATGTTGGTGCAATTAATATTAATAATAATGTTGTTTCAACTACCACTACTAATACTGACTTATTATTAAGCCCTAACGGAACAGGACAAGTGCGCATTGGTAACTTTGCATTTAGCAGCAATATTATCTCAAATACCGTAAATAACAGTATAACAGTAATAAGCCAAACAGGTGACGGCTATGTTAAAATAAACAGCACAGGCGGATTTGTAATTCCTTCAGGACGCACAGATCAACGTCCAAGCGTTTATGACACAGGCATGATGAGGTATAACACATCAGATCAACGAGTTGAAATTTGGAACGGCACTGCTTGGGTAGGAGTAGCGCAAGGCGGTGCTGGTGGCGGCGTAACACAGTCGGAAGCCACTGACATTGCAATTCTCAGCGCAATTATATTTGGATAAAGAACATGGCATCATATTTTAGAACAAAAGTAGCAAAAGATATAGGAACTGCAGCAGTAGATATACTGGAAACAGTTAGTAATAATAGATTTACAGTTATTGGCTGCAATCTAGCTAATACAACAACGGATGCTGTGTCAGTAGATATTAAAGTGATTGATGCATTGTCTGTTGAAGCATATTATATAAAACAGTTAATTATTCCTGCACACACATCTGCTAAAGTTATTACTAACGGTGAAAAATTAATTTTAGCAGAAGACTGCACACTAAGAATTGTAGCAGATACTCTTGCTAGCATAGATGCTGTTATCAGTTACGCAGAAATTATATAAGGATAACTTATGAGTACTAATTACTTTTTTGGAAGAGATGCTGCAGAAATACTAGGAGGCAATCCTAGATATTTTTACGGACTACGCAGAACTGACAACGGTGAATTGTTTCTGGCAAAAGTTGATCAAACATCGCCTACAGACAGTGTACAAATAAATGTGCCTGGAAACTCTGCAGATAACTACACTAACTTTGATGTAGGACAAGACTTTTACGAAGGCAGAGATGTTTATCACAATTTAGTGTTTGAAAACTTAAACTACGAACAGTATAAATGGGACGATAGGAGCATGTACTATTATATAAATGACGAAGGTGAACTAGTAGTTCGTATCAATCAAAAGTACACATATGACGAGAATTCGTCTTCAAATGGATTAGGATAATAAAATGGCAGACTTTAGACTCGACAGGATTAAATTTAGATGGGTTGGCGTATGGAACGGTAACCCTGATACAACATACATTAAAGATGATGTTGTCATGTTCAACGGCAAAACATATGTCTGTTTAATTGGACATAGTCCGTCTGGATTCTTCTACGACGATCTAAATCCAACAGTTCCTGCGCACGAAACATCTTTGCCTAGATGGGAACTTATGTTTGACGGACAGAGATGGAGAGGTAATTGGTCCACTAACTCTACCTATAGTGTAGGAAATGTTGTAAAATACAACGGATATGTATATCGCTGTATTGAAGCACATTCATCTCCTATTAATCCGAACTTAGGTATTCAAGCAGACATATTAAAATGGGAAGTTGTTGCAAAAACTGTAAATTGGACTAATATTTGGGAAGTTAACACTTACTATGAGCTAGGGGATGTTATACGCTACAACGGTTATGTTTATATTTGTAATAGTCGACATAGATCTGCCAGTACAGCATCGTTAGGATTAGAAACAGATCAAACAAAATGGACAGAATTTAATACATCTCAAAGTTGGCAAGGAGATTGGACAACTAGTACACGATATAGAACCGCAGATATTATAAGATATGGCGGCAAACTATATCAATGTATAGTTGGACACACTAGTGCATCTACTAACGAATTAGGATTAGAATATAATTCAAGTAATTGGGTTACGTATTTGTCAGGTATAGAATATAAACAAGATTGGGCCGTTGGCGTTAGATACAAAATTAATGATATTGTAAAATATGGTCCAACCTTATGGAGATGTATAGATCATCATACATCAGATGGAGATTTTAAACTTAATAATGCAGATTGGGAACCATGGCTACCTGGGTTAACTTTTGACAGAGGATGGAATACTAATACTAACTACAAAAAAGGAGACATTGTACTGTATGGCGGATATGCTTGGACAGCATTAGCTAACAATGTCGGGTCAGCACCTAGTGCTAATAATTTATTACAAGATACTGGTAACTGGGAACTATTAAAACAAGGTTATCTACATCGAGGCGAATGGAATTCTACAACACAATATTATCCCGGCGATGTTGTTAGGGCTAGAGGGTTTTTGTACCTTGCATTAGTAGATGTTACTATTGTTAACCCTAACGACAGTGCTGATTGGCAACTGTTAGTGCCTGGAAGTAACTGGAAAGCTGAATGGAATTCAGCTTTTGAATATTTCTTAGGAGATGTTATAACATATGCAAGTACTGCATATACTTGCGTTCAGCGACATTTTGGGTCAACAGTTAACTCAAGACCTGACTTAGATGCTGTTAATAATGATTATTGGATAGTATTATTACAAGGAACTCCTACTAACGTATTAACCAATCTTGGAGATCTTAAGTATTATGATGATACTGTGGTAACACGTCTACCAATTGGTACATCAGGATATACATTACAGGTTAATGAAACAGAACAACCAGCATGGGAAAATTTTCAACTAGTTGAGAAGGTCTATTATGTTGCAACAACTGGAGTAGACACTGAAGATTCAGGAACTACACTCAATTCTCCGTTTAGAACTGTTAAATTTGCATGTGATTTTATTTTAGCAGACCAAGTAAATCGTGCACCTGCTACAATTTTTATTAAATCAGGAATTTATGAAGAAGTTATTCCTATTAGGGTTCCTGCTAATGTTGCATTAGTGGGAGATGAATTAAGAACTTCTACAATAACTCCGGCTCCAGGATACGAAACTAATAATATGTTTTTAGTTAGAAACGCCAGCGGTATACGTAATATGACATTGCAAGGGCTGAATGGTACATTAGGTGCACCAAATGCTTACGGAACACGTCGCCCTACAGCTGGTGCATTTGTCAGCTTAGATCCAGGACTTGGTACAAATGATACTAGTGTGTGGATCACAACACGAAGCCCATATGTACAAAACGTTACTACATTTGGCACTGCCTGTATTGGCATGAAGATTGACGGAAGCCTACACGCCGGCGGCAATAAATCAATTGTAGCTAACGATTTTACCCAGGTGCTAAATGATGGCATTGGATACTGGGCTTCTTTTAACGGATTGTCAGAATTAGTGTCAGTGTTTACATATTTTTGTCACATTGGATATTTGTCAACAGATGGCGGAAGATTACGAGGCACTAACGGTAATAATTCCTATGGACTATACGGAAGTGTTTCTGAAGGATTTAATCCACAAGAAGATTATATAACTGCAGCAGTTAATAATAGATCTCAAGAAGCTCAGATTGATACTGTACATACTTCTGGATCAGAAGTTTTAGCATTTGCATATTCAAATGCTGGGGTATCTTATACAACTGCTACCGGTACTGTTGAAGGGTCTGGCTACGGAATTGATGTAAGGTATGAAGAATTTAGAGATAACGGAGTATACGAAATTAGGTCAACTGATCTAGATGGAAATAATATATTTGGCGGTTTGAATTATCAGTATTTGCTAAACTCTGCACAATTAGGAGACAATGTTTCAATTACTCTAGCAGCAGCTGACGTTACTGGTACCAATGAATTATATGCTGGACAGCGAATTTTTATTCCGTCAGGCACCGGCTACGGACAATATGGTTATATTACTGCATACGATGATGTAACAAAAGTAGCATTGATTAGCAAAGATATTGACGGCACGCCAGGATGGGAATCAATTTACCCAGGAACTCCTATTGCATCTACTCTAGATACATCTACAAGATATAGTTTAGAACCAAGAGTTATTGTAAATGAACCGCAATTTACTGTCAGTACTGGCACTGCACTTTCTTCAGTTACAGGAATAGCATACAGTAACGGAGAATTTGTAACAGTATCTAGTTCAGGAACAAGTGGACATAGTACAGACGGTATATCCTGGACAAGTAAAAATATTGGACCATCAGTGAGTTATGTAACTTCTGTAGGTACCAAGTTAATTGCACTTGCAACTAACTCGTCAAACTTAGCTTACATCTACAGCGGAACAGCATGGAATTCTGTTGATATAGGCGCAACCTCAACATGGATTGCTGCAGCATATGATGAAACTAATAATTATTTAATAGTAATAAATGCAACTGGTTCTGCTCAACGCTCACTAAATGCAGGTGTATCTTGGAGTAGTGCAGGCACACTATCTGAATCAGGATGTGTTGATATTGCTGCAAATGCTGCAGCTTTTGTTGCTATAAAGCCAGGAAATACTTTTACAGTATCAACTAATCAAGGAACAACTTGGACAGACATCACGGTTCCAATATCGCGTACTTGGAACAGCATTACTTATGGAAATGGTAGATTTGTAGTAGTAGGCAATACTACTGATACCCTATATAGTTTTAATGGAACTACTTGGTATCAAGGAACTATTACTCTTGCCGCAAGAAATTGGTCTGAGGTTAGATATGCTGGTGGATTATTCCTAGCAGTATCTAGTACTGATGGTCGAATTGCAACAAGCCAATGTGGTCTGACATGGAGACTAACTACTAAAAGTGGAACAACTAAACAATTTACAGTTGATCAATCATATAATGTATTAGCAGCTGGAAATATTAACGGAATCCCAACATGGATAGCTGCTAATAGTGGTACTACTGGGTTAGGCATTGTGCAAACTGGCGCAACAGCAGTGGTGAGAGCCATTGTTACTTCTAGTAGGATACAAAAGTTTTTAGTATATGAGCCAGGAAGCGGGTATGCATCTACACCAACTATTACTATAACAGACAACGGAAAAACAGAAGATGTAACATACGTAGTAAGAATAGGAACTGGTATATTACCACAGCCTGTGTTTTACAATAGAGGATTAGGATACGTTAGAGCAACAGCTACAGTTACTGGTAACGGGTATGCAGATATATTTCAAAATAGTGCAACTTTATATGTTAGCAATTTAACTAGATTGCCTGGACCAGGAGATAACTTAGAAATTGACGGCATTAACGATGTTGTGTATAAAATTACAACAATAGATACTGTCTCAGGAACTGCTCCAAACTTTAGCGGACGAATAACTCTAACTCCTACTATTGATAGGAAAAAAGCTCCTGCACATGTTGCAGATATAATTATTAGACAAAGTTACAGCCAAGTTCGATTAACAGGACATGACTTTTTAGATATCGGAACAGGTAATGTATCTCAGACACAATATCCTGATTTGTATCTAGACGGATTTAATCAGATAAACGAACCACAACCATTTAACGAAGTAGTTGAAAGCGGTGGCGGCCGCGTATTCTATACATCAACCGACCAAGATGGTAACTTCCGTGTCGGCGAATTGTTTAAGGTTGAGCAGTCAACTGGTATCGTCTCAGTTAATGCTAGTTATTTTGACTTAACTGGACTAACTGAGCTGAGCCTAGGCGGAATCCAAGTAGGAGGCTCAGCCGTAGTTATTAGAGAATTCTCTAAAGATCAGAATTTTGCTGCTAATTCTAACAGCATAATTCCTACACAACGAGCAATTATTGCATATCTAACATCTAGGATTTCAAGTGGTGGTGCTGATGCAGTAACCAACGTACTGATAGCTGGTCAAGTTAGAATTAGCAGTAATAATATAACTACAAGATCTAACAACCCTATTAGGATCATTCCTAAAGTTAATATTAGTGGAGGCACAGACGGAAAGTACTTATCCACAATGTTTTACACACAAGGGTCCATGGTGGGCTAATTGATAAATAGATAAAGCGAACGGAGTTCTTTAATGGCTGAGTTTAAATTAGGTAGAATACGATTTATTTGGAAGGGCGATTGGTCCGACACCACTGTTTATTACAAAGACGATATTGTCAGAAATGGTGGTAATACTTATGTGTGCGTAGCTGGCCATACTAGCTCAGCAGAATTTCCTATAGATTCGATTAAGTGGAATAAAATTTCCGACGGCCAGGTATGGAAAGATATATGGGCACCTAATACCTACTACAATCAAAACGATATAGTAAAGAACGGTGGCTACTTATATATTGCAAATACTGCACATACCAGTGCTGCTACTGCATCATTAGGTCTTGAAGACGCCCTTCAAGTAGACATTACAGGAGTAAGCATAACAGGAACTGGCGGACAATTTTCTTGTACAGCTACCGTATTAGATATAGATTCTGCAATTAGTATTTCTGGAGCAACATTCTCAAGTGGCAGTATTGTAGGATATACAAATCCTAAAACATATTATGTTATTGCAACAAACGGCACTACTACTTTTACATTATCTGAAACTAAAGGTGGACCAGCTGTTACAACAACAGTATCTACAGGCACAATTACTGGTGTTACTTTTACTACTAGTTACTGGGACTTGTTTGCTGAAGGTTTTAATTACATAGGCGACTGGAATACTACTCAACGATATAAAATTAATGATATTGTAAAATATGGTAGTTCAGTTTATATTTGTACAGTACAACACACGTCAGCTGCAACACTAGCACTTGGTCTTGAAGAAGAGCAAAATGTACAACTTTCAAACGTTGTTGTTGAAAATACCGTAGGACAATTTTCATGTGATCCAACTATTTTAAATATTGACGCTGCAATTACTATTGCAGGAACTGCATTTTCAAGCGGAAGTATTGTAGGATATACGAATCCTAAAACGTACTATATCATCACAACAAATGGATCTACTACTTTTACATTATCAGCGTCAAAAGGTGGACCAGCCGTTACCACAACTGCATCGTCTGGTGTAGTTACCGGAGTTACATTTGAAAATAGCAAATGGGATCTATTTGCTGATGGACTAACCTGGAATGACGTTTGGGCAATTGATACTCGATATAAAGTAAATGACGTTGTGCGATACGGCGGAACATTATATATTTGCGTTTCGGGACACACTAGTGCTAGCTCACTAGCATTAGGTTTAGAAGACGATCAAGCTAACTGGGAATATCTACATAAAGGTATAGAATTTAAAGGCAACTGGGCAGGAACAACTCGTTATAAAATAAATGATGTTGTAAAATTCGGTGGCGGCTTATGGATCTGTACAACTTATCATACAAGTCAAACCTACTTAACTCAAGACGAATCTAAATGGGCACAGTTTGTAGAAGGTTTAGAATTTGAAGATTCTTGGTCAAGCACTACACGTTATCAACCTGGTGACTTTGTTACTTATGGCGGATACAGTTATGTTGCAATAACTAACAACTTAAATAAAACTCCTACAACAAATTCATCAGATTGGGATTTATTTACTACTGGATTTAGATTTGTAGGCGACTGGTTAATTGGTACGTCTTATCTTGTTGGCGATGTTATCAGAATTAGTGGATATACATATCTATGTACTGCCGACCATGCTGGACAACGCCCGCCTAACGTACTATACTGGCAACGATTAAATTCTGGATTTGTTTGGCAAAATACATGGACGAACGGTACTACATATAACATTGGTGATGCTGTTAGACATAATAATAACAGTTACCTATGTATTGCAAATCACACAGCTGATCAAGTTACACTACAGAACAGACCAGATCAAGATGTTACTGGTCTAGCATGGAACGTATTATCCGGAGGCGCAGAATCAGGTAACTTAACTACACAAGGCGATCTAGTCTATTACGGCGGTGCAGGACCAACACGATTGCCAATAGGTGAACCAGGACAAATTCTTAAAGTTAATACTGCCGGCAATGCGCCAGAATGGGAATTTTTTGGCGCAATTAATAATGTATTTTATATCTCTGGAGATCGCGGAGTAGATTTGCCAGCGCCAGGATATGGTGTAACACTTGATCGCCCTTGGGCTACAATTCGATATGCTGCAGAACAAGTCGAAGCTGGTGCTATTAGATACAATGCAAAAACATTATTACAACTAAACAGAAGTTTTATTCAAGCAGAAGTTGTTAATTATGTAACATGGAACATTGCTAATCCAACAGGCATCTGGGTAGGATTTACCAATGACAATCCTACAAAATGTGCAAGAGACATTGGACAAATT
>Ga0078894_10005010_pt1 | contig 10175 bp, 6 predicted proteins | sample LauGreSu1BDMLBSD_2_FD_67506 | JGI IMG/M metagenome (GOLD analysis project Ga0078894, IMG submission 67506) | Freshwater lake microbial communities from Lake Michigan, USA - Su13.BD.MLB.SD (version 4) (version 4) | ecosystem: Environmental > Aquatic > Freshwater > Lake | place: Lake Michigan, USA...
TATTGAAATATTACCCATCATGCTCAAGTCCCTCATCTCTGTCATCCTGCTCGCCATTGCTTTTGAATCAGTTGGCCAAGAGCACAATTTTCAGGTGGAAGATTTGACGTTGACATGGGTAAAAGTTTTTGAGCAGCCTGACTCCGTTTTCTCTCTGTCCAAACTTGCAGTTGCCTTGACCGATCAGCGCATCGAAGGCGACATAATTTACGGATCCTTTAAAAGTCTTGCCGATTGGAAAGCAGCTGGATACACCGAAATGACCACCCCCATTTATGTTGCAAGAAAGATGATCCTCGCAGAGGTGATGATTGAGCTTAGACCCGGGCGTTATCGGGTAACGGTCAAGAACATTCGACTCGAACAGCTCTATGACGATTCATTAACTGAGGCCCACGAAATAGAATTCCTACAGTCGTACGCAGTGAACAGAAGTAGCGAGTTCAAGCCAGCCTTTCTGAAGCAACCCGCGGAGATTTATCAAGGGACCTTTGAACGACTGTTTTCCTTCCGAACGGTGTCAGATGAGTGGTAATCGCTTCGCACGAATTCACGTTCGGACTGATTCACTTCACCCCGAATGAGTTCACAGAAAGCTGTCTAGAAGACAAGGCGTTCAGATAATTGCTTCACTCCTTCCACCTCCAAAAAGACTGAACGGGTTGGTTGTATGACGACATCACCAGCGAACCCAGAGGATACCACCCATCTGATGTTTTCTGCGCAATGCACGTGGTAAAAATTTCACCGTATATGTCGGAGGTATTCCCCCAACAAACGGAATATTCGACTTTCGGCCGCTCACGGGTATAGCAGAAACAGATTGTACTACCGACTTGATTATCCTGGGCCGTTAGCTCGCCAATTCTATCTGTAACAAAGATTGCTCTCTCCTGGTCAATAGGTAGGTTGTGGCGCCCAATGACTTGTGGATTCAACCATGCAAGGCTACCACCCAAATTGCTTAACATGCTTTGGTCAAAACCTAACATCTCTTCGTAAGACGGTATCCACCACTTCCCTGGCAAATCATGACAGGACTTGTGGCATTGGGCGTAGGTCTTGTTCCCTGTGTAATACAGCGCTTCTGTGGAGTCCGAAGTGAGGTAAAGTCCTTCTTCGCTGAACTCCGATTCATATAGACTCAGGAGGGATAGGAGATCCGTGATGCCGATGAAGTCATCTCCGTCGGAATCGGGATTGTAAGGGAACTCAGCAAATCCTGTTTGGGCTTTCACAACCCCACTCAAAGCGAGAGCGAGGAATACGAGCGATGTCTTCATCAAAAGATGCATTGATTGACATCGAATTTAATCAATAAAATCGAACACCACGTGTCAGAAAAGCTCCCACGTTCGAAATGGTCAAACGGGCGGGAGTGCTCCCCGCCCACCTCACGAAGCCCACTGACTCAACACAGAACGGTAGGTATGTGCTGTCACGATGGGGAGGACGTGGGGATCCATCACGTTCTTGTAGAAGTCGATACGTTCTCCGTGAAAGTCAATCACGGCCTCCTTGAAGACTTGGGAGAAGTGTTCCATCTTGACTTCTTCGGAGTTGTTGCCGTTCATCACTTTGCGCAAGTCGTCACTTGAAACCAAACGCTCGGTGATGAACCCGATGGTCACCGCATCTTCGTTCGTGAGGTTCATGCCATAGACCTCGTTGAGGCGTTGGATGATTTCGGACAACATCAACTTGTCCTCCATATCCTTCGACTTTCCGCCAGCCCCTGAAATTCCCGAGACTTCACCCTGTTCATCCATCAGGGACAGGGAGGACTCTCCGATGATTTGGATACGAAGGGAGTCTAAATCCACATAGTCCACCACCGACACCCGTTCGGCATCCTTGAGCGGGAGTTTCTTGTTCAGACTGCGGAGGAAGACATAGGACTTCTCCCATTTGGCTTCCGCAAAAGTGGCAATCTGAGAGATGTAGGCATAGAGACGAATGAAGGACTGAATTTTCGACTTGAAGGCTTCTTGTTCTTCCTCGTTCAGTCGCTCCCTGAAGGCCGTGACCACCCGATCGATCAGGGGATGAATGGCCGCATCGTTCGACGTGGCGGAGTAGAACACTTTACAGAATTCATCCACCTGAAGGGCGGTGTAAAGGTTGTACGACTCGATTTCATAAAGGAGATTGTACAACTTGTCAGGGTCGGTTTCTTCCGTGAGAACGGTGGAAGTGAAGTAGGGTTGAAAGGCAGAGACGATGTCTTCTGTCTTGTTGACGAAGTCCAGGACGAAGGTGTCGGTCTTGCCTGACTTCATTCGGTTGAGGCGGGAGAGGGTTTGGACACATTGGACGCCGCTCAACTTCTTGTCCACATACATCGACTGAAGGAGGGGCTCGTCAAATCCTGTTTGGAACTTGTTCGAGACGATCAGGATGCGGAAGCGGGGATCCTTGAGTCCTTCGGGGATATTGTTCCCTTGAAGTCCATTCTCTGAGTTGAGGGACTCTTCTGTGTTTTCCCTTCCGTTGTGGAAGATGGAACCGCTGAACCCCACGAGACAGCTGTAATTCAAGCCCCGCTGGCGCATCTGCCGCACCATCTCCTCGTGGAAGAGGACGCAGTGTTTGCGGGAACGCACCACCACCATTCCCCGTCCTTTTCCCTCAATCTTCTTCGATGCGCTGGTGATGAAGTGGTCTAAGATGATGGAAACCTTCTGCGTGATGGTCTCAGGATGGGAGTCCACGAAACGGACTAACTCCTTCTTCACCTTGCTTTCAGGCACTTCCTTGTCCTCTTCAGAGGTCTGAAGCACCTTGAAGTAGCGTTCGTAGGTGGTGTAATGCCGCAGGACATCTAAGGTGAACCCTTCTGCGATGGACTGCTTCATCGAGTAAGAATGGAAGGGCACGAAATGACCTTCCGCATTCTTCCTCCCGAAGAGTTCAAGGGTCTTGTTCTTCGGGGTTCCTGTAAAACCGAAGAAACTGATGTGGGGCTGTTTCCCACGAGACTCAATCTCCCGGCGGATGATTTCTTCGTAGTCGATGTCCTCTTCGTCCTCGTCTTCGGAGGTGGAGAGGGCCATCTTCAGGTGTTTCGAGGTTTCACCTGTTTGCGAAGAGTGGACTTCATCGATGATCACCCCGAAGGTGTTGCCCTTCAATTCCGAGATGACCTGTGAGATGAACGGGAATTTCTGAATGGTCGTGATGACGACATCTTTCCCCTTTTCTAAAAACGCCTTGAGTTGTGCGGAATTGATGTCCACAGGGTTGACCACCCCCTTTGTTTGTTCGAGCTTCGAGATGGTGTTCTGAAGCTGTTTGTCTAACACCTTCCTGTCTGTGATCACGAGGATGGTGTCAAACATCCGCTTCGTGTCCCCCTCCTTCTGATAGAGCGAAGTGAGAAGGTGACTCAACCACCCGATGCTGTAACTCTTGCCCGCCCCTGTCGTGTGTTGGATGAGGTAGTTGTGGCCCACGCCTTCACGTCGCACCGCTTCCTTGAGATTGCGTAAGACATCTAACTGATGGAAGCGGGGGAACACCTGTACCTCGTATTCCTTCGTCTCCACCTTTCCCTTTGCGCCATTCCACTCCGAATCCGACTCCTTCGCCACCAGCACGAAGTTTTGGATGATGTCGAGCAACGAGTCAGGCGTCAGGACTTCATTCCACAGGTAGTTCGTCTTGTAGTCCCCATCCACGACGGGGTTGACGATGTCCCGATTGTACGGCAAGAAGCGGGTCTTCACGCCGTTCAGTCGGGTGGTCATACTCACCTGATCGTTGTCCACACAGAAGTGGACGAGGCACCGCTTGAAGTGAAAAAGCGGCTCACTCGGGTCACGGTCGTTCTTGTACTGATTTTCCGAGTGTTTGAAATTCTGACCCGTGAGTTGGTTCTTGAGTTCTAAGGTGACGATGGGAACCCCATTCAGGAAGACCACCATATCGATGGAATTCCTGTTGCGCTTCGAGTAATGAAGTTGCCGCACCACCACAAATCGGTTCTTCCGATACACGACCTGGTGGTCGGGGTTCATAGAGGATTTGGGTTGGAAATAGACCAAATCAAACAAACACCCCCGAGTGGCCACCCCACCTCGCAGCGTCTCCACTATCCCTCGCTGTGCGATGGTTTTGTCGATTGTCTTCAGAAGTTCCTTGTCCGTGTTCTGCCCGAATTGACCTTCAAGGCGTTCATAGGTCTCCCCTTGTGTCTCTTTGATGAATTCGATGACCTCCGCTGTCGCCAAACACAATTCCTTGTCATACCTCCCCTCGTTCTCGTTCGAATGAACGAAGGACTCCACATACCCATTCTTCAGAAGGGAATTCTCAATCCACTCTTCAAATCGGAGTTCAGTGAATTTCTTGCTCATCTCAAGCCACTTTAACCTTCCCCGTAACCACCTCTGAAATCAATGCCTGACGGTACTCCTTCAGAAGTTCAATCCTCTTCTCCTCCTTCGTAATCGTGGAATCGATGATGGCGGTTTGTTCGTCCAAATACTCCACAATCCGCTCCTGTTCTTGAAGGGGTGGGATGAGTACCACTGTATCCTCAAAATCAGTCTTCGTGAAGATTGGAAGTGTAACAAAGTTGGTCCATTCAATTAATTCCTCCGTCAAGACACTAATGAAGAAAAGACAATATCGATGGACCAGGGAAGTTTCGTTACAAACAACACTATTGATCTGTTGATTAGTTGACATTTCACAACCTGACACGCCAAACTTCCCCAAAGTATTTCCGATGGAACAAACCATAATCGAGCCCTTGGGGATCACTCGAGTCTGTTGTCTCCCAACTTCCGTGAGATATTCCTCAGACTCGTAAACAGGTTTGTAACCTTGGTTAAGACTTGAGGGCTTCACCCAAACAAATCCGTCACTTCTGGTAGTGTAAAAGTCATCTTCTCGAAATTTTGACGGCGTATTACCCGTTATTATTTCCGAATGAAATTTAAACCTTGACACCACCCAATGCCTCGGAATCTCCCCGATCCATTCCACCCCACTGTCCTTCATTTCCACATCGGGATCAAGCCCTTTGGTGACCACCTCGTTGATGAGTGAGGTTCGCTTCTCCTTCAGCAATTCAATCTTCCTGCCTGTCTTCTCAATCAGGGAATCGATCAGGGCCGTTTTTCTGTCCAAATACTCCACAATCCGCTCCTGTTCATCCACCGGCGGCACTGAATGAAGAATTCTATTCAAATCGCTTTGAGTAAGCTTATCCCTCGTGGAACCAGTTATATATTCTTTGTAGTCAACACTGTTGAATGAGTACACGAGGAATTTGGTATTCACTCTCTCATTTTTTGCCCTGAGAATATGAATATGATTGTTGACCCAAACTCTCCCTTTCACATAGAACGAAACATCCCTACCAGGGTCAAAGAAAGGGGAACCATCTTCACCCACGAGAAGGAGTTCTTCATCAAAAATATGCTTGTCGATGTAATCAACAATACCCCCACTACCCCAATACGGAATATCTCCCGACATGCCACCCCTCTGTTCCGAATTCAGTGGCACTCTTCTACCATCAAGATTGTCTGTGAGTAGATAGGTTCTAATCAAACCCCAATGACTCGGAATCTCCCCGATCCATTCCACCCCTGAGTCTTTGTAGGAATCGTATCGTTCCATCACTCCACGATTTGGGACAACAAAAGATGAGACTCCTCCTCTAACTGAAGGAGGTCAGCGGCGATGTCTTGAAGGGAACGGAGGGGTTTGTAGGTATAGAAGTACTTCGTGAAGTTGATTTCATAGCCCACCTTGTTCTTGTCCCATTCAATCCACGCTTCAGGGAGGTGGGGCTGTACTTCTCGGTGGAAGTAGGTCTCGATGTCCTCTGACAGGGGGACGCGCTCGTAGTCCCGCAAGGAAGGGTCGGCCTTCGGTTCTCCTGAACGGGTGCGAACGACCTGGCCGTTCTCCTTCAGGGGTTGTTCGATTAAGACCTTCGTGTAGCCGAAGTAGGTGTTGTCGAAGATCTTCGAAATCTCGGATTCGTGGAAGGCGAGGTAGGTGTCGATGATGTGTTGGGTTTGGTCATCATCCATCCACTTGCGCTTGCTCCCGAGACTCTTCTTCATCGAGCGGAACAGCTTCGAGCCGTCGATGAGTTGAACCCTTCCCCTCCTCTCCTTCTTTTTCTTGTTCGTAACGATCCAAATGTAGGTGGAGATCCCTGTGTTGAAGAAGAGTTGGTCAGGAAGGGAGACGATACACTCTAACCAATCGTTCTCGATGATCCACCGGCGGATTTCAGACTCTCCACTGCCGGCGTCCCCTGTGAACAAGGGCGAGCCATTGAAGACGACCCCGATGCGGGAACCCTCCGGCTTCATCTTCGAAATCATGTGTTGAAGGAACAAGAGCGACCCATCGGACGAGCGAGGGGTTCCTGCCGAAAACCGGCCTCGGGGGTTGAGGGCTTCCTCCTCAATCTCCGCCTTCTCGGAATTCCACGACACGCCGAAGGGCGGGTTCGTGATCATGTAGTCAAACTTCTTTCCCTCAAACGCATCACGGGACAGCGAGGAGCCGAGTTGGATGCGTTCAGGATCTTCTCCTGTGATCAGGAAATCCGACTTACAAATGGAGAAGGTGAAGGGGTTGAGTTCCTGGCCGAAGAGTTGGAACATCACCTGATCCGAGATGTGTTCGTTCACCCATTCCTTTCCGATGGTCAACATCCCTCCCGTACCGCAACACGGGTCGAAGATGGAACGGATGATGCCCTCGCCTTTCAGGTTGTCTTCGTCCCCGCTGAACACCAGCGAGGCCAGCAACTTGATGACATCACGGGGGGTGTAATGCTCGCCACTCGTCTCGTTGCTCATCTCCGAGAACCTGCGCAGGAGTTCCTCGAAAATGGAACCCATCGTGTGGTTGTCCACCACCTTCGGATGGAGGTCGACTTCGGTGAACTTGTCGATCAGCGAATAGAGCTTCTTGTTCTTCAGGAGTTTCTCGACGGGTTTGTCGAGTTGGAAATTCTCAAGGATGATGTGGACGTTGTCCGAATATCCGCTGATGTAGTTAGGGAAGTTCTGCCTGAGCCCATTTGGATCGGATTTGAGTCGGGTCAAATCGTATTCCGAGTGGTTGAAGAAATTCAACCCCGTCCGCTTTCGGATGATGGGAGAAGGGTCGTCAATCTGCGGTTTCAACTCCCTGTACAGGGCGACCACCTCGTCCTTGTGTTCTTCCAGCAAACAATCTAACCTCCTCAGGGTCACGAAAGGAAGGATGATTTCCCCATACTCGTGTGGCTTGAACAACCCCCTCAACTCGTCATCACACACCTTCCAAATGAAGGACGAAATCTCTTGGTAATTTGACATTTCCGTTTGTTCAATTCGCTCGAAATCCAATTACTCAAATCTAAACGAATCGACGGCATCTCTGCTGACCCCACGAATTTGTTTCCCACCTGCGGTGTGGGATGTCGCACTCAATGGGTTGAAGAGGTGTGGATGGGTGTAGGTTCAATTCCTATCCCCATCATCACGGCCGTCGGTCATCCCCTCCTCCGAAAAACCTCATTTGAGTAGAAGTGAAGTCCCCGTAAGTGCTACCTTCAAATCGCGGGCCTGAGAGTAGTGTGGACGGGGTGTTTGTACCCTATTTGTACCTTTTTATTTCAAAACACTCTTAATCAACGTTCTATATTTTCTGCATTGGGAAGTAACCCATCCAACCAAACTGGCGCCAAATCAAATCACATCAGTCACTTATTCAGTCATTTACTGAACTCGTACTGTACTTCGTTTGCGTCCGAGAGGGGTATCTGGCGCTGAAAACCATCTTTATCGATCCGTTTGAATTCCCTGTTCAGACCTTGTTCTAAAGCATACTCACGCGGCAAGCCGGGAAGTGCATGTTTGAAAGCGCACAATGTGGTTTCTGCTGAAAATTGTGGTCAATAGCCGGGCAAGAAAGGCGGCTTTATCCACCATTGATGAGGCTATTGCCGCCTAATGGTGTTTCATCGCATCACCATGATGCGTGGAGAACATGGCCGTAAAAAGTACTTTCTATGTGAATCCCCATTTCATCCCTCGAAATACGGCCGAAGCACAAACGATGTCCAGGCTCTAATCGGGAAACCGGAAGGCCCTTGCTTTCAGTTCGCACTCGCTATTCGAAATGCCCAGCCTTCTCGCGAGCTGCCTCCAGTTTCTCACAGCATGTGCGACCTCGGTCATGATTTGGTGAGCGCGGTCCGGATTCAGTCGAAAGAAAGGGGCCACTTCCATGGCAAGGTCGAAATCCAACGCATTGTCGTTTTCGGAGATGTTCAAGCTCAGGCCGTTGCCGGTTTCCACCGGATTCATATCGTAGGCTGGCGACAACACCCAGCCGTCGGGCGTTAGGAGGAAGCCGTGATTTCGCAAGTGGTCGTCGGTATTCGAGACACTGATGCTGAATACGATTCTTCGCCAGAGTTCTTCCAAATCAGCATCTACCGCGCCACCGTGGGTCGTCAAAAAATCAACCAGCTCCAAATAACTCGCTCCATCTTGTCCGTCTCGAAATCCGAGCATCGTCATGGCCGAGGCAAAATGAAGACGCTGCCCATCCTCCGTTCGGTCAAATCGTTTGGTCAAATACGTGTGATGCCTGCTCGTAAACTGCAGTGCCTTGGATTCCGCCACCTGGATTCCTGCAGCCTCGGCTAAATCATGCGTTACCTGCTCCCACGCGCCTACATCGAACCCGTCATGTCCGCTTGGAAATTTGGCAATCCACGGATGTCCATGTTCGTCCACTACACTTGCTTTCGGACGCGCCCCTCCCAGCGAACTTCCCGGAGCTACTAACATTCCCAGCCACTTCAGGTAGTCGGGTTCTTCCGTCGCACGGTCGTCTTCAAGCAACAAACTGATGTGTTCTAATTCACGAATGGAGGTCCAAGGCGGCGTGGCCATTTCCAGGCTATCGTCTAAAAATGGCCCATCCTCCGACAACTTGAACCGGAGACCTCCCATTCGATGGCCGTCGTAAACGCCTAATAGATAGTCGGTTTCAAACAAATGCTCTGGCTTTCTTCCTTCCTTTTTCGCACTGGCAGCTTCCCGTCTGCTCATCAAAACCCTCCCCCACCGGTCTGGGGAGGAATCCAGGAAAAGGCCGAAGTTCGTTTTGTTTTGGTTCAAAAAATGCAACCCTGAATACACGTCCAAATCAGGATCCAAAACGTGAGCAAACCCATCCCGCAACCAAGCCTGTTCATACGCGAATGAAAAGACCTCCTTACCGCGTAACTGCTCGGAATGAAGCACCCCCAATCGTCGGGGACCGCCTAATCCCTTCCAATCTGCGTACACTAGCACGTCCCGGCGTGTTCCTTTTTCTCTCATGATGGTCTCGACTTTTTCGGTGCACGCCTCCCCGTTTCCAACTTCGCATCTTGCAATTTCCGGCCTAACACATCATCCTTTGCAACGAGCAAAAGATCCTCCTCCAGCCCCAGCACTTTCAACACGTTGATGATTTGGCCCATCCCCACTCCCGGGTGGCCTTGCTCGATTTTCGTCAACGTCGTCCTTCCCATTCCAGCGCGCTCTGCGACCTGGGCGGCACTCAGCTTTCTTCTCAGCCGCGCTAGGCGGATGTTGTCCCCGAGTTCTTCGAGAATACGCTGTATCCTAGGGAGCAAGGTCGGAGTCCTGTTCGCCATAATGCATCTTTGATGGCACAAAAATAAGCATTTATGTGCCTCTAAACGTGCATTATTTACGTCAACGTCCAGTTGATCCCCTTCGGCAGTGGCTGCCATCTTCTCGCCCACACGTCACCGGTCCTACCACGACCCGTGCAGCTCAAGCGGCCCGCGTTGGTGGCTCAAACGCGTGCCGGGTTGAGCCCTAAAACTGCTCGAATTGAGCTCAAACGGATTGGAATCATTCATCAGCTCCTCCGCACTGCCCACACGAACTCAGAAAGTCTGGGAATTACAGCTTCTCCTCGCGGGCAAAAAGCTTGATCTGCTCGCCTTCAGAGCGTCGGTAGAATGCGCATCGGACGCGATTCCCGGTGCGTCCCCCTTTTGGCGAGGCCATCACCTCCCACTCCTCCACCAGCGCGACTTCGAACTGACCGGATTCTGCAATGCGGAGGGTTGCAAAGGTCCAGTACCACGACGATCCGCCCCCGGAATTGTAGATCAGCTTCCGCTCGCA
>Ga0078894_10005012_pt1 | contig 10173 bp, 7 predicted proteins | sample LauGreSu1BDMLBSD_2_FD_67506 | JGI IMG/M metagenome (GOLD analysis project Ga0078894, IMG submission 67506) | Freshwater lake microbial communities from Lake Michigan, USA - Su13.BD.MLB.SD (version 4) (version 4) | ecosystem: Environmental > Aquatic > Freshwater > Lake | place: Lake Michigan, USA...
CCTTGGCATCATCTTTTCTTTCTGTTTCTTGAAAAATACCTCCCAAAATCACTGTTCCACCGCTTTCAACCAAGACCTGTGTTTTGACATGCTTGGTATCAATGGCAAACCCTTGCTCTGTTTTTAATCCAACACTGTCTTTATTGATATCAACATCCAAAACAATCATCTGATTTTTCTGAATCCGAGGCTTGACCTCCAAACGAAGATTGGCTTTTCTGAACTGGACTTTGGTGGCGCCCTGCCCAGCAGATGACTGATAAGGTAACTCCGTACCCTGCTCTATCAATGCCTGAGTATTTTCCGCGGCCAGAACCCTGGGATTTGACACAATATTTCCTAAGCCATTTGACTCAAGGGCAGAAAGCTCCATGTTTAAAGCCTGTGTTGCCTGCTTACCCAAAAGGGTGATGGCAGCAGCGCCGGGTTCAAAGCCACTCAAACCTGAAGCTGGAAGATGGTGGCCTGTTTTAAAGTTAGGCTGTTGTTGATAAGCCAGTTTTGCTCCCAAATTTTGTGCAAACCTTCTTTCGGCCTCAACAATTCTTGCCTCAATCATGATTTGACGCAATTCCCCCATTTGACCGGCTTGATGCTGCTGCTCACGATCTTTTTGTCTTTGATAAAACAAGGCCAACTCCTCATAAGGAGCCACCCATAAAACATCCTTATCAAAACGAGATCCAAGAGATTTGCTCGCCAAAACTGATTCAAAGGTTGTTTGCCAAGATGCATTTTTCATATTGATACTGGTTTTGCCTGACACCTTATCGCTCATCATCAAATTCAAACCCCGCATCTCTGCCAACATTTGCAGTAATTGGCGAAGATCGACCGATGAAAATTTAAGTGTGATAGTTTTTTCTGGAAAATTATCCTGAGAAAGTGCATGGGATCCTTGGCCCATCAACGTGATCAGGGATAGCCTTAGCCATAATCTTCTTTTATTCATTCTCATTTCTCCAAAAGAATGGTCATTGCTTGACCTTTTATTGATTCCAAAATCATTTGAGAGTGATCAAATGATTTAATCAGCCAACGACCCTCGACCATTTGCCCTTTACCAAAGAAGCTTGTGACTTCATCAATCTCTATCAGAGCCTTGATGGAATGATCTGCCTGAATCAATCCCCAATATTTGATGTTTAAATCATTCATCACCGGCTCTGGTTCATGCTCAGCCCCAAGCTGGGAAGTAAGCCTTGACGCATTGACGGATGACAACTGTTCCGAAGTTTTTTCTGAAGATTGCTTTAATACCTTCATAACATCTTCGATCTTGGAAGCTCTGCGCCGCCCTTCATCGATTTGTTGATGAAGCTCCTGAAACTGGGTCATCGTAAAAATAAAGAGGGCAAACATCCCCGCTAGATTGATAAAGCTGAGTAGCAATCCCCTGTGTTTTGAGTAAAAAAGTTGGGCTTGTGTGCCATTTAATTTACTGATGAATTCCTGAGAAAATGAGGGTGTTTTTTTCGCTTGTTCTGAAAAAGCGTGCTCATAAGAGTCTGAAGTGAAAGTGCGTTTGATCATTCAATGATTATCTAGACCAGCAACATCTTCATAAATCAGCAAAATACTGATTTCTTGTCAGAAAAATCGGAAATTATTGTCAGGGTTTCCCTGACTTTTTTTCACACCCCTCTTTTCAAGCTATCTCTATAATCAAGGCATGAGTGAATCTCGCAAGCCCGTCAGACCACCCTCACGCTTAGGCGGGGGTGCGCAATCCAGAAAACCGCAACGTAATTGGCAACAATATTTAATTCGTTGGGGAATTTTCTTGGGAAGTGCTGGCCTGATCTTATTGGGCCTGGTCATTGTTTATGCGCTGGTGGTTGCAAAGCCAAATCTTCCGGATCTAGACACCATTACTGACTACAACCCTAAAGTTCCTCTGCGCATTTACACGGCTGACAATGCATTGATCGGTGAGTTTGGCGAGGAACGTAGAAACATCATTGCGATCGAAGAAATCCCCAGCTACCTTAAAAATGCTGTTGTTGCGATTGAAGATGAGCGCTTTTATGAGCATGGTGGCGTTGATTACTGGGGTGTTTTAAGAGCTACCCTTGCAAATTTAAGAGGCAGACTTGCTCAGGGTGCATCAACCATCACCATGCAAGTGGCCAGAAATTTTTTCTTAACGAATGAAAAATCATTCACTCGAAAAATTTATGAAGTCTTGCTCGCCTGGAAAATTGAATCCAATCTATCAAAAGAGCAAATTCTTGAGTTGTACATGAACCAAATTTATTTGGGGCAGCGAGCTTACGGATTTAGCAGTGCTGCACAAATTTATTTTGGCAAAGATATCCAACGCATTTCAATTGCTGAAGCGGCTATGCTGGCCGGTTTACCAAAAGCCCCGTCTGCATATAACCCCGTTGTGAATTATCGCCGCGCAAAAATTCGTCAAGAATATATCTTGCAAAGAATGCGTGATTTAAAAATGATCACCCCAAGCCAGTATCAATCTGCGATGACAGAAACCCTTCATATTCGTGGAGTGGGTCGAGAGTTCACCACCAAAGCTGACTTTGCCACTGAAATGGTTCGCCAATTACTGATCAGAGAATATGGTGATGGCATCTACACACAGGGCATGACCGTGATCACAACCATCAGAAAGGCTGAACAAGATGCAGCTTATTCTGCGGTTCGAAAAGGCATCATGGATTATGAGCTTCGCCACAAATATCGAGGGCCCGAGGGCTACATCAAACTTCCCGATGATTCGACTGCTAGACAAAGGGCCATTGATAACATCTTGAGTGACCACCCAAGCAGTGATGATTTATTGGCGGGCGTGGTTATAGCAGTCGATTCTAAAGAAATTCAGGCGGTCATCGCCACTGGTGACACTGTCACAATTAAAGGTGATGACTTGAAGTTGGGCACGGTTGCGCTATCTGATAAAGCTCAACCAAAACAACAAATCAAACCTGGTGCCATTATTCGAGTACTACCATCAGAAGGTCGTTGGGTTCTGGCGCAAATGCCTCAAGTTGAAGCAGCCTTTGTGTCTTTAGATGCACATAATGGCGGTATCCGAGCCCTGGTTGGTGGTTTTGATTTCAACAGAAATAAATACAACCGAGTTTCTCAAGCACAGCGTCAGCCTGGCTCAGCATTCAAACCTTTCATCTACGCTGCTGCTCTTGAAAAAGGCATCATGCCAAACACGCTGGTGAATGATGCGCCCCTTTCCATTAGCGCTTTAGAAACAGGTAGCCAAATGTGGAGCCCTAAAAACTACGACGGGAAGTTTGAAGGCGAAATGAAACTTCGTGCTGCTCTTGCGAAATCAAAAAATTTAGTCTCCGTCAGAGTCATCAGAAAAATTGGTCCACGTTACGCGCAAGACTTTATTCAACGCTTTGGCTTTGAAGCAGAAAAACACCCTCCTTACTTAACCATGGCTTTGGGTGCTGGTTCAGTAACGCCACTTGAGCTTGCCACAGGTTATGGCGTATTCGCCAACGGTGGTTACCGTGTTGAACCCTATTTAATCAGTAAAGTAATTGACGCAAAAGGAAATGTTTTATTTGAAGCAAGCCCTCAAAAAGCAGGCGATTCCAATCTTCGGGTATTGGATGCGCGAACGGCTTTTGTGATGGACAGCCTACTTCAAGAGGTCACAAAATCAGGAACAGCGACATCAGCCCGGCCTGCTTTGGGTAGATCTGATATTGCGGGCAAAACTGGTACAACCAATGAATCAATGGATACTTGGTTTGCAGGCTATCAAGCGGATGTGGTAGCGGTTGCATGGATGGGCTTTGATAAACCCAAAAGCCTAGGTGATCGCGAGACTGGTGGCGGCTTGGCACTACCAATGTGGATCAGGTACATGAAGACAGCGCTCAACGGTGTTCCTGAAGTAACGCGACCTGTTCCTGCAGGTGTTGCTCAGCAAGATGGTGATTGGACTATTCCAGCCTTTGTTCCATTCTTTGGCAGAACAACTACTTTAGATTAATTCTCTAAATTAATTTAACCACTAAAGTAGTTTTAGCTTGTTGGCTGGCAAGGCGACTTAATTCGCTAAATAATTCGGCGCCCGTTTTTGTGTCTAACCAAAGCGGTTCCGAAAGTGTGCCGGACCACTTATAGTGAAAACCGCCCTCTTTGGCTGCAACCCAAATCTCTTGAAGCGGCGATTGTGTATTCACAACAATCACACTCTTGTCTTCAAATTGAATGTTAACGACATTACCGCCTTGTCTTGAGATATCAAGATCTAGATCAGATTCTTGAAAAGCTTCCTCTAAAGAAATCTCGATGGCTTTCAATGTTTTTTCAGCAATTGCGTAAAAACCAGCGTCTGATAATGTTTCTATGTTTTTGTTCATCATTTTTATATTGGCCATGCTATAGTCAGAGATCGTTTATATACTTAATCATATGCGTTTTATTGTATCTAGGACTTGGCTTCTTTGTGTAGCAATATCCCTCTTAGGATGCGGGGTACGTGGACCCCTCACGCTACCAACCATACCGCCAGCCCCGACTCAACCTGAAAAAGCAGAGCCCACTGGAAAACAGTGGCCAGCTCCGAAAGATTCCAAATGAACTCCGTTCCAGGCTTAAATGGGTTTTCAATCAGCAATCAAGAGTGGTGCGCTGAAAATGTACCGTTAACCCAAATTGCGAAAGAGTTTGGCACCCCCACTTATGTATACAGCAGAAAAGCTCTGACGGATGCTTTTAATGCCTATGAAAAGGCGTGCTTTAAACAAAATGGTGAGCGTCGAGCACAAGTTCACTATGCGATGAAAGCAAATAGTAATTTGGCTATCTTGAATGTTTTTGCTCGCTTAGGTGCTGGATTTGACATTGTCAGCGCTGGCGAGTTAGCCCGTGTTTTAGCCGCAGGCGGCCAGGCCAAAAAAATTGTTTTTTCTGGTGTGGGTAAAAGCCGCTCTGAAATGATTGCCGCTCTGAAAGCTGGGGTTAAATGCTTCAACCTTGAATCAATCCCTGAGCTGTCAAGATTAAATGAAGTTGCCGCAAGCTTGGGTGTTATTGCGCCCATCTCCTTGCGCGTTAACCCAGATGTCGACCCCAAAACTCACCCTTATATTTCAACGGGCTTAAAAGGCAATAAGTTTGGTATTGCCTACGATGAGGTGATTAACACTTATCGCGAAGCCGCATCCATGGCCAACTGTCAGATTGTTGGTATTGATTGTCATATCGGTTCACAAATCACAGAAATCAGCCCTTATTTAGATGCACTGGATCGGGTACTGGATTTAATCAAATTACTTGCTGATAACGGTATCAAGATTCATCACTTGGATATTGGTGGCGGATTGGGTATTAACTATGCCAACGACACCCCTCCAGCAATCACTGACTTTGCCAACACTTTACTCAATCATATTGAGGAAAAAGGTTATGGGCACCTGGAAGTGCTATTTGAGCCCGGTAGATCCTTGGTTGGCAACGCAGGTCTTTTATTGACCACAGTTGAATACCTAAAGCCGGGCGAAACAAAGAATTTTTGTATTGTTGATGCAGCAATGAATGACTTAATGCGCCCAGCGATGTATGAGGCTTATCACTCAATTGTTCCAGTGAAGCAATCAACAGCACCAAACATGATTTGCGATGTCGTGGGACCGATTTGTGAATCAGGTGACTGGCTTGGAAGAGATCGTGAACTGAACGTTCAGCCTGGAGATCAATTAGCGATTTTGTCTGCTGGCGCCTATGGTTTTACAATGAGCTCAAATTACAACACCCGAGGCAGAGCCGCAGAAGTGATGGTGGATGGATCCACGATTCACTTGATTCGTGAGCGAGAAACCATTGAAAGCCTCTTTGCCAACGAAAGATTGTTACCCAACTAAAAAATATGCCAAGCAGCCTTATTCAGGTCTACTTGGCATTTAATCTTTCTTAATTAAAGAGATCCGTAGCTGTGCAAGCCTGACAAGAACATATTCACGCCGATGAAAGCAAAGGTCGTAACAAAGAGACCCGCAATCGCCCACCAAGCAGCAACCACACCCCTCAAACCCTTCGTCAAACGCATGTGCAACCAAGCAGCGTAATTCAACCAAACAATCAGAGCCCAAGTTTCTTTTGGATCCCAGCTCCAGTAACCACCCCAGGCCTCAGCTGCCCACAAGGCACCAAGAATCGTTGCAATCGTAAAGAATGCAAAGCCAACAGCAATCGCCTTGTACATCACATCATCAAGTAACTCTAAGCTTGGCAAACGATCTGCCATGATATTTTTTGCCTTGAGCAAATAGGCAATCGCCACCATCGCCGCAATGGCAAATGTGCCATAACCAATGAAGTTTGCTGGCACATGTATTTTCATCCACCAGCTTTGCAATGCTGGAACCAAGGGTTGAATTTGGTGCGCATCACGAGTGACGCTGTACCAAAGAATAAATGCAACTGCTGCCGCAATGATCCATAAAACAAAAGAACCAAGAACCAAGGATTGATACTTGGCCTCGTAATACAAGTGGAATAAAGCTGTTACCAAACAAAAGAGGATAAATACTTCATACAAATTAGAAATGGGGATGTGGCCGATATCAGCGCCCATTAAATAGGACTCATACCAACGCACCAACATTCCTGTTAAGCCAATGTAAACCGCTGCCCAACAAAACTTGGATCCTGTTGTGCCCATATTTTGCGAGCGGAAGAATAGGTTCAAGGTATAGAAAAGTGTGCTGAAAGAGAAAAATACACTCATCCACAAAATGGCAGACTGACTAGAAAGCATGTACTTTAAGAAGAAGGCTTGCTCTGCTCTTGCAAGCGCGCCACCTTCTGGCGTTTGGTAAAAGTAGATTGCCAAGAAAGTCAGTATCGTGGAACCGATCATCAAACTTCTTAGTGGCTTCCATGCCCAACCCAAAATAGCTAATGCAGGAACCGAACAAAACAAAATCGTTTGTTCGTAGCTATCCATAAATTTATAAAAGCGAGCTTCGGCAAAGATGGCGCCCGCTAACAAAGCCAAGGCGAATAGGTAGTCCATCAGGCTCAAGCTTTTAAAAATATTCACAAAACCTTGTTTTAGGTTTTGAAGCCAGCCACCATGAATCGTACTAACGTATTTAGTTTCCATTATTGAAAATCTTTCTGATATTTTTCAAACTCTTTTTCAAAATCCAATGTTTTTCGTGAGCTCGACATGGCAAATAATTGTTTGCCATTAGCTAAACTTCTGACCCAGATTCTTCTCTCTGGCAAATAAAACATTGCAAAAATACCCAGGGTCAATAGTAAACAACCTAGATAAACCATGTTCTTGCCAGGGGATCTGGTCACCTGAAAGACGCTGGCTTTGACCTCTTCAAATGAGTCTAGCTGGAAAACCAAAGGAGCGGGATAAAAATTAACATCTGACAACGCAGATGTTGCAGCCTGGATAAAACGTTGGCTTTCCATGTCATTTTTAGCAGGCGGTAATTTGAGTTGAGCTCTGGCCTCTTGCCAAAGTTCCCAAATAACGCCATTCAATACCTTTAGTACCACTTCAGCCGCTTTTTGTTGTTCTGCCTCCGGAACAGCCTTGTCTATGAATGAGCCTAAGGCAGCAAAACCACCTGGCTTGATGCCAGCTTCTTTTGCCTGATCAACAGCAAAAGCAGTTGATCCAGAAAACAATTCAATCGATCGAGTAGCGCTTTCTCTTAATTGGGTCAGCATTTGTGGTGCACCAGAAAAACTTGATTGCTGACCGATGGTCGCAATAAAGCGTTGAACTGCACGCTGTCGAGCGCTCTGATCTTGCAAAAGAGTTCTCAAGGTCAACCATTCATTCAAACTCAAATTGGCATCCGCCGGTATGCGTAAATATTTAAACTCTTCTGCCGAACTCTGTCTCACACCCAACATGAACATCGGCATTTCATCGATGAACAGTGGCTGCATGTAATTGCTGTATTCGCGTGCCTGACCAGCCTCATCTCTTAATTTGTATTGAACGGATGGGCCTACATTTTTTAAATCGACTGGCTTACTGGTTTTTGCAGCTGAGCCCAAACGATCACTGAACAGTTTTTTCAGGCCTGCATCTGATTCCTGCGAGGCAACTCCTCTGACATCAGTTTGGCCAGATGCATTAGATATATTTTCTACATTGGTTGGTCGAAAGCCGCTGAACTCTAGGGTATAGCTTGTTCCATCACTAGACTTTAGTTTGGTACTTTGACCAACATCTCCGTTAACAATAAAACTTGATCGAACAGAGTTAGCTGCTCCCTGCATTGGGTAAGCACGTAACTTTAATTTGGAGCCCCCATCCTCAAAACTTGATTGATAAATGGCAACACCTCGGTGAATCATTGGTTCATTCACTTTAATTTTTGCTTCTGTTTCTTTGCCTGTATCTAAATCTTTGATGAGCACTTCACTCATGAATAATTTTGGCATTCCGGTGCTGTAATACTCAACGTGGAATTTTTTCAATGAAATTGAAAATGGCAATTCTTGAATGATGCTACCGCTGGTTGAGCTCAGAAGCGCTGTAGCGCTTGTGCCCCCTTCGGGAACAAAAATATTGGCTCGATAACTTGGATTGGCTTCGCTTAATTTATGTTCACTAGGAATATCTGAAATCAACATTCCTTGTGTGTTATCAGGAAGAATGCTTTTTCCTCCAAACCAAATTTGTCCACGCGTGAATAAATCTCCGTCCAGCAAGCCGCCCAAACAAATTAAAACAATCGCACTGTGCGCAAAGATATAACCCCATTTACTGGCAGCGCCTTTTTTGGCAAGAACTCTAGAGTTGTCCTCAGAGACCAAGGTCTTAACTGAATAACCTTCTTTTGCCAATTGATTGGCAATTTTGGATGCTGCCGCCTCATGAGAAAGATTGCCGGTCGAAAATTCAAAATGGTGATGAAGCGCTCTTAATCCGCCCTCCTGAACATTCTCCTTCCAAGCACGAATCTCAGCCAACATCTTTGGGGCATTACGAAACACACAAAATGACACCGATACAACCAGAAATGCCAAAATCAGCAAGAACCACCAGGCCGTATAAACCGCAAACAATCCTAGGCCATTAAAAATTTCCGCCCAAAATGGTCCGAATTGATTCACATAGTTAGCGTAAGGCTCACCTTGCTTGATGACCGTTCCAATGATGCTAGCAATTGAAATAATGGTCAGCAAGGCAATCGCAAAACGCATCGAAGACAATAGCTCAACGCTTGCTCGATTAAATCTTTTTAAACGACCTTCAGATGCCACAAGAACCGTGTTCGCCATAACCTTCTTTTAAAAAAATAAAAAGCCCACAAACCTTGTTCGTGGGCCCTTCTTAATGAGAGCTACTTAATTGATGAATTAACGCAAGCCGGCGATGTAATCTGACACGGCTTTGATTTCTGCATCAGACATTCTAGAGGCAATTCCAGTCATCTGCTGACTGTTCTTGCGCTCACCTTGTCGGTACGCAACTAACTGGGCTTCGGTATATTCAGCCCACTGACCCGAAAGGCGTGGGTATTGTGAGGGAATTCCGGCGCCATTAGGTGCATGACAAGCTGCACATGCTGGCACTTGCTTAGAAGCAATGCCACCGCGATATATCTTTTGACCTATTTCAATGCTGGTCTTATTTTTAGCTGTGCCCAAACCTGGCGTTTGCTTTTCCAAATATGCAGCGACGTTGATCATATCTTGCTCTGTCATCATTCCAGCGAAAGCAGCCATAATCGCATTAGGACGATCTTTTCCAGCCTTGTAATCTTTTAATTGCTTCACTGTGTAAGCAGCATGCTGGCCAGCTAATTTAGGGTAGGTACCACCACCGCTCACGCCATTAGGGCCATGACAGCCCATGCATGCAGCAAGGCCACGCTTGGCATCACCTGCATTGTATAAAGCCTCTCCCTTGGCAAGATCTGCCTTTTCTGGGCCAGCAGGAGCTGCTTTTGCGGGTTCAGCTGCAAAAGCAGGGTTCACCAAAGATAAGCCTAAGGCGATGACTAAAGTTTTAAATGTGACGGAAAATGTTTGACGCATTGTGCTCTCACCTGTATGTATATGATGCGAAGATTCTTCAATCTTTATTTTTAACTAAACAACTAATTAACAGCGTTAGATTTTACAATAGGTCTAACCCATAAACATCTATGTCGACCTTACATCAAGCACAATTTCTAGTAACCATTAACCACTTGG
>Ga0078894_10005013_pt1 | contig 10172 bp, 7 predicted proteins | sample LauGreSu1BDMLBSD_2_FD_67506 | JGI IMG/M metagenome (GOLD analysis project Ga0078894, IMG submission 67506) | Freshwater lake microbial communities from Lake Michigan, USA - Su13.BD.MLB.SD (version 4) (version 4) | ecosystem: Environmental > Aquatic > Freshwater > Lake | place: Lake Michigan, USA...
CCGTTATAGCTCGCACTTCTTCAGATTGGTGACTCATTTCGGCGATCCCTCCTGCATTGTCGGCAATGGGTCCAAAGTTACTCATACCCAAAACAAACACGGCCGTGCACAACATTCCCATGGTGGCAACGGCAGTCCCGAAAAGTCCTCCAATAGAGTGGGCTGACTTTTCCAACGATAATCCATTACTAATCGCTTCAATTCCCATATAGTAAGAACCAATCAGAGCTGTCGCAATCAAGAGCACTGGGAGGGCTGTTGACTCCATACCCACAGCCATGCCGGCGATAATGTTGGTGGCGGGACCCGTTAAACTTGCCTCGGCAATACCTTGAACTTTTTCAAATTCGTAATCAGTGTAATACTGAGTGATAATGACAAAGAGGTACGCAACAGCCATCCCCAACAACCCGCAACCACCATACCACAACCAAGCATTGGGATGGTTTGGAATGTTGAGCATGACCCGGCACAGGACCAGGAATCCAATCACAGCCATTCCAATCGTGATTCGGTAAGCCCGAATCATAATCGCCAGGGGGTTGTCAAAGTCAGGATTGTGCTTGTTGGGAATTCCCTCGGAAGTCGACACAAACATCGTTCCTATTGAAGAAACGAGCAAGTCCATACAGTGAACTCCCAGAGGGAAGAGGACGAACCCGCCCGCAACGGATGGACTTGCATGCACCGTCTCAGCCAACGACCCTCCCAGAATCATGGCACTCATAATCTCAGCGGCTATAGACTCAAAAGTATCGGCACACTGTCCAGCACAATCGCCGACGCAATCTCCGACCAAATCAGCCACAACTGCTGGATTTCTCGCATCATCCTCCGGAATCCCTTGTTCCACTTTGCCCACCAAGTCTGCACCTACGTCGGCACCCTTTGTGTAAATACCTCCACCTAGTTGCGCAAACATGGCAACGAGGGACGCTCCAAAGCCGTAACCCACAATCAACAATGGCGTTTGGTGGATATGAAGCTGAGGGTACATGAGCCGAAGTAGAATCATAATGGCAGACAAACCGCAAATTGCGAGGGCGACATTGATGAGGGAGGCAAAAGCACCGGCCCTGAAACACAGTTGCATCGCTCGGTTATAACAGTCTCGAGCGGCGTTTGCTACGCGCACATTCGCTCGAACGGAAACCCACATGCCAGCGTATCCCGCCAGCGCTGAACAAGCTGCACCCATCAAAAATGTGACTGATGTGATCACCGCCATCGCAAATGGCGAAATGTGAGATACGTTGATCTCGCTAGAATCCTTGAAAATGTAAAGCAAAAACAACGCAATCGCAACCACAAGTGAGATTTTTGCAATCGATCCGTATTGAACACGAAAGAAACCCTCACTGCCCTCCTGAATGGGGTCGGAGACGGCCAACATCGATTCGGGACCCTCCTCATGCACAAATACCCACGCTGCCAGCCATAGTGAAAATCCGAGAGCTCCTATCGAGCTCAAAAACGCAAACACAAGGAAAAATGAAGCAAACTCCCCACAAACAAGATATGCGAAAACAACAGATACTGCAAGTCCTCCAGCAAAAGCTGTGTTGAGGCGAAACTTCTCGGAGGCTTCCATATGTGCATAGGCGAATATTCTCCTCTCGAACTCCGTTTGATAACCACGGGCAGCGGGAAATCGAGATGATGCGAATGCTTCGGGAATCACAGGTTCAGATTCAAACGAGGACATCTCAAATTGGCCTTGATTCGACACAGGTAAATATGACATTCGAGTCCACTGTGAAACTATATGATGGTATATATTCATTCATGTCTATTCTGGAACGTCAAAATTTTAATGCAGCCTGTATATCGGAGCCACCAATCGTTATTCGATAGCCATATTGAGAAAGCACACACCCATGAAAACGAAGGCCAAAACTCTCTCGCTTTGCGCGAGCTGAGAGAAGCCATACGACTCAGGCCTCGTGATGCCACTGCTCGCTCGGATATGCGACGTTTGAAAACCTTGATGTGCCCTCCCGAGTTCAAGAAGGAAGTCGTCCCCGCGGAGCGATTAAGGTCTATTTTCAATCTCGCTATCCGTTATTGGGATAGCAATATGCCATCAGCTGCACTAAAAGAGGTTCGGTCTGCTCGATGCTTTGTATAAGTGCTACTAGTGTCTCAAATGTTATGAATTGTTCGAGGAATTGGGTCTTCCATGCACGTGTATCAATCACAACGTTGACGTTATCAAAGATATAATTCGGTCCACGCGTCATAAGGAGCACGAGCTGCGATCGCAGATTGGTGGGAAGAAGAAAAACAGTCTACCGGTCAATTATGACCTCGCGACTTTGTATTATGACAGACGTATGCTGACAGTTGCTGAAGCGAAATTGGTAAGATGCCGCGATTTAGCAAAAACAATTTGCAGCATGCACGCGAGCAAGGAATCCACATACAGGGCAGCATCTTGTACCCGCGAAAAGGGTGACAAGGGTCGGGAGATCGCTGGGCTTGATGAGCTCGCTGAGTCAAATCAAGCAGGTCAAATGAAGGCCCGCGAGCGAATCAAAGGCATTGAAGAGGACATTCATCACGTGATGAAACTCCAAACAGTGTTTGCGACTGTAACAGTGGACGTCCCCGTTCTCCCTTGCCTATTATCCAGATTCACGGAGCATGTAACTGAATGCGAGGAATGGTGGCGTATAATCAGAAGTAGCCCTCTTATTTCCTGGAATAATTAAGTCGTGAATGTCTCTTCGTTGAATTTGTTTGGAGTTCTTGATACATGCATATTAGTAAAATGATTCGATCGATTTTCAGGATCCCGCGGCGATTTCACGTGACGCGTTCAAACGGTTCCGAAATCAGAACAGCCGCATTCAGGTTCATTAACCGGGACGGATCAGTGTCTGATGTCGTTGCTCGACATGGAAAAACAGTCCTTGAGGTAGCACATGAAAACAATATTGAAATCGAGGGTGCGTGCGAAGGCTCGCTAGCATGTTCCACCTGTCACGTCATATTGACACCCGATCTCTTCGATCGACTGGAGGAACCATCAGAACGAGAAGAAGATCTTCTTGATCTGGCACCCGGGTTGACAGACACCTCACGGCTATGTTGTCAACTTAAGGTGGATGAAAAGTATGATGGAGTTGAAATAAAGCTCCCGAAAGTAACCCTTAATTTCTATGTAGATGGCCATGTCCCGAAACCGCATTAGTTTTATCCACCACTCATCGCTTGGATACTGTACAGGAGTTGTCAAATTTCCCATAAGCGCGTGGATTCAATTTTTTTCCCAAAGTCGATCTGCTTTTCGGCATGTCGTCATCATCTGCGAGAATATCGATTTCGTCGGATGAGGTGAATTTGCTAATATATCGGTATCTGATAGAAGCAGGTATGTTCGTGTCGACCAGCTATACTTATGGGTTTATTAGGGTTTAAACACTCAGCATTCGTATTTCACGGGGAGAGTCTCTTGACACGATCCCCGAATCTGTTGCAAACAGATATGCCCCCGGGAACACTCGTTACCTTGTTGCAGAAAGCACTTCTTTTCCTGTACGTTGAAACGCATGTCGCGAATGATGGTCAAACAATCCAATGCGACGAGGCCTTCAGTCTATTAAAACCACATGATCATGATCATGGTCCGTTGGATTCCCAAATTCAATTCGACGAGTCTGTAGCAGAGCACGTTGATGTTAATGGTAAACGGGTTGGGCCTCCGCTAGGCGAAGAACAGGAAACTAGGGAAATGTCTTCTAAACCACCTCCGCCAAAGAAGCCGAAGCAAGCGAAAGCATCAAAGTCTAGCGGTGATGAACCTGTTGATCAGACGGAAGTCCGCGATCATATTATGATTGAAACCGATACATCTATCCCGGAATCACGCGTCACTGACAGAGTCGATGTGGTTGCCGACTCTGGGTCGTCGAAACCGGATGAGATCAAACCCGATGCAAACGATATTTAGATGGTATAGTAGATCAATCCAGCAAGTATATGAGCTATCATTTACATTGTATTCGCGTCTTTACTCACTAAACTAAGAAAGAATTTGTGGATTCTCAAATCGTTGGTCAACTCGGGATGGAAGCATGTTGCAAGAAGATTGTTTTGACGAACAGCAACAATGACCTCTTCATCATTATACAAAATTGTTGCTAGTACATGGGCACTATCTCCTGCATGCACTATCGCAGGCGCTCTTATGAACATTGCGGGGAATCGTTCGAAATCAGGATGGGCCGATCTTGTGAGAATTTCAAAGGATCTCGACTGCCTACCAAAATAGTTTCGGCAAGTATCAATCTCGATCCCTCCTATATGCTTCTCTCCAAACAAATTTTCCGCTCGCACTGAAGAAAGGGTAACAGTACTTTCATTCGAACCTCCCCCTAAACTCGACGAAACGTGATTCGATAGTAAAATACAACCCGCGCATGTTCCCCATATCGGTTTCCCTGTCGCAGCGAAATCCTTCAGTTTCTTCCATATCATGTCTAAAACAGACTCATCGGACATCAGGCAATCAAACGACTTACCTCCCCTACCTTCAGTGCCCTGACTTATTATACGCATCGCCGTAGACTCACCACCTGGCAAAATGATGCAATCTGCGGAATCCACATCGTCGGCGTTACGAATTTCGAAAGCAACACAGCTCCTTTCACTGGTACTGCAACTGCGTATTGCGGCCTCATGTTCGGCAAATGCACCCTATAATTGTTGTCCACTGGCATGGATCGCCATACATACCTGCAATGCAAATACGCCCACTCGAATCATTATGACGAAATACTACACATTAATGGAGTTAAAAGTAGCGGAGAAAGGTTGGAAGATCCCAATTGCCCGATTCACTTCTTAGCAAATCACATCCTCCAACGCATTGATGACAGCGATCGGAATGAACATGGTGCGCCTTGTTGTATAGCATACAGTGCCTTGAGAATTTTTTCTTCGAGCTCACGGGGGGTAACGCCTAAAGGTTATTGACACTCCGAGAACATTGAAAAAATATGGCGCTAACGGATAGAGTGGTTTCGATGGATATCAAGGACTCTTCCTCAGAGGGCAGTGGCCATAATTCTCATATACGAGAAGTATGGGCACATAACCTCGAGGAGGAAATGGACCGGATTCGTGACATAGCTGAAACATATCCATATATTGCGATGGTACGATTCTTACTTGATCAATTCGTCATTTTCATCATTCTAGGATACCGAGTTTCCAGGCGTTGTTGCGCGTCCTGTTGGTCCGTTTCGCGATGGTCCTGATTATAATTACCAGCGAATTAAATGTAATGTCGACTTACTCAAAGTTATCCAGATCGGATTGACGTTTTCTGATCCAAACGGTCGGTTGCCGACGGATGATGGTCATCCATACAATACGTGGCAGTTCAATTTCCGCTTTGATCTGGGGTTCGATTTGTATGCAGCCGATAGTGTTCAGTTTTTGCAGAATTATGGTATTGACTTCAATCTTCACTATAGAGATGGTATTGATCCGACTCTTTTTGGTGAATTATTGATGTCGTCTGGTGTTGTGTTGTCAGATGATGTGCGATGGATAGCTTTCCAAGGGAAGTACGATTTTGGTTATTTGATCAAGTTATTGACATGTGATCACTTACCTCAAAGTCAGGAGCAATTCTTTGATTTGCTTCACACCTATTTCCCAAATATCTACGACATCAAATGGTTGCTTCACAATGTGCATCACGAACTTGAGGATCAGGTGAATGCGACGGCGGCCGCTGCTGTGTCTGCTGTCGTGGCTACCGAAACACTGGCTGAAGGCCCTCTTTCTGCGATTGCATTACCAAAGGGTCAGCGTGAGAAAGGTCTTGAAGATTTGGCAAAGACTTTGGAGATCCCTCGTGTTGGAACCGCCCACCAGGCTGGGAGTGATAGCTTGCTGACGTGTCAAGTCTTTTTCCGTCTTGTTCATCGACATTTACCCCATGTCTTGTCGGGTGCTCCTCAGTCTGAGACAACAACAGCAACTAGTGGTCCTTCGTCACCATCAAGGTCGTCACCAAACAAAGGTTCGAGAGGAAGAAGCTCCAGCGTTGGAAGTGACGGCTTGATCATTGAGGGACGACAGTCCTCCACTGCTCAGTGTCATTTGAGAAACGTGTTACACGGTCTAGGCAGAGGTTATATTCAACCAGACAGAGACCACTCGCAGTTATCGAGGGCATCTGGAGCTGCCACGTCCACTACAACAAACTCACCTCCACCGGGCACAAGCGCATTCCTTATGGGAGGTGGTGGTCCTAATCGACCTGCCTTGTTCTCACCTATTCCTCCACAGGTACCCGTGGGTGGAATAAGGAACATCGCACCACCTCCTCTGAGTGGCGCAATACGGTTTGATGGTACCGGTAGTGGTCCTCCACCTGCAACGCTGACCACTGTGCACGATTAGAGTTGTCGTTAATTACCCCACGTAGGATTAGTGGTTTCATGATGTTCCGCACGCACCTCAACGCCCTGTCGTTTCTCCTTGCAATACGACCGGCGATTCAACACCCACAAGTGGAATTTCTATGTTTCTCCAATCTATTACCAGAACAGCTAATCAATATAGCAGTTTTACTAAACACACAAAAACCATAAAGAGTATAAATATGAATCGGCTATTGAAATGCAACAATTACCGTATATTTGTTAACTGGAAAAAAAAATTCGGACATAACAAGTTGATCGAACTCTCTGGCGTGTTACCCGCAACGAGGCACTTTTACCGCCTGTAAGCGGGCGTCAAACCCGGAGAATACTAATAATGACTCATTTTTATGTCTGGCGGGGTCTTGTTAATATCGATACCCGGTCCTTTCATGAGTGTACAAAATACGGTAGCGAATCGAATCGAAAACTCAGGTTATTGGTAAACTACCTACTTTTGAATTGAATTACTAGAATCGGTGCTGGTTTCGCAGGGTATCACCTCATGACTCTCCCTTGACTTGAACCGTTCTCTTTTAGTTTCGAATTATTGATATAGGGTCGGATGTTCAAACGTTTCCCGTCGAGTTGATGGGCATCGCAGTTTTCAACACACAAATAGACCGCTCTAGGATCTGCGAATGTCGCAAAAGCAAATCCTCGTGGTAAGTTGGTTTCTGTGTTGAGAATGATGCTCACATCGTCGATGATGCCAAACTGAGACAAATGATGCATCAGTTTGTCGGCGCTTGTACTCATGGATAACCCCCCAACAAACACTTTTCGGCAATTTAATTCATTTTCACTAATGTACCGATTAGGAGACATATCGCAGTCCAAAAACTGTCTGCCTGGGAATGGTATTTCCACCGTACCCATATCATCAAACAGTCTTGGTCGGAATTCTCGCCCCAGATTAAAAATTGTAGACCCCTTGTAGTTTTCCACATTCTGGTACCATCCTTGAACCCGTGCCCAGGAAACAACACACACCTTGTTTGATTTGTAGAAGGGCAACGGGTAGTTGTGGAATTTGGTCATAAAGTCCCGAGCCATTTCCGGCACAATCAAATCAATGAAGAGATAACCAATATTTCGACGCGTTCGAAAATCCATGGGACAATAGAAGAAGTTGAACAAGTAGCCCAAACTCCTGAATAGAGCAATCAACTCATCCTGGGAATACCCTGCTGGAATATTCCGAACCAAAACAGTAGTGTAACACATATCTGGCGGTGGGGCAGGAACCAAGTGCATAATGGCGCAAAATGAAGAATCCTCCATCATTTGACAACCATAGTCAATTCCCATAGGTGGGGCTATCATTGGCGGAAACGCGCTTGAACACGAAGACGGGTCTCCAACCACCTCCAATAGCCTCTCGTCATAGAGTTCCCCGGTGGACTCGGAGCAAATACTATCATATCGAGCGATGTGATTCGTCGTACTTGCTGGCGTTGAGACGATGGTCGGTGTTTGTGGAATGTTTGTTCCAGTAACAGGAGAATCGAATGGCTCTGAACCACTCTTTTGGAACTCCTCATGCTCTCGCTGGTGTGCTTGCCCATGATCATCACTTGTGAATGTACTAGACGTTTGCGAAGGATCAAAAGACCCCGATGAATCATCGCAGGGAGGTGGCGTATCCAAATCTCCATATCTCCGGACCATTTCCTTTCTGGGACACATGCTTGTGTCTGGTGTTGTATATCGTCTTCGAGGGAGAAACTGACCTGACATATTCACAACTTCTTCCAAGTTGTTTTCCTTGTCAAATGCGAGGAATGTTCTCTCTAAACGGACTCCTTTATGCTGAAGTTTTGCCTCCTGTTCAGTTTCGGTTTGTTGCTCGACGACGGGGCTTTTCATAGTGGACAAACACAAATAGGGAAAACAACTAAGAATGGCAATATTACATGCAAATGAGTCAGGCAACCCGTGGATAAAGGGCGGCGGTGAAATTTCACGTCAACTCCAAGGTACATGTAGTCTACTCAGCTACATTGATTCGTCTATTGCATAGAGTGAGAGCATGTCTGGAATTCCATTAATTACATGACGCGATCACTGAATTTTTCCGTTTCATGAGCTCGTCACTGCATGATATTACTCGAGGTATCTGGAAGCGAATCTTCCCACAAGCTCAGGATCACCGAGCTGCGAGTTTGGTCGATGATTGGTGTGGTCGACTTGAGAACATAATTGTGGATGCTTTCGGAGCTGATACCGATAAGTTGACATCGGACAGAATAGCTTTATACACAAATATAGACGAATATTCGTCCTTACACCTATGGTCTGTGGCGGGCATGGTGGAAGACGCAGATATGGATGTCCGATGTAGTCGGCGACTACTCTCGATTGTTTTGAAGCTGAAGAACGTTCATGCGGATCGAGCAGGATTTACCGCATTATACGACGAGTTCCTCATGTATATGAACGCCGATTTCGACACCGGCTCCGTACGATTCGATGATTACATGGAATACTTTCCTGTTTGGTTTGTTTCCCGGAATTGGCCGAGAGAGGAGTCATCCGAACATGAGTCCCCGGTTCTTCAAATTATCAAATCGTGGAATCGTCTTGATGTATCTGACTCGGGTTTGATATCGATAAGAACCATGGAGAATGTTCTTCTTCCATACGCCTTCCAAGTTTTACACCCTGAAACTGCGAGTGATATTCTTCGTGAACGATGGATCAGGTCTATGCTTCGAGTAGTGGATTGTACACGACCCAACTGGATAAATCATTGGATGGAGTATATGTTTTTGGATCCCAAGCGATTCCAAACAGAGGACATCCCCTCTGCATCTGATCAAAGAAAAGTGAATGAGTTTGTGGAGGATGCTCTTCAATATGCCGGTTTGTTCCCCATGTCGGCCGAAGAGTATTCGGCGCATGTATCCGACTACCTTGGTCTTATGAGTCAAACAACTTCCTCTGTGGAATCACGATCAAGAGCAGCTTGCTTGTGGGTTGTTTCGCGAAAGACTGGATTTTCCCGAGATTTCCTTCCGGTCAGCATCGGGGAGAGACTGGTCTCAAAGAAACCCATCATCACAGACTGGGCTGACTTTCTCCAAAGTCTGACAAGTACCTGGGACACATATTTTCCCTCAGAAGATGGTATGATGCACAAGGCTTATTTCGATATATGGTCGGCTCGTATCGCGAGAGGCCTAAATTTACGAGCATCCCCAAATCTTTTCATTCTCCGTAAATCATTAGTTGAGAGGTTTATATCCCAGCTTGAAGTAGAGACCTTATGGGATGAATACATAGGCAACAAATCGACTCGCATCAAACCTCACCAAATGATACGCCTTCTACATTCGGTATACCGCGAACTCTTTAAACAAGAAGAAGATAGTGAGGGTAATTGGATAATTCGAGAATGGCTCGAGGACATAACAGCACTCGCGTTACTTATTCCGGATAATCGTCCTGATGTCATCATAACAAAAGATGTCTTTCTGGTTGTATTCCCTTTATGGTATGCAAGTGCGTTTCCAACGACTGTAGTTACTAGCCGAGATTCTCTGGAGGTCGTTTGGCCACTGGCGTCGGAAAATCGCGTTATTTTTTCCGAACCCGTTTTGCGCACATTGCTGGAAAAAATTTGGTTTACAATGATGCCCGCTGGAATCGGACTGCCATGTCAAGAGTGGTGGTTGATGCGTTGTTGTAACAGATTATCCCGTCTGTGTGAAGGTCAAGGAGTGACTCGGAAAT
>Ga0078894_10005014_pt1 | contig 10172 bp, 13 predicted proteins | sample LauGreSu1BDMLBSD_2_FD_67506 | JGI IMG/M metagenome (GOLD analysis project Ga0078894, IMG submission 67506) | Freshwater lake microbial communities from Lake Michigan, USA - Su13.BD.MLB.SD (version 4) (version 4) | ecosystem: Environmental > Aquatic > Freshwater > Lake | place: Lake Michigan...
AGATTGCGGCAGCTGGTCTTGTCTTTTCTGGAATGTTCAAAGACCGTGATCTCGTTGAGTTTGTGGAACTTCCTCGCGAAGTTCATCCATATTATGTGGGAACACAGGCTCACCCAGAGCTTCGTTCTCGCCCAACGCGTCCACATCCACTCTTTGTGGGACTTATTACGGCAGCTCTTGCGCGCAAGGGTGCACACTAAATTACAGTTGTGCAATGAAGTTCGAGGCGGCGCGTAGTTCATACCTTGATCAATTGCGGATTGAACGCGGTTTATCAAGCAACTCTATTTCTGCCTATGCACGAGACCTCGATAAGTTTGAAGAGTTTCTAGGTAGTAATCGTAAGGACTTTGAAAGGCTTACCCCTCAAGATCTCACCAACTTTGAAGTCTCATTGAAATCGCGTGGTCTGGCACTTTCCAGTAGTAATAGAACCTTGTCAGCTGTCAAAGGTTTCTATAAGTATGCAAGCCTTGAATTTGATGTAGTAAATCCAACGCTTGAGATCGTTAGCGCAAAGATTGCTCGCAAACTTCCTAAAGCGTTATCGGTAGATGAGGTAACCAGATTAATTGAATCTGCAAAGCGAGAGGGAGATCCGATTTCTCTGCGCGATTTTTCCATTCTGGAACTTCTTTACTCATCTGGTGCTCGTGTGAGTGAGATTGTTGGTGTCAACGCCTCTGATATATCGATATCAAAGACCCCAGATGGCGATGTCACTGTGTTAAAGCTGCGAGGTAAAGGCTCGAAGGAAAGACTCGTTCCACTTGGTAAATTTGCGGTTTCCGCCCTAGAAGATTACTTCACGCGTACTCGCCCCTCACTTGCGGCAAAGAATTCGAAGTCAGAAGCAGCCCTTTTCTTAAATTCCCGAGGTAAGCGACTTTCTAGACAGAGCGCCTGGCAGATAGTGCTCGATGCAGCAGTTGCTACGGGTTTAGAGGGCAAAGTCTCACCTCACGTATTTAGACATTCCTATGCCACTCATCTTCTTGATGGGGGAGCAGATATACGCGTTGTGCAGGAGTTATTGGGCCACTCTTCAGTGACTACAACGCAGATTTATACCCTGATTACCATCGATAAAGTGCGCGAGAGCTATAGCACCGCGCACCCACGTGCGAAGTAGCTTTAGATACCGCGAAGACGACGAGCAAGGATGCTTTGATCACCTTTTGCTTCAAGGTCAGCAATAATCACAGCGATTGATTCGCGCACGATGCGACCGCGATCGACAGCAAGTCCCAAATCTCCACGAAGCATCAAACGCGCTTGATCAAGATCAAAGAGTTCATCTGAAGATAAGTAGACAGTGATTTTTTCTTCGTGAAGTTCGCGACCTGAAGGAGATTTTTCGGCCGCAGTTACTCGGCGACGAGAGATGGTGCGAACACCCTTCTTTGTCTTTGGTGTTGCACTCTGTGTTACAGCAGAGAATGGTGCTGAAGTTTGAATTGGTTCTGCCACCTGGCGAACCGCGCTGAGGGCTGGTGTGTTAGCGCGGAAGAGTTCATCCGCTCCTGGCAAGCTAGCTCTACGTGTCATCGTGCGCCTCCTCGGGCAATTAGTTCGCGTGCTAGGCGACGGTAGGACTGTGCACCTCCAGATGAAGATGCATAAGCTGTAATTGGTTCTCCTGCAACAGTTGTTTCAGCAAAACGGATTGTCTTAGCAATAATGGTTTCAAAGACATCCTCAGGATACTTATCCAAAATCGCTGTCAGAACTTCACGGTTATGTAGGGTCTTGCGCTCATACATGGTTGCAAGAATGCCTACCAATTTAAGTTCTGGATTAAGGAAGCTTCGCACCTTATCGATATTGCCTTTAAGCTCGATAAAGCCGTGGAGAGCAAAGTATTCGCATTGCAACGGAACGATTACTTCATCTGATGCAACAAGTGCGTTAATTGTTAGTTGACCCATTGTTGGCTGGCAATCGATCAAAATCACATCGTATTCAGAGCGCAAGCGTGCTAGCGCGCGCTTGAGATACTGCTGTCCGCCAATTTCAGCGCCCAGTGTTGTCTCAGCTGTTCCAAGGTCGCGGTTAGCGGGAAGGAAATCAAGATTTGCAACCGAAGATTTCAAAACAATTTCATCAATGTTGGCATTCGGTGTCATGAGTGCGTAGTAGACAGTGTTCTCAAGGGGGAGTGCATGCGCATTCACACCAAGACCAAGAGATAGACCACCTTGTGGATCGAAGTCAACGAGAAGAACGCGACGTCCGAGTTCTGCCAGCGCAGCACCTAAATTAATAGTTGAAGTCGTCTTACCTACTCCACCCTTTTGGTTGAAGATAGAGATGACCTTTGCATCACCATGCTCTGTAATAGGAGCCGGGATGGGAAAATTCTTGGGAGTCTTACCAAGGAGGTTGGCGGTAGTTGCCACATCATCGTCAAATGTCGATTTAGCGTTCAAGCGAGAAACCTCTTTTCAGTTGTCGCGACTCTACGCGTAAAGCGCGACGAACTGCAAGTAAGACAAGTAAGGTTCGCTCGTGGAAAGTGTCGTCGCGCCTGAGGAAATTACCTCCGAGCAAGCAGAGTCAATCGCTCCTGAGAGCGCCTTTAGCGTCCACCTTGATAACTTTGATGGCCCCTTTGACCTGCTCTTACAGCTCATCTCCCGCCACAAGATGGATATCACTGAGGTCTCACTCAGCATGGTCACCGATGAGTTCATCTCCTTTATCCGAGCCCTTGAGGCAAGTGGTGAAGGCTGGCGCCTAGATCAAGCAACTGAGTTCCTCGTTATTGCAGCCACCTTGCTCGACCTCAAAGCGGCCCGCCTACTGCCAAGTGGTGAGATCGAGGATGAAGAAGATCTCGCTCTGCTTGAAGCCAGGGATATTCTCTTTGCTCGCTTGCTGCAATACCGCGCCTTTAAGGAGATCGCAGCCTCATTCCAGGATTCGATAGCCCTCGCAGATAAGTCCTTTGCCCGTGTGGTTGCCCTGGATCCGGCTCTGGCTGCGCTCTTGCCTGAAGTCTTAATTGGCGTTGGCCCTGCTCGCTTTGCCGCTATCGCTGAGCGCGTTCTCACGCCTAAGGCACCACCATTGGTTGCCCTTGAGCACCTACATAGCGCCCTTGTGAGCGTGGCTGAGGAGTCCAAGCTGGTCGTTGAGGCTCTGCGTAAGGGTCGGACCCTGTCTTTCCGCAACCTGATTCAGGGGGCAGATTCAACGCTGGTAGTGGTGGCACGATTCTTAGCCCTGCTCGACCTCTATCGCCAAGGAGCCTTGCGATTTGAGCAGGTCATGGCTTTGGGTGAGCTTCAGATCAGCTGGGTAGGCTCAGATGAGGGCGAGATTTCAGCAACTGATGAGTTTGATATCCCGGTTTTGCTAGAAGATGGCGAACCAGTCGTTGCTATTGCTACAGAAAATGAGACAGAAGAGGAAGAAAATGTCTAATCCAGAGGTCGAGACTCCAGCCCTAGAGGTCGTCGAAGATACCCAGCTATCCCATGTATTTGACCCAGCAACTCTTGCTCGCTCCATCGAAGCAATTCTCATGGTTGTCGATGAGCCGGTCACTGAGCTCACCCTCGCTTCAGTCCTGCAGGTAACGGTGGATCAGGTTGTCGATGCCCTCGAGGCGCTGGTTCCAAGCTATGAAGACCGTGGATTTGCCCTAAAAGCGATCAACGGGGGATGGCGCTTTTATAGCCACCCTGATTGCAGCGCAGTGGTTGAGAAGTTTGTCCTCGATGGCCAGCAGAATCGCCTGACTCAGGCAGCCCTTGAGACCCTGGCCGTTATCGCCTACCGCCAGCCCGTATCTCGTGCTCGAGTCTCAGCTATCCGAGGGGTCAATGTCGAAGCTGTCATGAAGACCTTGATTACCCGAGGCCTGGTTGAGGAGTATGGCGTTGAGAATGAGACCGGTGCGATCCTTTATAAGACCACCAGCTACTTCCTGGAGCGCCTTGGTTTGAACTCCTTGAGCGATCTTCCACCTCTTGCTCCTCACCTGCCTGATATCGATGGCCTGGATGAGATCCTCGATTCGCTTACTGACTAAGTAACGCCCTACACTTCTCGCCTAAGCCCTCCGCACTAGTCGGGGGAGTTGACTGTCGAGAATGGATAGCCACATGGCCGAAATGCGCCTCAATAAGATAATCGCTGACGCTGGAATCACCTCACGCCGAGGGGCGGATGAGCTCATCATGGATGGTCGCGTTACCATCGATGGACATCAGGTGCGCGAGCTTGGAGCGAAGTTTGACCCTGAAAAGGTTAAAGTCGCGGTAGATGGCGAGACAATTGTCCGTTCTTTGTCTAAGACTTATTTAGTACTTCATAAACCTAAGGGTGTTTTGTCAACGATGTTTGACCCAGAAGGTCGTCCTTCACTTGCAGACTTTATTGACCTGCGAACTGAGCGACTCTTCCATGTGGGACGCCTGGATAAGGACTCTGAAGGACTCATTTTGCTCACCAATGATGGCGATCTCACCTTTAGAGCTACCCACCCATCCTTTGGACTGGAGAAGACCTACATCATCGAATTCGACGGGAAGCTGCCTGTCGGAGTAGATAAGGTCCTATTGAAGGGGATTGAACTTGAGGATGGTATGGGTCGAGTTCTGAACTTCAAGCACCTCTCACCTCAGTGGATTGAGGTCACAATCCATGAAGGCCGATATCACATCATCCGCCGTCTCATGGAGGCCGTGGGCGTCGATGTCCTTCGCCTGATCCGAACCAACTTTGGACCCATCTCCTTGGGGGAGACACCCGAGGGGCGATGGCGAGATCTCAATAGCTCTGAATTGATAAGCCTGCAAAAGGCTTTAGACATAAACGTATAAATCGCTATTGGATAGATATATAGTTTTATCTATAAATCTATAGCTGCTTCCGTAGAAGAGTTATTAGAGGTTTATCGACATTAGTGAGCGTGAATAAGGTTACTTATTACCGCTTTATCGATAATTAAGAATTGGACCGGATCAAAGGTTTTAGGACTGAGTGACAGAAGAGGTTTCGTAGAAGCAAGAAGCATCCTTAGAGATATGTCGTCAAAACGCTAAATATATAGAACCGAGATTTGAAGCAGAAGGGTACGATTGCACAATGTCAGTACGAGCTATACGCGGGGCCACCCAGGTTGAGGCCAATACAGCCGAGGCGATTACTGCTGCCACCCAGGAGCTCATCCTTGAGATTCTCTCCGTGAACTCCCTGACCCCTGAGGATGTCATTTCAGTCCTTTTCACCTCAAGCCCAGATTTGACTGCGACCTTCCCGGCAGGGGCAGCTCGCTCCCTAGGCTTTGAAAATACCCCACTCATCTGTTCAGTTGAAATTGATGTTCCAGGAGCGTTGCCTCGCACGGTGCGCGTGATGGCTCACGTTGAAACCGACCTCTCCAAGAGCGAAATAGCCCATATCTATCTTCACGGAGCTAAGGCCCTTCGTCGAGATATCGCTCAGTAGGCGCATCTCATGACACTTTCTCATGTAAAAATTGTTGGATCAGGCTTAATCGGCACCTCGATCGGACTCGGTTTAGCCCTCAAAGGCGTAGGCGTCACCATGAGTGATTCAGATCCTCGCGCTGCAGGGCTGGCCCAAGATCTAATTAAGAGCCTATCTTCTGCCCCGATCGACTTGGTTATCTTCGCAACCCCGATAGGAGCCCTGAATTCTGTCCTTGATTCAGAATTCCTAGCCAATCCAAAGGCTGGATTTATAGATATTGGCTCGGTTAAGTCTAAAGTTAAGGTTGAGGTATCAACATCGAAGCTTGATTCGAAGCGTTTTCTCCCAACCCATCCCATGGCAGGACGTGAAGTCGGAGGAGCTGAGTCCGCTCGAGCCGATCTCTTCCAAGGCCGTCCTTGGATTATCGATGCCCAGGGTGTTGATGCAGATGTCGTTGCATCTGGGGTTGAACTCATTGAGCTCTTAGGTGCCCATCAGATAGATCTCGATTCAGCCTCTCATGACAAGGCAGTCGCTCTGGTTTCACATCTGCCCCAGCTGGTGGCATCTCTTCTTGCCAAGCAACTCAGTGGTGCAGAGGAGGGTTGGCTGGATTTAGCTGGAGCCGGTCTTCGAGATACGACACGCATTGCAGGATCTGACTCCAAGTTGTGGAGAGAAATCATTACAGCAAATAGCAAGGCCTTAAGCCCGCTATTGAAATCTCTTCAGAGTGATCTCACCGCGCTGATTGCGTCCCTGGATGATGAAGCAGCAGTGAGCGATTTTATCGAAGCTGGTCAGAAGGGGCGCGCACGTATTCCCGGTAAGCACGGTGGTAAAGCGCGTGAATACACCTACCTTCCTATCGTTATTGAAGATAAACCAGGTCAATTAGCAGCTCTCTTTGATGAGTGCGCTGATGCATCTGTCAACGTTGAAGATCTCATGATTGAACATAGCCCGGGACAATTCACTGGACTAATCACCTTGGCTTTATCAAAAGCAGATGCCGGAACGCTTACAGAACACTTAAAGAGCAATGGTTGGAGCGTGCACTCACCACGCTCATAGGTAATCACAGCAGTGATTACACAATAGAATTAACCAACTAAAGATGGGCTGTGAAAATGATTGTTGTTGCGCTAGATGGCCCCAGTGGCTCTGGCAAATCCAGCACATCTAAAGCAATTGCTATCCGCGCAGGATGGAATTATTTAGATACAGGTGCGCTCTATCGCGCAATCACTTTTCTTGCTTTATCGATAAAGAGTGAAAATCCAAAAGATATTATCGCTGCTGTCATTGATTCACCGATTACATTTGTTTCAGATCCTAGAGATCCCAAAGTATTTCTTGATGGCAAAGATATTTCAAAAGAGATTCGCTCTCATGAAGTAACTGAGAAAGTATCTGTTATCAGCGCTCTTCCTGAGGTGCGAGCAGAACTTTTAACGTTGCAACGCTCGATCATTAAGAAGGCAGATCGCGGAATTGTTGTTGAAGGACGCGATATTGGCACCGTTGTCTGCCCCGATGCAGCCCTGAAGATCTATCTGACAGCTGATATTTCAGCACGTGCTAACCGCCGCGATGCAGAGCTTGCCGACCAATCACATGGGGCAGAGGCTGTGGCGCAATCACTTGCTGCCCGCGATGAGATTGATTCAACGCGCACCGTTTCACCACTTGCGATGGCACATGATGCTGTCCATATCGATTCAACAGAACTTAATCTTGAAGAGACAGCAGATCGCATCTGGGAACTTCTATCCCAGCGTTCTCTCTTGGGTCTTCCAATTGTTGCAATCTTGGGACGACCTAACGTGGGTAAATCAACTTTGATCAATCGATTCATTGGTCGACGTGAAGCAATTGTTGAAGACACCCCGGGTGTTACGCGAGATCGCGTTCAATATGAATGTGAATGGGGCGGACGACGTTTCATCATTATGGATACTGGCGGTTGGGAATCTAAGCCTGATGGAATTTCCGTGCAGGTCAGTGCAAGTGCTGAACTTGCAATGGATGAGGCAGATGTTCTCTGTTTCGTAGTTGATGCACAGGTTGGTGCACTCGATGAAGATGACATTTTGGTGCAAGAGCTTCGTAAAGCTAAGAAGCCAACGATTCTTGTTGCCAATAAAGTCGATGGCGATAATGATGAATCAGATGCTCATGCGCTCTGGAATATTGGATTAGGGCAGCCTCACTTTGTCTCAGCCCTTCACGGTCGTGGCAGCGGTGATTTACTCGATGCGATTGTTAAAGAGATGCCTGAAGTGGGTGCTGCGCAGGTGCAAGATGGTTACCGTCGCATCGCACTCATTGGCCGTCCTAACGTTGGTAAATCAAGTTTGTTTAACGCACTGGCTGGTGAGAGCCGTTCTATTGTCGATGATGTTGCAGGAACAACGCGCGATCCCATCGATGAACTGATCGAATTTGGTGGAAGTATCTGGCGATTCGTTGATACTGCAGGGCTCAAAAAACGCGCCAACCAGGCAAGTGGAACTGACTACTACGCAACCCTTCGAACACAAACAGCTCTCGAGCGCTGCGAATGCGCAGTGGTTGTTCTGGATGCCTCCGTGCCTATCTCCGAGCAGGATTTGCGCATTATCACGATGGTGGAAGAAGCGGGTAAAGCCATGGTTATCGTGATGAATAAGTGGGATTTGGTGGATGAAGATCGCCGCACGCAATTGGATAAAGAGGTCGAGCGCCATCTAGATCAAGTGGAATGGGCGCAGATTGTTAACGTTGCTGCCAAGACTGGCTGGCACCGTGATCGACTAGCGCCAGCGCTTCGAACATCGATTGATTCGTGGGAACGACGTGTTCCGACCTCCAAACTCAACTCATTCTTGGGCGCACTCATTGGTGCGACTCCGCCACCTGTTCGTGGTGGCAAGCAACCTCGCGTTTACTACGCCACGCAAGCTGGAATTGCGCCACCGAAATTCGTTGTCTTCTCATCCGGCTGGATTGAAGCCTCATATCGTAGATTTATCGAGCGCCGCCTGCGTGAAGAGTTCAAATTCCCTGGAACTCCCGTTCAAGTGGCCATCCGCGTGAAGGAACGAGATAAGGAGCAGTAAGTGCTAACGATTCCTAACGCGCTCACTTTTTTGCGTTTTCTGGGTATTCCGCTCTTTATCTATCTGGCTTTAAGCAAGCAGGCCGATGGTTGGGCAATCCTTGTCTTAGCTATTGGGGGAGCCACTGATTACTTTGATGGCAAGTTAGCTCGCGCCCTCAATCAAGAATCAAAGTTTGGCGAGATTGCAGACCCCACCATCGATCGTCTTTATATCGCAGCCGTCCTCGTCGTCCTCTACATCAGAGATGCGATTCCACTCTGGTTGATTGCCATCTTGGTCGCACGTGATCTGGTGATGGCAGGGGTTGCCTTGGTTCTTCAACTCAAAGGGTTTGCCCCTCTTAAAGTTACCTATCTTGGCAAAGCTGCAACTTTCAATCTTCTCTATGCATTTCCCTTCCTCCTTCTTGCCTTAAGTGATACTTGGTATGGAACTGGGGCCTTCATCTTCGGGTGGGCCTTTGCCATCTGGGGAGTTACGCTTTATGTGGGCACGGCGGTTGGATATTTCCGAACCGCGGTAAAGACCATTACAGTTCGACCACACATCATCGAGGGCTAGTAGGAGCGCAATGTCGAATATCCCAGCAGATCTTCACTACACAAAAGAGCACGAGTGGGTAGCTGCAACTGCGACGCCACTTCGCATCCGTATGGGGATTACTGACTACGCGCAAGGCGCTCTCGGTGACATTGTTTATGTGCAGATGCCGAAGATGGGTGAAGCAGTTGTTGCAGATAAAGTCTGCGGCGAGGTTGAATCTACAAAGAGCGTCTCAGAAATTTTCGCACCTGTTACCGGAACTGTTGTTGGGATTAATGAGGCGCTGGTCAATGCACCAGAGTTGATTAACTCAGATCCCTATGGCGCAGGGTGGCTTGTTGAGATTGAGGTCCCATCTGAACCGGCTGGACTGCTCTCAGCTGCGGAATATGGCGCAATTACAGCCTAAATCTCGGCTTGATTTATCTTTTCTAACTCTCTAGTGTCACCCTTAAGTTGACGTCCAAAGTCGAGGGCGAATATATAAGTGTGAGGGAGAGTCTCATGGCAGCAGTTGATGCAGATCGCGAACTCACCAGCACCCTTCACCTCGGCCTTCGTTCAGTAGTCGGCAATTCCCCAGCCGATCTCGTCGATGAACTCATCTCTCAAGCCTCATCTGAAGAGCGCAGTGTTATTGAAGGTGTGCTCGCAGGTGATGGCAACTCCGCAATGGTCATCATCCATCGTGGAGCTCAGAAAGGTTCACGTTTTCTGATTTCTCCTGAAGGAGTATCAATTGGGCGCGCAACAGAGAGCTCAATCTTCCTTGATGATGTCACGGTCTCTCGTAAACATGCATCGATTGCAAAGGTTGGAAAGAGCTTTACCTTTAAAGATTTGGGAAGCCTCAATGGTTCCTATGTCAATAACGAATCCGTCACTGAGAAAGTTCTGATCTCAGGGGATGCAATACAAATTGGAAAATTTCATCTGCTCTTTATAGGCAGCACACTCACAGGGGAGAAATAAATTGAGCGTTCCAGCACGGGCATACTTAAGTATCGGTGAAGTCCTCACTAAATTGCGCGGCGATTTCGCAGACATTACGATCTCCAAGATTCGCTTCCTTGAGTCTGA
>Ga0078894_10005015_pt1 | contig 10172 bp, 11 predicted proteins | sample LauGreSu1BDMLBSD_2_FD_67506 | JGI IMG/M metagenome (GOLD analysis project Ga0078894, IMG submission 67506) | Freshwater lake microbial communities from Lake Michigan, USA - Su13.BD.MLB.SD (version 4) (version 4) | ecosystem: Environmental > Aquatic > Freshwater > Lake | place: Lake Michigan...
AGTTAGAAACCATTTTCATCACCGTCGTGGTGTTTTTAGGTGTGATGGGACTCAACGTCTACTTCACGCCGGAATCCCTCTTCAAATTCATGTTTGAATCGCTGCGTAAATTCGCGAAAATTGGTGATTATTTCCTAGTGGTCATACCTTTCATCTGTTTCGGTATCGGCAGTGCGCTTTATGAACGCATGCGTCTCTATTGCGATAGCGACGACATTCAATCATTCAAAGACAATTTCAATAAAACATATTGGTTGCTCTTTGGCGTCATCGGTGTTTCCTTATTCAAGATGTTCATGGAAAAACTGGTGTTCCCCCATTTCCAAGATGCGACCTCCGTCATATTGAACCCTTGGTATATTCCAATCAATAAATCATGGAAAATTCCATTAGTCATTCCATTGATTCCATGGGATATGTTCCTCGATTTAGCGAAATGGAGTATCATGATATCCGCGGTCGTGTTCGGAGGTTTCACCATACGTGATTACATGGGTCTGAATAAACTGGACGGCTGTTTCAAACGCGATTTAGCGAATTTGTACGTCATGTTCATCACGCTACTTTTCCTCATTTTCTTCTTGACCGTCATAACGCCTCTCCAGCTCACCCAATTAGTGACGTTTATCGTGCGATTTTTGGTGCCTCCAACCACCTTGGCGTTAACCGGTTACTTGGTGTTTTTGACGAACGACATGGCGCATTTATCGAGGACCCATTTAGTGAAATAATAAGTGCACACAAACCATAGAAAATTCTACAATCGGAAACAAATAGACATAAACATTGTTCTCTATTTGTTTGTATTCCTTTCAAAACCATGAAATATTACGAAACGAGTTACGAGGAATATATTCGGTCCTCTCGAAAATATGATATTCATCCAGAACTTTTACCGATTATACAACAAATCCCCCAGCAAATCGACGCATGCCCGAATATGATTCTCTATGGTCCTTCCGGTGTAGGAAAATACACAGTCGCCCTCCGCATCTTGGAACGTTTTTCGCCGTCGAAACTGAAACATTTCAAGCATATGATGATTCATTCGGCGTCCAACACCACCACTTCCTCCGTAAAAAACGTCGAATGGTCTATTCGCATCAGTGACGTCCATTACGAAGTCGATTTTTCTCTCTTAGGGTGCGAACCGAAAAAGGTCTGGAACGACACGTTTTTCCAAATCGTCGATGTTGTCTCCATGAGCAAAGAAAAAGCCGGACTCATTCTCTGCAAAAACTTCCATACCATCCACAACGAATTATTGGAGGTGTTCTATAGCTACATGCAACATTGTCGCCTCTTGAATTTTCGTATTGTATTCTTCTTTTTGACGGAACATGTGAGTTTTATTCCGAGCAACATCGTCGAATGCAGTCAGGTTCTTTCGGTCAGTAGACCCAAAGACGAAGCCTATTTGCGTCTGGCTGAACAGGGTGCAACCATCCAGCATTCCGGTTCGAAATTGGCCAAATTTGAGAGCCGTATTTCTCGTATCGGTATCACAGATGGGAGGTTGAGATCCAACGCCCGGGAAAACATACGGTTGTTGTCCAAAGAAGCCATCATGAATTTGAAAGAAACACAGTACCTGGCCCTCGCGGATACACCCGAACAATTACCGAAAGAACTATTCAACATTGTATGCGACAGTATTGTCGAACAAATGGACGAGGCGGGTAATCAATCGGAACTCATGGACTACGCGACATTCCGCAACCATTTATACGACATTTTGTTATACGGCCTCGACATTACCGAATGCATTTGGTACATTTTGAAACACTACGTGGATTCGGGGCAACTCAACGAAACCATGTTGGGTGATATCATGCCGCGAATGCACACATTCTTGAAATACTACAACAATAACTATCGCCCCATTTACCATTTAGAGAGTATTTTCGTGTATTTGATAACACACATTTATTTCAATCCATGCAATCCAAATGGGAGGCTTACCGAATCCTCGAATTCGACACAATCTACGATATCCCTTTCGACCAAGTGAAGAAACGGTACCGCGTGCTGGCCCTTAAACATCACCCCGACAAATCGCGCGACCCGAATTCGAAAGAACGATTCATTGAAATCCAGGAGGCATACCGCTTTTTGGATTCTACTATAGGAAATTCATTTCATTTGAACGACTTCGATGAACCAGCCGATTCATCGGAAACGAGCCATTCATATGACGCCATGATGGACGCGTTCTTGACCTCGGTGAAACCGGAATACGCGCTCTTGATTAAAAAATTGCTGCGTGTCCTCTCAAGCGCCAGTGTAAAAGACTTCTTGAAACGGGTCAATCGCGAAACGGTGGCGAAAATGTACGAGTTCATGTCGCAGTACAAAGACGTGTTCCATTTCAATGAGACTGAATTCACGGCGTTTTCCGAAAACACATCTGTGGATGCCGCGGCCTCCGTGCCGACGGATACAATTATCTATGTGCTGAACCCTTATATCGAGGATCTGATGGGCGACAATGTATTCCGCCTGAAACACCAAGACCGTACTTATTTGGTGCCTCTGTGGCACCCGGAAACGGTGTTCGAGGACGACGCCGGTGAAGAATTCCGCGTATGTTGTTACCCGATTTTACCCGATAATATGGACATTGACGACGCCAATATTATCACGTTATGGTTCGATATCAAAGTCGCAGAAATCTGGAATCGAGACACATTAGAGGTCCAAGTGGGAGGACAACCGGTCAAGGTACCCACCGAAACACTGCGCTTAACAGACCAAATTCAAGAGGTGATAATACCGAATGCAGGAATCCCTATAGCCAATTCGATGGATGTGTTTGACGCCTCTCAACGTCAGCCGATTCATGTATGTGTCCGTTTGTTGTTGTAAACTGAATGTTTTTTATTTGGACGGAGTTATGAGAGGTCCAAATAAAATACTGGATATTATGAATCAATAGTGGGTTCAATTGACTACCAAGTAGTTCACATCGGTGGTGGTGGCCACGTCCGCTAAAACACCGGAACGCCAAGTCAAAGCACGGTATTGAAAATTGCTAAATCCCGAAAGAGGTAAAAAGTTGAAAAAGAGTTCGTATTCCGACGTGGTTTTACTAGCGAAACTCGGCACACGGGATAAAAACACGCTATAGAATTGTTGATTGTTGGACAGTTCCACCAATCCTAACACGGTGAACATATGGCGAGTCTCTAACATCATGTGCCCACATTCGCCGCTGGTCGTATCATCATTGCATCGGAAAAACGGATGCATGTCGTGCATGTGTGTAAACACAGAGGCATTGTGTCCGGAAACAAACGAGTACATGTTGACTTTGTTGTCGGTAAATGTGGTAGGAACCACGAAAATCGTTTCGGCATCGAGGACCATATGTCGTCCCGTGAGGCCGGATATGATTTTATAGGCATACAAATGCAACAATTGTTTGAACAAGAACACATTCAAATCCGGCGAACCAGTCGTGTTATAGGATTCCACTGTTTGGAGGGAAAAGGGGAAAACCGATTCTTTCACTAAAACGCATTTTATGCCGGAAGACAAAGACGCGACTTGGGCAGAAACGTCCGAAAAGGATGCGTCAGGTACAATCAAATAGAGGAAATGCAAGCCGACGACGTTCGCCAGCGTCGACTGAACAAACGCGGAAATATGTTCATCCGTCTTTCCTCCCATATAACTGACGACATCGTGGCGATTGTTGCAGTACATTGCGTTATCGGACCAGTCTCTGGTCGAGAGGACATCCATGTTCCGGAAATTCTGTTCCAATAGGAACAAATTGCAATCGATGACTTGGCCTGTAAATACCTCGTAGTAAGTGATTAGACTATAGAGATATTGCACGTATTGCAAATGTTCACCTAAACCTTGCAACGCCGGGAGTACACCGGTTTTATGGTTGATTAAGAGGAAATCGACGCGCTTGATATTATTGTTGATAACAAACGTGTCGAGACGCGCACAGGTAACTTCGTTTCCATTGATGACCATGCTTCCGTCGTAATTCGTGGTGGCGGTGGGCGTGAACGTGACGCGGTCGGCGAAGGGAGCCAGATTTGCGCTGCAAATGGGTACCATGGTTAGATCCCCCTCGAACGCGTAGATTTTTGCATTGGGGAAGTAGTTGTAGAGGGCGATGGTTTCGCTCCCGTCATCCACAATGATGTTGAAAATGACGTATTCCGATTGGGTACTGAGCCCTTCGCGCATGAAATATTCGTAAAACAGTTTGGACATGGTTATTACTATAAGATACGAAAATAGAAAAAAGAGTCGAGTGATTATAAAATATATTTACAAAATCGATATAAAGAGAATAATCATTAATAGTGTATAACCAGTCTAGCTCCCTAGCCCCCTTTCGAATCGTCTTTTTCGCAACTCACAACTTTTTTCGCGCCTACTTTTTTCGCAACTACTTTTTCAAAGCAAATATGTCCACTACCAAATCATCTCCCGTTGTTTTATCCGTTGGCGATTGGAACCCTTCCGTCGTCAAATTCATGCAGCCCAAGGTCAATGAACGCGGCGGCAAGTCCATTAGTATCATTAGTGGACAGACCAACCGTTCGTTGCATATTTCCACGCCTCTCTTGGTGACTTGGGGAATCAGTGATTTCGTGGATGAAAAGACCGGAGAATCAGACGGAAAGTACAGTATGTCGCTCAGTTTCCCAAACGATGACTACGCCACTACCTCTACCCGTGAATTTTTACAGAAGCTCAAGGATTTCGAGAACTTGATCCTGGATGCGGCTGTAAAGAACTCGGATGCCTGGTGGGGTGAAGAAATGTCGCGCGAGGTATGCAAGCACACATTCTTCCCGTTTCTGAAGTATAGCAAGAACAAAGACACTAAGAAGATTGACCTAACCAAGCCACCATCGATTCGCGCCAAGGTACCTTATTATGATAGTCGCTGGGCAGTGGAAATATACGACATTCGTTCGAATATGTTGTTTCCATGCGACAACCCCAATTTGACCCCCATTGATTTTATTCCTAAAACGAGCAGCGTGGCTTGTGTCCTCCAATGTGGTGGAATCTGGATAGGAGGAAAGGGATGGGGCCTTACCTGGAAGCTCATCCAGTGCATTGTGAAGCCAAAGGAAGTTGTAAGTGTCTATGGAAAGTGCCACATTCAGCTCTCGAATGAAGAGAAGGACACTATAGAAAAACAACAGTTAAATGAGGGGGATGATATTGAAAGTGCACCCGTGGTTGTTTCCAAGCCTGCGCCTTCGGTACAGGCTCCCATTGTTGTTCCTGTCCCTGCCCCTGTCCCTACTATGGTGCAAGACAGTGACGATGAGCAGGAACCTCCTGCGAAAGTCGAAGCCGTTGTTGCTCCTGTACCAACTCCTGCACCTGTGGAAGAACCAGCTGCCGCGGTCGTCAAGAAGACAGTCGTTAAGAAGGTAGTTAAGAAGGCATAAAAATAAAGAAAGACACAAAAGTGAATGAGTTAGTATCAAAATATAATTAAATTTTATGAATTTGGAATGTATATTCAAATTCATAAAAACAAAGGTTGTTTTCATTTTATCCCGCGAGCGGAGCGAGTGGGATATTTATCCGGTACTCGTAGGAACGAAGTTCCTCGAATCGATTCACTTACCAAAGAACATTGCGACTCAGATTATTCGCCGAGTAAGGATTGCGTTTCCAATCCCCCAACATTCCGGCTGTCCTCGTCAAATAGTTTCTGCGTCTCGCCGTATTCCGATGTTTCGTATAATCTTCATATCCAATTTGACCGAACCGAACATAATGTCCCGTTCTCGGATCGCAAATACGATATTTTTTCTCTTTTTTGTCGGAGGGATACAATTTGGCTGTTTTGCCTAAATATCGGTACGCCATTTTCTGCGCCTGAACTGGGTCAGACCATTTTCGGATTCGCCGGCTAAAACGCGCCGTCGAAACAGGAGGACATTTCATTTTCATTCGTCTTTATTATGGAATCTATAGTGGTATTTTCATGTTTTTGTTTTCGTCGATTTCACAGTAGGAATTTAGTATTTGTCTTCAATGAAATATCCATTGCACGTTCCAACATTTGTCTTTCGACCTCCACCAGTTCGCAAATAGTGGACGTGTCCAGTTCACCCGTTCGGATGCATTCTTTCAATCCGCGATAGAAATATCCATATGCCGGATTTCGGCCTTTCATACGTCGGATTTCCACTAAATAAGCTTGTTTCGAATGACTCAGGAATATTTCGACATGAACAAACGCCATTTGATTCATTTCATGATGCAAAATCAAATGCGTCTTATACAGCATTTCATTTTCCATCAAATACTCGCTCTGGTTCTTGTCGAATTCCACATATTTCACTAGACTATAGCGATTATAAGCGACGAATAACTGAATGCGTCGTATAACTTCCGAAAGGTCCATTTGTTCCATTGGTATTTCCAACGCAAAGTCATAGGCGCCCATAAATAAGGGGGTTTGCGCTTTCGAAGGTGTATAGTCGCCTATATGGAGATTCCCGGGCGATTCCTCCGGATGATAAAGTGAGAGTGTTTGAAGAGATTGTTCCATCCTATATTATTGGTTGATTTCGTTTCGTTTTATCTTCCGACTAGTTCAATTTTTATACCAAGCGTTCATAGACCATTTTTGTAAGAACGAACAAGAGGCCTCCCCAAATCGAATCTTGAATCGCGATCCAAGAGTCCCATTTTGCAAACAGTGCATAGTTCACACTATCGTAAATCCCATAGGACAAAAAGCCGAGTAAAAACGTCTCGATGCGCGTGGTCTTTCGCTGAATGGCGAATATGACCAGAAGCAACGCCATGAATAAATAACTGGCGACCGCACCAGCCCATCGAATACTAACTTTCAAATGCTGGATGCGTTCAATCATTTGAACGAATGGTTTGGAGGTGAACGCCAAATAAAAGCCGTCGATGACCAGCATAATAACCAATACTAGCCCGACTTGCTTAACGATGGATGAGAGGTCCATTTCGATTTTGAAGTTTTCTATAGAAATATATATTAGTCGGAACATAAAAATGACGCGTCGTCGGCCTCTTGCCTTTTCGCGAAAATATGTGCCTCCTGGGTTAAGTAGACGGGACGCTGCGCGTCAGCGCGCTGCACTGAAGCTCGCGCGCAAAGAATACACGCGGCGGCATTATGTATCGCGTCCTCGGCTGAAATCATTCAAATCGCGGCCGTCGAAACACGTGGAAAATGCGCGTCGAATCTACGGTGTGGACCGCGTCGTGCCTTCGCTTGAATTGGCGCGGAAAACGGGATGTTCTGTTGCCGCGTTACGCCAAATTGTGAAAAAAGGGGAGGGAGCCTATTACTCCTCTGGTTCGCGACCGAACCAGACCGCACATTCGTGGGCGTATGCGCGTCTAGGCAGCGCCATTACTGGAAACAATGCCGCGGTAGTGGATTATCACATTATCCGGAAAGGATGCAAACGAACCGGAAAAGCCTACCGGTTAGCCACTCGTAGAATGCGTTTGTAACTATATTTTCGATAGTGTCTCTCTCGTTTCCGAGTCTATACTGAGCATAATTGTCTCCAATGATCGCACATTGTTTTCGGCCAAGGAGGCCTCGTGGTTCAAAAACCCAATGATATCGAGCACCACTTTCATACGTTCCGGTGTCCATTTTTCACCGAGACTTTTAATCAGAGGTTCTGTATAAAAAAGCGATAATCCGTCTTTGCGGAACAGTGTTTCGTTATAGTAATCATCCACATAGTTCGAAATAATCGCGTGATAGTAGTTTAGACAGAGTTTGATAACAGAACAACAACGATACGTTTCCGAGAGGCGTTCGAGACCTTTCTGGGCACTTAGAAAGAGGGAACGAATACGCCCGTGTTTTTTGGACCCGTCTTTGTGTTTTTCTCCATCAGATGGTTTATCTTTGACCAAAAAGCTCGTGCACGCAATCTGGATCGGGTTATAGAGATATTGTATGTCGGATTTATTCGACTGATACAACACGCGACAGAAGGCCTGGAAAGGACCGGGTTCTTGGAACACGACGGTGTTGTTCTGAATACATATTTTCGTTCCAACGGGTTTGTTCGCTAAAATGGAAAGTTTAATGATGGTCGACATCGGGTCGAGTATGTAATTTCGCAAATCGGATTTAGGTGTGTCGTCCATGACTTGCGTCGACGAAGCGGGGAAGTTCATATTATACCAATTCAAATGCATATATATTTACATTTATTGCACAAATTACATATAAACCATTCTCTTCTATCATTCCTATAAAACTACAATGAATTCATTCAATCGAAAACACCTATTTTATGCGGGTTATGCCGCATTCAGTGGACTCGGTGGATACCGCGGCGCCAAATCATACAATCATATGTATGAAAAAGAGGTGAAAAACGCCGCCCAAAAAACGCCGCCAGTTGCTCCTCCGCAGTATTACTATATGACTTGTGTATTGTATGGCGCATTAGGATTCATGTATTATGCGGTTCCTGGAACAAACCTGTTGATGGCGATAAAAGAACTGTATCGTATAGAGGTGAATATACGTGGTATTGACCAGGATAAAAGCGACGGGTATTATGACTTGTAAATGGAATCGACATAAAAATAAAAATTTTATATAAAAAACGCAGGTTTATATAAAATGGATTCACCTCCGGAAGAAAATACATCGTCCATAAAAAAACAACGGCCCAAACAACGACAAAGACAACACCGCACTTCGCGAAAACTCAATTTGACGCCGCGCCATTTTTCGCTGAAAGATTCAGAATGGTCGAGCATGAAATTGCGTGACTTGAAACAGACGTGTATTCGTTTCGGGCTGCACGTGAGTGGTACGAAACCCGTCCTCCGCGACCGCATTTGCGCGCATCTGAAAAAAGAGTTCGCCGCCATCTGTATCCAGAAACGATTCCGCGGATTTGTCGAGAGGGAAATGGTCCGATTGAAAGGTCCAGGCTACCGCAACTACAAGACATGTGTGAACGGCTGCGATTTCTATTCCCTCGACCCACTCGAGTGTATCCCCAACTATCAATTTTTCTCATACCGCGACGAAAAAGGGTTTGTCTATGCATTCGACCTCTTCTCCTTAATGACGATGTTCGCGAAAAATAGGAAAATCGTGAATCCATATAACCGCGAAGAGGTCCCCTTCGCCATCATTTGCGACATTTTCAGCCTCTTCAAAAAAACACTGATTTATTATCCGCATTCCGAATTGGCGACACTCAATCGCAAACATCTACGTCCCACTCAAAACAATCCAGAGGAAATCCCACGTATTGTGCATGCGACGGACCAACTATTCGGACTACGAAACGGCCGCACAATCAGTGAACGGATTGTCCAAGTATTCATGGAAATCGACAATTTAGGAAACTACACGGACCACCGATGGTTTTTGAACCTGTCCTCCGAACAATACATTATTTTCTATAGGAATTACTTTACATTTTGGACAGGCAATCAGATTCCTCTCGATGTTCGCACGCGAATTTGCGCTTTAACGAATCCATTTACGGCGATTACTTTGGAAAACATACAGGTAAAATGCGTGGAACTCATTGAATGGATGGTGTATACGGGTGTTGACGATGAGCACCGGACGCTCGGTGCACTTCATGTACTGTCGATGTTGACGATCGTATCGGTACGTGCCCGACGTGCACTTCCTTGGTTGAGTATCTGACCCTCCTCTCCAAAACTTTAGCGAAAAACGGGGATTACATGACTCGTCGTGTCTAGAATGCAGATTGGGGGTGGTAGGCCGGGGTATTTCACGATATGAATAGAAAACCCAAAATCGTGAGTTCCCAAATATTTAGCAAAAATGTTTGGTCGGCTGACTGAAACTGCTATCCGTTTGATGGAAAAACGATAAAACAATTAGTGCGTTAAAACGCTTAAAAAAGAGACTTATTATAAGGTATATAACCCAATACAACTCACACTCAAAATGGTCCGAAGTACTAAAGTTGAAAAGACTGCCTCCGCTGCTCCTACCCCTGTTGCCCCTGCTCCTGCCCCTGTCCCTGTTGAGACCAAGGCTGCTAAGGCCCCCAAGACCCCCAAGGCTGCTAAGGCTGTTAAGGCTGCTGAGCCAGTCGCAGTTGTCCCTGTGGTTGCCTCCGCCCCTGAACCTGTTGTTAGTACCCCTGTTGTCGCCGCCGAGGAACCCG
>Ga0078894_10005020_pt1 | contig 10170 bp, 5 predicted proteins | sample LauGreSu1BDMLBSD_2_FD_67506 | JGI IMG/M metagenome (GOLD analysis project Ga0078894, IMG submission 67506) | Freshwater lake microbial communities from Lake Michigan, USA - Su13.BD.MLB.SD (version 4) (version 4) | ecosystem: Environmental > Aquatic > Freshwater > Lake | place: Lake Michigan, USA...
GGCGAGCATGTCGAGAAACTTCTTGAGAGCTGCGTCGCCATCATCAAACTCATGGTTGCCGGGGATGAAGACATCAAAGCAGATGGCATTCATGGCCAGTGCGTCGGTTTCGCCATCGAAGAAGGTGTAATAGGGCGTACCGGTGATGGCATCGCCCGCATGAAGCTTCAGCAGATTCGGGGTGGTGGCTGCAGCCTGTTTGAAGAGCGTGGCGAGGCGCGCGAAGCCGCCAATTTCAACCGTGGTGCTGATCCCGTCGACCACCAGCGTGGTCTCGAATGGCCGGATGTTCGAATGGTGATCATTCACATGCGCAATGTTGAGTTCGAACGGGGCAGGGTCGCCGTCGAAGACATGGCAACTGGTGGTGCAGAGCGCGACCACCAGGATGGAGACCAGGCTTCTGAGCCGCTTCGGTTTCAGGCTTGACATGTTGGGGGGCGCCGAATGTGGGGGAGGTCGGGAAAGGCGGCGCTCGGTGCGCGGGACGCGCGAGTGTGCCTGACACAGGGTGGCGCGCACAAGGCTCATGAGGTGACGGTCTGCGATACCATCCGCGGATTGCAATCGCTTGTTCGTGTCGATCATGAATTCACCTCCAACGAAGCCCTCTCAGGTACTGATCGCCGGCGGTGGTCCGGTGGGTATCGGTCTCGCAATCGAACTCGCCTTGCGAGGCGTACGCAGCACCGTCGTCGAACGCCATGTGAACATTCCGCCGATTCCAAAGGGCCAGAACCTGACGCAGCGCACGATGGAGCATTTTCGGGCCTGGGGTGTGGAGCAGGCGATCCGTGATGCGTCGCCCATCCCGGTGTCGTTCGGCATCGGCGGCCTGACCGCCTACGGCACCTTGCTTTCGGACTGGCATTACGACTGGTATCAGCGGGTGATCGTCCGCCCCTACTACGCATGCGACAACACCCGGCTGCCGCAGTACGCCACCGAAGCAGTCCTGCGCGCGCGCGCTGCGCAGTTGCCCGAGATCACGCTCCTCACCGGCTGGACAGTGCGCGACCTCGTGCAGCACGAGGCTGGCGTCAGGGTCGACATCGAATCGGGTGACGGTATGCGGCAAACGCTGGAGGCGCCCTGGGTCGTCGGGTGTGACGGCGCCCGTTCGGTGGTGCGGGAGCGCGCGGGCATCACCCAGACACGCGATGACCATGAAACCCGGATGGTACTGCTCGTGTTCCGATCGAAGTCGTTGAACGGTCTGATTGCCCGCTACCGGGGAAAATCATTTTTCAACGTCTTGCACCCTGAGTTGAAAGGCTACTGGCAGTTCTTCGGGCGCGTCGATACGGGTGAGACCTGGTTCTTTCATTCACCGGTTCCGGCGGATACCACCCGAGACAATTTCAATTTCCATCAGTATCTGGAATCGGTGGTCGGCGCGTCGTTCGACTGCAGCTTCGATCACATCGGCTTCTGGGATCTTCGTTTCGAGGTGGCCAACCGGTATCGCGCGGGTCGGGTACTGCTTGCCGGCGATGCAGCACACAGCCACCCACCGTATGGCGGTTACGGCATCAACACCGGTTTCGAAGATGCCCGGAACCTGGGCTGGAAGCTGGCCGCCGTGCTCGATGGCTGGGCGGATCCGGGGTTACTTGACTCCTATGATCTCGAACGGCGCCCGGTATTCGAATCGACCGCGCGCGACTTCATTCGCAATTTCATCGAAGTCGATCGCCAGTTTCTCCTCGACCACGATCCGGTTCGGGATCGGGCGGATTTCGATGTGGCCTGGGCGGCGCGCGCGGCGGGCAGCCCGGCAGAAATTCAGGGCTTCGAGCCTCACTATGAAGGTTCACCCATCGTATTCGGCCCACCTGGCGGGCGCTGCAGCGCCGCCGGTACGCATCAGTTCACCGCGCGGCCAGGACACCACCTTGCGCCGCAATTGGCAGCCGATGGTGTGAACCTGTTCGACAAACTCGGGCCTGGCTACTCGCTCATGGTTCTGGGGGAGTCAGCGGATCCGCAGCAAGCCGGGTTGATCGGACATTGGATCCGCTCGGCAGAGGCGGCTGCATCCCAGAGTGGAGTGCCACTGTCGGTGGTTCGCGACGCGTCCTCGAGCGCACGGGATGCGTATGGCGCAACGCTGGTCCTGGTGCGCCCGGACGAATTCGTGGCGTGGGCAGGGGAAGGAGCGGACGCGTCCCCGGAGTGGGTGCTGTCCCGTGCGCGAGGCGTCACGTCGGTCGCCTGACCCGGGCTGCGCGCGGTCAGCGCCTGGCAACGAGCGGTTCGGTCAGCCCGTCCACGCCGGCAATGGCCAGAATGGTGAGCAGCGCAGTCTGTGCGCCTTGCCAGGTACCGGTCGGATCAATTGCTTCCGTGAGCGCGTGAAAGCCATACATCTTGCCGCCGGGGGCCAGCACCACCGTGGGGATGCCGGCGGCGATCGGAACGCCGGCATTGGTGCTGATGCCCACCATGGCGAGTTCCTTGTTGCCGGTGGCGCGGATGGCGGCCAGTGAAGCCTGGATGATGGGTGAATCGGGTGGCGTGATGCCGCCGGGGCGCTCGCCGATTTTTTTGGTGGTCACCTGCAGCGACGTGAGATTCCAGCGACGGTTCTCGTCGTCGGCAGCCTTCTGCACCATGTCAAGCACCTGGCGCTCGAGTGCGCGCAACTCGGTCATGCCGTTGGAGCGCATATCAATTTCCAGCTTTGCTTCCGGCGCGATGGTGTTCACCGAGCGTCCCCCCGCAACGATACCTACGGTAAAGGTGGTGCGCGGCTCGGACGGGGGCCGAATGTCGCTGATGGCGGCAATCGCGCGCCCGGCCGCATGGATGGCACTGGGAACATCGCCAAAGGCCGCAAAGCTATGTCCCCCGGGGGCCGTATACCGAACCTCGTAGCGAATCGATGCGGTGTTCTGGATGGAAATCGCGCCAACCGGCAGCGGCTCGAATCCGATGAAAGCGGCGATGTTGGGGGTGTCGCGCACCAACCCCTTCACCCCGAACAGGTCACCGTTGCCTTCCTCCCCGCAGGTGCCGGTGAGCATGAGATCGGCAACGGTTCGAATACCTGCAGCCTCCAGCGCCCGCGCGATGGACAGCATGACCGCGAGCCCGCGGGTATCGTCGGTGATTCCAGGGCCGTAATAGCGGCCGTCGCGAAACTTCACCTTGACATCGGTACCCAATGGAAACACCGTGTCCAGGTGTGCATCGAGTACGACAAGCGGGCCGTTGCCGCGTCCGGGCCGCATTGCAATGGCGTTCCCGGTGTTGTCGAGCCGGGTGTCCTTGAGGCCACTTGCGCGAGCGAGGTTCAGAAACTCCTTCGCCTTGGGGCCTTCCTCGAAAGGTGGCGCCGGAATTTCTGTGAGCGTGATCATTTCCTGGATGGCACGCGAGTCGTCCTCGCGAAGGAAGTCCATCGCCTGTTTGACCCGGGGATCGGCCATCAGCCGTTCGATTGCCGCACTGACCGTCGAGCTCACGGTTGGCCAGGGGGCGGCCGGCTTCAACAGTTGATCCTGGGCTGTGGCCGCAAACGGCGTGAGCGCGAGTGTGCAGGCGAGCATCGTCACGATGACGCAGCGGTGGGGGGCATCCATCAGGGCGTTTCCTGTTCAGGGTTGTTTAGCGCCGTCCGGCGCGCCATAGCCACAAGGCGTACGCTACGGCGCAGCCTACACCAATCGCGTATCCCAGCCAGCGGCTCTCGAATGTCTCCAGGCCCAGGGCGGTGGCAAACAGAAAGAGACCCACGCCGCGCAGGCCGATGCCAAAGCCGGTCAGCACGCTGCGAGCGGCCGGTCCGCCATACAGTGCGCGGGTAAAGGCTGGCAGGACCGATCCGTTGATGGGGTAGGTGAGCAGCATCGCGCTCACCAGCGGCGGTGTGTCTGCAGCCAGAAGCAGCACGCTCGCGGCCATCGCGAGGGCGGCGCCCAGACGGAAAACCAGTTCCATCGGCGGCACCCGGACGCCGCCCTCCGGGGGGCTGCCCGCCGGAATCAGCCACGGACCGATACCGATCGTCAGCAGTCCGAGCCCGACCGTGAGGTAGCGTGGGGCAGGCAGCAGAAACGTCATGGCCGTGAGCGCGAAGAAGGCCGCGCTTGCGATCAGGATCGACTGCCACCAGTTGAACCGCATCACTGCCAGGCCCATGGCCACGATGAACCCGACGCAGGCGGTGAAATTGGCGAGCGTCGTCCAGCAGATTTCAGCCACACGCGAACCGGGCAGATCAATCAGCAGCAGCCCGATCAGTGGCGCCATGATCAGCGGAAACCCGGCGATCAGGCCCCCGGCGCGATGACCGAACCGCCGCGCCGCCCAGGTGGCCGACAACATGCTGAGCGCGACCAGCGAGAGCTTGAGCGCAAGCATGGGTCAGGAAACGCGCGGCGTTTGGATGGACAACGGCGCCGGCGCGCGGCCGAACCAGCGGGCGATCCGCTGTGAGAGATCGTCGATCAGCAAAAACACCACCGGTATGACCAGCAGGCTGAGCACCGTGGAGGTGATGAGGCCCCCGATCACGGCAATTGCCATGGGAGAGCGGAAGCTGCCGTCTCCGCTTCCCCACTGCATCGCGATCGGCAACATGCCCGCGCCCATGGCGATGGTGGTCATCACAATCGGACGTGCCCGCTTGCGGCAGGCATCGATCAGTGCTTCGGAGCGCGACATGGGCGCAAACGCGGGGCGCCCGTCTGCGCCATCGTGGCCGCGTCGCGCGACAATCGCATACTCGACCAGCAGGATCGAATTCTTGGTGGCAATGCCCATCAACATGATGAGGCCGATCAGCGAAGGCATCGAGAAGCTCTGATTGGCCACCAGCAGTCCTACGAAGGCACCGCCCAGCGAAAGCGGCAGGGCGGCCAGGATCGTGACCGGATGCAGGAAGTCTCTGAACAGCAGCACCAGCACCGCGTAAATGCACAGCAGACCGGTGAGCATGGCAAGCCCGAAACTCGCGAACAGTTCACCCATCACCTCTGCGTCGCCCACCTCCACCATCCGCACACCCGCTGGCAGCGACACGATGGCGGGCAACTTCTGAACCGCTGCGGTCACCTCGCCCAGCGGTACGCCCGACAACTCGATTTCAAAGCTTACGTTACGTGCGCGGTCGTAGCGGTCGATTACCGCAGGCCCGCCGGTCAATTCGACGCTGGCCACCTGTGACAACATCACTGGACCGGCCGCACCTGGAACGGTGAGGCGCTCGAGAAGCGACAGATCGCTGCGGGCCTGATCGTCGAGGCGCACCACGATGGGCACCTGTCTTTCGGGAAGATTCAGCTTTGGAAGCGCGGCGTCGTAGTCACCCAGCGTGGCGATGCGAAGCGATTCGCCGATGGCTGCGCTGGTCACGCCCAGATCTGCCGCGCGGGCAAAGTCGGTACGAACCCGAATCTCTGGACGAACCACGCTCGCGCTCGAGACGACGCTACCCAGGCCAGGAATCGTGCGCAGGTCGCGTTCAACCTGCTGAGCAGCAGCCTGCAGCGCATTGGCGTCTCCAGAACTCAGCACCAGCACGTATTTTTCGCCTGAACTTCCCAGTCCGACCTTGAGCCGAACTCCGGGTAGCGTTTCGACTTCGGCACGGATCCGTGCTTCGATGGGTTGTTTACGTTCTCGCTCACCTCGGGGCTTGAGTTGAATCGTGAGGGTGGCGCGGCGCACCTCCGGCAGCGCGCCTGCCGCAAATGGGTCGGCCCCTGCCGAACCTGCACCGACGGTGGTGTAGATGCTCCTCACCTCGGGGATACGGTTCACCAGACGCGTGCGCGCTTCCTCGGCAACGGCCAGCGTCTGGGCAAGCGTCGAGCCGGGTTGCAATTCAATCGTGACCTGCGTCTGCGAGTTGTCATCAGCCGGCAAGAACCCTTTCGGAAGAAGCGGAATTAGCGCAATGGAGCCCGCGAAAAATGCGAGGGAGCCTGCGAGCGTGAGGAACTTGTGACGCAGGCACCACTGGGCGGTGGCGAGGTAGCCGCGAATCCAGCGCGGCTCGTGCTCGTTGCCGCCGGCCACCATGGGCCGCATCAGGTAAGCGGCCATCATGGGGGTCAGCATGCGGGCCACCACGAGCGATGCAAACACTGCAAGCGACGCGGTCCAGCCGAACTGCTTGAAGAATTTTCCTGCGATACCGCTCATGAAAGCGGTTGGCAGAAACACCGCGATCAGCGTGAAGGTGGTGGCAATGACCGCAAGGCCGATCTCGTCTGCGGCCTCCATTGCAGCCTGATAGGGGGATTTCCCCATCCGCAGATGTCGAACGATGTTCTCGACTTCCACGATTGCGTCATCAACCAGGATGCCGATCACCAGCGAAAGCGCGAGCAGGGTCACGACGTTGACCGAGAATCCAAGCCACGCCATGCCGATGAAGGCCGGGATCACCGAGAGCGGCAGGGCCACCGCCGACACCAGCGTGGCGCGGATGTCCCTCAGAAACAGCCACACCACCAGCACCGCCAGAATCGCGCCCTCGTACAGAAGAATCAACGATGCGTCGTATTCGTCCTGAACCGGTGTGACGAAATCGAAGGCCTCGGTCAGGCGAATGTGAGGATGCTCGCGCGACAGGCGTTCCAGAGCGGTCCGAACCGCCTTGCCGACAGCCACTTCGCTCTCGCCTCGGCTGCGTGACACTTCAAAGCCCACCACCGGCTTGCCATTGAGCAGGGCGGCCGAGCGCGGGTCGGCATGCGTGTCGGTAATGGCTGCAATCTGGTCGAGTCGCACGCTTCGCCGGGTGCCGCTGCCTCCCGCCGCCACGGTTGAAGACCCTTGCGCTGACCCAGGGCCGGCGCCGACGGTAATGTCGATGGCTGCAAGTTCGGCGGCGTTCTTCACCACGCCAAGGGTGCGGATGGGTTGCTCGGCGCTCCCGACATCGGCGCGGCCGCCGGCGCTTTCCTGCTGAACCTGCCGCAACTGGCGGGATACCTCGGCTGCGCTCAAACCCAGCGCCTGGAGGCGGGCAAGGTCGAGCGCCACGCGTACCTCGCGATCGACGCCCCCGACTCGATTGACGGAACCCACGCCTGGCACTGCAAGGAGCGCTCGCGATAATTCGTTGTCAATAAACCAGCTCAGCGCCTGATCGTCCATGCGGCTGGAACTCACCGCGTAAGCCAGTACCGGTTGCCCGGCAATATCGAGTTTCTGGACAATCGGTTCGCGCAGATCGGCAGGCAGGTCCGAGCGTACCCGCTGGACCGCCGACCGGACGTCATCCAGCGCTTCCTGAACCGGTTTTTCGAGGCGGAACTCGGCGGTGAGCGAGAGCGCGCCATCCTGAATTCGAGTGGTGATATGCCGCAGCCCCTGGACCGAGGCGATCGCGTTCTCGATTTTTCTGGCGACGTCGTTTTCAAGCGAGGAGGGCGAAGCGCCAGGCAGGGCGGCTTTCACCACGATGGTGGGCAGATCGATATCGGGAAAGTTCTGGACCTTCATTGCGCGGAAAGCGACCGCGCCTGCGAAACAAAGCAGAATGAAAAGCAGAATCGCCGGAATCGGGTTCCGGATCGACCAGGCGGAGACGTTGAACATGGGCGGGTCCTTGCTCAGCGCCGGCCAGCGGGGGCGGGCACCACGCGGACCTGATCGCCGTCATTGAGAAACCCGGCGCCGGTTGCGACCAGGGTCTCGTCACCCTTCAGGCCGGACACGATCTCCACGCGCTCTGCCGTGATTCTTCCGGTCTGGATTCGCAGTTGCGTCACGCGCTGATCAGACTCGATCCGAAACACGTAGCTGAAGCCATCGCGCATGGCGATGGCCGACTGCGGCACCACCAGCGTGCTGGTCTCACCAAGCAGAAATCGGCCGCGCACAAACATGCCGGGGCGAAGCCGGGCGCCATCCGGGCTGTTCATGGCGGCGACGTCAACATGGACCACCGCATTGCGCGTCTGCGGATCGACCAGCGGTGCCAGCATCCTGACCCGGCCACTGATCGTGATGCCACCGGGCAGGTCGAGCTGAGCCGACGTGTCGGGCTTGATACGCAGCAGTTCGTCCGATGTGACCTCGGCGCGCCATTCCAGTCGACCCTGGCGGATCAGGCGAAACAACTCCTGTCCAGGCTGAGGCACCGAACCGACACTGGCCAAGCGGGCGCTGATGATGCCGCTGTCCGGTGCGAGGACGCGCGTTTGCGCCAATCGAGCGTGTACGCCCTGCTCCTGGGCGCGAGCGCCCTGAAGACGCGCGACGGTGACCTGCTCGGCGGACAGGTACTGGGCGAGTTGCGTGGCGCTCAGTGCCTCGGTGCCGCGCAGTGTCCGTGCGCGCTCGGCATTGTCCCGAGCCTCCGACCACTGTGCCTCAAGTTCCCGGACGGCGGCTTGCGCCTGTGCGAGGTCTGCTTCCAGGGTGGCCGACGCGAACACGGCAAGCACATCGCCTTGCCGGACCGTGTCGCCCACCGATGCCCGGACCTCTGCCAGGCGCAGACCCGCGGTCTCTGATCCGATGGGGGCTTCATCCCAGGCGGCGATGCTGCCGTTGGCAGGCAGGCGGAGGGCGAGCGTCTCCCGTGTTGGTGTGATCGCCGATACGCTGAGCGCCGGTCTGGACGTTGCCGTCTGGGCCGTGCTCAAGGTGCCTGGCACACCCGAAATCGGGCCGATCACGGCGAGCGCGGCGCCCACAACCAGACCGCAGATTGCGCGCGCTCGCCACGCTCGCATGATCATGAACCGGTCGCCGCTCGGAAATGATTGCTTCATGGGGTGTTCCATCCGCCACCGGCGGTACGATAGAGCGAAACGCCTGCAATCAGGCCCTCGCGCACGGCCGCCAGTTCATTGATTCGAATGTCGATCACGGCGCGTCGTGCCTCTTCCAGCGACTGCCTGGAATCAAGGCCGGCGGCCACGCGTTGTTCGGTGGCGCGCAGCGACCGTTCAAGCGCGAGGCGCGCGCCGCGCACCTGGGTAAGTCGCATCGAAGTGAAGTGCGCCTGTACCAACGCCTCCTCCACCTCCCGAATTGCCTGACGGGCTTTGGCATCGAATTGTCTGACCGCGTGATCGAACTCGGCCTGCGCCGCCTGGACGCGGGCTTGCGCCACGCCGCCGTCAAACACGGGCACCTGCAGCCGGATCGGCCCGATCGACCAGGTGCTGAGATCCGCGGCCAGCGGCCCGCCCTGCACGCTGAATGCCCCGATCGAGCCTCCCAGTGAAAGCCGCGGCAGGCGCAGGGTGCGCGCTTCACCCACCAGACTGGCAGCGGCGAGCACCTCGCGTTCTGCGGCGAGCACATCGGGGCGCTGCGCCACCACCTGCGCTGGCAGACTGCGCACGACCAGCGCTGGCGGAACCTCAAGCTCGCGTGCGGCGTGGCGGGCAAGGCGCTGTCGAAGGTCGGGCTCGGCGAGTGCGGTCAGGGCAACCAGCGCCTTCACGTCAAGGTCGCACGCCGCCTGCTGCGCAAGGAGGCGCGAGCTTGCACCCGACTGTCGGGCCGCCGCGCCCTCTGCGGCCGCTGAGGCTTGCAGGCCCGCCTCGGCATTCAGGCGAGCAAGGCGGGTCAGCGCGTCCAGCGCTCGCAGGTCGGCCGCCAGTTGTTCGAGCACGGCTTCGCAATAGCGCAGGCTCAGATATTGAACTGCAGTCTCCGCTGCAATCACGACACGGGCATCATGCCAAAGCGATTGCGCCGCTTCAGCGCGAGCCTGTGCCGCCTGCGCTGCGAATCGATTGCGGCCGAACAGGTCGGCTTCCCAACTTGCCGCGAGCGACGCCCCGGCGGTCCGCGATAGCGGCAAAGGGTATTGCGCGTTGCCCCGGGTTGCGTTCGCAGAGGCTTCGAGCGTCGGGCCGAGCGCAGCCTGGCCAATCGTGAGCTCAGTCCGCGCCCGCTCGAGCCGCGCCCGCGCTGCGGAGAGCGACGGGCTGGCCGCCTGCGCTAGCGCGACGAATTCCGGCAGCGTGTCGTCGCCCACCAGCGCCCACCAGGCCGAGAGTTCGGTGACCGAGCCCCCATGCGCGATGGGGGCCTGCCATGCGGCGGGCAGGGCCGGGCGTTCCGGTGCGGGGGGGACCGTAACCGGACCTGAGCCTGCGCATCCGGCCAGCGTCACGACGACGCTTGCGAGCAGTAAGGTCCTACGGCAACGCATGAAAGAAACCGACCGATTGATGGGGATTGGGAGGGGGG
>Ga0078894_10005024_pt1 | contig 10168 bp, 8 predicted proteins | sample LauGreSu1BDMLBSD_2_FD_67506 | JGI IMG/M metagenome (GOLD analysis project Ga0078894, IMG submission 67506) | Freshwater lake microbial communities from Lake Michigan, USA - Su13.BD.MLB.SD (version 4) (version 4) | ecosystem: Environmental > Aquatic > Freshwater > Lake | place: Lake Michigan, USA...
AAGAAATACAATAATATAATCGTATCAAATTTACCTAAAATTATAAATATTTATGCCGTTGATTTTAATGGTATTATTCATAATGAAGCAAGTAAAGAACAGAATGAAGAAATATTGATAAGAAATTTATGGGATAAAATTAATTATTATAATAGTCATTATAAACCTGATAAATTAATCATATGTATTGATGGTGTTGCACCATTAGCTAAAATAATACAACAAAGAAAAAGAAGATATTTAACTATTCATAAAAATATGATTGATAAAATAATTTCTAATTGGGATACAAACGCAATTTCTCCAGGAACAAATTTTATGAATAAATTAAGTTCATATATTCAAACTAATAATAAAGAATATATATTCAGCGATAGTAATGAAGCAGGTGAGGGGGAACATAAGATATTTAAAATAATTAATGATATGGGAGATAATAATATAGTTATTAATGGTTTAGATGCAGATTTAATAATATTATCATTAATGTCTGGAAAAAATAATATTTATTTGATGAGGGAAAATAAACACGAATTGACATATGTTAATATTGACAACTTAAAACGTGCTATTATTAGCGAATTACGTCCTAAATGGGCAATTGAAAATGATATTGATTTGATTGAAAGTTATTGCGTGATGTGTTCAATTTTAGGTAACGATTTTATACCGCATATATTAAATTTAAATATTAAATCAGGTGGTTTAGATACATTAATTTCAATTACTGAAAAAGCAATAAAAACACATGGAAGTTTAGTAGAAAGTAATAAAATTAACCAATTAACATTAACAGATATATTTAATAGTATTAGTGAAAATGAAGATAATGACATTATAGCATTAATTGCTAAAGACGTTGAGAAGAGACCACGAGATTTTACATTACAATCACAAGAATATGCGATTAAAAATAAGGACCCTGTTTTATATGAAATGTATAACAATAATAAAAAATGGCGTTATTATTATTATAAACGTTTATTTGATATTAATATGAATATTGATAGCTTATGTATATCATTAGCTGCTAATAATTATATTAAAGGTATTTATTGGACGTATAATTATTATAAACGTTTAGAATTAGATTATGAATGGTATTATCCATATAACTATCCGCCAACAGCAAAAGATATTAATAATTATTTAAAAGTTAATATAATTGAACCTATCGTTAATAATGGTGATTTCTTAAATCCCAAATATCAATTATTATTAATATTGCCAATACAAAGTATGAAATTAATGGATAAATCGATGCATAAATATATGACAGATTATTCATTAGGATTCAAACATTTATATCCAACAACTTATAAAATTCAAAGTTTATTTAAAACTCATTTATGGGAATGTTTTCCGATTTTACCTGTGATTAACATAGGTAAAATAACAAAAATAAATATTCAACTATTAATTTAAAGTATTGCTGTAAATATTATCTCATACGAAATAAAAGGAACATTATGCGTTTTTTTTATCTTTAAAAATGAATTTGCTGTTAGCATAATTAGTGAGGATAATATATAATATACAGGTTCTTATTTGGATTATTTATAATAATTAACCTAAATAACAATAATTAACCTAAAAAAGAAACTATATATTACATACTATCCTATTTAATTATAATTAACTTATCTTTATATAAAAATAATTCTTTATTAATATTTAAATGGATGGTTTATTAACTACTACTAATAATGCTAATTTAGATTTATTCACTCAATTAGTAAGAAATATGAATATTGGAACATTACATGAATATTTGCAAAAATCATGGGATACTGATAAACTTAAAACAATTGCTATTATCTTTAATGCACGTGATAGGCTTAAGGGGAAAAAAGAAAAAGCGATTAGTAATAGATGTTTAATATGGTTAAAACAAATCGATAATAAAATTTATAAAAAAAATATATTATCATATATAAATAATTATGGTTGTTGGAATGATTTAAATTTTATTATTAATCATACTAAAAACAATAATTATGAATATTGGTTATTTGCCGAACAATTAAAAAAAGATAAAGAACTTTTAAATAATAATGAAAATATTTCATTATGTGCTAAATGGGCTATTAATCCAAATACAAATAAAACTATACGCGTTGCTCGATATTTATTTGATAATATTAAAGATTATGATGTGAGATATAGAAAAGAATATATTATTCCATTAAGAAAATCGCTAGATTTAGTTGAAACTAAATTATGTAATAAAGATTGGTCGTCTATTAACTATTCTAAAATACCAGCAGGAGCTTTAAGAAGATATAAAAAAACATTTATTAAAAATGATAATGAATCGTATTCGGCATATTTGAAAGATGTAGCAGAAAATAAAATTACTATGAAATTAACAGGATTATTACCCCATGAAATTATTAAAAAATACATGGATAATAATTTAGTATTTGATGAAACTCTTGAACTCCAGTGGGATACTTTAGTTAATACTTATAAAAATGTTGCAGGTATTATACCTATTGTTGATGTTTCTGGTTCTATGTTTTCGGGTTCATCTACAGTTAAACCAATATATGTTTCAATTGCATTAGGATTATTAATATCATCAATAAATACTGGTTTTCTTCATAATAAAATTATAACTTTTTCATATTCTCCGGTATTTTTGGAAGTAAAAGGAGAAAAATTACATCAGAAAATAACAGATATCTTAAAATCGCCATTCGGTTTAAATACAGATTTTTTAAAAGTAGCAGATCTAATTATCAACAGTAATATCGAATATAAAAAATTAATTTGTTTTAGCGATATGCAATTTAACTCTGCTATACATACAACAGATGTAACAACTATGCATAACGAATTTATAAATAAATTCAAGAATTCTAATAAAGAAGTTCCAGAATTGATTTATTGGAATTTGAATGGTATTTATAATAACTTTCCAATCGATAATAATATGGAAAATACATCATTAATTTCTGGATTTTCAGAACAACTATTAAACGCAATTTTAGAAAATGAAAATTTGAATCCAGATTTATTAATGAATAAAATATTAGAACCTTATTATAAAAATATATTGATTTAAAGATTTTTTCATATACTTATAATAATTTTGTTTAAATGAGTTTAAGTATTATAAGTAATAGCACTAGTAATGTGATAGCTGATTTAAAAATGGATAATTGGTGGTATCCATCCAAAAATGGAAAAAAAAGAATTTTATTAGCAGGAACACATATTCATCAAAGTAATGGATATAGTCGTGTTATGTATTATATAACAAAATATTTAGGAAATTATGAAGATATTGAATTAACTATATATGGTTTTCAAAATTTTATAAACAGTCAATCACAAATTGCTATAAGAAATGAGATAAATCCAAATGTTATTATTCACGATGCTTATGCGAGTGAAGAACCTAAAAGAAATGGATTCGGAGAAAAAGAAATAGGAGATTATATTAAAAAACATCCACAAGACATTATAATTATTTTTAATGATTCTATGATTACTACAGCATTAACAGCAACTATTATTAATGAATGTGGAAATTTTAAACATAAATTCAAATTAATTTCATATATGGATCAAGTTTATACATATCAAAAACGCGAATATATACATTTATTAAATACTTATTTTGATTCTATTATTGCATTTACTCCCTATTGGCGCGATATTGCATATAAACTTGGAATTAAAAAAGAAATGACAATTCATATATTACCTCATGGCTTTGATCATAATTTATATTATCCTATTGACCAAAAAATAGCACGTATTTTTAATAATTATAATGAAGAAGATTTTATGGTATTAAATTTAAATAGAAATCAGCCACGAAAAAGATGGGATACGACTATTATGGCATGGGCTGAATTTGTTGAACGCCATTATCATGTTAATGTAACAAAAACAATTACAAAAAAAGATTGTAAAGTTAATAAACATACATCACGACCTATTAAATTAGTTGTAGGAACACAAATGGACGGTTTTTGGAATTTAATGGATGTATTCGAAAATGAAATTAAATTTAGAGATGTGCCGTTCGAATATGCTAAAAATACTATAATATCTGTAAATATGCCTCAGCAATTATCAGATCGTGATATTAATATCTTATATAATTCATGTGATGTTGGGTTAAATACTGCAGATGGAGAGGGATTTGGATTATGCGGGTTTGAAGGTTTAGCAGTTGGTAAAGCTCAGGTATCAGCGTATGTTGGTGGAATGCGTGAATTTTTGAATGATGATATAGCCATTTTAATTAAACCAAAAGTAAATATTTATTTAGATTTGAAGGGTAATGGTATTGGTGGTGTTGCTGAAATTTGCGACCCACATGATGTAGCCGAAGGTTTCTGGCGATATTTCAGTTCGCCTGATTTGATGAACAAACACGCGCAGCGAGGAAGACAACATATATTAACTAACTACAGATGGGAACAAATGATTAAACATTTATATAATAATATCATCCCAATATTATAATTATTTTCTAGTACGTAATTTGCGCTTTGTAATTTTAGGTCCATCACTTAAAGGTTCATCTACTGGTTCTATAGCATCACTTTCTAAAGTATTGCTTAATGATTTTACAAAGAATGATATTTTTTCTGTAATATTTTTAATAAATGTATTACTCCAACCAATAAATTCATATGTAAACAACATATATTCATTTTCATAATATTTACCATTATATTTATATGTTCCACGTTCGATATCTCTCGAAATAAATTTTAATTTAGCACCAATATTAATTAATACTTCATGTTCTTTATATTCGCCATTACTTAATTTAATGTCTAAATTTATATATGAGCCGAAATAAACATAATTAAAAATATTTAATAAGTTATTTGGAATTATAATTTTCCACATAACTTTTTTTTCTAATGGTATTTCAGCGCTAGACGACATAAAACGCATAGCAACTTCTTTAACAACTGATGTCGCTAAAAATATAGGACTAGTTATAATATCACCTCTTTTATTCATTTCAATCACATTAAAAACTTTGTCACTATAAATATTAAATCCTCTATACAGATACAAATCTTTATCTTTAATAGTTTCAATTGCATTAGTAATGCTTGTTGGTTTAATATGTGTTAATATAAAATCAGTAAATACTGGTATAGTTTTAATTTTTTGATATAATTTCATTATATTTTGAAAATGTATTATTAAACATTCACTAATATCCTTATCAACATTTAAGCATTCTTCATAATAATTTCGAAGTAATTTAATATTATCATCTGATATTTTAGGATTAGTAAGTATAGTAATTAATTTATCATATTTATATATATTTATTAATATTAATAAATCGTTTATTAATTTATAATGAATATTACCAAATTTACAATCTAAATAGTCATCAAAATCAGTATCATTAGTCCATTCACATATAACTGTATCATTTAATACAATTGGCGATTCATAAAATATTCTAATACTCATTATAATAAATAAAAAAAATTATGTAGCAATTATCATTTTTTCATTTGACGGTATTGATTTATAAATATGATAATAATCTTGTATTGCGTTATAAATATCAAATTGTGTTATTTCAGTAATATTGTTAATATTTTTATAAGTAATATTATAAATGTGAAACGTATCACCTTTCGTTAATTTGCCAGTTAATTCTGTATTTATATAACTTAATACTAAACGTAATGGATTTGTAGTTATTGAAATATGTATTTCACAATAACATAATGAATTTAATCCATGTATAATATACGAATCATCTATATCATTCGAATATCCATAATAAACACGTTTAGGTTTACTATTGCCAATAAACGACATATTCATTTTCAACTTTTTATATTCGTCTCTTGCTTGTTTTGATGTAAATAATGCGAAAATATCTCTTTTTTTTGATAAAAACCGTAGACAAGACATATAAAGATTATTTTCATAGTCTTAAATCATTTTTTTTATATAATTGTAATAAAAAACCTAATGATAATATGCAAAAATTACCTAGAATTGTATTATTAGGTTTATACATATATTCAATAATTAATAATACATTTGCATATTGAAATATATAATATCCCATTAAAAATATTATAATAACATTAAAATTTATTTCAAAATCAAAAAAAGATATCAATATAGTTTTATAAATATAATTTACATTATTATCAGTTATTAACGTATTTAATAATAATGGATAATATCTATCATTCGTATTATTACTTTCTTCGAATGTTTGATATATTAATTCATCTTTTACCGAAATAATATTATAATTATATAATAATGAGTTTAGACATAATTCAATATCAATATGATATGTAACTTTGTTAATATCTTTTAAAATTTTTTTTGCACCATTTAAAGTTATTATATAACCTAATGTCTGAGATATTAACGACTGTTTATAAAAATATTCATTAATGTCATATAATTTTAATGTTTTATTGTGAATAAAATTTGATGTTAAGAATATCATATCATAATCTATTGGTGTATTTTCAATAATTTTATTAAATTTATTCAAAAAATCGTCCTTAAATATAAAATCATCTTCTAAAATTAACGCTTTTTCAATATTCTCATTAACTATTTTTTCCCATAATTTAATATGAGAAATCCCACATCCTACCATATTTTTAGAGACTATATATTTACCAATACTCGTAGTTAAATTACTTATTTCAGTTTTTGATAATTCTTTACCATGAATTCCCTTAAATCGTTCATAATTAGTAATATTAAATTGTTGAAATTGATATTTACATTTTTCAAATCGGTGATTATCCTTATCTAAATTTATTACAAATATTTTATTTATTGAATTCATTTATAATTTTTTATATTAAAGATTTATTTATATATTATAATATATGGTTACAACTAAACGTTTTACTATTCTAAATGTCGATGTAAATGAAGAGCAATTATCAACAGATACTGTTATATTTGATGAACCATATATTCCTCCTCATCCATCGCCGACAAATGAAATTAAAATGAAAAATAATAAATGTTGCGTAATTTCATAAAATTATTATAAATTTAATAATTAAATATGGAAGATAACAGAGAATATAGAATAGTTATAATTGATAGTGCTAATGCTATTTTTAATGATAGTAATATTTATAGTTTTTATGTAAATTTAATGCAACCATTAAGGGATGTTTATAAAATTAAAATATTACATGCTGCAGTTTCAATTGCTAATAGCAATATGGGTCCTGACCATCCAATAAATAATTTAGACCCTATTTATATTGATTTAAATAATTATAATAGAACCACAGGTGCTATTAATACTGCAAATGGTATTAATTACGTTTCTTATTATGATTCAATTATAATAGATACTAATAAAATTTATCCAACAGCTAAACTTACTGATTATACTACTATGTTTAATAATTTTAATGAAAATGAAGGAGCATATATGATAAATCCTATTGAACCTCAATTTTCACGTATAAATATTAATCTGTATGATAAAACAAATACATTATTTACAAAAACATTAATATCGCGATGTTTGATTAAAATATGTGTATATTATAATACAAAAAAAATAACAAGATTTTAACTATAATATCTGTTTTTATTTGTTTTTATTTTAATAGTTCTAATATCACTAGAATAATTAGTTTCATCATCCTCTGAACTTGATTCTTGAAATAATGCCTGTTTTTTTATTTGTTTTTCATCAATTGCTTCAGTTTCAGTTTCTGCATCTTCATCTTCTTCATTTGAACTACTACTATCAATTATAGTTTTTGCCATTATAGAATTTTTATTGAGTTTTTCCTCAATTATATCGTTCTTAACTTCAATAATTTTATCATTTGTAACTTCTTTTTCATTTATAATTTTATTATCATTATCAGCAACGTCGATAGTTATAGACTTTTCACTAACATCAATATCACTTGATGATTCATAATCTACTATTTTCATATCATCTGTATTAACAATTATTTGTTTAACTTCATCATTTACTTCAGTCTTAACTTCCTCTTCAACTTCCTTATCTTTTACTTCAGTCTTAACTTCTTCATCTTCTTCCTCTTCATCTTCCTCTTCTTCCTCTTCTTCCTCTTCTTCTTCCTCCTCTTCCTCTTCTTCTTCCTCCTCTTCCTCTTCTTCTTCAACTTCCTCATCACTTTCTTCTTCTTCTTCGACTTCGGTTTCGTCGTCGTTTAAGAATAGTTCATATGGTGTACAATCTCTAATAGTTAATTTAATAATTTTTTTAATATTTTTTTCAACAATATTTAAATGATATTGTTTTTCACAGGGTTTTAAATTTTTATGAGAAAATAAATATGCATTTTTCCAACAATATAATCCAGTATTTATTAAACATTTATGAATAAAATCTTCAACATTAATTGTTTTTATTTTTTTTGCATTTATTTTATTTGTTTTTAACATTACATTAATAACGATTACTTCTCGTAATATTTTTGGTAATAATTTACATTTACTAGATGTAGTAATATTAATATATGATTCATTTATAATATTATTATTCCAATTTTTAATATTTGCCATTTTATTTTGAAATTCTTGAATATTTTTACATCCTTTATATATATCATAAATATATGTACATATAGGAACTGTAAATTTATCTAATATAATATCAATATATTCTTTTTTTGTATCAAGTAAACCTTGCATTTGTTAATTATAAATAATTAATAACTTCTTAAATATAAAAAATACTTAAATTTTCACATATACGTGAATAATATTATCTAAATTATCTGAAAAACATAATGATTCATATCTATTTCTTTCTGATTTTAGTTGTTCTTTATCAATTTTAATAAATGTACACTGATTACTTTTATAACAACCCTTTAAATTAATCCAATCTTGTTTTATAAGAGAACATGGTATTTTAAGATCATTATCATAACCACTACAATTAATCCTATTTAAAGTATGTGTAGTATCATATATATATTGTTTTCCGTTATAATGTATAGCACATATAGCATGACCACAATTATTAGTACTATATGAAAAATCATTATTTAAAAATATAAAATCTAATTTATATTTAGCCTCATTAAAATTAATTTCAGAATTTCCAATATTTTTAAATTCATGTATTATTCTTTTGTTTATATTTGAACTCGAAATATTATTACTATTTTGAAAAATTAAAACATCTGGATTTTCATTAAAATAATTAACATGAGGATTTACACTATATATATCACCTTCTTTTTTATAATAATAGAATGTATTATTGATATTCAATAAATTATAATAATATGATAACAAATAAATATGATTTGTTCTAATTCCATATTTATATGCGTCAGTATCATATGATAAATTATCAATTAATCTGTTTATAGTTAATATAAAACGCTCTTCAGTATCTATTCTAACTGTTAACGGATTTACAGATTTAGACATAAGTTTATTAAATACTACACGCAATATAACAAAATAAGAATAAATCAGTATATTATTGTCAATATAAATTTTCATTTCTTTTATATTTTTATCATAATCTTGTGATTTATAACATTCCTTATAAACAATTTTTAACATATCATTTAATTCACTTTTATCAAAATTAGATTCAATTATATCATGTAATAATGGAAATTGTATATCATAAAATTTTTTAAATATTTCACAATCTGATTTTACATTTTCATCATATTTTTTAAAATTATTTGTTACATTATCAATTATATAATAAATAAATTTATTAAATATATGTTCGCTATATGATGTTTCTCGTGAGTTAAGTAATAATTTTTTACTTAAATCACTATAAGCAATTCCAGTAATCATAGCTATCTGCCAACAATTACTAGTATATTGAGGAATTGTAACATATGATAATTTTTGTTTAATGTATATTGAATTAATTATTTGATATATTATAGTTGATATAATAATAGTAACAACGTCCAATAATGGATATTTAGATTTATTATATATATATAAATCTATAACGCTTGTATTTGTAGTTTCATTAGTTAATGAAAAATTTAATAAATTTGTACGATTAATGCTTTTAAATACAATATTAAATTGTATTTTTACAAAACTAATATTACTATTAATATCAATTAAATAAATTTTATTATTAAATAATTTTTTAATATAATTATTATATTTTATAAAAGTATCTATTGATTCTGTATAATTA
>Ga0078894_10005026_pt1 | contig 10165 bp, 7 predicted proteins | sample LauGreSu1BDMLBSD_2_FD_67506 | JGI IMG/M metagenome (GOLD analysis project Ga0078894, IMG submission 67506) | Freshwater lake microbial communities from Lake Michigan, USA - Su13.BD.MLB.SD (version 4) (version 4) | ecosystem: Environmental > Aquatic > Freshwater > Lake | place: Lake Michigan, USA...
CACCCGCCGCCAGCACCGTGCGGTCTTGCCTGCGCGCGCGATCGCGCGCCGCCGCATACGGCACCGTGGTGAAGCTCACGAGGTCGTAGAGCGGCACGAACGCGCGTGGCATGACGCGATTCAGCGCGTGGTCGAGCTTCTTCTTGAGCCGGAAGCTGAGGTGCGCGGTGCGGTCGCGCATCTCGACGAAGTTGTTCAGCGCCATGTCCGCGATCGCGTCGGCGTTGGGCTTGCGCTCGCGCTGGTACTCCTCGAGCGCGCGGGACACGTCGGACGGGTTGCGCTCGAGCGCGTCCACGAGGCACTCGCAGTCCTCGAAACTCGCATTCGCGCCCTGGCCGTAGAACGGCACGATGGCATGCGCGGCGTCGCCGAGAAGCGCGAATCGGCCGCCCATGGCCCACGGCCAGCAGCGGATGGTGACCATCGAGCCGACCGGGTTGCGGTCGAAGTCCTCGGCGAGCGTCGGCATGATCGGCACTGCGTCGGGATAGACCCGCCGGAAGTACTCGAGCGCCGCGCGGCCGTCGCGGACGGATGCGAACGAGGCGTCGCCGCCGCCTTCGAACGGCCAGAACAGCGTGCACGTGAAGCTGCCGTCGGGGTTCGGGAGCGCGATCATCATGCTGCCGCCGCGCGGCCAGATGTGGAGCGCATTCGGGTCCATCGCGAACGGCGCGTGCGGGCCGGCGGCGACGGGCGGGATCACCAGCTCCTTGTAGCCGTGCGCGAGCGACGACTGCGAGTACTCGAACCGCTCTCGCCGCTCCATGTGTCCGCGCACCGCGCTGAATGCGCCGTCGGCGCCGACCACGAGGTCCGCCTGGGCCTCGACGCGCGTCCCGTCCTGCCACTCGAAGACCGCGGCACCGCGCTGCTCGTCGAGGCCGGTGCAGCGATGGTCGAAGAAGAGCTCGACGTTCGGGTGCGCCGCCGCCGCGCGCAGCAGCATCATGTTGAGCGCGCTGCGGCTGAAGCTGACGATCGCGCGGCTCGGGTCGGCCGAGTACGGCACGTACATCGTCTGCCCGGCGGCGGAATGGAGGATGCGCCCGGGCATGCGGATGCCGTGGGTGCGGACCTCCTCGGCGAGCCCGGCGCGCTCGAGCGCATGCAGGCCGCGGGCGCTGATGGCGAGGTTGATCGATCGCCCGCCGACGTAGCCGCGCGCTCGCGGGTCGCCGCGGCGCTCGAACACTCGAACGTGCCATCCGCGCTGGCCCAGGAAGTGCGCCAGGAGCGAGCCGCCGAGTCCGGCGCCGATGATGACCGCGGTGCGTGGCATGCGAAACTGTGTCCGGGGTAACCCCGCACTCCTTTATCGAGACTCAAGCGACGAGACCCATGTCGCACCACCGCCGATGCCGGATGCAAGGTCCGCGTAAAATAGTGCGGGGTTACCCCGGACACAATTTAGCGGCCGCAGAGCGCGGCTGCCGCTGCGCGCGCGTCCTGCCAGCCGTTGTACAGCGGCGCGGGCGCGAGGCGCACGATGTTCGGCTCGCGGAAGTCGCACACGATGCCGCGCCGGCCGAGCTCCGCGTGCCGCGCGCGCGCATCCCGCTCGAACGCGATGCTCAGCTGCGCGCCGTGCGCTCCGGGCGCATCCGGCGTCACCACGCGGCAGCCCTCCGGGCCCCACGCCGCGATCAGCGACCGCAGGTACCCCGTCACGGCGCGGCTCTTCGCGTGCAGCGCATCCATCCCGACGCGATCGAAGATCCGCAGGCTGGCCAGCAGCGGGGCAAGCGCCATGATCGGCGGGTTCGAGCACTGCCAGCCGTCCGCACCCACGCGTGCCGCGAACTCGGGCCCCATGGCAAACCGCGTGGCCGGGTCGTTGCCCCACCAACCCGCGAAGCGCGGCAGGTCCGTCCGCCGCCCATGCCGCTCGTGCACGAACGCGCCAGCCACCGCACCCGGGCCGGCGTTCAGGTACTTGTACGAGCACCAGCACGCAAAGTCCACGTCCCACTCGTGCAGCCTCGCCGGGAGGTTTCCTGCCCAGTGCGCCAGGTCCCAGCCCGCGAGCGCGCCCACGGCATGCGCGGCCGCGGTGATGCGCGCGATGTCGAACGCCTGGCCCGTCGCGTAGTTCACGCCGCCGACCATCACCAGCGCGAGCGACTCGCCAGCCTCCCTGATCGCGTCAAGCAGGTCATCCTCGCGGATGAGCGCCTCGCCCGCGCGCGGCCCGACCTCGATCACCTCGCGCGCCGGGTCGAGCCCGCGCGCACGCACGTGCGTCTTCACCGCGTAGGTATCGCTCGGGAACGCGCCGCGCTCCATCAGCACCTTGGTGCGCCTGCCCTCGGGCCGCCAGAAGCTCACCATCAGGAGGTGCAGGTTGACCGTGAGCGAGTTCATCATCACCACCTCGCCCGGCCGCGCGCCCACGAGCCGCGCGCCCAGCTCGCGGAACTGCTCGTGGTAGTCGACCCACGGCCGCCGCGCATGCAGGTGACCCTCCACGGCAAGCCGCGACCAATCGTCGAACTCCTCCTGCACCAGCCGGCGCGCCTCGCGCGGCAGAAGGCCCAGCGAGTTTCCGCAGAGGTACGTGAGCGGCGCGCCGTCCGCGCCGCGCGGGAACTCGAACTCCTCGCGCACGGCACGGAGCGGATCCGCCGCATCCATGCGGGCCGCGAACTCGGCGGAAGCATCAAGGGGATTCGGCACGGTCACGGTCATGGTCATGCTCCCTCGGCCTCACGCGGTGGCATCGACGTGCGGCGGCACGCGCCCATCTCCTGCGCCACCCGCGGCGCGCACCGCTCGCGACGCACGCTCGCCGAGGAACGCCGCCGCGGCGCCGTGCAGGATGCTCTCGCGCACCTCGGCGTCCAGCCACCCGGCCTTGCGCACCACCTCGCCTGGCGACAGCTCGCCGAGCGGGAACGGGTAGTCCGTGCCCAGCGCCACCCTGCCCTTGCCAGCCACCGAGAGCAGGAGCCTCAGCGCCTCGGGGTCGTGCACCAGCGAGTCGAACCACACGCGCCGGATCGACTCGCGCGGCGATTCGCGCGTCATCGTCTGGCAGAGGTCGGGCCGCTCGCGGAAGCCGTGCTCCCAGCGCCCGAGCGTCATCGGCGCGGCACCGCCCCCGTGCGCGAACCCGATGCGCAGCGACGGCAGCCGCTCGAGGACGCCGCCGAAGCACACGCTGCCCACCGCGAGCGCCGTCTCTGCCGGCATGCCCACGAGCCACGGGAACCAGTGCCGCGGCATGCGGTCGGCGGACATCATGTCCCACGGATGCACGAACACGCACGCGCCCAGCGCCGCCGCGGCCTCGAGCACCTCGACCACCGCAGGATCGTCGAGGTTGCGGCCGTTCACGTGCGAGCCGATCTGCACGCCGGGCATGCCGAGCTCGCGCACGCACCGCTCGAGCTCGCGCACCGCGAGCCGCGGGTCCTGCATCGGCACGGTGCCGAGGCCCGTGAAGCGGTCCGGAAATGCCTGCACGACCCCCGCCACGTGGTCGTTGAGGAACGCCGCCAGGTCCGCCGCATCCTGTGCCTTGGCCCAGTAGCCGAACATCACGGGCACCGTGCTCAGTGCCTGCACGCGCACGCCGGAAGCGTCGCAGTCGGCCACGCGCGCCGCCGGGTCCCAGCAGTTCGACTGGATCTCCCGGAACATCCTCCCGTCCTTCCACAGGCGCGCACGGCACGCGCCGCAGTGCTCGATCGACACCCAGCCCGGGTACCCGTACTTCGCGCACAGGTCTGGCCAGCGCTCCGGCAGGATGTGCGTGTGGAGGTCGATCATCGTGGTCCGCGGCTGCCGCGCGTCGCGCGCACGGCCGGCGCCTTGCCTCAGTACGGACGCATCACGCGCGTGCCGCACTTGCGGCAGGTGCAGAGCTTCTCGTCGGCCCAGAACTCCTCCATGGCCTTCTTGAAGTGCTGCACGATGTCCTTGCAGCAGAACACCTTGTCGTAGACCAGTTCCCCGCACTTCTCGCAGAAGAACATGAGGTGCTCCGGCTCGGTCTCGGGGCGCCGCCGCTCCACGACGAGGCCCAGCGTGTCCGGCCCGCGCTGCGGGCTGTGCGGAACGCCGCCGGGGATGAAGAACGTCTCGCCCTCGCGCACGGGGACGTCCCTGATGCCGTCCTTGTCGCGGATGCGCACGACGATGTCGCCCTTCAGCTGGATGAAGAACTCCTCGCTGTCGGTCATGTGGAAGTCGTTGCGCGCGTTGGGGCCCGCGATGACCATCACGAAGAAGTCCTGCCCGCTGTAGAGGTACTTGTTGCCGACCGGCGGCGCCATCATGTGCCGGTTCTCGGCGATCCACTTCATCAGCCCGACCGACGGCGCGACGGTGCCGTCGGTCATGAAGCCCGTGGGGTCGCCGAGGTCGTTCGTGGCGCGCTGCGCCGTGGCTGAGGCCGTGTGCATCGCCCGAGGATACCTGCGGGCGCAGCCGCTCCCGCCCCGAGCGAGTCGTCCGCACCGCTCCGAACCCGATGCCCCGCTACAGCCGCGTCCTGATCGCCCACAGATCCGGGAACAGCGGGTTGAACAGCGTCGTCCGCAGGTACGCAGCCCCCGGGCTGCCGCCCGTGCCCTGCTTGAAGCCGATGGTGCGCTCCACCATCTTCACGTGGCGGTAGCGCCACTCCTGGATTCCCTCGTCGAGGTCGACGAGCAGCTCGCACACGCCGCGCTCCGACGGGCACTCGCGGTAGAGCGCAAGCAGCGTCTCCTGGAACGCGGGCCATTCCTGCATCGGCTGCGTGACGTCGCGCGCGAGCAGCTCCGCGGGCACCGCGTGCCCCCGCGCTGCCACGAAGCGCGCGAACGCGTCGTACACGGTCGGAGCCGCGTACCGCCGCTCCAGCGCCGCGCGCTCGGCGCTGCCCTCCGGGTAGTGCGCGAGCATGCGCGGGTTCTTGTTGCCGAGCAGGAACTCGAACTCGCGGAACTGCGCGCTCTGGAAGCCGCTCGAGTTGGCCAGGAAGCTGCGGAAGGACAGGAAGTCGACGGGCGTCATCGTCTCGAGCACGTCGATCTGCTGCACCATGGTCTTGAGGATGGTGAGCATGCGCTTGAGCGTCGGTGCCGCATGGACCGCATCGCCGGACAGCAGGCACCCGACGAGCCGGTCGCCCTCGTGCAGCTGCTGCCTGAACCACAGCTCGTACACCTGGTGGATGACGATGAAGAGCATCTCGTCGTGCTCGGGCCGGTCGGACCCGGGCGCACGCGAGAGCGGCTGCTGCAGCGAGAGGAGCTCGGGGACCTTGAGGTAGCTGCCGTAGGTGATGTTCATTGGAGGAGCGTCCCGCCGAGGAGCGCCTTGGCGACGAGGAAGTAGATGACCAGCCCGGCCACGTCGACCAGCGTCGCGACCGCGGGCGCCGAGCTCGTGGCGGGGTCGAGGCGGAACGAGCGGAGCACGAACGGCAGCATGCTGCCCGCGATGGTGCCCGCCGTGACGACGCCGACCAGGCTGGCCCACACCACGAAGCCGACCGCCACCGCGTGGTCGCCGAAGTCGTACCACCCGAGGCGGTGCCAGAGGATCACCCGCACGAACCCGAGCGCCCCGAGCATCGCGCCCAGCACCGCGCCCGTGGCCACCTCGCGCACCAGCACGCGGCGCCACGAGCCCGGCTCCAGCTCGTCGAGCGCCAGCGCGCGCACGATGAGCGTGGCAGCCTGCGAACCCGTGTTGCCGCCGCTCGAGATCACCAGCGGGATGAACATCGCGAGCATCACCGCCGAGGCAAGGTCGTGCTCGAAGTAGCTCATCGCCGTTGCCGTGAGCATCTCGCCGACGAAGAGCACCGAGAGCCACACGCCGCGCTGGCGCAGGAGCAGCCAGAACGGCGTGCGCGCGTAGGTGGTGTCGACGGCCGCGACGCCGCCGAAGCGCAGCTGGCTCTCCGTCTCCTCCTCCTGCGCGATGTCGAGCGCGTCGTCGGCGGTGATGATGCCGAGCATGTGCCCGTGCTCGTCGACCACGGCAAGCGCGGAGCGGTCGTAGCGCTTGAACAGGCGCACCACCTCCGGGAGCTCGGTGCGCGCGGGGATGGCCACCAGCTGCGGATGCTCCAGGTCGCGCACCGCCGAGCCGGGGAGGGCCTTCACCAGCGTCCCCAGCCGCACGTCGAACAGCAGCCGACCCGCCGCGTCCACGACGTACAGGACGTTGAGCGTCTCGATGCGGCGGTCGGTGCGCCGGATGGCCTCGAGCGCCTCGGCCACGGTCATGTCGGGCGAGAGGCCCACGTACTCGGGCGTCATCCGGTGGCCCGCGGTGCCCTCGGGGTAGCCGAGCAGCGTGCGCGTGGCCGCCAGCGCCTGCGGATTGAGCGACTCCAGGATGCGCCGCGTCACCTCCGCAGGAAGGTCATCGAGCAGCTGCACGCGGTCGTCGGGCGTCATCGCGTTCACGATGTCGCGCATCTGGTCACTCGACAGCGACGCGATCAGCTCGGCCTGCTGCTCGACCGGCAGGTAGGAGAAGACGGCGCCCGCGCGGTCGCGCGACAGCAGCCGGAAGATCGGGCCCTCGTCGTCCGTGGGCAGGTCCGTCAGGATCTCGGCCACGTCCGGGTCGGCCAGGCCCTCGAGCACGCGCCGCAGCTCCGCCCAGTCCTTCTGGGCGATGAGTTCCTCGACCTCGACCTGGAGCAGGTGTCCGAGCACGGAGGGCGCAGGGTAACCCCTTTCCGGACGCCCGGACCGCGTTCAGGCGATCACCCGCGTCGAGTCGACGCGACCGCCGCGGCGACATCAGTTCCCGGTTGATTCTGGGAATCCGCCGGGTGCGGGCTACTCTTCGGGCGCTCCCGATGCGCATCGCCCCGACCGCTGCATGCTGCCTGCTGACGGCGCTGACCGCCCCCGCGGCGGCACAGGAGTTCGTGCACTTCGAGAGCCCGCACTCGCACCCCATCGAGCTCTCGCCGGACGGCCTCCGCCTGCTTGTGGTGAACACGCCGGGGGGACGCCTCGAGGTCTTCGACCTGCCCGCGTCGGGCCTTCCGCTGCACGTTGCGTCCGTCGCGGTGGGCGTGGAGCCCGTCGCGGTGCGCATGCGAACGCCCACCGAGGCGTGGGTGGTGAACCGAGTCTCCGACTCGGTGAGCATCGTCGACCTCTCCGCGCTGCGCGTGATGGACACCGTGCTCGTGGGCGACGAGCCCGCCGACCTCGTCTTCGCGGGAACGCCGCGGCGCGCGTTCGTCGCGCTCGGCCACGAGAACGCCCTCGAGGTGATCGAGCCCGCCGCGCCGCACGCCGCGCATGCGCGCGTGGCGATCGCAGGCAAGGAGCCGCGCGCGCTGGCGACCGACGGAACCCGCGTCTACGCCGCCATCTTCCAGAGCGGCAACTCCACCACGGTGGTGCCCGCCGACCGCGTGTCCTCGGCTGCGCTCAGCCCCTACCCCGGTGCACCGAACCCGCCGCCGAACGCGGGCGCAGGCTTCGACCCGCCGATGGACCCGGCGCTGCCGCCGCCGCCGCCCACCGGCGTCATCGTGCGCCGCGATGGTGCCGGACGGTGGCGCGACATGAACGGCGCCGACTGGACCACGGCCGTGACCTGGGGCGTGCTCGACCATGACGTCGCCATCGTCGACGCGCAGTCGCACGCGGTCACGCACGCAGGCGGCGCGTTCACCGCGTCGACGGCGCTCGCCCCGCTGCCGGACGGACGCGTGCTTGCCATCGGCATGGATTCGCGCAACGAGCTGCGATTCGAGAAGCACATCCAAGGGGTGTTCGTCCGGTCGCTGGCCTCGGTGCTCGACCCTGCCTCCGCCACGCTCGCCGCGCCGTTCGACCTGAACCCGCACCTCGACTACGCCGTCCGCAGCATCCCGATGCCGGCGCGCACCGCGTCGGTCGGCGATCCGCGCGGCCTGGCCGTCACCGCGGACGGCACGCGCGCATACGTGTCGGGCATGGGGTCATCGAACGTGGCGATGGTCGACACCGCCACCGGCGCACGCCTCGCGACCGCGCCCGCCGCGACCGGCGCCACGGGCCTCGCGCTCGACGAAGCACGCGGGCTGCTCTACGTGGCCAGCCGGTTCGACGGTGCGGTGTCGGTGCTGCGCGCCGACACGCTGGCGACGCTCGGCACGGCGCGCTACTTCGACCCGACGCCCTTCGTCATCGGCCGCGGGCGGCCGTTCCTCTTCGACACCCACCTCACCTCGGGCCTCGGGCAGGCTTCGTGCGCCACCTGCCACTTCGACGCACGCACCGACGGGCTGCCGTGGGACCTCGGCAACCCCGCCGGCCCCGAGGCCGCGTTCGACCAGGTGTGCTTCGGCCCCAACGGCCAGGCCGGCGAACTGGACTGCTCGCCGTGGCACCCCGTGAAGGGCCCGATGATCGGCCAGACGCTCGTGGGCATGTCCGGCACCGAGCCCTTCCACTGGCGCGGCGACCGCGCGTACATCGCCACCTTCGCGCACACCGCGCACAACCTGCAGGGCGCGGACGGCGACATGACCGAGGAGCAGCTCAAGCACATGCAGGACTACCTGGCCTCCATCGCGCAGGCACCCAGCCCGCTGCGCACGCTCGAGGGCGGGTTCCTCCAGCAGGTGGAGGGCGGCGACCCCGCGCACGGCAAGGCGCTCTTCGAGGCATCGCACGGCGCTTCGCTCAGCTGCATCGACTGCCATGGCGGCCCGCTCGGGAGCGGCGCATTCGTCGTGCGGCAGGACCTCTCGGGAGACGACCAGCTCTTCGCGGTGCCGCACCTCTCGCCGATGCGCGACAAGCGCGGGTTCGAGTCGCTGGCCTCCGGCACAAACCTGCGCGGCTCGGGCTTCGGCCACGACGGCACCTCGCCGACGCTCGTCGACTTCCTTGGCACGCCCGGAACGCACTTCAACGCCACCCTTCCCGGCGGCGCGCAGTCCGCGCGCGACCTGGCCGCGTTCATCCTGTCCTGGGACGCAAGCGAGCACCCGGCGGCCGCAGGCAACCCGCTGCTCGGCACTCACCCATCGGTGGGCGCGCAGGTCACCGTCCGCAACGACAGGCCCGGATCGCTTGCACGCCGGGATCGGCTGCTCGCCATCGCCGCCGCGGGCAAGTCCGAGCTCGTGGCGCACGCGACGCCCGCGGACGAGGAGCGCGCCTACCTGCTGATGGGCGGCATGCTGCTCTCCGACCGCATGGGCGACTCCACCACGGTTGCCGCGCTCGACGCCGCCGTGGCGCTCGGCACGCCGGTCACCTGGACGCTGGTGCCCGTCACCACGGGGCTTCGAGCGCTCGACCGAGACGGCGACGGCATCCGAAACGGCGACGAGCGCGACGCATGCAGCGACCCCGCCGACCCCGCGAGCGTGCCCGGAAGTCCCGGCCGTTGCCGCGCGGACCTCGCGCACGGCGACCGGCGAATCGATGGCGCCGACCTCGCCGTGCTGCTTGCGGCGTGGGCATCGGCAGGAGGCCCCGCCGACCTCACCTGCGACGGTGCGGTCGACGGAGCCGATCTGTCGATGCTGCTTGGCTCCTGGGGAGCATGCACGCCCTGAGGCGCGCGCGCATCACTCGGGGCACGGACCCCAGCTCGACTGTTCATGCGGGTGCGCGGAAACGTCGGCGAAATCCATGCCGCGCCCGACACCCCCGACACCCCCAATTCTCATCCACTCCGCAATACGGCGTCCGGAAACCCGCGCGCCCGCCCCGGTTTGGGGCCCGCCGGCCCCGCTACACTCCTCCGTCTCGGGCTGTAGCGCAGTTTGGCTAGCGCGTTTGACTGGGGGTCAAAAGGTCGTGGGTTCAAATCCCGCCAGCCCGACTTGAGACACGCGAGGTCAGCAATGGCCTCGCGTTGTCTTTTCAGGCCTTTGTCTCGAATTCGGGTCGTGAGCGGCGACCAGCGCGGAGGTGCATCGAGTGGCCGAGAACGGACCCGAAATGACGTGGGTGGACTTCGCTACGTCAAAGTTACGTCAAAGTGCCGGCGCATCTAAGTCTCGAAACTCCATGGGTGAGCAACGAAGCCCGGCCACTCACAGGGACGGCAGCGAAGCGACGGCCGCATCGACCTGAAGGAGGTCGGTGTCCGTGTAGACGTTGGCGGTCAGGGTCGGGCTCGAGTGCCGCATGACGGCCTGGGTGCAGGCGGTGCTTAGGCGTCACCTGCGTACCCGAGCGATCACGGATGGCCA
>Ga0078894_10005027_pt1 | contig 10165 bp, 13 predicted proteins | sample LauGreSu1BDMLBSD_2_FD_67506 | JGI IMG/M metagenome (GOLD analysis project Ga0078894, IMG submission 67506) | Freshwater lake microbial communities from Lake Michigan, USA - Su13.BD.MLB.SD (version 4) (version 4) | ecosystem: Environmental > Aquatic > Freshwater > Lake | place: Lake Michigan...
GGAGAGGGTGTGCTGCTGGCGGGGGGAGAGATCGGTCATTGGCGGGTCCTCTGCGGGATGGCGGGAGCGTGCGGTGCGACGTCCGGACGTGCGGTTGCGTGCGCGTGCGCGCGGGCGCGCTCGGCTGCGCGCCGCAGCCTGCTGTCGACGGCAGCGGCCCCGAGGCCGAGCAGCCGGCCGAGCTGCGCGAGCGTGGCATCCATGCGCGCCCGCAGCTCGAGCGCAGCACGCTCGTCGTCGGAGACGCCTCCGATGCGTGCCACGCCATGGCGGATCTCCTCGAGCAGCTCGAAGTCCTCGAGGAACGCGACGGCCTCGGGGCGACCGGTGGCCACCCGCTCCTCGCGCGCCCGCCGGGCGAGTTCGCTGCGCAGCAGGTCGATGGCTGCGCTGCGCACGACGCGGCGGAGCCACGCGTCCAGGCTCGCGGCGTCCGGGCAGCGGCGGGGGCCGCGGGCCACCCGGATCCAGGCCTCCTGCGCGGCATCGTCCACGAGGTCGCGGCGCCTGCCGAGGCGGCGCGCGGCCTCCTGCTCGACGAACGCGCAGCGCATGAGGAAGAGCTCCTCGTACGCCGCGCGATCGCCGGCCACCGCACGTGCGGTGCAGCCGGCGATCGTCGCGTCGGACACGGGCGCGGGCGCGGTCACGCTCCCGGCTCACCCTGCGACTCTCGCACGTCCGTCCCGGCCGGAAGGGCCTGCACCGCGGAGCGCACTGCGGCGAGGTCGGCCTCGGTGCCGTGCACGAACAGCATCCCCGACTCGCGGTGCAGCCGCATCCGGAACTGATCGGAGCGCGCATGCGCGGCAACGCGCACGTCGATCTCGCGGATGAGCCCGTCCTGAGCGCGCTCGGTTGCCGCGCGGTCGGACTCGCCGGCGGGTGCCGGCAGCCGGAAGAGCGTCACCTTCTCCGCAACGGGTGCCGGGACGCCCTTCACCTTGGCCTTGATCTGCATCGACTCCACCTGTCCACCGGCGATCGCCACGTGCACGGGCTTCACCAGCGCCACGCCCGTCTTGGTGCCCGGGTCCATGGTCACGTCGACGGTGAACGAGCCACCGGGCGCGACCGGGCCCTTCGGGGGGGCGCTCACGGTGGTGCAGCCGCAGCCGCCCTTCACGCTCTCGATGGTGACGGGCGCGTCGCCCGTGTTGGTGATGGTCAACTTCGCGGTCACCGGCTTGCCGGGGTCGACCTCGCCGAACTCGATGGTCTCGGGCGAGAACCGCAGGACGCGCGGCGCGGCGGCGACGGGGGCCCCGCCCTTGGCAGGAGCCTGGGGCGCCGCGGCGGCCCCATCGGCCAGCGCCGGACATGCCGACAGGCCGGCGAGGAGGATGCAGGAAAGGCGGATTGCCCGCAAGGGCGAGGCGTGCTTCATGGCGGTCTCCGGGATGCGGTTGCTTCGGCGGCACCGCGCGATGCGGGGCCTCCACCGAGTGAACGGAGCCGAAGGCACGGCTTCGTCATGAAACCGGCAGATCGCCCGTTTGCCCGCAGGAGGCGGGCCTCGGTCGATCCGGTCGACAGGTCCAGGAAGCCCGTCGAGCGATCGCGCCTCCTTCGACCCATCAACCGGCGCGCGGCGACATCACGCCGCCCGCGTCCCCGCCGCCGGCGGCGATGTCGCGAATGCGCGCGCCGTCGTCACGCGGCATAGCGGACTTCCCGAAGGATGGCCTCACGAACATCATCCTTCAGCCCCCCGATCGGCACCACGTCAACCTCGCGACCGAGTTCCTGTTCAAGCAGGCGCTTGATCCCGGCGACGTCGAAGAGGTCGCCGTCGTCCGTGAGGTCGACGAGGAAGTCGATGTCGGAATCCGCGCGATCTGCACCGCGCGCAACCGAGCCGAAGACCCCGATCCGCCGAACATGCCTGTTCCGGAGCTCAGGCTGCAGCCGCGTCAGGGCACCGAGGACTCGGTCAAGCGTGCTCATGGCGAGGAAGTCTAACCATGGTTCGTCACGCCGCCCGCGTCCCCGCCGCCGGAGGCGTGATCGGCTGCAGCGAGACGATCAGCGACACGTCCACGACCTCCGCCGCGTCGAGCCCGGGCGGCACCACGTATGCGGAGCACCGTACCGCCGTTCAAGGGGCAATCGGCCGGGTTCGGCGGAAGTTCGCTACCCGCCAAGCCGCTCCGCGTCCGCCGTGTCCTGCGGCCGACCGGTCGCGCGCTTGTTCCGCACCAGGTGTGCGCGAGAGATGAACCGCACCGGCACCCCGCCGTAGTCACCGCGCTCAGCTCCCGCATCCACCTCGTCCCAGGAGACGCCGTCGATGGAAGTGAGGATGTCGATCCGCCCCGGCGGAAACCCGAGCTGCACCACGCGGTCCGGCACCGAGAGGTCGCCGGCCTCCAACTTCACGGAGCCGAATCCGAAGGCACGCAGTGCCTGCAGCACTCGCTCCGCGTTCGCTTCCGACGCCTTCACGAGCACGTCGATGTCGCCCGTGTAGCGCACCAGCCCGTGGTGCGCGAGCGCCATCCCGCCCACCACCACGTACTCAGCCCCGCTTGCGTTCAATGACTCGAGCCACTCGCGCCAGTCTTGGTTGTGGGCCATCGCGCTCCTCCCTGAGCCGGTCAAGGGCTTCCATGCGCTCGGCGGGCGGGCGCGACATCCAGTACTCGCGCTCACGCCGCGCCGCATCCCGGTCGTGCAGCGGGTGCACCTCGATGGGCCACCCTTCTCGACGCGCGGACGGCTCTTCCATGCTTGAATCCTAGCCGATCACGCCCGCGTCCCCGAGCCCCATCACCCGCCTACGCCGCGGCGAAGATCCCGTCGAGGCCGCACACCCGCACCTGCAGGTCCTTGGTGCGCAGCGTGTGCGGCCGCGCCACGTTCGGGCAGACGAGGAGATTGCGGCCGGCGGGATGCCGCGCGCGGAAGGCGCGGAGCGAGGCGGGCTCGAACCGCTCCGGCGACCACTTGCACTCGATGGCATCCGCGGATCCGCGCGGCCCGGGGAGCACGAAGTCCACCTCGTGGGTCCCCTGCCGCCAGAAATGGACCGGCCGCGCGAGCCCACGCGACAGGAGGTGCTCGAGCACGAGGTTCTCCCACAGGTGCCCGCAGTCCTCGGGGCGGAGCGAGTCCCAGCCGCGCTCGTGGGCCACGAACCCGGTGTCGAACGCGTAGACCTTCGGCTGCTTGAGGAGTTCCCCGCGGCCACCGCCGTGGAACGGGGGCACGTCGTGGATCAGGTGCGTGACGCGCATCGCCTCCATCCAGGCCATCACGGTGGGCCGGGACACGCCGGCCTCCTTCGCCAGCGCCACCACCGTGGCCATGCCGCCGGACTGCCGGATCAGGGTCCGCGCAAGCACCAGGAACTCCCGCCGCTTCCCGATCCGGAACAGCTCCGAGATGTCGCGCGCGTAGTAGCTGTCCATCCACTCCGCGTAGAAGCCCGGATCCAGCCGGTCGGAGAGCAGCGCCGGAGGCAGCCCGCCGTGCAGCAGGCGCTTGCCGAGCGTTGCGCCGCGGAACGCCGGCAGCTCCTCCGCCAGCACCGGCTGCAGCGCCACCTCGCGCTTGCGACCGGCGAGCGAGTCCCGGAACGTGCTGAGCGCCGCCAGCGTCGACGAGCCCGTGGCGAGGATGCGCAGCCTGGGACGGGTGTCCGCGCCGATCTTCAGCACCAGGCTCGGGTCACGCAGGCGGTGAACCTCGTCGAAGACGACCACCTTGGTGCGGACTCCGTCGTAGAGCGCCTCCGGGTCCTCCGCCGCACGCTGCACGCTGGGGAGGTCGCAGTTGAGGTACGTGGCGTCCTCCACCTGCGAGGCCAGGCACGACTTCCCGACCCGGCGCACGCCGGAGAGCCAGACGATCGGCGCCTGCCGCCACGATGCCTCGAGGCGCGCCAGCCAGTGCGGCCGGGGGATGGCGGCGGATTCCATCATGCAATCAAACTTTACATTCTTTCAGCGAAAATGTCAAGTGCGAATGCACCCATCGCGGCTGAAAGCGATGCCCCCTGCAGGCAAATCCGGCGCCGGGCGATCAGCCGCGGCCTTACCCCACCGGCCCCCACGCGGCGAGCATCGCCGCGAGGTCCTCGCCGTCCACGGTCCCGTTTCCGTTGAGATCTCCCCCGCCGTGGCCCGGGCCCCACTGCGCGAGCAACTGGCCGAGGTCAGAGCCGTCCACCGCGCCGCTGCAATCGAGGTCCGCGGCCTGCGGGCACGGCGTGGCGAATGCCTCGAGATAGAAGTCCCACGTGCTGGGTCCCAGGCCCTGCAGGGTGAGCCACGCGTCGTGGCCCACGTTCGGCACCACCGTGAGCGTGTGCGGGAGGCCAAGCGCGTTGAGGTGGTCGTGGAAGTCGACGTTCGACGGCAGCATGGCGTCCAACGCCCCCACCCCGATGCGGAGCTTGGTGCACAGGGTCGCGTGGACCGACGCACGGTCGGCGGCGATGGTCCATGGATGCTCGGCCAGGTAGTACGCGGGGTCGCTGCCCCAGACGGCTTCGTAGAGCGCGGCGCGATTGCGCGGCGGGACGTCGGTTCCCTTGGGCGCATCCATGAAGTCGAGCTGCATCGGGCCGGCGCCGAGCATGGAGATGCCGGCGAAGAGGTCGGGCCTCCGGAGGCCCAGCCGACCGCTCCCGGCGCCGCCCATGCTGAACCCCTCGACTACGCGCCCGCGCCGAGATGCGATCGTGCGGTACGTGGCATCGACCTGCGGGAGGAGGTCGTTGATCACCACCGACTCCATGGGCACGGCGCCGTCCTTGGAATCGCACCACATGCTTGCGCCGGCGCCGTTCGGGAACACCACGATGACCGGCGGGATGCGGCCCTGCGCGGTGGCGTTTCGGAACCAGGAGTTGACGGACGGAATGCCCGCGATCGGGCTTCCCGAGCCGTGCAGCCAGTAGATGACCGGGAAGCGGGCCGTCGGGTTCTGGTCGTAGGCCACCGGCAGCGAGATGTGGTAGCTGACCGTGGCCTGCGCGGTGGGGCTGTAGAAAGTGCGGTACGCGAGCCCCGGGCCGGTCACGGGCGGCGTGGTCCACTGGGCGAAGCACGGGCCGGCAGCTGTACCGAGGAAGGCGATGGCGAGGATGGATCCGAGGGTGCGCATGGGGTCTCCCGGGGTGAAACGCGGACCGGCGAGCGGGCATTGCCGCGGTTCGCGGACGATCTCCCGACCGCTACTTGCCTTCCCAGCCGGGCAGGCGGCTCGGCGCTTCGGTGGCACCGGCGCATCGTATGGCGCGATGCACGCGGCTACCCTCCCTGCGATGACCGATGTCGATGACCTTCGCCGCGTTGTGGACGCCATGCACGCCGCAACCGGGACCGTCCACTGGCTCGGTGCGGACGGGTTGCTCCACCTGGGGGCAATCATCGGGGACTTCCCGCCGCCGGTGCTGGATGCGATCCGGGTGATCCCCGTGGGAAAGGGACTTGCGGGCCTCGCCGCCGAGCGTCGCGAGTGCGTCACGGTGTGCAACCTGCAGTCCGATGCCAGCGGCCAGGCGCGTCCGGGCGCTCGCGCCACCGGGATGGAGGGCGCGATCACTGCCCCGTGCATCGACTCCGCCGGCGTGCTGCGCGGCGTGATCGGCGTCGCGAACGCCACGGCGCGGACGTTCACGGATGCTGAGCAGGCGGCGCTGATGAGACACGGGCGCCAGCTGGCGGATGCGCGCGCGGGCCGCGATGCCACGCCGCGCTAGGCTTCCTCCGGATGCAGCACGCTCAGCCCTCTGACATTGCCGCACGCAGCGGACGCACGGTGGTGCGGCTCGGTGCGGCCGTAGATGCGGAGCGAATGCTGGCGCCGGCGGTTGCGGTCATGGATGCGGGCGTGCTGGTGGCCGTGGACACGCCGGAGGCGATCGGGCGCATCGATGCCCCCGCGGTCGACCGCTCGGGGCATGTCGCACTGCCGCCGCTCGTGAACGCGCACGCACACCTTGACCTCACGTCGGTGGGGCCCGTGCCGTTCGATGGGACGTTTGCGCACTGGGCGGCGCAGGTGCGCGAGCGACGCGCGTCGAAGCCCCAGGAGATCGAGGCCTCCGTGCAGGAGGGCGTGCGCAGGTCTGCAGCTGGCGGGACAGGCTTCATCGGCGACATCGCCGGGAACTTCGGGCTCGCGGCGCTTGAGGCCCTGCGCGCGGCTGCGCCGGCCGCGGGGATCGAGGGCGTGTCGTTCGTGGAGGTGTTCGGCATCGGCAACGCCAGCGCGAGGGGCGTGGAGTTCCTGCGCGGCCTGGCCGAACGCGTGCCCGCCGAGCTGGGCGGCATCCGGCTTGGCGCAAGCCCGCATGCACCCTACTCATGCGACGACGCCGTGTACCGCGCGGCGGCCGAACTGGGCATCCCGGTTGCCACGCATCTCTCGGAGACGCTCGACGAGGTGCGGTTCGTGCGCGATGGCTCCGGCCCGTTCGAGGGCTTGCTGCAGTCGGTCGGGGCCTGGACGCCCGAGCTGCGGGGCTGGGCATGCGACCCGGTCGCGCGCGTGCTGCCGTTGGTGCGCGGGCGGGGTGCGCTCCTCGTGCACCTCAACTACCTGACCGACGCGGCGGTGGACATGCTTGCGGTCGAGGGCCGCGGCGACCGGCCGCCCGTCGCCGTGTACTGCCCGAGGGCCAGCGCGTTCTTCCGGCATCCGGCCGAGGGCCATGCGCCCCACCGCTACCGCGAGCTGCTGTCGGCGGGCGTGCCGGTGGCGCTTGGCACGGACAGCGCGATCGTGCTCGGGGATTCGCCGGCGATCTCAGTGCTCGACGAGATGCGCCTGCTCCACCGGCGCGACGGCACCCATCCCCGGCTGCTCGTGGCGATGGCCACGGTGCACGGGGCGCAGGCGCTCGGAGTCGCGCGGCATCGCGTCCTGCTGCCGCGGGCGGGCGCCGCCGGCGCGCGCAACGCGATCGTGGTTCCGGCGGGTCCCGCGGATGGACCTCCCGGCGAATGGCTGCGCCGTGCGCTCGATTCGGACCGGCCGTGCGAGTGGCTCGGGGCGGCTGCGTGACCCCACGCCGCGCGGACGCGGGAACGGCTGCGCGCTGACAGGTGTCAGCGCGCAGCCGTTCCCGTGCCGATGCCCGAGTCCTGCGCCATGTAGACCGTGCGCGACGGGAACGCGAACCCCGAGCCGCGGCGCGCCACGATGCGCATGAAGTCGGCGTTCAGCCGCTGCACCGCCGCGCGGTAGGTCGGCATGTCGAGGGTGCGGAACATGCCGCGCACCTCGATGTTGAGCGAACTCTCGCCGAAGCCGATGAAATGCGCCATCGCCGACTTCGGGTCCACGAGCGGCTCGTCCTTCATCCGCTGTTCCAGGTCCGCGACGATCGCGAGCACGGTGTCGGGGCTTGTCTCGTAGCGGAGGCCGAGGGTGACGACGTGGCGGAAGCCGTCGCGGGCGCTCAGCTTCTCGATGCGCGCCTGCGCAAGGTCGCCGTTGGGAACCACCAGAACGGTGCGATCGGCCGTGCGCAGCTGCGTCGACCGGACGCCGATCCGCTCGACGGTGGCGATCTTGCCGTCGATCATGCAGGTGTCCCCGACGTTCAGCACCTGGTCGGCCACCACCGATGCGCCGCCGAACAGGTTGGCGAGCGTCTGCTGCGATGCCAGCGCGATGGCCGCGGTGCCGATGCCCAGGCCCGCGATCACCGTGGAGAGGTCGAGCCCGAAGATCTGCAGCGCGGCGGCCACGCCCAGGAGCCACACCACCGCGATGGCGGCACCGCGGCCGATGCGAACGATCGCGGCGCCGTCGGCAATGCCGCGGCGGGCCATCTGGTTCTCGACCGCCACGGACAGGACGCGGAGCCAGCGGACCACGATCCACGCGATCACGAACACCATCGCGGCGCGCGAGCCGAGCGACAGGTTCTCGCGCGCGGGCGCGCTGAGGACGAGCACGGGCTGCGCCACGCGCATGCCGAGCACGGAGAGCAGGAAGATGACCGGGGTCAGGATGGTGATGAGCGGCTCGGTGGCGGGACCGAGGAACCGCAGCATTCCGTGGCGGAGGAGCCACGTGAGCGCCCAGCCGACGAGCAGGCCGACGGCCGCGATGGCGATCAGCCCGCCCCATTGCCACAGGTCGATCTCCGCGATGCGCACGTTCACCAGGAACTCGGGCAGCGCGGAAACCCACCACACGTCGATCGCGCGTGCCATGTCCGGCACGCCCTGCACGGTGGATGCCGTGAAGATCCACCGGTCATCGACGCGCAGCATCTCGACCTCGAGCACGGTCTCGGGCGTGTCGACCACGCCGATGGTCACCCGGCCCGGCGCTCCCGGCGCGTTGGCGGCGGTTCCCGGAACGCTCGGGAAATCAAGCCACAGGCGATGGTCGAGGATGCTCTTCAGCGCGCGCGCGATCCGCGCCGGGTGCACGCCCTCCGGCCAGCCGTCGGCGGGCTTCTCAAGCATGTCGGCGGCATCGGACCAGTCCCCGTCGCGCGCCAGCACGATGAACGTGAACGCCGCGTTCCGAGGCGTGTCGCTGCCGCGAGCGACGGCCTCGTCGTCGGGGATCTGCATCACGTCCTCGGCAGGCGATGCCTCGGGCGCGGACTCATCCTGCGCCGCCCATGCGTGGGCCGGGCGAGCCGGGGCGATGAAGGCGATCAGGGCAAGGATTGCGGCGAGTACCGGGCGCATGGCGGGGGACTCTCCCACAACCATGCCCCGATGTCCACTCCGCGGCCGGCGCCGCGGTCACGCGGTGCGCCGACGGCCGCGCCCGATGCCGCCGGCAGCGATCAGCACGGCCGCGGCGCCCGGGGCGGGGACGATGCCCCAGACCTGCACTTCCGAGAGCGAGTACGCGCCGTCGCCGCCGATTGCCGCGATCCGGATCGTGTCGGTGATCACGGGCGCCGCGAACAAGTGGATCTCGGTGTTGTCGCTCGGGTCCGGTCGGGTGCGCATCCCGGCACCGCCGACCGCGGCGACGGTCCACAGCTCGGCGTAGTTGCCCGTGACGAGGTCGCGGTACCAGAGCCGGTAGGTGTCGTTGTTGTCGGCCTGCACGATCGCGCCGCTCAGCTCCGTCGCACCGTTTAGGTCGACCTGGAGCATGACCGACGTGCCGCTCCACCACACCGTGCCGGTCTGCCAATGGGTTCCCGCGGGCCGAAAGACGCCGTCCGTGAGCGTCGAGAGCGACGCGCCGGAGGTGCTGCCCGAGACCACCGAGACCGGGCGACCGAGCGCGAGGTTCTCGAGCACGGCCGCGGATGCGGGCCCCGCTGCAAGGACCAATGAAACCGTGATTCCGATGACGTCCGTTCCCTTCATCGCCATTCCTCCTTCGGAGCATGCGTGAGCTCCGTGACATCAGGCAAGGTAGGCACGCGGACACGCGGCGTCTCCAGGGATCGGTGCCTGAGCTGCGCCGGGGAGGCAAGAAACACGCCGCGCGCCAGAAGGCGCGCGGCGTGCATGGAGGCTCATGGTCGGCTCTGGGGGCGAAGGTCACTTCTTGTCGGACGCGCCGCCCGGGGCCGGCGCCTGCGCGGCGGCCAGCTGGGCGTCGTACTCCTTGGCGAACTTGGCGGGGTCCTTCTTGAACTTGCCCACGCACTTGCCGCAGCAGAGCTTGTAGACGCGGTTCTGGTAGACGACCGTCTTTGCGTCGGCGTCGAGGTCTGCCTTGCCCATCACGACGCACTTCTTGAGGGGGTAGGCCGGGGCTGCCTTGGCGATGGCATCGTTCATCTTGCCCGAGTACTTCTCGGGCTCGGCCTTGAACGCCGCCTCGCACTTGCCGCAGCAGAACTTGACCTGCGTTCCGTTGAGCATCGGGTCCTTCATGTCGGCGAGCACCACGGCCTTGGCGTCGGCACCGAGCTTCTCGCCCGAGACGGGGCAGGTGTCGAGCGGGTACGGCGCCCCGCCTGCGGCAGGCTGATCTCCGGGCGCGGCCATGGCCAAGCCGGCGGCGAGAGCGAATGCGGCAAACGCGAGCGAGCAGCGTGCGGAGAGGTTCATGGGAGTCCTTGGGTGATTCCGGCGTCGAAGCCGCCCCGACGAGCGACTGCCGGGATGCTACGCGCGGGCGGGACCTCCCCCCGCTCAACCCGCCAGCGGCTCGGGTCGTGCCGCCGGCTCCCACGTGGCGGAAATCGCGTCGGGCACGAGGCTTGCGGCCAGCATGACGG
>Ga0078894_10005029_pt1 | contig 10162 bp, 9 predicted proteins | sample LauGreSu1BDMLBSD_2_FD_67506 | JGI IMG/M metagenome (GOLD analysis project Ga0078894, IMG submission 67506) | Freshwater lake microbial communities from Lake Michigan, USA - Su13.BD.MLB.SD (version 4) (version 4) | ecosystem: Environmental > Aquatic > Freshwater > Lake | place: Lake Michigan, USA...
TTGCATGAGCGTTGGGCTAATTTATTTGAAAGTTTAACGCCTGAACAATGGCAAAGAAAGTTATTTCATCCTGTTCGAAATACCGAAGTGAGTATTTGGGATATGTTTGCTATATATGCATGGCATGGACAACATCATGTTGCGCACATTAAAACATTAAGAGAAAATAAGGGCTGGTAATACGATAAGTCCATGAATTAAGCAACCAGGTTTCTATTAACCTCGGCTACTAAAAATACACTGCCAATCACCAATATTAAATCTTGGGGGTTGGCATTTTTGTTTGCTTCGGCGATGGCTAAATTTACATTTTCATAGCATTCGCCTTTAAGTCCTATATTATTTCCTTTATCGGATAATTCATTGCATGAAAGTGCTCTAGGAATATGTGATTGAGTATAATAATAATTCGCTTTTTTGGGAAGAAGGTTTAATACAGCATCTACGTCTTTATCTTTTACCATTCCGGTAATAATATGAAGTTCATTATAATGTAAAGTAGCTAACTGATCGAGTAACGCTTTTATACCGTGTTCATTATGTGCTACGTCCAAAATGATTTTAGGATTATCTTGGATACATTCCCAACGTCCCATTAAACCTGTATTTTTTTTAACATTAAGCAGTGCTTTATTTACATGGTTTGCGTTTATTTTCCAACCCATTGTTGAAAGAAGTTGAGAAGCGACTAAAACACCTTTTAAGTTTTTTAACTGGTACTTGCCCGGCAAATCACAATTCACCGTAAATGTTTTTTGAAATAAAGGCGCGTCTAAATAATGAATTAATGGTTGATGAAATTCAAATAAAGAAGTATTCCAGTTATGTTGAAATGATTTGAAAGTCAAAAAGTTTTCAGCAAAATAAATAGGCGCATTTTCAGATTTGGCTTTTTGCTCAAATACTGGTTTTGTTTCCTCGATAACTTCGCTGATAACTACTGGCGTTTCCCCTTTAATGATACCTGCTTTTTCACTTGCAATTGCTGGCAGGGTATTTCCTAATAATGCCATATGATCCCAACCTATATTGGTAATTATTGATAGCTCAGGAGTAATCACGTTAGTACTGTCCAAGCGTCCTCCTAATCCAGTTTCAATTATGGCGATATCACATTTTTCCTGTGCAAAATATTCAAAGGCCATGCCTACCGTTATTTCAAAAAAACTAGGTTCAATTTTTTCAATCAAATCCTTCATTCGATTGGTAAATGATGTAACAAAATCTTTGGTACACATTTGTCCATTTACTTTTATACGCTCTCTGAAATCATATAAGTGAGGGGAGGTATACAATCCTGTTTTATAACCCGCTTCCTGAAAAATACTTGCCAACATATGACTTGTTGAACCCTTCCCATTCGTACCAGCAACATGAATGGTTTTGAATTTATTTTGAGGATTTCCCAAAAAATCACAAATAAAAATGGTATTGTTTAAATCATTTTTTATAGCTGCCGCTCCAATGCGACTAAACATTGGTAAACGACTATATAGGTAGTCAATGGTTTCTTGGTAAGCCATGAAAAGTGATTAAGCTAATGTTTATATACTTATTGAATTAATTACTGAACCTCAAATTTAAATTTCACAGTAACGGTAGAACTATGATCACTTACATTAAAATTGATTTTTGTTAAATATTCAATAATCGCTTTTTTATATTTTGAATCATTTGAGGAAGAACCCTTAGCAATTTGAACGAAACGACCAATGCCATTTGGACTCACTTCAATTTCAGCATAAATAGTTGCTGCCTCAACATCGCCATTAAAAGAATATACTTTTGTTATTTGACGGTCGCCCTTAGTGACAAATGGGCCGCCAGTTCCTTGATATGATTTTCCATTGATACTTCCATTAGCAACGCCTTGATCACCTTTGCCGCCGGCAATACCTTGATCCTTGATATTGTTATAGCTGTCTTGATTATTTCCGCCCTTGCCATTTCCACCTGCATATTTTCCCATCATTGCTTTTGGTTTTGGTGTAGGAGGTAGAGGAATGTTTTTATTATTTTTTTTAGCAGTCGATGATTTTATTGCTTCGTCATTATCATCATTACTAGCACTAGCATTTACTTTTAATGCGTTTACTGCAGCCGATGCTTTTGTTTGTTTAGTTGATCCTACTTCAGGGGCCGGAGCTTCCTTACTCATTGGAGGTACATCACCCAATCCTGTTTCACTGTTTCCTAAATTTACCTCCATATAACTCGGTTCAGGTGGTAAAATAATAGGTGGTATTTGATTCCATTGCAATACAAAAAATAGGGAGGCCAGGATGGTACATATTAGTAATGTGTACACACTTGCCTTTATATTTTTTTGTTGTTCGAAATTTAATTGCATACAATAAAATTAATGTAAAAATACATCATAACCCAATCTGCAAAGTGTTCCTATGATAACAATTAAAAATAGGGTTCTTATGAATTTATTGCCTTTTGCTAAAGCTAATTTAGATCCCACCATTCCACCAATGGCATTACAGATTGCCATTGGCAAAGCAATATGCCAAAGTATTGCACCTTTCATAGTAAACAATACGATGGAACCTAAATTGGTTGCCAAATTAACAACTTTAGCATGCGCGTTGGCTTGTAAAAAATCAAATCCCAACCAAGTTATAAATGCGAGTACTAATAAACTACCTGCACCTGGTCCTATAAATCCATCGTAAAAACCTAGTACAAAACAAATGAGTGCTGCTTTATACCAAGGAAATGTTAAAGTTTCATTTTTAGTTGTTTGACCAAAGTCTTTTTTCGTGTAAGTATAAATAGCGATAGCAGCCAAGACAATTAATATGACAGGTTTCATGAATTGGTTACTCATTTTAGTTAAACATAATGAGCCCGTGAAAGAGGCAGTAAAAGCAATACTTGTAAATAGTAGGAGTCTAGTGAATGGAATTTTAATTTTTTTCAAAAAAGTACGAGCAGCAAAAAAAGTCCCTGCAAAGGATGGGATTTTAAGGGATCCAATTACTTGTGCTACTGAGTTATTGGGAAGTAAAATTAATCCAGCTGGGGTTTGAATCAGCCCACCTCCTCCCACAATAGCATCCACTAAGCCTGCAAAAAAAGCAATGAAACAAAGTATGATAATGGTTGAGGTCATTTAACTATTTTGATGAATCATGGGTTTATTTGAAGTTGGCCAAGTATTTATGACAATCCCGGATATAATGATAATGCCACTTACAATTTGTGCTTGATTGAAACGCTCATTTAAAAATAAAACAGCCTCGAATGAACTTAATATGGGGCCTAATGTCAGAAATAATGAAGCTTTTCCTGCACCAATTTTTTGTATTGCATTACTCCAAATTAAATAGGAGATGGTTGAATTACCAATCCCTATATAAAGCACTACCCATAATAAATGTGTATTGTAAACTACAGGTTGAACATACTTCATTTCATATAAGGCGCCTGGTAATAACAGGGTAGCACCAATCATAAATAAACATAATAGGAAACTATTATTTGAAATGCCTTTGGGCTTCTTTTTTACAAATACATTATAAGATCCAAAACAAACACCTGCTGCAATCATCCATAAATCACCTGTGCCAAATTGAAAACTTAAAATATTATTTATATCGCCTTTTGTCAATAAATAAAGGGTACCAATAATACATAATAAAATTCCAGAAATATTTTTCCAGTGTAATTTTTCGTTAACTAACCAAGCGCCTAAAAGTGCTGCTACGATTGGGTTAACAGTGGATCCAAATAACGCCATGTTAATGGCGGTTGCGTAATGTCCAGCAGAATATATTAAGGTATTGTATACGGCAAATCCTATCAGTCCCATCAAAAAAAAGTACAATTTATTTTCTTTAAAAATGGGCCATTCTGCCTTTAAATTACTAAATGCAAATGGGAACATTGTGATGGTAGCAACAGTCCATCGGAATAATGCAATACTCATTGGACCCGCAAGGTTTATTGCATAACGTGATACGATAAAATTGCCTGACCAAATAATTGTTGAACAAATAGCAAGTAATGCTCCTATTTGATTATTCCTTCTCAATGGTGTGCAAAATTTTGAGTAAAGTCACCTTTGATTCTTTCAATCGGTGGGTTGAAATATCCAAATTTCAAATCGGGGAATTCCTCTTGAATTAATTCCATCATTTGTTTAATGCCCATGATTTCACCCATTTCAGTAAATCCAATTTTTCCTAAATACCAATCTGGATCAATGTTAAAATTTCTCCATTGAATCATTTTCAGTCCGGTGTCTTTTATAAGCTGTCTTAATGCTTCATATTCTTCCACACTATCCGTCATTCCTGGAAATACAAAGTAATTAATACTTGTCCATTTACCAGCCTCTGACATCACACGAATGGTTTCCTTTATATCGGCAAAAGTGTAATTATTAGGTCTATAATATGCATTGTAAATATTTTCACGCGCCGAGTTCATACTAACACGAATACTGTCCAATCCAACAGCTGCTAATTCAGCTACTGCTATTGGATTTGATCCGTTGGAGTTAATATTAATACTTCCTTTATCGGTATGTTTTCTGATTTCAATGATAGCTTCTTTTATAGTCTCCCACATTAATAATGGTTCACCCTCGCAACCTTGTCCAAAACTAATAATTGGAAATGGCGCACTCATTAAATGAGGTACTGTATATTCTACAACCTCAGCAGCTGTGGGTTTGAATGTTAATCGATCCTGTGTTGAAACAATTTCTTCCTCCTGTGGTTGGAATGAAATACAACCAATACAGTTGGCGTTACAAGCAGGTGAAATAGGTATTGGACATTCCCAACGGCCCATGGCTAAGTTTCGAGCAGCAGGACAGGTATAGGTTTGACAACAATTTTCCATCAAATGTTTCACCAATCGATTTTGACTATAAAGCGATAATAATTTTTGGGTTCCTGCATCAATAGTGTCTTGATCATATCCTTCGCAATCCTGTCTAATATCACTTTCGATACGAACTGCGGGTACATAATTTTTTCCATCCAACCAACCTACAGCAGTATAACAAAATAAGGGCAATGTTGGTGCATCGGCATCCAAAGTTTCATAAGCTGAAATATATAAACCTGTATGTGCTGGTGGAATAAAGGCAGCAACTGCCCATCCTAATTCACAAAGGCGCATTTCACCTGTTTCTACATCAATACCTATGCCACGACGGCCAGGTAATTCATATAAGTTACCACCTTCAGGAAGTTCAATCCAATCCTCTACCGGAATGGGATAGGCATCCCAACCAGCTCGACCTACCGTATATAAACTAGTGTCTTCAAATATTTGGCCTTCGCCATCGGAATATAATAAATATGGGGAGCTTGATATTGACATGTGGTAAAGGTAGTATTTAGCTTGTTATAGATAAAAATTGAGGGGTAGGCTTTATTGTTGAACCATTTGTTTCGAGATAGCAATTTGCTCTGCACAAAAATGGTTAAATTCACTTGTTACGCTTTCGCTTACTGGTTCGTTTATGTCTTTTTGAATCAATTTATTGTTATTAAAATCAATGGTAATTACATCGTCTTTAATAATTGCATTTTGAATAGCGCTCCAAGGAAAGTATTTTTTTGGGAAGGTATTTATGACCATACCAGTTGGATCAAAGGCCATTTCATAAGGGAATTTAACCTGGCGTTCAAATAATGCAGCTATTAAATAAATACCCGCAATAAGTAATGCATTTGGCATTAAAAACCAACCCCAGCTTGCAAATAACAAACCTAAGCGGTAGTAGGGTATGCCTCCACGTTTTTTTTGAAATAAGCAAAAAATCCACCAACAAACCACCGAACTCATAACAGCAATGATTAAAGCGGGTTGAGGGAAAAGGCCTTTATAAATCCCAAAAGAGAAGCCTAAAATGCCTAATAAATACATAAATTGACTAATTCGATCAACGTTTTTATAGTCAGGGCTTTTACATACTATTATATAATCAAAAATGCGCATAAAATGTATTTATGAGAATGGTAAATTTTAGTGCAATTTAAGCTCATTTGGTTAACTTTGCGTCATGAAGAAAACCCATATTATTTTATTGGTATTAATTGCTTTCGCAATTGTAGTATTAATCAGCTATACAGGTGATTTAAGTAGCTATGAAACGATTGGTTCAGCAAAGCAAAAACAAGGCAAGTTTTTGAACTTGATAGTGAAAATGGACAAAACAGTTCCTGTACAATATGATCCTGTTAAAGATCCTAATTTATTAAAATTTGGTGTACAGGATAGTTTAGGAGGAAAAATCAATGTGGTATTTCATAATACCATGCCCACTGATATGGATAAATCAGAAAGGCTTGTTTTAAAAGGTAAGGTTCAGGGGGATGTTTTTGAATGTTCAGCTATAGTGCTTAAATGTCCTTCAAAATACAAGGACAATCCGAATGCAAACCAGGAGCAACCTGTAACATTCACAAATTAATTTTTACAATTTAATGGATACATCTACAAATGCGGCAGCAGTGCAATTTATTGGCGAACATTTATTGCCTGGTCAGTTAGGATATTTTTTAACTACGCTTTCACTAGTGGCTTCCTTGGTGGCGACGTTTAGTTTCGCAAAGGCTTTTTACGCAAAAGAAGTAAGCGTTCAAAATGATTGGAAGAAATTGGCAAACATTGCTTTTATCATTGAATCCATCGCCGTATTTAGTTGTTTTGTTATTTTATTTTATGTGATTTCAAATCATATGTTTGAATACAAGTATTCTTACATGCATAGCGATAAAAATTTGCCTGCTGAATATTTGTTGAGTTGTTTTTGGGAAGGTCAAGAAGGTAGTTTTTTACTTTGGAGTTTTTGGCATTGTGTGTTGGGATTGATCGTGATTGCAAAATCAAAAAAGTGGAAGCAAGAATCCTATGGCGTGATGCTTACATTAAGTTTTACTCAATTTTGTTTAGCGACCATGGTGGTGGGTCTTTATGTATTTGGATATAAAATTGGAAGTAGCCCTTTTAATTTATTAAGGGATGAAATGAATTGGCCAATTTTAGCAAGACCCGATTATTTACAATTAATTAAAGACGGTACTGGTTTAAATACATTGTTGCAAAATTATTGGATGGTGATTCATCCTCCCATTTTGTTCCTTGGATTTGCATCTACCACAATTCCATTTGGATTTGCTGTTGCGGGGTTATTAAAAAAGGATAATAATTGGATGACCAATGCGTTGCCTTGGGCAACTTTTTCGGCTGGCATTTTAGGATTAGGTATTATGATGGGAGCTGCATGGGCTTATGAGAGTTTAACCTTTGGAGGTTACTGGGCTTGGGATCCAGTTGAAAATGCATCCTTAGTGCCTTGGCTAATTTTAGTTTCAGCGATACATACTGCGTTAATTTATCGTAAAACTGCAACTGGTTTAAGAGTTACTTATTTGTTTTTCGGACTCAGCTTTTTGTTCGTCATCTATTCAACTTTTTTAACACGTAGTGGTATATTAGGTGACACATCGGTACATGCCTTTACCGACCTTGGTATGAATGGACAATTATTAACTTTCTTACTTGTTTTAGTATTGCCATTTTTCATTTTATATATTAGTAGATATAAGTTTATGGCTGATCCAGTTAAGGAAGACGCTGTTGATAGCAGAGAATTTTGGATGCTGGTTGGGTCATTGGTTTTATTTTTATCATCTATTGTAATTATTACCATTACTTCAATCCCGGTTTTTAATAAAATATTTGGAACTAAAATTGCTCCACCTGAGGATCCTGCTTTTGCACATAATCAAGTACAAGTTTTTGTAGCAATCATCATTGGAACCTTATCAGCTATTGGGCAATATTTAAAATATAAAGGTGGCGCAAAAAAGGGGAGCTTTTTGAAAAGTATGCGTGTCCCATTAATTATTACGGCCTTAATAAGTGCAGTGATATTTATATTTGTTGGCATAGCGTTTAATGAAAAAGGTATAGGATTTTTAGCTGCACTTTTTGTAGCTACTGTTTCGTCCGTTTTTTCAATTGTTTCAAATGCCCATTATTGGGTAGTTATTTTAAAATTGAAATTTAAATCAGCTGGTGCAAGTATTGGCCATATTGGTTTTGGAATGGTATTGCTAGGTATTGTTTTGTCTTCAGGAAATAAAACTGTTTTAAGTTGGAATACAACAGGTATTAATGTGATTCAAAAGGATCCTAATAATAAGAATCCTGCTGGCAATCCCATGGAAAATATTACTTTATTTGAAGGAGTGAATACCGATATGGGTAAGTATATGGTTACTTATGTTAGGGATACAATCGATGAATTAGAGAAAAAGTTTTTTGAATTAAAGTTTGTCGAAAAGGGTGACAATAAAATAAAAAAAGATTCTTTCTATTTATATCCTGATGTTTTAAAAAATAATAAAGGCATGGAAGGATTTTCTGCAAATCCGTCTTCAAAACATTATTGGAACAAGGATATTTTTGTTTACGTTACTTCATTTCAGGATCATACTGACGAGGATACTGTTTCCTTTAAATCAAATCAAATTAAAATTGGAGATTCTGTTTTTTACAGCAATGGTTATGTGAAGCTTGAAAATGTGTTGGTGAATCCAAATCCAAATAGAGCAGCTGGTGTAAATGAATTGGTTTTACAAATGGCAGTGCATAGTGTAACAGGTTTAAAGTATGATGTGTCGCCAACAATTAGATTGGAAGGTATGAATATGACAATGATTCCAGATACGGTAAAAGCCCAAAATTTGATTTTAAATTTCAATAAAGTAGTAGATCAGACTAAGGGAATTTTAGAAATAGGCATAAAGGAATCATCATCACTTTCGAATTTGATTACCTTAAAAGCATATGAGTTTCCCTTTATTAATGTGCTATGGATAGGTGTTTTAGTCATGACTTTGGGCTTTATGATAAGCACTTGGGCTAGAATAAAAATAAATAATGCTAAATAATTTTAATAAAATCATAGGATTTCAATAAGGTTACTTTTTGTAAATTAGCGTATCAAGGTTAAGTATAACAGCATGAAAAGCCTCTTATTTATATTACCATTTACATTTTTATTGTTTTTTGGACAAATAGCCAATGGACAAACTAATGCATATGATACCATGCGTGTGGAGGCTTTTATAACACCCGAGGGTGATACGATACCTCAGTCATGGCTTCCTACAGTGGAAGTAACATCGGTAATGACTGCTCAACAAAAAATGAACATACAAAACTGGACACGTTTACGCAATGCTGTGTATGTTACCTATCCTTATGCATTAAGAGCTAGTGTTATTATCAATGAAGTAAACGGACAATTGGAAAATATTACTGACCAGAAAAAAAGAAAAGCGATTATTAAATTAAGGGAAAAAGATTTAAAACGTGACTTTGCCGACAAGGTAACGAGCTTATCGGTTTATCAAGGTAAAGTGCTAATGAAGCTAATTAAAAGGGAGACTGGAAATAATTGCTACGAATTAATTAAGGAATATAAAGGAGGATTTAATGCAGGTTTATGGCAAACTGTTGCCTTTTTATTTGGAAGTAATTTAAAGCAGCCATATAACCCAGTTGGCGAGGATCAAGAAATTGAAAAGTTTGTAAAAGAGGTTCGTAAGCTATACGGTTTAAGGGGTTAATACCAATTTAGGTAGGTTTTTGAGGTAGGTTTTTGTACCTTTACGCGAATAGCGTTTATTATTATGAGTGAAGAAAAAAGTCTGAATTTTATTGAAGAAATTATATCCCAAGATCTAGCAGCTGGGAAATACAAGTCTATTTTAACAAGATTCCCTCCTGAGCCCAATGGATATTTACATATTGGTCATGCCAAAAGTATTTGTTTGAATTTTGGATTAGCCAAAAGTTTTGGAGGAGCGACTAATTTGCGTTTTGATGATACCAATCCAGCTAAAGAAGATATAGAATATGTTGATAGCATTAAAGAGGATGTTAAATGGTTGGGTTTTGAATGGGTTAAAGAGTGTTATGCCTCGGATTATTTTGATCAGCTATATAGTTTTGCGGTTCAATTAATTGAAAAAGGATTAGCCTACGTTGATGATAGTAGTGCTGAGGAAATTGCACAACAAAAAGGAACACCAACAACACCTGGTACAGGGAATGCTTTTAGGAATAGAAGTATCGCTGAAAATTTGGAATTATTTGCAGGGATGAAAGCTGGTCAATTTGC
>Ga0078894_10005031_pt1 | contig 10161 bp, 7 predicted proteins | sample LauGreSu1BDMLBSD_2_FD_67506 | JGI IMG/M metagenome (GOLD analysis project Ga0078894, IMG submission 67506) | Freshwater lake microbial communities from Lake Michigan, USA - Su13.BD.MLB.SD (version 4) (version 4) | ecosystem: Environmental > Aquatic > Freshwater > Lake | place: Lake Michigan, USA...
CCCATGCCGCCGCCCATACCACCCATGCCGCCACCCATGCCGCCCATGCCCATGCCGCCACCAAGCTGCTTCAGCACCTGCACTGCAACAAAGGACTTCGGCAGATCAACGGTCAGCGTCTGGTCCGAATTATTCGTGATGAAAACGAACCCGCCCTTCGAGTCGTTGGCTACGATCTTCGTCTCCAAACGACCATCGTCCATTCCGCTGAACAACTCAACCCGCTCAGCAGAAGCGTCAAACTTCGGATTGATGACCAACGAACGCCGGTTGTTGCCCGACTTCGGATCCGCCATCCCGGACGATGCCGATAACAGCACGCCGGCCAGAGCGGCCAAACCGACCAACAACTTCATCGCCGACCGACGAATTCTCATCTGAAAAACTCCTGAACCACAATGGGATCCGGTCTCACCCAGTCACACTGCCCCAGCCACTGTAACCGGGGGACTGCGTCGTCCAGTGAAAACGGAGAGCTTTGTAAAACGTCCGGACAGTTTATCGAGGATTTTCGGCAAGTCACAACAAAAAACCCCGCCGTTCGGCAGCAAGTGGCATTTTCCGGCGGTGAATGCAGGGATGACGACGGACCGGAAAAATCCACCGGTTCTCCCTTCCAGAACCATTCCGAACACTGCAAAAAATGCGTTTTTTGCGGTATTTCAAACGATTATACCACGTTTTCCTGCGCCCCAATCATCCCTGGCGTGGGTGTTTTTACTACCTCTGGCAAAGCTGGGCTGCAACCGTGGCAACCCCTCAAGACCGCTTTCTCAGTTCGCCCGCCGCCGTGTTCTCCGCCAGATCAGCAATCATTTCCCCGATCGACGCTGCCACCGCCTCCCGCCATCGCCCCTCACCAAACTGCTCCTGATAACCGGGGCGCCGCCACGCAAAATTGATTCCTCGTGAGCTGTTCACGACTGCCCCCAATCCATCCTCCGCAAAAGCTCCAGCCGCGTCAGCCGAAGTGCCACCCTGACTGCCGTAGCCCGGCACCAGCAGCGGCACCCGCGGCATCAAAGCACGCAGCTCCTGCAGTTGTTCCGGCCACGTGGCCCCCACCACCGCCCCAACATCTCCGTAACCGTCCTCATCCCGACGATACTTTTCTGACACTCGAACCACAGCGGAGGCCACCGCTGCGTACATCCGCGTCCCCTCCGTCAGCCGATCCTGAAACTCCGCCGCTCCCGGATTGCTGGTCCGCACCAGCACGTACAGTCCCGCCCCCCGATCCCGGGCAAGACTGGCAAACGGCTCCAGTGTGTCACCCCCAAGGTACGGATTAATGGTCAACGCATCAGCCGGCCACGCAGCGGCCTCCGGGTCCTCGCCCGCCAGCCAACCCGCAGCATAGGCCTCGGCCGTAGTGCCGATATCGCCACGCTTGGCGTCGGCGATGACCAGCAGTCCCAACTGCCGCGCCTTCCGCATCACCATCTGCAGGGCCTGCAACCCCGGTACTCCATACTGCTCAAAGAACGCCACCTGCGGTTTGACAACGGCTACGTGCTCAGCCGCAAGTTCCAGAATCTCACACGAAAATCGCTCAAATCCGCGGGCCACAATCTCTGCCTGACTGCCACCGGCTGCCGCTGCTGACTGCCGAATTTCACTTGGCAGCCAGTCCCATCGCGGGTCAATTCCAATCAAAGCCGGAGTTCTTTTTCGCTGGATCTGCTGGTGCAGTCGCGTTGCAAAGCCTGCCATGGTCCATTTCCAAATGTGTCTGTTGCGGCCTCAAATCTGCCTGAAGTCCCTGCAGAATAGATGTCCCCCGAGCTTTGTCAAACGCCCGCCACGCGGTTGCACAACCTGCCATCCATCTCATTCAACCGGCTTTCCAGCAGATCGGACCATTCGCAAGCCCCCCCCCCGGATTCTCCCCAGAATCCCCGCTGCCAAACCACTGTCACGGATTGTCCTGCTGCGGACAGGCTTTTCCGGGCGGACCGGTTGCAGCCTGAGCACAGGACTCTAAACTGCGCAGGATCGGAGGTTTGCGAAGATGGAGGTGACGCGATGAACAGGCATTCCGGCAGGCCGTGCAGCACAGTCCGCATGCGGCGCTCCAGCGTCATGCAGATGCTGGCGATTGTTGCGCTGGCAGTCATCCTGCCTCCGTCATTGTCTGCCGCCCAGGTGCAGTCCACGACCGACGAGTTTCCCGAGCTGGAAGGCATGCCGTTCTCAGACCGCCTCCGCAGAATTGACGAACGCCCCGAACCGGGACGATCGTCGCCATCCGACAGCACGGATTTTCCGCGGCTGAATGATCGACTGCCGACCAATCCCGACGAAATGGCTCCGGACGAAAGTCGTTCCCTGCCACCTCAGCCGACCGACCTGCCACCGGATGCCCCGGCAGGTATTGATCGCAGCCACATCGACTGGACTGTTCAGCGAGTTTCCGCAGTGGATCTGGAAGTGGGTCGCGAGTGGCGTTTTGAGCACGGCTCAGCCACGATGACGCCGGCCGAGGAATCCGACTACGCCGACCTCATTCGACTGGCCCTGAACCGTCGTCGTCTGATCACCGCCGGCATTCCGGATGACGTGGGAGCAGAAAGTGCGTGGCAGTCCGCATTTTATCGCTACGAGCAGGTGCGGCGCCAGGCGTGGGCTCAGGGCAATCTCACACTCAGTGGCCGAGTGACGCTGCAGCAAGACCCGTTTTCGGGCCAGAACGAAACCCTCGTCTCACCCCTCGACCAGAACTTCACTGCCCCCGGTCAGGCTCGCTACTCACTGCTGCAGGACATGCTCACGCATCCGGGAGAATTTACCGGGCGTCCCGTTGTACTGTACGGAATTTTCACGCCCTCGGGCGCGGTGCGAGTGGCAGCCAGCGGGGCCCTCGAGGGTGAGGAGTCTGAGTTTGCGGTGCAGCGCGGTGCCTTCCGCAGTCTGTCACGCCCCGGTTCGATCGCTGTTGTCGATGCGATGGGGTTCCGCAGCTCAGTGGAATCCGTCAATTCGACAGCCTGGCCGGTCACACCGCGGCGTGACATGCCGGTGCTGCTGAAAGGCTGGTTTGTAAAACTGTGGGGGACCAGCCCACTGCTGTTTGCGGAATCGCTGAAGGTGCTGTCTCCGATTCCGTGGCGTAACGAAATTCTCGACAACGTGACAAATCGTCGGCGACTGACCTCCGACGAAAGCTGGCTGTACCACGAGACGCTGCGACAATTGCAGGTGACCAGCCTGACGGCGCAGCGTGAACTGGCGCGCGAACAGCAGTTGGCACGCATGAAACAACTGCGAGCCGAACTGCAGGTGCAGGTGATTGCTGATCGGCAGCAACTGGAAGATCAGTTTCAGCGAGAAACAGCCTCCGGTGCCGATAAAAATGACTCGCAGCAGCGACTTGAAGACGGACTCCGCAGACTGCAGCGACAACTGGCTGCCCGCGATGCCCGCTTCGCCGGGTGGCTGAAACAGCCCACGCGGTTTCCCCTGTTTGTGGATGCCTTCCAGAACCCGGACTACTGGCAGGGGCGACTGCTGACTCTCCGCGGACACGTGCGGCGCGTCATGACTCATCCCGGTGATCCCCAGTTGTTTCAGGGACGACCGCTGCACGAACTGTGGCTGTTCACCGAAGACAGTCAGCACATTCCCACTGTTGTCGTCTGTCCGACACTGCCGCGAGACTTCCCCACAGGTGCCGAAATTGTCGATTCGGTGCAGGTGACCGGTTGTTTCTTCAAGACCTATGTGTACAAAGCGCAGAATGAAACGCGGGTGGCACCGCTGCTGCTGGCCGGACATATCGAGTGGCTGCCGACCGCCTCGCAGGTGCTCAGCCTTGTCCGCGATGGCCAGCTGCCGGCCGATTCGCCACTGGCGGCTCAGGCTCGCGAAAAAGACACTGATCGGCCGGAAGATCTGCTGGTACTGCTCACAGCCGCACTCGCCTTGCTCGTGGCGATGACGGTGTGGTCTCGAGTGCAGCGGGATCGCCGTGAAAGGCAGCGAGTCCTGCGTCTGGTGGACGAGCCGGCGACTTTTCGTCAGACTTGAGCTGTGGCAATGACAACTGCAGCAACGCAACCACGCGGGATGTAAAACTGTGTCTGTGGCAACAAACGATGGTGAACATGAAGAGGTGATTGCCGGCGTGCAGGGTCGCCCCGCAAGACTGGTGGTCCTGATCAGCGGCGGGGGCACCACTCTGCTGAACTTTCTCCAGCAGATCCGCGACGGCCAGTTGCCGGCAGAGATTCCGCTGGTCATCTCCAGTCAGCACAACTGCCGCGGTGTTGAACGCGCTCAGGCCGCAGGACTGCCCGTGGAAGTGCTGCGTCGCCCGGACTACTCCGGGACACCCGAATTCAGCGATGCCGTCTTCGCTGCCGCTCGACAGGTCCACGCCGATTACGTCGTACTCGCAGGTTTCCTCAGCCTGCTGCAGATCCCCGCAGACTTTCACCTGCGAGTGCTGAATATTCATCCGTCCCTGATCCCGGCTTTCTGCGGACATGGGCAGTACGGACATCACGTACACGAAGCTGCCATCGCTCGCGGCGTGCGAATCAGTGGGTGCACCGTTCACTTTGCCGACAATCAGTATGATCACGGGCCCATTATCCTGCAGCGTTCAGTCGAAGTGCCTGATCATTGCACGGCCGACCAGTTGGCCGGACTGGTGTTCCAGCAGGAGAAACTGGCCTACCCGGAAGCACTTCGCCGCGTCATTTCAGGGCGCCTGCGTGTCCGCGACGGTCGGACCTTTCTGCTGGCTCCGGAAACAGCCGCATGCCACTGAAACACCACGCCGGCCGCTTTGCCGTGCTGCAGCACGATCATCCGTTTCTGCACTGGGACCTGCTGCTGGAGGATGGTGCTGACGCCGCCACGTGGCGACTGCTGCGACGACCGGTGCTCGGCGAACCGCTGGCTGCTGAACCGCTCGCCCCCCATCGGCTGATGTACTTAAGCTATTCCGGACCCGTCTCCGGCGGTCGCGGGTCGGTCAGCCTGTTGGCAGCCGGCACATGGCAGCGTCTGCCTCTCACCGGTGCTGCGCAGGCCATGCCTCCGAACACGGTTGCCGGCCCCGACTCAGCAGAACAGCAACTGCTGCTGCGAATCAGACTGTATGACTGGCGTGGTTACGCCACTGCGGAACTGCGGCACACCGCCGACCACCGCAGCTTCTGGACCTTCGGCGAGTCCATTGATCAGCGATTGATGCCCACATAAAAGCTGAAGATCTGCTCGCGGTCTGCCGCCTGAGTTGTGATCGGGAAGGCAAAGTCGAAAGCCAGTGGCACCGGTCCCATCTGCGGAATCGTCAGCCGCAGTCCAAAGCCCGCAGTGGCACGAAACTCCGACAGCGTGACCTCCTCATCAACCGAGCCAAAATCTGAAAAGACCACAGCACTGATCATGTCGTCCGCAGTCAGTGGCAGACGGTACTCCACCGTACCCAGCGCCTGGAACGTGCCACCCAGCGAGAAGCCGGTCTCATCACGCGGTGTCACACCACGGAAACGAAAGCCGCGGAAAGACTGGAAACCACCCGCAAAGTAACGTTCAAAGACCGGCGTGTCGTCGCCGGCCCAGCCCAGTGCTCCCGCCAGCGTCAGCACCTGACGGCCACTGCCGTCAGGACGACTGTGCAGCGTGAAATACTGACGAAATTCCGAATCCACCTTCGGAAAATTGAATTCATTGAAAGCCTGCTCGTAACCCACATCAAAGTAATGACCTTCCGTGGGCAGCATGGCCGAATCGCGAGTGTCATGAGTCACTGAAACACGCCCGGTGGACAGGAAGTTGTGCCCCACCCATTGCTGCACCATGGTTGGCACCGGAGCACGCAGATTGCGCATCTCAATGTCTTCCAGCCGCAGTGCCACGGCCCCGGACCACTCCGGAGTGAACTGACGACCCACCGACACGCGACCTCCCACTCGGTCCTCAGTCCAGTCCGTATAAAATCGATTGAAGTAAAAGCCACCCACAGACAGGCTGTAGTCGGTGTACATGAAATAAGGGTCCGTCCACGTCAGGGCGTAGCGACTGACCAGATTGCCAGGAGCCGCTTCCGCACGGAACCTCTGACCACCGCCACGCCATGCCCGACCTTCCAGAATGTCTGCAAATGTCGTTGGCGGACGAAACAGATCAAAGTTGGATTCGTCCCAGACGAAGTTACCGACCAGACCCGAGTTACTGTTGACGCCCGCACCAAACATCAGTCGTCCGGTGCGACCCTCCGTCGCATTCACATTGATATCCACCCAACCCGGCGGAATATCGCGGAACTGATTGCGATAGGGGCTTTCATTGATCATCTGGTCCTCGCGGGAAGGTGGCCTGACCTCCGCACCTTCATCCTCAGGAGACTGAGCTCGAATGATCGGGCCGTTCACAAGCTCAGGATCCGCTGCCGACACAAAGGCCGGAGCCTCCTCAGCAACAGCGAACAGCAGTCGCGGGTCAGCCGCTCGAAATGTCGATGGCTGTGGAATCTCGGCAAGCTCCGGATCCAGCACTGCCAGCGACGACAGTCCCGCAGCGAACGGAGCAGCCGGCGTTTCGGCTGCCGGACCACCGCTGGCGGTCAAAGCCACAAAATCCGGCTCGTCACCGCGCCGCTGCCCGTCAGCACTCACCGCTGCTCGGAACGTTGACAGCTCAGCACCGGAACCCGGTGCTGCAGAGTCAACAGGTGCACTGATCGGAGCATGTGATGTGGACGGCTCAGTTGCAGCATCCACGGTCTCTGAGGTGTCGCCCCCGGCAGCGGAGGCGTCTTCATCGGACGGTGTGTCCGAGCTGCCCCACAGTTCTGAATAATCACCGATCGCACCGCGACGCGCCGTTTCACTGGCCGATTGATCCACAGCCTGCAGAAAGGACTCCGTCCAGTCATCCAGCTCACCCGGATTCTGACCACGAAATGCCGCTGCCACTGAGGCAAAACTGCTTTGCTCCGGGTCCACCGGCACAGGTTCAAACACGATTCCCGGCTCAAACAGTCCGCTGCCCGCCAGACGCGACTTGCCGCGGCGAATTCGTCGCGGGTCAGCGAGGTCACCCGGCTGCACCTGAATGCGGTCCAGCACCACAGTGTGCTTCGTGTGCGGGCTGTCACCCTCGTAATTCACATTGATATCGCGAATGTACCGCGGACGGTCCTCGTCAATTTCAAACACCAGATCCACCACTCCCGGAGTTTCCGTGAAATGCGGCACCGGATTGACCGAGGCAAAGTAGTGGCCCATGTCGCCGTAATAGCCCAGCATTCGCTGCACGTCTTTCGACAGCATCCACGAATTGAATTTCTGGCCCACTTCCTGTTTGGACTCTTCCTTCAGACGCGATGTCTGAACAACTTCGTTGCCCTCATAGGTGATGCTGCGAACTGTGTAACGCATCCCCTCTTTGATCGTGTACAGCAGCTCAACATCAGATTTGTCAGGCGAAAACCGCGGCTCCCCCGTGATCTCCACATCAAAAAAGCCCACTCCGCGATAGTAAGCCTTCAATGCCTCGATGTCCGCAGGCATGGTGTCCGGGTTGTAGTGGCCCCCCCAGAACAGAAACGCTTCCTTCGAAACCAGATTCTTGCGCAGCAGACCATCGCTCCAGAACACATTTCCCGCGAAATTCCGCTCCTTCACCTGCACCTTCGGACCTTCAGTGATTTTGAAAACCACCTCCCGGTCACCCGGCTTACCGCCTTTCAGCAGCTTCACATCGACAAAGTAATAGCCCTTGTCCCGATACTCCTGTTCAATCCGGCGGACGGCTTCCTGATTGGCGATATAGTCAAACGGACTGCCAGCCTTCAGACCGGTCCAAGCTTCCAGATGTTTCAGCTTCACCTTCCTGTTGCCGACGTACTGCACTCGCTGCACAATCGGACGCTCTTTCACCTCAAACACCAGCACATACCCGTTCGGAGTCTCATCGATGCGTTCCTGCACATCGAAAAACCAGCGCGTATTCAGCAGCGAGCGTTTGTCTTCGCGCAGTTGACGTTCCGTCACAGGTCGCTGCGGCTGGGACTGAATCTTCTGCAGAATCACGGCCTCGGGAATCGTCTCATTCCCCTCAATTCGCACGTCGTAGACAATCCGCCCGGCCTCTTCGCTGACCTCAGGAGACTGTTCTGTCAGGGCAGAATCCTGCACCGGCGCCTGAGCACGGCAGCAGGCAGGCAGCAGCAGGGACACTGCAACAACCAGCATCGCTGCTGCATACGACCGCGCAGCGCAGGGCTGGGCCCGGTGACAGCGCGGAAATATCGGGGATCGATCCGCCATGCAGCGACTCGTTGCCACACAGATCCGCAGATTCTGCGAAAAAACGTGGCCTGAGAGGAAACAAATGTTAAGCGGACCACCGGCCGGCAGCCCACAGACCCGCACAGCATCGCACATTTGATGAATTTGACTCAAGGTCAATTCAGAAAAGCCAATGTGACGCTCAGACGCAATCCGCTCAGACAGCCCGTTTCCCTCAGAAATCCCACCGGCCGCGACCGCTTATTCACGAGCCTGCTGGCCAAATCCCAGCTTCCCCAGCCAGCGACGACTGCCGGAACGCGACTGCGATTCAGCCTGCCGCACCAGCGTACCGTCAGTGTTGACCGCAAAGCCCAGCTGCTTGGCCAGCACGTCGATCAACAGTCGGGACTGCTGCAGATTGTTCTTCTCACGCGACAGCCGCGCACGCTCAAATGCCAGCTCCAGCTCACCCAGCCGTGTCAGATTGTCCGCACGTCGAACAGAACTTTCGATCAGTGTCGACAGCTCCACTGGCAGCTCCCGCTGCAGCGTTCGCAACTGATCCAGCGTCAGCAGATTCAGCCGCGATTCCTCGCGACAGCGGAGGCGGTAAATCAGCCGCGCCATCAGGCTTTCCCGCTGGTGCAGCAGCGCCCGCAGCTCGTCCGCAGACATCGCCTCCAGTTCCCCCTGCTGCGGAATCTCCGTCATCACCAGATCGTCAGTCGGGGAAAAGTCCGCCGGTACGTAGCCACCTTCCTCCGGAGAAAACACAGCATCACGCATGCCGGTCGGAGGCGCTGGTTCAGTCGGCAGCTCAATCGGCAGATCCGCCAGGTATCCCGCCTCCGTCTTGCGTTCCACTTCCTCAAACAGCTCCTGACGAATCTCCTCCCAGCTTCGCGACAGATTCTTCGTGGACGATCCCGCTGGTTCACGCGGGGTAACCCGCTGCTCGACCGTCGCGGCCGACGACCTGCCACTCACTTTGCCCGTATTCACCGGCTGCACGTCTGCCGCCGGCCGAGCCGGAGCGGCACTCAAGCCGGCTGCCAGCAACTGCTCAAAACTGCCGGCCAACTGCGATTGCAGGGCCGCACCCAGTTGTTCAAAGTGCTCGTTCAGCGTCTGAACCAGTCGCGCCGTAATCAGATCCGCAGTCTCCGCAGTCACCGCTGCCTCGTCCCGCCCGGAATCCTCCGGCAGACTGCTGCTGCCACCCGGAACTGTCCCCGCAGACACCTGCGAATTCCAAAAACCCGGACAGGCATCCAGTTGCTGCGGAATCTGCACCTCCGTGCCCAGACCGGATTCGCAGATCACCTGAAACAAAAGTGCGTCAACCGACTGTTCGCCGGTCAAGTCCGCAGATCCAGCGGCTGGCCGAACTTCGCCTTTGGACAATTCTTCGCCGCTGCGACGCCGACGGCGACTGCGAGTCTTCAGAGTCTGCTCCAGCAGCTGGCCCTGACCGTCAACCAGCGGTGACGGGGTTTCCTGCATATCGTCCAGCGAGCGAGTGGTCCTGCGCGGCACACTGCGGCCTGCCGATGCTGCGGCCACCGCTTCCGCCACGGCCGGAATTGTGTCCTGAGGTTTGGATCGATCTGCTCGTGTCATGTGAGTGCCAGTTTGGGATCGCGTGGAGTCCTTCTGCCGAATTCAGAAAGCCTGAACCCGTAAAGTCCCCGCCGAATTCCACGACCTGCCCCCACGATAGCTCCAGCCCACGCAAATCGCGGGAATACCCCCGCAAAATCCCCGTGACTCACCAGCTTTGCGGGGAAGTACGCAGCGATTGCGCCGGCTGTACGGAATTCCGCGAATCTGACTGACCTGCGGACTTGTTGCCCCGCCACAACACGCCCCACCACGCACCGCTCGACCGCGACTCCCCTGCCCCCACCCCCCCAGC
>Ga0078894_10005032_pt1 | contig 10160 bp, 9 predicted proteins | sample LauGreSu1BDMLBSD_2_FD_67506 | JGI IMG/M metagenome (GOLD analysis project Ga0078894, IMG submission 67506) | Freshwater lake microbial communities from Lake Michigan, USA - Su13.BD.MLB.SD (version 4) (version 4) | ecosystem: Environmental > Aquatic > Freshwater > Lake | place: Lake Michigan, USA...
AAATAGTTGCCAATTTTGGCGAGTGTTTTTTTGCGGTAGTTGTATCTTTTTTTACAACGCTGTTTTGCTTAAGTGACGTTTCTGCCTTCAACGAATCGTTGGAAGGAACTTGTGCCCATGAGGTGGTGTTGGCCAACATCATTACCCAAAACAATAAACCAAATACTTTTTTTAATGCCATTATTGAATAAACAAAGGTAATGAATTTAGGCATAAAAAAATGGCTGCTTCTGTATACAAAAGCAGCCATTTTTAGAGTAAGTACAGGTATTAAATTTTACCTGCAACAGCTTGTTGTACTAAGTCAGCAGCTTCTTTTAAAACGATTGCTGAGTATACTTTTAAGCCTGATTCGTCAATTAATTTTTTCGCTGCTTCTGCATTGGTTCCTTGTAAGCGCACAATAATTGGCACTGGAATATTACCAATCGATTGGTATGCATCTACAACACCTTGTGCTACACGGTCGCAACGAACAATACCACCAAAAATGTTAATTAAAATTGCTTTAACATTGGGGTCTTGTAAAATAATGCGGAAACCAGCTTCAACAGTAGTTGCGTTGGCACTACCTCCTACGTCTAAGAAGTTTGCAGGCTCGCCACCTGATAACTTAATAATATCCATAGTAGCCATCGCTAAACCAGCACCGTTAACCATACAGCCAACGTTACCATCTAACTTTACAAAGTTTAAGTTGTGTTTGCCAGCTTCTACTTCAGTTGGATCTTCTTCTGCTAAATCGCGCATAGCTGCATAATCCGGATGACGGTATAATGCGCTATCATCAAAACTTACTTTACCATCTACAGCAATAATTTTATCGTCAGATGTTTTAAGTACAGGATTGATTTCAAACATTGCTGAATCGCTGCTATCATAAGCTTTGTATAAGGCCGAAACGAATTTCACCATTTGTTTGTGAGCCTCACCAGACAAGCCTAAGTTGAAAGCAATTTTACGTGCTTGGAAACCTTGTAATCCAACTTTAGGATCGATAGTTTCTTTATGAATTAAGTGTGGAGTATGTTCAGCTACGTGCTCAATATCCATTCCGCCTTCGGTACTGTATACAATAATATTTTTTGATTGCGAACGGTCAAGCATTACACTCATGTAAAACTCTTTAGGTTCGTTAGCACCCGGATAGTAAACGTCTTGGGCTACCAAAACTTTGCTTACTAATTTTCCTTTAGGGCCAGTTTGTATGGTAACTAAAGTACCACCTAAAATATTGCTTGCAATTTCTTTTGCCTTGTCAGCATTTTTTGCAACGGCAACACCACGTTGGTCTTTACCTTCAATATTACCTTTACCGCGACCACCGGCATGTATTTGTGCTTTAACAACTACCCAGTCGCTGCCAAATTGCTCTTTTAATTTTAGCGCTGCCGAGTGTGCCTCATCAGCTGTTTCGGCTACTATGCCTTCTTGCACAGCTACACCGAATGATTTTAGAACCTGTTTTGCTTGATATTCGTGAATGTTCATTTTCGGAAAATTTGCAGCGAAAATAGCATTAAATTTTAGTTTAATGTGATAAAAATAAAACGCCTGATTGTGAGTTAAATAGCTTGCCCATTTGTTGCAACCACCAATACTTAGGGAGGATTACGTATGCATTTAGCCCAGTAAGGGTGCTAAATTCACGTATCTAACATCAAGCCATAAATGCTATATTGCAGCCAATATACTTGGCTAAGGCATGATTAACATAACCAATTTAACCAAAAACTACCAAAACTTACAAGTGCTAAAAGGCATTAACCTAACCATACCGAAAGGCGAAATGGTGGCCATAGTTGGGGCAAGTGGCGCGGGTAAAACAACGCTGTTGCAAATTATGGGTTCGCTTGATAAGCCCGATAGCGGTAATGTAGTTATTAATGGAGTTGATATTACCACGCTTTCATCGCAAAAATTAGCAGCATTTAGAAATACACAAATTGGATTTATATTTCAATTTCATCAATTATTACCTGAGTTTACTGCATTAGAAAATGTGTGTTTCCCGGCTTGGATTGGTCATCAACCCAAGGTAGAAACCGAACAACGTGCGATGGAATTGTTAGATTACTTAGGTTTAAAAGAACGCTATCATCATAAACCAAGTCAATTATCGGGAGGCGAGCAACAACGCGTGGCAGTGGCGCGTGCGTTAATAAATAAGCCTGCTGTGGTATTTGCTGATGAGCCTAGCGGTAACTTAGATTCGCACAATGCAGATGAATTACATCGCTTGTTTTTGCAATTGCAGCAGGAGTTTAATCAAACTTTTGTTATTGTAACGCACAACGAACAATTGGCTGATAGTGCAAATCGTAAATTAGTGATGAGAGACGGACTTATTGTGCAATAAGGCACTCGGCATGCAGCAAACTATTCACCAAATACTAAAACAATACTGGGGTTACGATGAGTTCAGGCCTTTGCAAGAGGATATTATAAACTCTGCTTTGGCCGGCAACGATACTTTGGCTTTGTTACCTACGGGTGGCGGTAAGTCTATTTGTTTTCAGGTGCCAGCTATGGCCATGGATGGATTGTGTTTGGTTATTAGTCCGCTTATTGCCTTAATGAAGGATCAGGTAGAGCAACTCCAAAAACGCGATATACCTGCTGCTGCTCTTTACAGTGGCATGAGTTTTAAAGAGCAAATGCTTACCATACAAAATGCCCAAAATGGTGCATACAAATTTTTATACCTATCGCCCGAGCGACTAAAAACAACCTCTTTTCGCGAACATCTTCCATACATGGATGTAAGTTTACTAGCGGTTGATGAGGCACATTGTGTAAGCCAATGGGGTTACGATTTTCGCCCAGAATATTTACAAATTGCCGAAGTACGCGATACTTTTAAAGGTGTTCCTATTTTAGCTTTAACGGCATCTGCAACTGCCAAAGTGGTGCAGGATATGCAAGATAAATTGGCCTTTAAAAAAGGCCAAGTGTTTAGCAAAAGTTTTACGCGCAGCAACTTAAGTTATGTGGTAAATAATACCGAGCAAAAGTTAGAGCGTATGCTTCATATTTTTAACAAGGTAAAAGGAAGCGGTTTGGTTTACGTGCGCAACCGCAAGCAAACGCAAGATTTAGCAACATACTTACGTCAAAATAAATTATCGGCCGATTTTTACCATGCAGGTTTACCCCATGCCATTCGTGCTAAAAAGCAAGAAGACTGGATTAATGGTAAAGTACGCATAATGGTTTGCACCAATGCCTTTGGAATGGGTATTGATAAGCCTGATTGCCGCGTGGTGGTGCATTACGAAATGCCCGAATCGCTGGAAAGTTATTACCAAGAAGCGGGCAGGGCAGGTCGAGATGGGGAACGTGCTTATTGTGTGTTGTTACACCATGCTGCTGATGTGAACACCGCACAGCATAAATTGGCTATGGCTTTTCCGCCCGAGGATGAAATTAGAAGAGTGTATCAGGCCTTGAGCAATTATTACAGTGTGCCTATTGGCGCTTTATCCGACAGAAGTTTTGATTTTGATATGGCCGAATTTGTGCAACGATTTAACCTCAATGCATTAGTCGTTTATCCCGCTTTAAAATTATTGGCACAGTGCGATTTAATTGAGTTAAACGAATCGTTTTTTGAACCTTCAAAACTTAAATTTACGGTTAATCATGCCGAGTTATATAAGTTTCAGGTAGAGCACGAAAATTTTGATGAGCCTATTAAATTATTGCTGCGCAGTTATGGTGGTTTGTTTGATAGTTATGTGCGCATTAATGAATCGCAATTAGCCAACCGAATGAAAATTGGGGTTCCACAGTTTGTTAAGTTTTTACAACAATTAACACAATTGGGTTTGGCCGATTATCAACCTCAAAAAGATCAACCGCAAATTACTTTTACAGCACAACGCGTGGCTGCCGAAAATATCAACTTTCAGCAAGCGTTATTAACGCAACGCAAACAAACGGCTAACGATAAATTGGCTGCTATGATCGATTACGCTGATAATACTCATCGCTGCCGTAGCCGTTTATTGGTTGAATATTTTAATGAGTTTGGTGCCGAAGATTGTGGTATTTGTGATGTGTGTTTAGATCAGGCCAAGGGAGATTTAAGTAGTGAGGTGGCCAAACAAATTGAAGTTAAAATACAAGCGTTGTTAAGCCAACAAAATAGACATGTGGTTGATTTGGTAAAGGCCATGCCCGAGTTTAACACCGAAAAAATTTCAACCATTATTAGGTACTTGCTAGATAATGATAAATTGTACTACGATAACGAACACCGATTAGTTTGGACAATAAAAAGCGCATAATATTTACCGTAACCAATGATTTGGCTACCGATCAACGCATGATTCGTATTGCTAATACATTGGCATTAGCGGGTTTTTGGGTAACGTTGGTAGGCCGAGTTCGAAAAAACGCTACTCCATTAAAACAACAATCATTTGTTCAGCATAGGTTAAAGTGTTGGTTTGATAAAGGCGTATTGTTTTATGCCGAATATCAACTGCGATTGTTTTTTTATTTACTGTTTGCCCAGGCTGATATTATTGGTGCCATTGATGCCGACACTTTATTGCCTGCAACTTTGATAGCAAAATTAAAAGGTAAAAAGTTAGTGTTTGATGCACATGAGTATTTTACCGAAGTACCAGAGATTACCCACAAACATGTGGTCAAGCATATTTGGCAAACCATCTTAAATATTTGTGTGCCTCTAGTGAACAGGTGTTATACAGTTGGTCCGGCATTGGCGCAATTATTTACCTTGCAATACAATAAACCATTTGATGTGGTGTATAATATGCCTGTGGGTAAAACCATCAACCCAAATAAACCTCATAATAGGCAAATTATTTACCAAGGCGATTTAAATGTGGGCCGCGGTGTAGCCGAAACCATAAGTGCCATAAAGCACTTACCTGTAACTTTAGTTATTGCGGGTGATGGTCCGATACGTGAGGATTTAGTGGCTTTGGTTGATGAATTAGATCTTTCCACAAAGGTTACTTTTTTAGGTAAAATTGCCCCCGAAAAACTACATGAAATGACCCAGCAAAGTTGGTTGGGAATTAATTTGCTTGATGAGGTTAGTTTAAGCTATCAATACAGCATTGCCAATAAGTTTTTTGATTATGTACAAGCTCACATTCCTGCATTGTGTGCAAATTTTATAGAGTATAAAAAGTTAAATCAACAGCACGAAGTGGCCTTGTTGTGCAATTACCAAGTTGCTGATATTGAACAAGCCATCAAGCAATTGTTAAGCAATGATTTTTTATATCAAAAAATGGTAGATAATTGCAAGCAAGCTGCCACCCAATGGTGCTGGCAAACACAAGAGCAAAAATTAATCGCCATTTATCAATCGGTATTACATGAGTAAGCAGTTGCACGTAGTAAGTTTCGACAATCCTTTTCCGCCAAATTATGGTGGGGTGATTGATGTATATTACAAGTTGCAGGCACTGCATCAAATTGGCGTAGAGGTAACGTTACATGTGTTTGAGTATGGCCGTAAAAGAGGTGCTGAACTTGAAGAACTTTGTAAGCAAGTGCATTATTACTCGCGTAGAAATTTTGTAAATCCATTTATCGGTACTTTGCCTTACATTGTATCTACCCGTAATGATGGGCAATTGTTACAAAACTTATTGGTAAATGATGCGCCAATTTTATTCGAAGGATTGCACTCGTGTTTCTTTTTAGATCATTCGGCTTTGGCCAACAGAAATAAGTTGGTGCGCATGCACAATATTGAGCAGGATTATTACCGCAAACTGGAAGAAGTAGAATCTAATTTTTTTAAGAAATACTTCTTTAGTAAAGAGGCTGAACGACTTAAAAATTTTGAACCGATTTTGCAACATGCCAATCATGTACTAGCTATTTCGCCAAACGATGTGATTGAATTATCAAATCGATATAATAATGTAAAATTATTACCTGCTTTTCATGCTAATGAGCATATAACAGCGCAGGCTGGTAAAGGTAATTTTGCTTTTTATCATGGTAATTTAAGTGTAGGGGAGAATGATGAAGCTGCCCGTTTTTGGTATCGCAAGTATTTAATGATATAAATATGCCATTAGTTATAGCAGGCAATAAACCATCAGCTAGTTTGGTGCAAATGGTTGCGCAACATCCGCATATTACTTTGTTGCAAAATGCCACTACACAAAAAATAAATGAACTAACGCAACAAGCCCAAATTAATGTGTTGCCTACTTTTCAAAGCACAGGGATAAAACTAAAATTGATTAATGTATTGTTTCAAGGTAGGTGGGTATTGGCCAATCAGTTTATGGTTGAAAACACGGGATTAGCATCACTATGCGAAGTAGCTAACACAGCTGCCGAAATGAAAACGGCACTTAAGCAACTCATCAACCAAGAATTTACCCCAAAGCATATTGCTCAACGCAACGCTGTTTTAGCACAAAACTTTAGCAACAGTCACAATATTATGTTGCTAAAATCATTGCTGTAATGGCTAGTGTGTAAATAATATATTGGCGGCAAACATGGCCTTGTTAAAGGCTTCGGCATTTAAGCCGTGGTTTAAGTTTTGGGTAGTAAAGTAATGCAATAAATTTTCGGTAGGCATATTTCCAGTTAGTTTATCTGCAGCCATAGGGCAACCACCAAATCCTTTTAATGCACCATCAAACCTAACACATCCATGCATGTGCGCAGCGGTTACTTTTTCTAACCAAGTATCGGCTGTGGTATGTAAATGTGCACCAAACTCAATGTGTTTAAATGCCGGAATTAAGTGGCCGAATAAATAACTAATGCTCTCTGGAGAAGCTATTCCAATGGTATCACTCAATGATAAAACACGTACACCAAGTTTATCCATTTCGTTTACCCAATGTAAAGCAATTTCGGCATTCCAATCATCTCCATAAGGGTTTCCAAATCCCATAGAAATGTAAACCACCAATTGTTTGTTGTGCTTTACACAAAGCTCTTGCATTTGTTTAACGGTATCTAGCGATTGGGCAATGCTGCTGTTGGTATTACGTTGCTGAAAAGTTTCGGAAATAGAAAACGGGAAACCAATGTATTGAATAGCGGCATGTTGCATGGCTTCTTGTGCGCCACGCACATTGGCTACAATGGCCAATAGTTTACTGCTGGTATTGGTTAAGTTTAAACCAGCCAAAACTTCGGCTGTATCCTGCATTTGTGGAATAGCTTTGGGCGATACAAAGCTTCCAAAATCTATCGTATCAAACCCAACTTGCAGTAATTGGTTAATGTAATTAATCTTGGTTTGGGTAGGTATAAAATCGGTAATGCCTTGCATGGCATCACGCGGACATTCGATGATTTTAATGCTCATGTTACTGTTTTATTGCGCCACAAATGTAGGAAATGTTTTGGGTTTACTAGGGTTGTGTTGTTGTACTTATTAGGGCTATAATTAAAATCAGTTTTTAGGGTCGTATACTTTGGTGGCTAAGTATTAATTTAGCGCCATGTTAGGACTTAAATTAGCTACCGATCCGCGTTGGGCCAATGCAGCCGAAAAATCATTAGAAGAAGTGTTGATTGACCACGCCTATTGCGAGCAAAAAGCGGCTACTACCGGCATATCATTAATTGTACAATACCCCGAGTTTGAACAAATGGTAAAAGTGTGTACGGCTATTGTTGCCGAAGAGTGGGGCCACTTTAGAAAAGTATTGAAAGAGTTAGATAAACGTGGGTTTAAATTTGGTGCACAGCGTAAAGATGTATACGTAAACGAGTTGATGAAAATGATTACGCGTGGTGGCGATAGAAACCAACAAGTGGCCGAACGCTTATTGTTGTTAGCGATGATTGAAGCGCGCAGCTGCGAGCGTTTTAGGGTCCTATCGTTAAATATGAAAGATCCAGATTTGCGTGAGTTTTACCACGAGTTTATGGTAAGTGAAGCGGGGCATTACGTAACTTTTATTGATTTGGCCAAAGAATACAAAGGCGAAGAATACGTAAAACAACGCTGGCAAGAAATTTTAGATGGCGAAGCGGAGATTATGCGTAACATGACGCCAACCGGAGAACGGGTACATTAATTGGTTGAGATAAAAGCTGAGTATTACTATTTATTATTAATGAGAGAGGAGCCATTTTATAGTTTGCTCAGCATCCATAATGGACCATGAGTGTGGATTTCGTTTGCCTGTAAGTTTACGATAACCTTTTCCCGTTGTTAAAATAAGTTGGGCGTTAGTATTTCCAAGCAGTCTTAACGAATTAATGGCTGCAGAACAATCTAATGTATTAAGGTCATACATACTTCTATTTCGTTCTTCCATTTGCCAAATGATGTCTGGTTCGGATATGAGCATAATTGGACAATTTACTAACGTTTTGATATTTGTTTGATTCGTATCACTAAATGAATAAGGTGAAATGGATTGAAAAGTTTTATTATCAATTTGCGGAATACTTTGAAATTCATACTGAAGTCTTTTAATAAAATAGTCAGCCTCACGTATCGATATTTCTGATTTGCTATTTCTAACTGCATACTCCAAACTATAGTACATTTTTTCGAAATCAAGAGGAGGATCAACTGCAAAAATTGCTTTTGGTTTTTGTAAGTCTGATCTAGAGTATGCTCTCTCAGCATACTTTACAACACCTGAACCACCTAAAGAAAAGCCACCCAAATAAAAGGGTTTGTTCGTTAGTTTATAACGTTTCTGAAGGTTTGGTATAAGTTGGTCAAGATTTGCTTGAGATAAACTATCAATAAAAAATGTTTGTGTTCCATATTGTAAACTAGCGAAAACTGTGACCAATCCTTCCTGATTAGCTTTGGTTGCTATATCGGTTTCATTTGAGGCAATTTGTGGAGTTTCTCCGAAAGAAGTTAAAAGCAATAAAAGTCCCTTTGGCTCAACTAATGGTTTAAACGCGATGAAATAATTAGAAGATGAATCATTTGAATTAAAGTATACAATTTCTCTTGATTGGCCGAAAGTACAAACCGATGAAAGGAAAGAAACTAAAAGAAATGCAATTATTCTCATACCTGTATTTGATTGTTATGTTTTGATTTGATTTGATTAGCAATATACTCTATCACAATTATTAAAAAATCCCCACAAACAAAAAGGCCGAACAGTATTGCTCGGCCTTTTATAATTTTATGAGTTGCTATAATCCATGGCGGCTTTTACAAACCTGACAAACAAAGGATGTGGTGTAAGTACTGTACTCTTATACTCTGGATGAAACTGCACCCCCACAAAGTATGGATGATCTTTAATTTCTACAATTTCGGCCAATTTGGTATCAGGGTTAATTCCTGTTATACTCATACCCGCTTTTTCAAAATCTTTGGTAAACTTGTTATTAAACTCATAACGGTGGCGGTGACGCTCGGTTATTTTAGTTTTTTCGTAAGCTTTATAAGCCTTGCTATCTTTACTTAACTCGCAGGTATAGGCGCCCAAACGCATGGTTCCGCCTTTTGTAGTAATTTTCTTTTGCTCAGGCATCATATCAATAACCGGATGTTTGGTTTTAGCGTTCATTTCGGTACTGTGTGCATCTTTAAAACCTAACACGTGGCGTGCAAATTCAATCACACAAGTTTGCATACCTAGGCAAATACCAAAAAACGGAACTTTGTTTTCGCGCACATATTTTATGGCAGCAATTTTTCCATCTATACCTCTATCACCAAAGCCTGGAGCGACTAAAATACCATCTAAATGTCCCAGTTTTTGCTGTGCATTTTCATCCGTAATTAACTCGCTGTGTAAGTATTCTAACTTTACTTTACACTCTTTGCTTGCACCTGCATGTATAAAGGCTTCGGCAATACTTTTGTAAGCATCTGGTAGTTCTACGTATTTTCCTACTAAACCAATTTTAACTTCGTGTTTAGGATTTTTGTGGCGTGTTAAAAAGTTTAACCAGCTATCCATATCTGGCTCATTTTTGGCCGATAGTTTAAGCTTAGTTAAAACGGTTTTATCTAACTTCTCTTTAAGCATAGCCATGGGCACATCGTATATGGTTTGCATATCCAAAGCTTCAATAACCGAGTTAGGAGTTACGTTACAGAATAACGCAATTTTCTTTTTGATGTCTTTATTGATTGGATGCTCTGAGCGGCATACCAATACATCAGGTTGTATGCCCGACTCTAATAACATTTTTACCGAGTGTTGGGT
>Ga0078894_10005033_pt1 | contig 10159 bp, 7 predicted proteins | sample LauGreSu1BDMLBSD_2_FD_67506 | JGI IMG/M metagenome (GOLD analysis project Ga0078894, IMG submission 67506) | Freshwater lake microbial communities from Lake Michigan, USA - Su13.BD.MLB.SD (version 4) (version 4) | ecosystem: Environmental > Aquatic > Freshwater > Lake | place: Lake Michigan, USA...
AACAGCAGCACCAGGGTCGAGGTGAGCCGAGCGTCCCAGACCCAGTAGGTGCCCCACGTGGGCCGTCCCCAGAAGGCGCCAGTCCAGAGCGCGATGAACGCAAACAGGGCGCCGGTCGGGGCGAGCGCCTGCGCCATCATGGAAGGCAGTCGGGCGTTGAGCGCCAGCGAAAACACCGACCAGAACGCGATCACGACGTAGATGAACATGGCCATCCAGGCCGCCGGCACATGGATGAAGATGATGCGATAGGACTCGCCCTGCTGCGCGTCGGTGGGTGCGATGACAAACCCCACATAGAGGCCCGCGACGGCGAGCAGTATCGCGACCCAGCCGAACAGGCCGGTCAGTTTGCCCGCCAGGGGATAGAACGAGGCGGGCGAGGCGAAGCGGAACCAGTTGATTGCTGCCATATCATTCGAACGCGATTTTAACCGCCAATGCCAGGGTCGCCGGACCGACCATACTGGCCAGGATGGATCCCGCTGCAAGCAGCGACAGATGGGCCTCGGCGCCCAGTCCGGCGCTGGCTGCCTCAACCGACCCGGCGCCGAAGATCAACACCGGAACCGCGAGCGGCAGCACCAGGAGGCCTAGAAGGGTGGAGCCGCCCCGGGCCCCGAGGGTGAGGGCGGCTGAAATGGCGCCCAGCCAGGTGAGCAACGGCGTGCCCAGCAACAGGCTGGCTGCGAGGATCGCTATCCCTTCCGGGTCGAGATCAAACTGCAGGCCCGCCAGCCCGGAGAGCAGCACCAGCGGCGCGGCCGTGGTGAGCCAGTGCGCCAGCACCTTGCCGGTGAGTAACGCCGAGAGCGGCGCCGGCGCGAGCAGCAACTGCTCAAGGGTGCCGTCGGCGTGATCGGCCGCAAAGAGCCTGGGCAGGCTGAGCAGTGTGGCAAGGAGCGCGCTCACCCAGGCGATGCCCGGTGCGATCGCGCGCAGGAGCGCTGCGTCGGGTGCCATGGCGAGGGGAAACGTCGAGCCGACCAGAAGAAAGAACACCAGTACCAGGGCTACCTCGCCGCGGTGGCGTAGCGCAAGCCGCAGGTCACGCGAGCAGGCCCAGGCAAGCGCGCCAAAGGCGCTGGCCGGTTCGGTGATTGCCGGAAGAGGCATCAGCGCTGACCGCTCGGGGCGGTGCCGCTGCGCGTGCCCAGATCCAGTTCGACCGCAACCTGATCGCAGGCGATGGGCAGATGGGTGGCGATCACGGCGCAGCCGCCGCGTGTGAGGTGTTCGGAGAGGAGTTGTCCGAACAGCGCCTGGCCAGCGCCATCGAGCGCGGTGGTGGGTTCATCGAGCAGCCAGAGCCTGCGCTTTGAACCGGCCAGCCGCGCGAGCGACAGGCGGTGTCGCTGTCCGGCCGACAGGCGCGCGAATGACAGGCTGGTCCTCGACTGCAGACCGCATCGTTCGAGGAGTTCGTCGATCTCTGACCATCCGTCGCCCGGCTGCAGGCCACTGTCGAGGGCCCGCTGAAGCGCGAGGTTGTCTCGAGCACTGAAGGTGTCCTTCCAGCCTGCGGAGTGACCCTGGTAAAGCATGACCGAATGCCATTCGGCAGAGCCTGGCTCGCGCAGCGCGCCGTTCCAGCGGACCTCACCCGCCGCGGGCCGGCCGAGCCCGGCCAGGGCCCGCAGCAGCGTGGACTTGCCGGCGCCATTGGGGCCGGTGAGTCGAAGCCAACGGCCTGGCGGCAGCTGAAAACTGAGCGAGTCAAACAGAAAACGGTAACCCGCGACGCAGCCGAGGGCGTCGACCGCGAGGCCGGACTCGGCCGGTTCGGGCGAACCAGATGCCGACCGGGTGCCCAGGGTTGCCGGGGTCACGGCTGGATGACCTGATTGATGCGCAGGCTCAAGCCCTGCTCGCCGGGGCGGACAATCTTCGATTCGCCAAAGAGGTCGCCGGGCTGCCGAATGGCGTTGCCGCTTGCGCTCAGACGAACCTCGATCACCACCTGGTCGGCTCCCGAGAGACGCCGCGAGGGATCCATGGCGAGCGAATCGTCGAGGCGGAAGTCAAGCGGCAGCGAGGGGTTGTCAATCCGCAGCACCGCAAACGGCACGCGTGGACCAGCGGGGCTGCGCGCCACGACGAACAGCGTCCGAGCCGCTTTGGCGCGTTCGGTCAGTGAAGGGTCGAGTTCCACCCGGCCCGATACGGCTTCAGCGCCGGTCGTTGCTGCCCGGCTGGCGGGCGTGGCATCGGCGGGGGAGGGCGCGCCGTCACCGGCTGCGATCCGGGCATCGATTCGCGCGAGCACGTCGCGCAGCGCGTCGCGCTGTTGCTGATCGGGCGGCATGGAATCGAGGAGCCGCTTCAGGTGGCCACGCGCGGCCGCCAGGTTGCCGGCCTGGAATTGCGCTGCACCCATCAGGGCGATCGCCTTCGGGTCATCGGGATCGAGCCGCAGCGCCTGTTCCAGGAGCGCGAACGGCCGACCGTCGAAGCGCCCGTCGCGGGTGATCGCGAGCGACTCTGCGAATTCTGCGAGGAGCCGGGCGCTGGGCGGCACCCGGCGCAATGCCTCTTCGAAAGCCTGGTTGGCCTCGGCCGGCTGACCGCGAAACTTGCGTGCGCCCGCAAGCATCATCCAGGCCTCGCCGTCCTCGGGGTTCCCCTGCACGCGGCGCTCCAGGTCGGCGATCATCTGGTCGAGTTTGCGCTCGTCGATTTCATCGTCGGCAACGGTGATTTCGTCGGTGGCGAGTTCGGGCGTACCGAGCGCGAGATACATCATGAGTGAGGCGGCCGGCACCAGCAGGGCGATGGCGATCGCGGCGCCTCTGGCTGCAACAGAGCCGGTACTTTGCTGGGTGGTGGCTGCCGGTGCGGACTCCTCGGGCAGTTCGCGCGCCATTTGTGCGACCAGCTCGTCAAGGGCCGTGCGGGCTTCATCGGCGGTCAAGCGGCCCGCCGCCCGCTCACGCTCGATTTCGCGTTGCCGGTCGCGGTAAACCGCCACCAGGGGATCGGCGCCGGCTGCGGATGGGACCGACGCGCGGCGCATGAGCAGCGGCCAAAGAACCGGCAACAACGCCGCGATTGTGAGGCAACCTACGAGGGTCCAGAGCAGCATCGGGCGGGGTGCGCAGCGCGGTGGTCTGCAGGCAGTTGAGTCGCCTGGATTGTCTCACACGGTCATTGCGCGTCGGGCTTGCGGCGGAGTCGGATCGGTCCTCCGTCGACCAGTGCATCGGGTGGGTGCATGACCAGGTTTTCGCCTGCCGACACGCCGTCGCGTATCCAGGCTGCTCGCGCGTTGATCCCGCCAAGGGTCACGGTGCGTGCGCGCGCAACTGAACCATCAGTGACGAAGACCTGCCAGCGGCCGCGCTGGCGGACCAGTACGCCTGCCGGTACCACCAGCACGTCGGTGAGGCTTTCGACCACGATCGAAGCGTCCACTCGCCAGCCATCGCCGGGCATGAGCGGCCCGGTCGGCGGCAGATCGATCAGCACCGGGACGCGCTGCTCATCGATGCCAAGCGCCGATACGCGGGTGTTGGCCACCGGTTCGACACGTCGAACGCGACCTTCAAGCGGCGGTTCGCCGCGAGTAAGTGACAGGCGCACGAGTTGCCCGGGGCGGACCTCGGCCGCCTCGGCGCTCAGCACATCGACCACCACCTCGAGGTGGTTGATGTCACCAATCTCGGCCAGCGGCGCGCCAGCGGCCACCGGCTGCTCGCTGTCATGCATCAGCCGCAGGACCTGACCGGTGGTCGGCGAGGCAATCCGCCAGACTTCTTCCGGCGACCCGGGTCGCGCGCCGCCCGCGCGTTGCAGGGCGGCCGTGGCAGCAATCAGTTCGAAGCTGGCAACCGACTCGGAATGGTCGGCGGCGACCCTGGCCTGCTCGCGCTCTCGTAGCGTCAGCTCCGCGCTCTCGCGCGCAGCATCGGAAATGAAGCCGCGTCCGGCGAGGCCGGCTGTGCGCTGGGCATCGGATCGAGCGAGCGTTTCTGCGGTGCGGGCCCGCGCGGCTTCGGCATGAGCCCGGGCGAGCGCTGCCCGCGCTGCGTCCGCCCGCGCGCTGAGCGAAGCGCTGGTGCGCCGGTCGATCAGCGTGGGGTCCTGGGGCAGGAGAGTGAAAAGCGGCTCGCCCGGCGTGACGCTGTCGCCGACCTTCACCAACGGGCGAAGCAGGCGGCCACTGACCGGCGCGCTCAGCACATACCGGTCCTGGACCCGCGTTCGCCCCTCGTCCTCGACCGTGCGCTCGAAGCGGGCGCGTCTGGCGGGCACGACATCCACTTCCAATGGCTGCGGACGCAGTGCTGCCCACAGCCCCCCGCCGAGCAGAGCGAGTGCGAAGATGCCGAGCCATACGGTGCGCTGGCGCATGGGCTTACTCGCGAGTCTTCAGCACGGCAACCAGATCCACTCGCGACAGACGGCGATGCACGGCAAAGGCGCTTGCGAGGCCTGTGATGAGCATGACGCCAATCGCCCAGACGTAAGTGCGCGGCAGGATCGTGACCGGGATGGTGAAGGTCTCGGCGCTCATCATCTCGACCAGTAACCCGGCAAGCAGGCGTCCGGCCACGCAGCCCACCGGAATCGCAAGGAGACTCTGAAGCGCGAGCTCGCCCAACAGCAGACGGCTCACCTCGGGTTGCGTCATGCCCAGTACACGCAGCGTGGCGAGTTCCCAGCGCCGCTCGGCAAGTGCGATCCGGGCGCTGTTGTAGACCACGCCGGCTGCGATGGCGGCTGCGAACACGCTCAGCACACCGGTGAACACGAGCAGGTTGCGTTCGGCGTTGGCGCGGATATGCGCGATCAGCGCGTGCTTGTCGAAAACGCCGGTCACCGCGGGAAGCTTTCTGAGCGCGGCGATCAACTCGGCTTGCTGGTCGCGTGCGATCCGCAGCGCGATGAGTGAGGTCTGTGTGCCGTCGCCGGTGGCGGCGCGCAGTTCACGCTCGGAAAGGAATGCGCTGCGGCCCATCGGCTCGTCATAGACCGCGCCCACCGGGATGTCGCGGACCCGCTGCCGTCCCTCGAGGAATTCCACCCGGACGCTATCGCCCGGCTGGACCCCCAGCGTTTGAGCGAGCCGGTTACCCAGCATCAGACCGGCGACCGGCGGCGCTACCGGCTGCCCGTTGGCGTCAATCGGCTGACGCAGTCTGGGTTGGTCGGCAAGCGTCTCCAGGGCGACGCGCTCGGCGCGCGTGCCGTGTCCGATCCTCACCGCGACGGCGCGCCGGGTCTCGGCCTGCAGTACACCGGGAAGCCGCGCGACCTCAAACGCCACCCGATCGGGGACCGCGCGCGTGATCCCCAGATGGAGGTCGGCGGGCATCGCAACGCCAAAGTGCAGTCCGATCATGTGTTCAAAGGCATCGCGCCACCAGCTGCCCGCCACCAAGATTGCAATCGCCCCCGACATGCCCAGCATGGTGAGCGTCGAGCGAACCGGGCGTCGCATCACCGAGCGCGCGATCATCAGGGTGGCGGGCGCCACGCGCGAGCGCGCCTCGCCCGGGCGCGCGGCACGGTGCCGGTACGCGGGCGGTGCAGGCGGTTGCATCGCTTCGGCCGCTGACAGCTTGAGCACCTCACGCACGGCGAGTGCGGCCGCCCCGAGGGCGCCCGCACTTGAAACCAGCGCTGGCAGCACTGCGATCCATGTCTCGATCCGATGGCTGGAATCGGGAATCCGGAAGATGTTGGTGAAGAGCCCGGTCATCCAGGCGCCCAGCGCCTTGCCAGCCACCATGCCGATGACGTTTCCCGCCAGCGCCACCAGCGCGGCGAGAAGCAGATAGTGGCCCGCAATTCGGAGTGACGGATAGCCCAGGGCTTTGAGCGTTGCGATCCGGTCGCGTTGGGTGCCCACGACCCGGCTCAACACCACATGGAGAATAAACACGGCAACCGCCAGAAAGATCGTGGGCAGCACCATGGCAAACACCCGCTGCTCATTGATCTCCTGGGTGAGTGCCCGATGCGACGGCTGCTCGCTGCGGTCGAACGCTCCGCGCGAACCATAGCGCTCGAGCAGATGATCGAGCTCGGCCTTCACGGCCCGCACCGAGCCGTCGGGCGCAAGCTTCACGGCAAGCGTATTGAAGCTCGCCCGCGCGCCGAAAGCCGCTGCCAGCCGTTCGCCGTCCATCCAGATGATTGCGAAGGTACGGTCATCCGCCATTCCGCCTTCGCTCACGCCGATCAGAAACTCAGGCGATGCAGCGATGCCGGCGATCGTGAGCGCCTGATCGCGCCCGTTGATCACAGCATGCAGGGTGGCTCCTGGCGAGAGCCCACGCCGACTGGCAAATGCTTCGCCGAGCAGAATCTCTGACGAGCCGGCGTCGGGCCACCGACCCGCGCGCAGCGTGAGCGCATTGACCTCCTGATGGTCGGGCAGATTGAGCAGACGCGCTGACAGGAGGTCCTCCACCCCGTCCAGGGCAATCCGCGCCGCGTGGGTTTGCCCGGTCAGGATTGCCGCCACGCCGGGCAGTGCAGCGATCGATTCGCTCAACGCAATCGGCGCCTGGCGCAGCCGAACGAAGAGCTCGGCAAACCGCGACTGTGTGTAATAGGCGTCGCGCGCGTGGGTGAGCGACGCGTGCGTCGACATGGTGGCGACAAACGCCGCGGTACCGGCTGCGATCACCAGTGCAATCGTGATCGACTGCATCCGCAATGCGATCAGATCGCGCCAGAGCATCCGGTCGAGCGCGCGGGCCATGTTCACCAGCTGAGCTCGGCGGGCGACAGCCGCCTGGCGTTACGCTGATCCGAAACGATCCGCCCGTCGGCAAGTCGCAGCACGCGGTCGGCCATGCCCGCAATCGCGGCGTTGTGCGTGATCACGAGTGTGGTCGTGCCGGTCTCACGGTTGACGCGTTCGATCACCTCGAGCACCAGCTTGCCGGTGGGATAGTCGAGTGCGCCCGTGGGCTCGTCGCAGAGCAGTACGTCCGGGCGCTTGGCGATGGCGCGGGCGATTGCGACCCGCTGCTGCTCGCCACCCGACAATTGCGACGGGAAGTGGTGTTGACGATGGGTAAGGCCGACCCGCTCGAGCGCGTCGGCGGCGGTGATCGAAGCCTCGACCAGGTCGGTCACCAGCTCAACGTTTTCGCGGGCATCGAGGCTCGCGATCAGGTTGTAGAACTGAAACACGAAGCCTACGTGCTGTCGGCGGTAAAGCGTGCGCTCCGCCTCGCTCGCGTGGGCGAGGTCCAGATCGCGCCAGACCAGTTCGCCGCTGCTGGGCGAGTCGAGTCCGCCCAGCAGGTTGAGGAGCGTTGACTTGCCACTGCCCGAGGGCCCGAGCAGCACTACGAATTCGCCGGCCAGCACGTCCAGATCCACGCCGCGCAGGGCAAAGACCTCTGACTCGCCGCTGCGATACGTGCGCGTCAGGCCGCGGGCGCGATAGACGCGCTGCGACGCAGGGTCACGCACGGGATCACCCGGTGGCGGGCGCGAGGCGGTCTGCGGACAGGGAAAGGGAAGAATGTCGGCCATGGCGGCCGATGCTGCGCGCACCGGCGCGCGCGCGCTTTGCGCGGGCTCACGCCCACGCGGTGCCGCTCGTCAGGCGGCCTGCGTGAGGGGCTCGCGGCGCAGACGTTCGATCAGGGTGTCCAGGAAGCTCGTGCATCGCCCAAGCTGCTCGATCTCGACGCATTCATCGGGCTGATGAGCCACCGCGATCCGGCCGGGGCCGCAGATGATGGTCGGGATGCCGATTCCCTGCAGGATGCCGCCCTCGGTACCGAAGCTCACGCGCCCGACGCCGGAATGCCCGCAAAGCGGTGCGATGGCCTGAGCGAGGTAGGTGTTGCCCCGCTCGTCGAGCGCCGGGGTGTCGAAGATTTCATCAAATTCGATGAAGCATCCTGGTTCCACGGCGCGCATGCCAGGCAGCAGCTGGCTGTCGCACCAGGCTTTGATTTCGGTCAACAGCTCGGCCGCTGTGGCGCCGGGCAGTGCCCGGATCTCGAGCAGGAATTCGCAATCTTTGGCGGTGATGTTGTGTGCCGTGCCGCCCTGGATGCGGCCGACGTGAATGCTGGTGTGCGGAAACTCGAATCCGTCGTGCCGCGCGGCTGCCCGCATGCGATCCTGAATCTGCTGGCAATAGACGATGATGCGCGCAGCCACCTCAACCGCCGACACACCGCTGTCGCGCAGCGATGAATGCACGGAGTGGCCGCGCACGCGAACCCGGTAACCGGCTGCACCCTTGTTCGCCACCACAACCCGCATCGACGTGGGCTCGCCGATGATGCAGGCCTGCGGTCGGGCCGGCGCGCTAGCCAGCTGCCCGGCGAGCTGGCGCATGCCGCCCATGTTGGTCTCTTCGTTGTAGGAAAGCGCGATGTGGATCGGTGTGTCGAGGCGGGCGTCGATGAAGCGGGGCACGGCCTCGACCACGCAGGCGATAAAGCCCTTCATGTCGGCCGAACCGCGTGCATAAAGACTGCCTTCTCGTTCGGTGAGAGAAAACGGATCGGTGGACCAGGCCTGCCCGGCGACTGGCACCACATCGGAGTGACCTGACAGCATGAGGCCGCCCCGATCGGCCGGCCCGATGGTGGCGAACAGATTGGCCTTGCCGGGCTCGGGCGCGTGCTGCACGGTGGCGCGAACGCCGTGGTCGGCCAACCGGTTGGCCACCCAGTCGATCAGGGCCATGTTGCTGTTGGCGCTGACGGTGTCAAAGGCGACGAGCGTACGCAGCGTGTCGATGGTGGCGGGAAGCGTCATGCGGGCTCCTGGCGGGATGATCCGCTGGGCAGTTTCGGGCTTTCGGAATAGTATAGGAGGCTCTTAGACGTCACCCGGAGACCCCCTGTGAACGCCCCGGACAAAACCCCGCTCCATGCAATGACCACCCCCGACCTGTCGTCGTGGTGGATGCCCTTCACGGCCAATCGCAACTTCAAAGCGAACCCGCGCATGCTCGCGCGCGCGAGCGGTATGCATTACTGGACCGATGACGGGCGTGAAATTCTCGACGGCACCGCGGGCCTGTGGTGCGTCAATGCCGGGCATGGTCGCGAGGAGATCGCGCGCGCGGTTGGCGAGCAGGCGTCCATGCTTGATTTCGCGCCGTCGTTTCAGTTCGGTCACCCCATCGGCTTCGAATTCGCCACCCGGCTCACCCGTATCGCGCCAGAGGGCTTCGGCAAGGTGTTCTTCACCAACTCGGGCTCCGAGGCTGTAGACACTGCGCTCAAGATCGCGCTTGCCTATCACCGTGCACGCGGGCAGGCCCAGCGCACCCGACTGATCGGTCGCGAGCGTGGCTATCACGGGGTGGGCTTTGGCGGCATCTCGGTGGGCGGTATCGTGAACAACCGGCGGGCGTTCTCGGGCAATCTGCTGGGCGCGGTCGACCATCTCCCCCACACCCATAGTCTGGAACACAACGCCTGGTCACGCGGCCAGCCGGCGTGGGGAGCACATCTGGCTGATGAACTGGAGCGCCTGGTCACGCTGCACGGCGCCGAGACCATTGCGGCGGTCATTGTCGAGCCAGTGGCCGGCTCCACCGGAGTTCTGGTGCCGCCCAAGGGCTATCTGGAGCGCCTGCGCGAACTCTGCACGCGCCACGGCATTCTGCTGATTTTCGACGAGGTCATCACCGGCTTCGGTCGTCTCGGTGCGCCGTTTGCCACCGACTATTTTGGCGTGAGCCCCGACCTGTTCACCACCGCGAAAGGACTCACCAACGCCACCGTGCCAATGGGCGCGGTGTTTGCCAAGAACGAGATCCACGATGCCTTCATGCAGGGGCCCGAGCACCTGATCGAACTTTTCCATGGGTACACCTATTCCGGCCATCCGCTTGCGTGCGCGGCCGGCATTGCCACGCTCGACATCTACGAGCGCGAGCAACTGCTCACCCGGGTAGGCACGGTGGCCGAGGCCTGGGCCGATGGTGTCCACAGCATGCGCGGCCTGCCCAATGTGATCGATACCCGCAACATCGGTCTGATCGGTGCGATCGAACTCGCACCGCGGGCGGGTGCACCGGGCGCGCGGGCCTTCGACGCCATGGTGTCGGCCTTCGAGGCGGGTCTCATGATCCGTGTCACGGGCGACATCATTGCGCTGTCGCCGCCGCTCATTATCGAACCCTCGCACATCGATCGCCTCTTCACCACGCTGCGCACGGTGCTGT
>Ga0078894_10005035_pt1 | contig 10155 bp, 9 predicted proteins | sample LauGreSu1BDMLBSD_2_FD_67506 | JGI IMG/M metagenome (GOLD analysis project Ga0078894, IMG submission 67506) | Freshwater lake microbial communities from Lake Michigan, USA - Su13.BD.MLB.SD (version 4) (version 4) | ecosystem: Environmental > Aquatic > Freshwater > Lake | place: Lake Michigan, USA...
ATTCGTAGAATCAATTTTTTCGGGAGAAAAAATCATTCGTAGAATCAATTTTTTCGGGAGAAAAAATCATTCGTAGAATCAATTTTTTCGGGAGAAAAAATCATTCGTAGAATCAATTTTATCAAGGGAGAAAAAATCATTCGTAGAATCAATTTTTTATCAAGGGAGAAAAAATGACGCGGGAGCATCAATTTTTTCGGGAGAAAAAATCAGCGTAGCGGAGCGGAGCCGAGCATCAATTTTTTATCAAGGGAGAAAAAATGACGCGGGGCGAAGCGACGCGGAGCATCAATTTTTTCGTGACGACTTTCGAGTGCTGCGACGACGGCGACTGTTTTGTTTATGTTTTTTGGATTGATTTCTACGAGATGTTGCTTTACGATCACGGGTGGTGGATGAACGTGTAGATGAACTTCTGCGGCGACGGCGGGTGCGGGAACCGCCTATATTGTCTGAATCATAAACGGGACCGAGACCGCCATCACGACCACGTTCGCTACTGCGACTGCGACTGCGACTGCGACTGCTACTGCTACTGCTACTGCTACTGGGACGGCGACCGCGACTGCGACTGCGACCGCGACCGCGACTGCGACCGCGACTGCGTCTGCGACTGCGACTGCGACTGCGACCGCGACTGCGACCGTGCGGTTCTTTCGTCGTCTTTTCAGCAACTTGATGTTCACTAACCCCACTCTCCAACCTTTGTCCTTCTTGTTCTTTAACTAACAAGCTTTCAGCAACTTGTTTTTTTTTTTCTTTATCTACAAAATTTCTTAATTGTTTTGTTAATTGTTCGGCAGTGGCGGGAGCCACCCTCCCCACCATACTTAGACTTTCTGCAGCAGATATTACCGGTTGTGAACGGTCTAAAAACGCACTTAATCGTTCTTCCTGATCAGCGGTTAATTCTACTTCAAAAGATGGCGCGAGTACACTTTCCGCTGCTTTGCTGGCAGACGAAAGTTGAACCTTGATGCGTTTGCGAGGCGGTGCTTCTTCTTCCAATAGATCTTTACTAAGGTTTTGAGCTGCTTCTCCAATTTCTTCTACAGAACGAACTGCTGCTGCTTCCACCTGTGCCGCTGATGCCGCAATTTCCGGGTTTTTTCTCACTTCCACCGGTGCCGCAGGTGCGCTACACGGCAACAAATTACGTCCAAATGAAACAACACCTCTCATCACAAAGTTTAATCCGCCTCCAAAAGTCTTCGCAGCGGATACTGCCCTATCTCTTACGGATGACGCTACTCCTACAACCCTCTGAGGCACCGGAATACCTCCACTTTCTAAAAATGAACAGGGCACTTTGAACCTACCTTGTAATAACCGTGTAGTTGGGTTTACTTTAACATCTGTGGCTTCTATATCAAGCATCATAATAGCCAATGGTCTTCCTTCTTTAAAACCAAGAGCTGGTGTAAAAGTGCATCGCATTGGATTCCATAAACATCCAAGTTTGAACCCGAGAAGAGCTCTTCTTACGAATGTTTCTGCTTTTTGCTGCCCTTTATCGTCATCATTATATCCAAGTTGACTTTTCAGGGCAGTATATACTCGTTGACGTATTTGTTCATCCGTCACGTCTTCACCGGAACGTTCTATCTCTTCTATTACATCAGTCGTATAATTAAATAACTGCCGACACATTCCAGAAAATAAATTTTCAAGAGGTAGAAATTTTTGATGTGCTGCCGAAAGGTGTAACGGTTCAGCTGGTCGTTCAAATAAAGCGATTTCACTTGAAACAACATTATGCATAACACAGCACTTGGCAGTTTGAGCAACATCTGATAATACAACAGTTGGTTGCGCATTTAAAAGTTTAACAACAGCGCCTTTAAATCCAGTACCGTATACGTCTTCAAACATCTTAAGTTCTTTTCCTAAAACAAATGAATTCGGGTATTTGCGTATTGCTTCTAATATATCTCTCTTAACTGAAGAAAGACGTTCGGGAAGTGGTGAATCCGAGGGATTTGCCGTCGTTGAATCTATAGAATCTGATAGACTACCTTGAGGTTCAGTCAATAATATTCTTTCGAGTATGACGTGGGGCATTAATGAAACAAAATGAGCAAGATTGTTCTCCGTTAAAGTGCTTGCGAATAATATACAACTGTCAAGTAATCGTAAAGCGTCTTCTTCTGACTCGAGCTTAACAGACAAACAATGTATTATACGCGGTTTTAATCTGAATACAAGAATGCCCAATTCTTTTGATGCTGAATAATCATCACCATGAAAAACCGACCATCTCAAATTAGATGGTAAAATGTACTCAAGCAACGTTGATAATAACGTCTGTCGCTCGCTTGTACCAGCATTAGTAAATTGCGCGGAAATTATACCAAACAAACTAATGATTCTGTTTTGAATTACATTACAAGAATAGGATAAGAAATCAGTTCCAGTAGGGCCAACAACGCCTGGAAATATTTGTCTAACTCTATTGAGGTAATTGTATAAATTCAATACATATCTTTGTACATATCTAGAAATTCCTCGTCCCACACGCCGTAATTCCTCTAACATTACATTGAATAGTGGAACATTGGCGGCAGCGGCGGCGGGAGCGGCGGCGGCGGGAGCGGCGGGATCGGCGGGAGCGGCGGGATTGGCGGGAGCGGCAGCGGCGGCGGCGGGATCGGCGGGAGCGGCGGGATCGGCGGGAGCGGCAGCGGCGGCGGCGGGAACGGCAGCGGCGGCGGCAGCAGCATCAGCGGCGGGATCGGCAGCTATCGCCCTGTTTATACTATCACGAGCTGCTATAAGTGCTGGAAGATGGTCTCCTTGTGCTCCTGCTGCTCCTGCTCCTGGTGCTCCTGCTCGTTCTCGTTCTGCCCGTAGTCTGGCAATTTCTCTATCAATGGCTTCACGCAAGTTTTCAAGATGGCCAGGTTCTTGTGCCTGTGCCGGTTGTCTATACAATCGTTCCAATAAGGTAACATTTCCTTGGGCAACTAATCCAGCAAATAAAGCTGGTGTGGCGATGGCTATTCTTAATGCGTCAACGAATGCTGCGACGTGACTCGGTATTACTGATCCAAGTAATGGGACAAATTGTGCCATAAATTCATTCGGGTCGGCAATTAAATGATGGCACGCAGCTAACGCCGAAAATACGATTTGACAACCATCTAATGTAAGTCCACACAAACTACCCAAACCACTTATCCAACCAACATAACCGACGGAACCCACAAAAGAAACGGCAATGGCAATACGAAAACTATTATTTTTGTAAAAGGCCTTGAGGCATAATGAACCGGTCATCTGAATAGAACGAAAAACAGATAAATCTTCAATCATTGAATCAAGAATACTGTCGATAATCGCATTTCTATTTTCGACGGGGTCAGGTATAGCAAACATCGGCCCCAATATTTCGCGAGCATCACCTCTAACTTCATCTGTAAGAATTTCTCTAATAATTGTTTGTTTTATAGTATCAGATAGGCTGGAACTATTAGTCATTGCAGAATTTTGTTGTTCCATTAATCTTTGCAGGTTGGTAAAATCAATTGCTGCTCCTGGTAAATCTCGTATCACGACTCGTCCATCTTGAATATTAACTAATTCAGGCATTACGTCATTTAACACGTTTTGTTCTCTGCAACCACCACGTGCCCCTCTACCTGCGCCGGCTTCGCTTGCGCCACTTATAGACATCAGTTCGTTACTCCACGAATATACATTCTACTCACATTTTAATTCTCTATGTCTCCCCGCTTCTTAATACACTGGTCGTCCACGCTAAATGTCGGGACCTTCACGTCTTGTGGCACAATCGAAATCACGCATTTCGCCTTCTTCCCGTATAGCGGTTCCGTACACCCTTTTTCGCTTTTCTTGCCATCATACAACTTCGTGAAATCAAATACCTTTGGCGCATCCTGCGTACAACGCGACCGGAAATGCTCGTATCTTTCGCGTACATCGCAGTAGGTAAGCCCCGAGTTCTTGCCCAGTAGCCGGTTCACCGTTTCGTGGAGGTCATATATGAATCGTGAGAACGTATCGCGGCTTTCCATATGACACATCTTAAGCGGCCGTGTTGCTAAATTATTCGTTAAATTCATTCGGCAATATTTACACGGCAGAATATTCCTTAAATTCAGTATAAAATCCATATAATGACGTTTTTGGTCTGGGGTCGGTGCGACCGGATAATTGAAACTCATCGTGTGAAGGAAATGCCACATACTTGGCCCCCACACCGTGGTAAGCATTCCGTCGCCGCTATGAAAATCCTTCTTGGTAAATGCTCTCACTTTTTTTGTGCGGTTGGTGGCTGGTATTAAACTGGTGTTACCGCCGCCACCGCCACTGCCACCGCCTCCTAGCAGCTTCGCACGAAGAGACACCGCTCCGTTACCGACACCGCTGTCACCGCCGGTCTGTGATTGCCGGTCTGAACGCCTTCGCCTATATTTTCGTTTTCGTGTATTTGACATTAAAAATAATAAACGCAGTTATAATATAGGTTTATTATTTTCCATTTCATTCCATTCCATTTCATTATGTCAATCCTCGAAGACCCCACCAATTACATCGTCCAGTATAGCGAAAAAACCAAATATTCCTGTGTGATTTTAGGTGCGACTCTTCTTCTTGTGCTCATCTTTTTCGTGACTCCATTTTCCGTATCATCTGGTTCTATGTCGTCGTGGTTGATGAAACTTATTATTATAACATTACTTGCCAGTGCTTCGTATCTATTATTCAACGCGGTGAAGCCCGTAATTGACACCAGAGGTATTCTTGAAACGGATTTATTCCCCGAATTAAAAACCAACTTCTTTATCACGGTCGGTTTTATTCTCATTATTGCAGCATTTGCTTTCGTTGTTGTTCGCTTATAACCTCGTCATATGGTTTACTATAATATGGTATGACTTCGTGTGTATTCGCACTTGCGCCTGCGCCTGCTATCCGACGAATCTCACGAAAATACAATTGGTCGTTCGTGTATTCGTCCCTGCGAATATTTAGTAAAGCCCCAGTTCTTATATCACGAAAAATCATTGGTCGCCGGTCGGTTACGTAGTATATTGTTTTATCTTCATATTCTTTTCATTCGTTTAAAGATTATATTAATGTTCCAATACTATAATATAATCTTCCATTTCATTCATTTCATTCATTTCATTCATTTCATATGTCCGCTTCTGCTTCCGCTTCTGCTTCCGCTTCCGCATCGTCTGCATTGTCGTCGATAACATCCGCACTGTCTGGCAATTCCAAGAATATCATCGTCGTCCTCGTGATTATTGCCGCAATTGCTGGCATTCTTTACTACATTATCAAAAATGATATGATTCCGGGATTGAATAAGTTCTTTAGTAACGCACAAGGAACAAGTATGCCCGCACCGGATGGTATCGGTGCTGGTGGTGAAGGCGATAAGAATGCGCAACTCTTTTTATTCAAGGTAGACTGGTGCCCCTATTGCAAGCAAGCCAAGCCCATTTTTGACGAGGCAGAGAAAGAACTCAATGGGCGTAAAATCAACGGATACACAGTTTCATTTAAGACAGTGGATTGCGAGGCTGAACCGGATATGGCAGATAAATTCAAGATTGAAGGATATCCCACCATTAAATTAGTGAAGGATGGCCAAGTCATTGAGTATGACGCCAAACCAGATAAGGATAAGATTATTGAGTTTTTGAATACAGTCTTGGTGGAATAAGCTCCGCTCGGCTCTGCTCCGCTCGGCTCTGCTCCGCTCGGCTCTGCTCCGCTCGGCTCTGCTCCGCTCGGCTCCGCTCGGCTCCGCTCCGCTCCGCTATATCATTGTCACCTCATTATTCATAATTGAATAGTTTCTCGTTTCTTCTGCCGCTGCCCCTACCACTGCCGTCTCTGTCCCTACCACCGCAATTTCCGGTTCGGCCTCTACTATTACATCGGTGTTTGGAACGGGGTCTGGTCTAGAGATAGGCGCCGATACCGTCTCCATATGCGCTTGTAACGAACGACCACCACCATCCGACCCTCCCATCGCACGAAAACTCCGACGATATGACAAAAACACATTCGCAAACGTCTCTCCTCGTAATACCAATTCACGTCGATAATTCTCATCCTTCATCCAATTTATCCAATCTTGCGATGCGAATACCTTGGAAACACAAACAACTTCATTTGGCACCGGTTTGGTCGGGCGATTCTCAAACAAATTCCCCTTGATTTGATTGAAAAACGTAGATATAAATTGAACCACCGATGATTTTTCTGTCAAATTCGCAGGTTTTCTCTCCCATAGCATTTTCACGCCCAAGATTTCGCGCAGGTCGCATTTCTGGTCGCGAATACATTCATTCACGGGATAGTCATTGATGATTCCGCCGTCAATATAACAACAACCATCACGATAAATCGGTGTGAACCCGAAAGGATAGCAACAACTCATATAACATGCTTCTACTAATCCTTGTTTGGGATGCGTCTTGTGGCTGAAATCAATGCTTTGGAATTTATTCAATTCGGTCACGGTGAAATGGAGTTCAATACCGGTTCTCTCGTAAAATTCTTGAAATGTGACATCCATACCGAAATCCTTACCTTTAAGTGCTGGGCGCAGCATTTCACCAAATTCCTTCAATCCATATAATCCGTGATTTCGGTATAACTTATAGATGTAGTCTAATTTATTTTTAGCATCAGATAGGGGTCCGGTAGACGATGACCCTGACGACGTGGCCTCATTTGTATGTTCTCCACTGCCCGCAGACGACGACGACGACGACGAAAAGAATATCTTCTCCCACGGGCGCTTGATTAAATAATCGTCCATAACCTCCCATTCGTATTTCAATGCGATAAGAATTGCGGCAAACGAACCAATGGAAGACCCGTAGATTGTTTTGATGTCCGAAATATTCCAAACACCATTCAGGTTTAATGTTTTAAGAATACTATACATCATATGACCTGCTGGGCCACCTGATGAAATTACGATGTGTTTAATCGCGGGTTCGGTCTCCGTCATTTTTCAGTTGCGTTGATACGTATATACGTGTATATACCTATTCGTCACGAAGTGTATTTATTATTGTTTTGTTTGGGGGAGGACATTTATTGCGTTATCACGAATATCATTATTTTCTGTCGTGTTTACATACGGGACGCGCATACGCACGCATACACAATGGACGACTTATTCAAATTCGCAGGCGATAATGTGGAAAATGTAGAAAAAATCAATTTAGACGAGTTATACGAAAAAAAGCAAGAGCAGGATAAGAACAAGTTATTTACGTATAACAAAATACTTACACGAATTCACGAGAAAATCAAATTGACATCGCGGCAAAAATGCCATCAGCAATTCTGCTGGTTCATTGTCCCGGAAATCATTTTGGGTGTCGCGAATTACGACCACGCAGGTTGTATCGCGTATCTCGTGGATAAACTACAAGAGAACAAATTTATGGTTCGGTATACCCACCCGAACCTTCTTCTGATTTCGTGGCATCATTATGTGCCCAATTATGTCCGCAATGAATTCAAGAAAAAGACGGGGACGGCCATTGACGAATACGGGCGGCCGATATTATATGACGATGAAGGCAAGGTCATAAAATACAATGACGGGGGCCCGGCGGGTGGTGGTGGTGGTGCGATGGGCGGTAGCAAAGCACGACCCCCAGAAGACGCAAATACATTGTTATACAATGAGCGCAATCCATTTCCGGGTGGTGGTGGTGGTGGCGGTGGCGCGGGCGGTTCCTCGGCAGGAAGCGACAAGAAAGAATACAAGTCCACAGATTCCTATCGACCCACTGGAAATTTGGTTTACAATCAGGAGTATTTCCAGAAGTTGGAGGACCGATTACAGTGATTATTATGGTCCTATTCCGAATCCTAATCCTAATCCTCCACTAGCCGTTCTTTGTGGCATTCCACTATCATTTCGTTGTAGTTGCATGGGCTGCGTGATTTGAGTTGACCCTTGTTGATATTGCCGAATTTTATCAATTACACGCTCTTGAACAGTATAAACTTCCAATGAGTTGTTCTCCGTATAAGGTTTCATATATATGTTCAATGGCGTCAATACATTGTTCCATAAATTATTTTTCATCGTTTTCTCCGATTGAGACGCCTTTTCGTAAATCTGAAGTGCGGTTCGCCGATACTCGTCTGCGACGGAACTATTCTTACTAGACAAAACTTTATGTATTTCCTCTATCAAACGTATCTCATCATATAATGTGATAGAAGGCTCCCAGTTGATTTTCGACGACGCCGACGCCTCCGTTTTTTCGCGACCATTCCCGCTGCCTCCCGGTTCTTCCTGCGCCTTCTTCGCCACGTCCACCTTCGCCATTAATGCTTTCAACACCCCCGCTTCTTGGATTTTCTGAAGGAGTTGAAACCCTTTAAAAAATCTCTGGTAACTATCCGCGTATAACCGAACAATGCGCGTTCTCGCTTCATTGGTTATCGCCTGTAAATCCGCGTCCGTCAAATTCGGGTTGATGAAGAAATCATATTTCAAATTCATCCGAAAAAACTTCCGAGAATACTCGTCATCGCGTTCAAATCCTTCTACACGACGATACGCACCTTTATCCCAATTCTCTTCAATCTGGCGAAGTTCTTCGTCGCTTTTCTTCATTGTTACAAAAAGACGGTCGAGTAATCCAACAATCGTCTTACGCTCCTTCGCGGTAAGCCGCATCATTTCCTTCACGTGTTTAATATATTCTACGAATCCGGAATCACCACGCAATTTGTCAGTGACCGGTATTTTTCGTGATTTATTATCATCACGCTGGCACCACGCATTGATTTCATCATTGTCGTTGATAAATCGCGCAACATCCGCAAACGTCCGGATATCCGGACCAGGTTCCTTCCCCCCTGTGACAATACGAAATAGGTGTTGGATGTCTGCGCGATATATTTTCTCTTTCATCGCCGCACTCATCGCGATGAATTGCGGGGTTTTCGGATTCGTGCTCGATGTCTGATGAAAAATATCATAATACAATTCTTCCAACATTGCGAATATAGAGGGGCGAATTTTAGTTTCGGAAGAAGACATCCCAGGCATTGTCATTGGGGTGATTTTATTCTGTTCCAGGTCGTTTTTCAACGAGCATATTCCCGCACCGGGAGTGAGTTCGGGCACAATCGCGCCGAATTTGAGTATTTTATCCAATCTCTCGCGCATATCTTTTTGTTTCTTTGAAAACCCCGACATATTCGTCGTTTCATAACGCGTGCGGTCGTCGCCCTTTCCCCCCGACGACGACGACGACGACGACGACGACGACGCATTTCGACCTTCAATGAGTCCAAAGGTTAGCATATCGTAGAAATTATCCGGACCAGTTCGCCGTGTATTCTCATAATTATACGGCCGCATTGTCGACATTATCGCATTGAAGAGGTTGCCAATTTGGACATAGAATCGCGCGAGACCCACACACATTTGCCTCTTTCTAAATTCATTAGGTTCGTCCAATTTGCTCTCTTTGAGAATCTCTGGATTGGTATTCACGAGAAGTGCGCGGTCCATCGCATTAAACATTTCGTATCTCTCTGAGAAGAGTTTATGACGGCGGTCCATATACGAAATCAGACGAAATGGAAGACGATTCAGAACCTCACTTGTGATAATAATGAGTTTTTCGCATTTTCCACTGTCCGACAATGACGAGTTGAATTTCACTTCTTTTAATATAATACGTTGCGCATACAAATCCAATTTCAAGGCCATTGCTTCAATATCATCTGAAGTTGAATCAGAAGAAGAACCCGCGGCAGATACAGCATTTCCCATTGTATCTATATCTTCCGTATTTCTTTGATATTAGAATAGATAATAGTTTGATGTCAGTATACGCGCGCAATAAAATTGATATAAAGAGATAACGATAAGTTTTATTTAAAGAGTGGATTAAACACCGCCAGGTCAAGCGCACAGTTCTATTTATATACAAATGCTTTCAAACTTAAATTCGTGCCACGGTGTGTTTATTCCCGCTACTTCATTGTCGTCAACAGTCTCGTCTTCAAAACTATCTGGATTCTACGGCGGTGTCGGCACACGTCATTACCGGAGCACTGCGACCACAGCCACAGCCACAGCCACAGCCACAGCCACAACCACAGCCACAGCCACAGCCACAGCCACAG
>Ga0078894_10005036_pt1 | contig 10153 bp, 2 predicted proteins | sample LauGreSu1BDMLBSD_2_FD_67506 | JGI IMG/M metagenome (GOLD analysis project Ga0078894, IMG submission 67506) | Freshwater lake microbial communities from Lake Michigan, USA - Su13.BD.MLB.SD (version 4) (version 4) | ecosystem: Environmental > Aquatic > Freshwater > Lake | place: Lake Michigan, USA...
TTCAACTTCTTTTACTATTGGTTTTTCTATTGGTTTTTCAATCGGGTTTTTCTCAGGTATAGGTTCAAGTTTTAGTTCAAGTTTTGGTTTTTTCTTATCATCTTTTTTTACGTTAGGTAGCAACTTTTTAACTGGTTCGTCATATGTATAAAATTGTTTATAGTAATCTGGCATATTTGGATTATATACAAAAGAAAACATACCAAGGAGCTCATCCTTCATTATCACACTGGTATCTCGATTTCTAAATTTTATCAAGTTCAATTTGTTTCCAACTTTGTGAAAAACTATATTATTTTCTTTTGGAAACCCTATCCATTCTGCTTTTGTATCTATAAACATGATATTATATCCAAAAAATAACGTCAAATACTCCTGCAAAAATTCATTCATTTCCATACCTTCCAACTGTTTCACAGCCCTTTTATGAAACATCTCTAAAACAACTCTTAAAATCGTATATTGCCTTACATCTTCTATTGAATTTAAAATCTCTGCACAGTTTTTAGTTTTCTCTTTTTTCAATTTATCTATAACATCATCTTTTGATGTCAATGTTTTGCAAAATTTTTCCAATCCCAATATTATCGATGATTTTGTTGTTGTTAAATTACAATATAATTCAAAAGTTAATTTTTGTTTTAATATCGATAAAACTTCAGTTCCAAATTCCTCAACAAAAGATGGACCGATCAAGCCTTCTAAAAATGTATTTATCATCCTTATATTTGAACCTTCTACCCAATATACTGAATTAAATAATTTATGCGATTTATCAACTAGTTCATAGGTACAATAGCTGTATAAATTATTGAGCTGTTGTTCGCTTGGACTCAGATTTTCTCCCTTTGTTAAAGTTGAAAAATTTTGATATCTTCTGAGAAAACTAAATTGCTCTTCAAGTGCTAAAGCATCTGTCAATAAATTTATATACACTAACCATTCAACTAAACCTTTTGCTGTCTCTGTCTCCTTCAAATCAACTGACACTTCATCTCCAAAATTTGCTGTTTCTGATATCTTTTCTCCCTTTATTTTCCAACATTTTTGAGCATCTTCAATTACATTTCCCCTTGAAGTCAACTGATTTCTTACCAGATATCCATTCATAAATGTTGCCACAAATTTACCCTCTGATTTTAATGTCAAACTGATAGTTTTTGCCAAATTTTTTAAGACGGTTGGTGTGCCGAAAAAGTAAGTCAAACTAAACATCATAAATATAACATCTATTGAGTTTCTTACTTTAAGGTTATCTACAACAAATTGTTCTATTGCCCTCCAATCTTGCCCTCCTACTCCTGACAAAACTACTAACTTGTTTTTGTAAAAATTTTTTAGTTTTTCATTGTCTTTTACTCTCAATTGCAATTCCTTAAAAAAATCCATATTAGGCTCTACGCCTAATAACTTCTCAATTTGCGACTCTTTGTATTTCCATAAATCACCTCCTTTTCCTATACCCAAATCTAGCACAATTTTACCTTGAGTAAATGTATTTATCAACTGCTGTTTTATCTGATTATGCAGTTTTCTATAACTATCTAAACATCTTGATTTTTCACCTTGCTGGACAACCTGATGATCGATTGGTTGGTTCAATTGCTTACTAATTATATGATTTATAGCATCGATAAACATTTCACGCATATAATTAACATTTTGAGAATCAATATTCACATACCCTAATTTATTAGCAATAGCTAAAACTAAAATTTTAGACAATTTATACTTTGGATTTAATGAATTAAAGACAGTTTCAAATAGTTTTGCTTCTGGTACTTCTTTGCTTAAATCATCCATCATTTTTCTGGCAAAGATTTCAAAGCTTACCTGATCTTTATTTTCAATTAAACTTTTGTAGAGAGCAAAAGTATCTTGCGGAGTTTCCAATTCCCTTATAATTGCTGGTAAGGTCAACATCACCCTCATATCTTGAAAGGTTTCTATTGCTACTTTTGGTCCATTTGGATACTGTTTATCTGTTCTTACTCTCATTGGATAAAAAGCATTATTTTTCCACCCCAATTCAACAATAAAATCGTGGAGACTTTGAGCTGAAAATCCATCTATACTACTTTCAGCTGGCAATTCTAAAACTGCTCTTTGATCATCTATCAAGAAATAATCTCCTTCACTACCCTTCGAAGATTTTACCACCTTTAATTCATATTGACCGCCTGATATTTTTTGCGCTAAAACTATTTTATTTTCATTTCTCTTTTTAGCATCAAGTATATCGCTGAATGTTGACAATTTCTTTTCTGTTTCCACATTTACATTTATAACTTCAGCCTGAAATCCTTTATTTGTTATTTTGATTTCTATTTTTTTATTATCTAAATTTCCAGCAGAGTATTTAAGTACCAAACTCTCTTTTTTTGGTGTTTTGATTGTTTCATACTCTTCTTTAGCCGAACCAAAACCTCTTGTTTTTAAATAGTATTGAACTCGTCCCATCTCTATTCCTTTCATTTCCAACTTAAAATCTATACCTACTCGTGATGGAAATTTCCATTTCAAGGTTGGTTGTTCCCTGGTTGCTACTGTTAATGGCTCAAAAATCAAGCCATCATTTGTGTGAATACAATCGTAAAGTCCGTAATTTTCAACCATCCATTGAGTTGCTTTAGTTACATTGTCTATAAAATTGTTATTTTGAGTCGAATAAAAAAATGTTTTTGATTTCAATTCAAACGGAGCTATCTTGTTCTCCGTTATTTTTTTCATTCTATCTAACCTTTCATTTAAAGATTTTTTAGCTAAACCGAAATTTTCTCCTTTTTCACTATCAAATAATGCGTCAAATCCCCATAACTCATTATTCACTACTTCTACTTTAATTATAACAAATCTAGCTATTTTTACAGTTGGAAATAATTTTATCCAAACATCTTTAGAATTAAATAAGACTATTGTCTTGAGTTCGTTAATTTCATTCCATCCTAGAAGCAAGTTGTAAGCAACACCATCAAGCTTATTTGTAGCTGCATAGTTTTGTAAGCCTTCATTTACATGCTTCTTTATCTGTATATTTACTGGCCTTATATCCATGTTATCTGTTGCCTGAATTAATTTAACCAAATCTGTTGACATAAAATTTGTTGTAATTGCCTTTTCAAACATTATTTTACTATAAATTGTATGAAGTGTTGGAAATAATATCAAGAATGATGTCTTGAATATTCTCATTACACTTTCAAGCTCTAATTTTTCCAAAAGATATTCTAATTCAACTTCTAATATATTATTTACCAATGTCACATCAACTTGAAAATTATCAAAAATAAAACTATCTCTGCTACGATTTCTTACTACTTCTTTATCTGAAGATTTCTGCCATGTACTTTCGTCTATCTCAACTTCGAGAGACTTTGCAAATCTTGTTGCAACCGTTGAAAATTCGTATTTTGCGGCATCTGCTGATGTGTTAAACTCAGTTACAAATGATATATCAAGTCTTGCCGATGGATCTTTAATTTTTTGCTGATACTGAGATCCGCTTACACCAACTATTTTTCTGTAATCACCTTTAGAATAAACTGTATCAGTTACCGTTTCAACTCTTGTGGCAATCTTTTGAAGTCTCTTTTTGAGTTGAGAAATCATTGCCGGACTAGACCATATTTTCCCAGCGTCAAAAATTCTAAATTCAAATTCAACTTGAGAGTCTTTCTTTTTTTCATATCCAAAATCAATAACACTTTTTAGCTTAGTTGCTTCTTTTGGATCTATAAAAAGTAAGTTCATTTTATTATAAAATAGAAGACGATTATATTTTTCAATTTTAACTTTATTCTTATAAAGTTATATCTTTAATTCTCTTAACTGTTAGTGCTATCTATTCACTCAAATTCCAATCTACTTCCTCCATATCCAACTTTCTTAACTCCTCATTCACCTTATTAAAACATAAACTTCCTATAAAAGATCCTACTGTTGCAGTACTTTTATAAGCTGCCAACGGACTTGGATGTGTGGTACAAACTGTTGACTTAAATTTATCCTTAAATGCTATCGATGGCTTGCCCCACAACAAACCCAATGACTTTTTACCTATGTAGTCCAACAACATATTCGTAAAATTTTTCCATTTACCTAGATGACTTTCTGGCTGTCCTTCTGCCACTGTTAGTGCGGTGTTTAATAATAAAATCCCACTTCTACACCACCTTGTTAAATCTCCTTTTTTACTATTCACATTAAATCCGCAACTTTTTAGTTCTTTAAATATATTTTGTAAGCTGGGATTGATTTGATGACCAGATTTTACCATAAATGCTATGCCGCAAGCTGGAATTGTATCAGTAACTCCTTCTTCGCAACCCATCAAAGTATGGTATGGATCTTGACCTAAAATCACAACTCTACAGTCTTTTGCTGGTGTCCAAACAAGAGCTTTCCATACATCACTAAGAGCTGGAAATATTGTTCTTTTTTCAGTTTGTTCTAACCATTTACTTATTGTTTTGATCTCGTTTTTAACTTCATCATTTTCGAAAAATTCTTTCCAACCAGTTGGCATGCCGCCTTCATTGTAAGTAAAATCATAAAGACTGCTGGTTTTCCAATTGCCTTCATCTAAAACTGTAATTTTTGGTCTCCAAACTTTCTTGATAGCATGAATTAGTTTATTTTTATTCAATCGTTGCTGAAAATGATCTTTAATTAACCCTTCAATAAATATTGTTTTACTTACAATTTCTTCAAGGGGTTTTACTATCTGTTTTAGAAAATAAAATAAATAATCAATTCTCAGCTCAGATCTATTGTCAACGAAAAAATTTACATCTTCTGCTTTGTCATTTTGTTTTTCATTCTTATCAAAAGGCTTGCCGCGATCTAAAAGCAAGTATTCGATTCTAGCTCCCTGTGGAACATAAATACCTCTCGCTCTCATCCTTTGAGCTACTGCCGCATGCACTGGAATCGTCTTGCCTTTATAAGCATCCTTCGTCAATCCTTTTGTTATCACAAAATCTTTGTAAGTATACTCTGGACTTCTATTGAACAATTCTTCTATACCATCTGTCATTAAGTTAATTAATCCATCTGCTGCTCTATTTTTCAATATCTGTTCACGTGTGAAATTTACATTTAATTTAACCAAATCATCAACGTTATCTAATATATACATTATTCCTTTTTGATACAAATCGCGAAGCAGTCTGCAGTTATCTCTTCTAGTCAGAACCACACCTCTAATCGCCAATTTTCCCATCTTACCATTTTCATCCATCATTATTCCCACATATCTCTTCTTTGTCAAAATTAAAAATTTAGCATAAACTTTCTCTTCGAATTCTAGCTTCATTGGAGGTGGAAATAGCTTTGCGACTCGTTTCACGACATCTGCAGCAAAGCTCCAAATCTCAGCTGCTGTTTTATTGTTAAGACTTTCAAAATAAGTATAAGCTGAATCGGTATCATTATAAATGACTTGTCCGCCACACTCATCCTCCAAAAATCTTGATGCTTTTTTTATAGATTCACGCCCAGTGTAAGTCACAACCATCGCTCCTGGAAGAAATGGAAGATATCCTTTTTTCACACCCATCGCGCCGTACATACTATTTGCTGAAACTTTATAACTCAGCTGACGTTTATCTAAAACTTGATTTATTTCATTCAACTCATTTGCTCTCTCATAATTTCCTTCTAACTTTAATCGCTTGATTTCTTCTTCGTTTTGAGCTATAATTTTTCTTGTTGATTTTCTGGCACTAATCAAATTTTCAAGAAGCGTTGGCATTACACCTTTTCCCGATACTGGAACTTTTACTTTTTTAACTACACCATCAACCGTTGTTTCTATTTCTTTATCAGCTTTTAAGAATCTGAATCTAAAAGAGTCGCAAATTCTTTTTACTTTTCCATCTTTTGTTTTTTTACGCTTAATAGGATCGTGTTCGCAATTATGAGTAACAACTCCGTTTACTATAAAGTTATGTGTGTTTTTGACTGAAATATCACAAACAGGAATTTTACCTATTTTTTCAATATGTACTACTTTTTTATAAAGGAAAGGAAATACATCTGAATCAAAATTAACTGAATAAACAGGTTTTGCATGACCATATTTATTCTTAAGTTGGTATTTATCATTAAAAAAGGCAAGTGAATTTGTTTCTTCTAAAAATTCTGTTATAGAGTAGAAATATGGTTTTGTAAAATGATATCTTTTTGGAGAGTCCTTTTGTTTTGAAATTTTGTCATGGATCCAGTCATAATTACCTAAACTATAATGTTCATTTAAAATAAAATTATTTTTTGAGTATTCAATTTTTGCAAATTCCCAAGCTTCTTTAATACTTATTTTTTGAGATTCATAAATTTGTTTTGTTAAATTTAGAATATCATCTCTTTGAAGTTGTATTTTTCTTCTCAATTTATAATAACTAGCTGCTGCTGAAAGTCTATGAATTTTATGATAACAATATCTCATGCCTATTTTATTATGAAAATCTAAAATATTGTTGTTGTCTATAAAAATTGATCTTGTTATATTTTTACCTTTTACTGCATCAGAAATTCTGCTTTCTATATCAAATCTTAGTAACATGTTTTGAAATTCTTTTGTAAAAATATCAAAAGATGATATATATTCTTTATTTCTTGATTGAACAAAATTTAAATTTCCAAGAGTATTAGCTTTTGTATTTAAACTAGGACATGAACCATCTCCTCCAAATAAACCTCCTAAAAATTCTCTAAGCAAACATTTTGGAAAGTCTTGTTTTAAAACAAATGTTGGCCAGCTGCTATTTTGTTCTGTTCTTTTTCCTTTTACAATTCCTTCTATAGATAATATTGAATGTTTTATAATTGCTGGCAATACTATATTATAAGTATTTTCTCCACGTCTTGAAGCTGGTCTTGACCCACAAATTAATTCTATGTCATTTTTTACAATCTCAATATCTATTTTGTGCCCAATATACAAAGTACAATGATTTTGTTTTTTAAAAGGTATATGTCCATCAGTAAGTACGTAACCTAAAAGTCTCATAAAAGCCATTGTACGTTTTATTTCTGTTAAATCAGAAGTTTTTAATAATAACCCATTAAGTTGTAAAGACCAATTATTACATTCTTTTAAATCATTTTCAAAATCAACTTCTAATAAATCAAGACTTCCTATTAATTTTGTTTTACCAACTTCAATATCTTTGGCTTCAATCCATACATTATTTTCATTTAAAAATTTGTGATCATACGTACAATCAATTGTATTGCCATCGACTAAATGTAAACGCAAACAATCTTGAACACCTTGATCGTAATAATAATCTTGCAATGAAAAATCAATACCTTTTTTATTTTCATTATATGATAGAACTTTATGCATTTCATTCTGTAATGATGAAATTTTGACAGAATAATGTTCTAAATTAACAAGACTATTTAAAGCCAAACATCCATAATGTTCTGTCCAGTCGAAGATCCAACAATCTTCATCTTTCACGTTAGGGTTTACCACAGGTTTATCAACAACAAGTTTTGAGTAATCTATATTGTGTGCCATCATGATACTTGGATATAGACTGGCAAAATCAAAAGGTAAAATCATTTTATATAGACCTGCTTTAGGCTTTGTCACAGTAGCTCCGACATAATCTTCATCATCTTTTACCTCGTAAGCTCCAGACTGGATGATAATATCATTCTTAAAACAATATTTCAACATTTGACTATAAATCTTAATCTGTTGTCCTTTCGTATATAAATAAATCATTGGAACACAACATGTTGTTGCTGCTTCAACAAGGTCAAACCATACTAACAATTTTTCAAAAATCAGCAGAGTAACATAACTATCCTGAACACAGTACTTTCCAACATCTAACATTCCCGCCTTATCTTGAGATTCAAAAATCTTGAACATATCTTTGGCTTTGATAGGATCTTTGCTCATACCAGCTGGCAAAAATTCATGACAAACTGTATCTAATTTATAGTTGGATAGTTTATAATTTCTAACAATGTAAGGATACAGATCAATAAATAATCTACCATCAGCTTCCCAATAAAGTAGATCCTGTTTACCATAAGCACTTGAACTCCACTCTGATCTTGTTAGTGGACAAACCTTTTTTGGAAAACAACCTAATCTGCTGAGTTCTTTTATACAACTAAGAAGAATAGCTCTGTCAGACATGTATTTTATATCAAAACCAAAGATGTTATAACCTATAACTACGTCTGGATCGTGTTCTCTGATGAATTTTGCAAATCCCACATAGAGTTTAGCCTCGCTTTCAAACCTTAAAATCTCAACTGGACAATTATCACGTTCATCAATGTAAGGCTCTATATCACCAAGAACTAAAAGATATTTGCTTCGCTTTTTTTCTTTATTTTCAACCCACTGAATAGTGCAACCGATCATAAAAACACAATCTGCTGGTTCGTTGGCTTGAGGCATTCTATTGTGGTCGTGACTGTAAGCTTCGTTATCAAAACTTAATATTTTTGGATGGACAATTGGCATTTTATCAGCGTCTGGATGTGATTTTAAATTTTTCCAACTTACATTATATTCATAAGTTTTTGAAGTTGCTTTATCATCATCTTTGACAAGTTGTCCCTTACACTTGATCCAACTACTTGATGGTAACTGTTTTACAGCTAGTAATTTAAGAATAGGAGTTATACTTTTTTCAAAACAATGAGGTAAAAGTTTAATCTTGCCAAGACCTGAAATATTTTTATTATAGTTATTGTTCTTCTTGACTTCTCTTACAAAATTATCAATATGTTCTTGAGTTCTAAACATAATTTGTAAATAAGGTTTACGACGATGACGATATATTGGATCTGAACTTGAATTTCTTTCAGTCATTTCGACATCAGCATAGTAAAGACCTATTCTATCGACTTTTGATATACTCGTTGGTTTTTCATGCTCACGGCAACAACTATTTATCCATTCAAAAAGTTTATCTTCTTGTCTTTCAGTTGGTGTAAATGGTAGTTCAAGCCACATTGGTATTTGAAAATCTGGAATTTTTATCGCAACTGTTTCGTTCTTCTCATTCCAACCATAAACATATATCATTGTTTGATGAATAGTCTCAGCTTCGTCAATAGTAGAAGTATCGTACTGCCACTGGAAAGGAAAAAAGTTAAAAATCACCTCGTCATTAGACTTAGTTTTTGTAGAAGCCTTGGAAGACATTTCTTTTAATTAATAGAAATGCATCTTATAAATCAGTTTTATCGATGATTAAACTTTTTTGAAAGTACGTAACTTATCAAACGATTTATCCTTTGATCCATAGATTCAGCTGTATTTGATTTTGGATTTACGATTATTTTGAATAACTTATTTAAAGGAATACCTTTAAGATTTTTATTGACCCAGTTTTGAGCCATTGCCCACATGAATTGATTTTTCTCCTTTAATCTTTGCAGAAATGCGAATAAAAATAAGATGAAAAATACTTTGAGTTGATTATCAGGTGACATTTTATAATTTTATTTTATTTTTAACTACCAATTATAGAATGGTTAGATTTATTCGTCATCTTATTATCGGAGCAGGTATTCCTGGCTTATATATCGCTTTACAACTTCAACGCAAAGGCGAAAATGATTTTTTACTTTTAGAAAAACGAGGCGTTGATAGAGGTAAACAAGTCACCCAAATTGCTCCTGACGGTACTGATATTGAACTTGGTAGCTCTATTGAACATACCAATCAACCTAAATTTTTCGATTTATTGAATTTATTAGACTTGGAGAAAGCTGTATGGTTTACTCCAAAACTTACTAATTATTATGTTTATGGAAATCTTTCAAGCGATCAGGTCAAACAAATATATAAAGATTGTAAAAAACGTGTTAAAGCTGCTTCTGAAAAAATTGAAAACCAATTTGCTACTCTTGAAGAACTAAGCCAAAAAGTTTTATCTGAAAGTGAATTTAAACTATTTAGCACTTGTTACTGTTGCTGGTACGAAATAAATTTAGAAAATGCTAAACACTTTTTCATTACAGAAGCTAACGAAGGAAAATATTTCAGACTTAAGGGAGGCCAGCAACAACTCATCACTCTTTCAGATGAAAAAGTTGGTTCTCATATCAAATTTTATACTGAAGTGGTTAAAGTCAAATACGACGGAAAACATTATTTTACTACAACTGCTGACGG
>Ga0078894_10005037_pt1 | contig 10153 bp, 7 predicted proteins | sample LauGreSu1BDMLBSD_2_FD_67506 | JGI IMG/M metagenome (GOLD analysis project Ga0078894, IMG submission 67506) | Freshwater lake microbial communities from Lake Michigan, USA - Su13.BD.MLB.SD (version 4) (version 4) | ecosystem: Environmental > Aquatic > Freshwater > Lake | place: Lake Michigan, USA...
GCATTATTCTCCTTTTTTACTGTAGCGAATCTATCAGCAACAGACTTTATAATCCACCCCATAACTGGAATTGCATGTAGTATTGGAGTCCTAATTGGTGTATTAAGACTTGTAAATATAACGCCTTGCTCCTGAAAAGGAGTATTGTTAGCAATATGTGCAACATTATCCCTCGCAACATAGTTCTTATCATTATCTATTTCTAAGCCAGACGACACTGTCCCAGTATGGATTGATTTAGACCATCTTTTGTTCTCAGTCTTAACTTCTCCAATAACCTTAACATATCCATTTCTAACACCAGGAAGTGTACCTAGGCATTGAGTAGGAATTGTTTCTTGAGCTGTTAAGGCAGGAAAGTATGCAGCAACCATATTGCTATTAAAGGAATTTTTCTGTGCAGCAATAACATTTTTTTTAAATTCCTCATCCTGCAACTTTTCATCTGATATTGGGGGTATAATTGCTTCTCCTTCAAATACAACTCTTTTTTCACCATTATTATCCTGCTGGTTATATATGGTGCAAATATTGTATTTTTTATCTTCAAGACAAGCTAAGTCTTTTGTGACATTCATCTTTTTCAGTAATGCCTTATCTGATTGCCCCTTATATCTAACATCTTCTCCTAAGATACTAACCAACTTACGGTTTAAAGCATTGAGATCAATTGACTCTACTTCTCCCTTGGCAACACCATCTGCTATGTCTTTAACAAGTTTTTGTATTTCTCCAACTCTTTTTGCTTCATCACTTTGAAGAGGATCTGCTCTAATTACACCTCTATCATCAATCCTAATCATTCTATCTGCAGCACGGCAACTATTAAAAGCAGTGGCAAGTTGCCCATAGATAGAATTTTGCTCTAGACCTTCTGCTTTCCTTGCATCTCTTATAATTGTGTTGTTTTCCTCATCTATTTTCCAAATAATACCAGCTTCCCTATCAGACGCTTGAGCAAGCTTTTGAATTGCATCGGAATAGAAGTCAGGCTGATATACAACCTTACCTTCTGGTCCCATTGACTTTAGCCCAATAAAGGTTGGTTTAGTAAGATCTAGCTCAATACCTTCATTGCTGATTGTTTCTTCATTAAGATCGAATTGTTTTATAGCTCTCTCTAGCGCAGCTATATTTCCTCCTGCTGAATTCATGGTTTATTTTCTCTGACAGTGATTTTGTTGTTGGTATAATGATAAATAATTTTTTCTGTCTAAGTCAAGAATTTTTCTCCCAGCCCGTTTATTTATTTGATAAGTAGTAGTTTATTGGTAAATTAAAGTTAAAAATGCAACATTACCCTAAAAAGTTTTGGATGCCTCACTGGCCTATACCAAAGGGCAATAGAGATATAAACTTGGGCCTTAGCAGAATGGAGATGTTACTTGATAAAATTGGCAATCCACATAGGAAGTTGCCACCAGTAATACATGTTGCAGGTACAAATGGTAAGGGTTCAACTTTAGCATATCTCCAAGCAATGTTTGAGGCAGCTGGCTATTCAGTACATAAATATATTTCTCCTCACCTACGTAACTTTAATGAGAGAATTACACTTAATGGTAATTTTATTTCAAATGACTTCCTTACACAACTTGCAGAAGAATGTCGTTTAGCAAGTGAGGAAAATGACATACCAATGACATTTTTTGAAGGCATTACTGCCATGGCATTTCTTGCATTTGCCACTGTACCAGCAGATATATTATTACTTGAGGTTGGTATGGGTGGTAGGTTAGATGCAACTAATGTTATAGAGGAACCTATAGCATCAGTCATTACAAGTATATCATTTGATCACATGGAGTTTCTTGGTAATTCACTACCTCAAATTGCATTTGAAAAGGCAGGTATTTTAAAGAGTAATTGTCTAGGAGTTTTCAGTTGGCAACCAAGGGAAGTAATGGATGTTTTAGTGTCGCAAGCAGAGGCAGTTAATTGTATAAGATATGCCTGTGGAGACCAATGGACATTTAATAGAAATGAAGATGAGTCATTTAATCTCATAAGTGACAGTGGAGTAGTAACTTTCCCTAAACCATCACTTGTAGGTATACATCAATATGTAAATGGATCGACAGCAGCAATGACTGCAATGAAGGTTATGAAGTACTTTCCAAAGCTATCTCTTCAACATATTGCCAGTGGAATTAGCAATGGATCATGGCCAGGCAGAATGGAGAGAATTACAAAGGGAGTTTTGTCAAGTCTCATACCACCAAACTTTGAATTGTGGCTAGATGGCGCACATAATGAGGCAGGAGCTCAAATGCTAGCTGCAAACTTACAGTTGTTACAACCAGAGGCAGTTATATATATAATACATGGCAGAACTATCCACCGCGATATGAAGGTATTTCTAAAGCACTTAGCTAATATAGTTGAGCTAGTGTCAGCTATAGAAATTATGGGAGAGCCTGACTCAGAAGATCCACATAGGATAAAAGCTGCTTGTAGTGAGCTAAATATAAATGCTATTGTTTCTGATTCAATTATAGATAGTATCAAAGATATTGTAAGTTATCATGAGAAGAAGTTTGGTAATGGAATTAATGGGAGAATTGCAATTTGTGGTTCACTATTTCTTGCTGGAGATGTAATGCTTGCAAATAAAACTTAATTAAAAACTTATAAAATGAAAATAGACATCACTACAAGCCCAAGCAATAAAGACATTGATTTCCTGTCAGATAGACTAAAGGAAGAATCAATAGAATTTGGTCCAGTGTCTAGCTTTGGGTTATTTATGAAAGATGAAAATGATAAAATTATAGCTGGATGCAATGGCTATATTCTCTTTGGCGGAATATATACAGATCAACTATGGGTCGACCCAAGGTATAGAATGTCTGGAATTGGCAGTAGAATAATTGCAAAAGTTGAGGAACATGGCAGAGAGAATAGCTGTAAAGTCTCTACCTTGACAACTATGAGCTTCCAAAATGCCAGAGGCTTCTATGAAAAACTTGGATATACAGTTGATTTTGAGAGACATGGATACAATATGAACTCATCAATGATTTTCTTAAGAAAAATATTGTAAAGAATGTGATTATGCTACAGTTTTTATAGATCTAGAACTTTTTATTGACATGGCTATTTGGAGCTGTCATAATCATACTTAACAGTATAGACAATAACTATGTTTGAAATTTTAAAAAGACTCCTATCAGACTATTATATACTTTACTTAAAGACACAGAATTACCATTGGAACTTTGAAGGACGTGACTTTTTCATATGGCATAAGCAGTTTGAAGAGCAATATAAAGACCTTGCAGAAGCTATTGATACTGTTGCAGAGCTAATTAGAGGCATAGGGCAAAAGACACCAGCAAAATTTGAGACATACTCACAATATAGTTCAATCCAACCTGGGAACGAAAATTATACCTCACAAGAGATGATTGACGATATAACTGCAGGACACCAAGCCATTATGCAAACCCTCGAAGAAGCTTTGGGAGTCGTCCAAAAAGCAGGAGATGAAGTGGTAGCAGACTTTATCATAGGTAGAATGGTGCATCACAGAAAAGTGCTGTGGATGCTTAATAGCTCTAAGGACAAAAGATAACTACTAAAGATTGCAAATCTATGGTATCATTTGGCAAAAATATAGCTAAAAATTTATGCTAAAGACATACTTGCGAACACACACTTGCTACGAGTTAAATGAAAACAACATAGGGGAGACAATTACAATCTCTGGTTGGGTACATAGAAAGAGAGACCATGGCGGCGTATTATTCATAGACCTGCGAGACCACTATGGCATTACTCAATTGGTAACATCAAGAGAAGAAGAAGCTCTCAACAAACTCTCGCAAGAAGAGTATGATACACTTAATGCTATAAACTATGAAAGCGTCATAACTGTCACAGGTACAGTAGTTGAGAGATCGCTAGAAACTAGAAACCTGCAACTTAAGACTGGATCTATAGAGGTAGTAATTGAGAGCTATACAATTCAATCTAGGGCTGAAATTCTCCCGCTAAATGTCAATAGTGATCAACACTTCCCAGAAGAACTAAGGCTAGAGTATAGATTCCTCGATCTTAGAAGGAAAAAGCTCCATGACAATATTATGCTAAGGAGCAATGTAATTAGCTATATTAGAAATAAAATGCATGCCTTGGGCTTTACTGAATTTCAGACACCAATTTTAACTGCAAGCTCACCAGAAGGAGCAAGGGATTTTCTAGTCCCAAGTAGACTACACCCAGGCAAATTCTATGCCCTTCCACAGGCGCCACAGCAATTCAAGCAACTATTGATGATATCTGGCTTTGATAGATACTTCCAAATCGCACCATGCTTTAGAGATGAAGATGCAAGAGCTGATCGTGCACCAGGGGAGTTTTACCAACTTGATGTTGAAATGTCATTTGTCGACCAGGAAGATGTCTTTTCAAAAATCGAACCATTGATGTATAGTCTCTTTACAGAGTTTGCCCCAGACCAATATCAAGTCTCATCTACACCATTCCCAAGAATACCATATAGAGATGCAATGTTGAAATATGGCTCAGACAAGCCAGACCTTAGAAACCCAATAGAGATTACAGATGTAACAAGTGTTTTTGACAACTCAGAGTTTAGTATCTTTGCAAAGGCTATTAAGGAAGGCTCTGTAATTCGTGCCATACCAGCACCAGGAGCAGCTAGCAAATCAAGGAGTTTCTTTGACAATATGATATCTTTCGCACAGACGGAGCTAGGTGCAAAAGGTCTAGCTTATATAATCTTTGATGGAGATGCAAAGGGCCCAATAGCAAAGTTCCTAGATTCAGACAGGCTAAAAAATCTAATTGAGATTGCTAAGTTAAAAGATGGTGATGCAGTGTTCTTTGCATGTGGCAAGGAAGATGAAGCAGCGAAAATTGCAGGAAAGGTTAGAACAAAATTAGGAGAAGAACTTGATCTCCTAGAGAAAAATATATACAAATTCTGTTGGATCGTTGATTTTCCTTTCTATGAATGGAATGAAGAAGAGAAAAAAATTGACTTTTCACATAACCCATTTTCAATGCCTCAGGGTGGATTAGAAGGACTAAATAATGCAGACACTAGAGAGAAACAATTAGAACTTGTTGCCTACCAATATGATATTGTATGTAATGGTATAGAGTTATCAAGTGGAGCAATTCGTAACCATAAGCCAGAAATAATGTATAAGGCATTTGAAATGGCAGGCTACTCAAAAGAGTTTGTAGATGATAAATTTTCAGGGATGATCAATGCATTTAAATATGGAGCACCACCACATGGAGGAATAGCACCGGGTATTGATAGGATGGTAATGTTACTTGCAAATGAACCAAATATAAGGGAAGTTATAGCATTCCCACTTAACCAAAAGGCACAGGATCTCATGATGAATGCACCATCTAAAGTTAGTGAAAAACAATTGAGAGAATTGCATATAACAACTAAAAAGTGATCTTCACCTATTGAATAGAATTAAGTCAATAGCTTTTGTAGCACCGATCTATGAATCTTGACTCTCATCATACAGAGAGACTTGCATTGTTGCAAAAACTATGTTAGTTTTAGATTGATTAATTATGGCGGGCATAGCTCAGTTGGTTAGAGCGCAAGTTTGTGGCACTTGAGGTCGCGGATTCGATCTCCGTTGCTCGCCCCATGCGGATATGGCGAAATGGCAGACGCGCTGGTTTTAGGTACCAGTGCCGCAAGGCATGGGGGTTCAAGTCCCTCTATCCGCACCAAAAGTCTTCCCATTAAAACAAAATGTGTTAAACTAGAAGTTGGTGTAAGTCTTGTTTACAGTTATGTTACAAGTTTCTTCCACTATAAGTATTCCTAATCTTTTTAAAATATATGAGAATTTTACCGCCAATATGGATGATAGTGCTAATTGTAGGACTGCCACAATTTTCAGAGACTATCTATACACCTTCATTACCTGAGATTGCATCTGACTTAAATGGATCTACTACAGAAACAGAGCACACATTAACAATCTTTCTATTAGGGTTAGCATTGGGAGCAGTGTTTTGGGGTACATTATCAGACAAAATAGGCAGAAAACCATGTGTTTTAATAGGTATTACGATATTTATTCTAGGTTGTGTTGGTTGTTACCTATCAAATTCAATCACAATGCTACTTGTAAGTAGATTTGTGCAAGCATTTGGTTGTAGCATCGGCACTGTCTTGGGCCAGACAATATCAAGAGACGCATTTAGCGGACCAAACCTCGGTAAAGTCTTTTCAACCATAGGTATGTCACTATCAGTTTTCCCAGCAATAGGGCCGACAATCGGAGGATTTATAGCTCAACACTCACATTGGCGAAATATCTTCCTAGTTTTAATCTTGTTTGCATTACTATTGATAGTATTTATCTTGTACAAATTGCCTGAGACATTAGATAAAAGTAAAATAAAGAGTTTTTCTCTGCTTGAGGTTGCAAAAATTCTAATGGTTGACAAGCGTGTCATTCTATATGGGATTATTATAGGTTGCACAAATGGCATATACTTTAGCTACTTCTCAGAAGGTTCATTTTTTATGATAAAGATGCTCAATATGGAACCTAGCTATTATGGGATGAGTTTTATTCTATCTTCAGTTGCAGCAATCCTAGGTGGCAGCGTCTCAGTTAGACTACAAAACTCTATAGGTTCAAAGAAAGCAATGGATCTTGGCATAAGAATAAATCTAATAGCAAATAGTATTTTTCCACTCCTAGTTCTATTACAATATTTTGTGTTAAACTTTGATTTACAATATTTAATATACATATCTATATTTACAAGGGTATTAAGTGCCTTCGGAGGATGTATGATAATGACAAATGGCTTAGCTCTATCACTGGTTGATTATAAAAACTATGCAGGGACAGCAGCAAGCATTTTTGGTCTCTTTTATTACTGCCTAATTTCATTTTGGACATTTCTAATTGGAATACTACATAATGGTACAATTTTGCTAATGCCAATCTATTTTTTCATCCTATCATTGATAATATTCTTTTGTAGTAAAAAGTTGACATCATAAGTAAAAAATGTATTGACAAGTGCTTCTGCCTCAGTCATAATTTTAAGTGAGGAAAAAATTGCAAGGTTTTTATGACTAATTATATTATTGCCCTACACTTTTTGAGAAACGACATATACTGATGAATCTGCTTAATTGCAAATTTAATCCAGTGAGTCAAGTGTGCTTTATATAGTAGAAGTAATAATATTAAACTAAAAATAAACTTGTATTTTCTTATCTGTGTAAAACAGACCTTTCCTTAGTAAAAAGAGAATTTATTGACACTCGTCAATCAATCTCTTGGCAGCAGACAGAGACTCAGTAGTGGTTTTACTACCAGAAATCATACGAGCAATCTCATTGATTCGCTCTTTGGTTGTTAATTTCTTTGTTTCTACAGAGTTATTACGACTAACTAAAATGTGATTACTACTATGAGCTGCAACCTGTGCCTGGTGTGTTACAACTATAACTTGTCCTATTTCACCTAAATCACGCAACTTAGTACCAATCTTATAGGCAGTAGCACCACCAATCCCAAGATCAATTTCATCAAATATAACGGGAATATCTAGTGTTGAAATTGCAATTTTAATGGCAAGCAACAAACGAGACATCTCACCTCCAGATAGTATTCTTCTACCTAAATCTATATTGATCTTTACATCACCAACCTCACTCCAAGTAGTTTTATAAAGCCTCAAAGTTGCATCAACCCCCTCCATAGCTAGCTCGTCTAAAATTACACGAATCTTACTATTTAGAGTCTTACATACATCTTGCCGCAGCTGATTTATTCTACTTGAAATTGCGTTAAATTCCTTCTCAGCAGCCACCAAATCATTATCTAACTTCTCTTTCCTAACGCTAAAATCTTCAATAAGCCTGATTTTTCCCTTGTAAAGCTCAAGCAAACCAGGCAACTCATTTGGCGTAACGCGATACCTTCTGGCAGTCGCACGGATTTGTCCAAGCCTCTTGTCAATTGAATCGAGTCGCGCCTCATTAGAATCTGAATTACTAATAATTGTATCGATACAAGACTCAATATCACTCAATTCATTAGCGACATATTCAGCTCTTTGTTGCAACTCAGCAATTATTGGACTATTAGAGTTAAGATACTTAGAAATCATACCAATCTGCGATAGAATACCACCACTAGAATCACCTTTGAAAACTCTGCTCGCCTTGACTAGTGAATCATGTGCCTTGTAAATTTCAATCTCTTCACGCCTCTGCAATATAAGTCTTTCCTCCTCATTCCCTTCTAGATTTAAAGATTCAATCTCAGATATGACATCTTTAATATAATCAAGATCCTCATCACATGTATTGTTTAACTGATCAATCTCACTTCTAATAGCTTTATAGTTGTTATATACAATTTTTAGTTTTTCTAAATCACTCTTATCTTCTAACAGATTGTCTACTACATCTCTAAAGTCATTTCCCGTAGAAAAAGATAGTCTATGATCTTGCCTACAAATAGTTGCAAATTCTCTTTTTAGTAGTTCTTTTTTAGTAATCTTTTTACCGTTAAGTCTGAAAATGTTTTTTCCTTCACGAGATATTTGTATAGCATTGCTAAACTCAATCGTCACAGAAGCATCTATAATGTCTTTTGTACGCTTATTTTCTAATCCTAAACACCAACAAATTGCGTCAATTACAGTAGACTTACCTGAGCCGCTCTCACCAGATATAACATTTAGTCTAGCTTCAAACTCAATTGTAGCATTGTCAATAACTAAGAAATTCTCTATTCTAACAGACTTTAAAATCATTCAAATTTATACAAATTCTTCTAAAGACATATCATACTACAGAGAAGAACTCCTACAAGACTATATCCGCTTAAAGTAGTGATTGACTTTTTTCTGGACGTAATTTGGCTCTATGTCTGCCATTACACATGTTTGAATAAATCCTTCATCTTTCTTAAACCACTCATAAGCCTTTTTACTTCTACTAACTGCTCTCCTATTTTTAGACTTACTACTAGCATCAACAACAGCCTGCATAATGACAGCTCGCCATAAACTTCTAACATTTTTTTTATTTTGCATATATCATTTGCTTTGTTTATATATACATTATATACATATGGCAATGTTTAAGCCAAGTACTGAAAGATTTAAAATATCTCTTGACAAAAAAACAGGTTAGTTTTAAAATCTGAAAATATACTTCTTCACTTAAACTTCAACTGGTAATAAAGAGTTTCAATATCAGAATTACATCTTGAGTTGCTATGAAACTACAGCTCACAAGCTCAACTTATAGTTGTCTACAACCTTTGAGGGAACTTTCACCAAATTGCCTGGCTTGAGATTTGACAGGTGAAATTCTCCATACGCAATTCTTATTAGACGTGTGACTTTTAATCCATGGTGCTCAAAAATACGCCTTATCTCGCGGTTTTTTCCCTCTTGTAAAGTTAACGTATACCATTTATCACTATCTTGAATTATCTTTATCGCGCCATAATTGATACCTTGAACTGTAATTCCTAATCTAATTTCCTCTAAATCTCTCCTAGATAGCTTTTCACCAAAAACCCTACAACGATAAATTCTCTCAATGCTGTTTTTCGGCAATTCAAAGTATCTCGCAAGGGCACCATTGTTAGTTAGGAGAATCAGACCTTCACTATTATAATCGAGCCTCCCAACTGATATAAGATTCCGGAGCTCCTTAGGCAGTAGTGAAAAGAGAGTAGTCCTACCTTGAGGATCAGAATGACTTGTAATGACACCAGTTGGTTTATTGAATAGCCAAAGCTTAATTTGCTCATTGACAAAGTCCCTGTTAATCCATTGAGAAATATCTTTTCCATCAACTAAAACTTTATCATTGCTATTTACAAGGGTAACTACCTCATTTATAATTTTCCCATTAATAGAAACCCTTCCATCTAACACAATTTTTTCTGCAGCTCTTCTAGAAGCAATTCCACTGGCAGCTATAACTTTAGCTATTCTCATATATATTTGTATTTCAATAACTTGAAGAAATTTTATCACATATCTGCTATGCTTAATTTGCTCATTAACAAAGTCCCTGTTAATCCATTGAGAAATATCTTTTCCATCAACTAAAACTTTATCATTGCTATTTACAAGGGTAACTACCTCATTTATAACT
>Ga0078894_10005038_pt1 | contig 10152 bp, 5 predicted proteins | sample LauGreSu1BDMLBSD_2_FD_67506 | JGI IMG/M metagenome (GOLD analysis project Ga0078894, IMG submission 67506) | Freshwater lake microbial communities from Lake Michigan, USA - Su13.BD.MLB.SD (version 4) (version 4) | ecosystem: Environmental > Aquatic > Freshwater > Lake | place: Lake Michigan, USA...
TTTAAGCGAAGGAATTGGGCTTGATTTTTTAACCATAGATCCAGCAGAAGGAAGGCTTGATGGTGATGCTACTTCAGCAATGCTACGCTCAGGAACAGATGTTTCTTGCATACGATCTTCCTGCGGCTTTTTTGCGTTTTGAGAACCATATACCAAAGCAGATCCTGCTTGACCTAATCCACCAGCGATATTCTGAAGTCCTCCCTCAATAGCAGACTGAGCTGCTTGGCGCTCCATCATCTCACGATTAGTCTTGCGAGCTATTTCGTTTTCTGCGCCTTGAGCTGCAAAGCCAAGAGCTTCTAGTGTTTGAGCCTGACGCTGTTCTAAGATGTCCATAGCGCCAACATCAGCCGCACGAACCATACCCGGTAGCGCTCCAATCACCGCACGGCCTCCGGCGCTTTGAGCTGCGCCGATACCCGTGCTAATTGTACGATTGAGTTCCTCTAGCCTTTTCTGTTCTAATTCAGCTCCACGAGCTTGCTTTAGCATTTCAGAGTATTCAGACGGACGAGCTGTAGGGGCTTTCTTGATTTTGCTTGCACTACCCATACCAGCAAGCATTTGACCAGCTCCTAAAAGTGACTGAAGACCGCCTAAAGCGCCAGCAGCCACAATTCCTCCGGCTATATATTTTTTAGGTTCTTTACTCTTCTTTGGTCGCATATCACAAAGGTACTAATTATTGTCCGAGTTCGTTATGTAAGTTAGACTTAGCATACACTAAGTTAATAGCGTAAAGCTCAACTCCAGCGCTTGTATTATTAGAAAGCCTAGCCTTAACGTAGTAATCGCGAATGTTGTCTCCCTCAATCGCTCCATTAGCAATTACAACGATTGTATCTCCAGCAGAAACACCTACAATTGACCCACTAGCTGTTATCTGGTTTAGACCACTTATGCTTGAAACAGTGACATTCAATGTTACAAGCGTGGCTCCAGACACTTTATATAGTGCGCCTCCAATCGGGAACGGAATGTCTCCAACTGGAGTAGTAAACGTAAGTGTAGCACCACTAACGCCTCCAGTTGCCACAGCACCAATAGTAAACACCTCTGAAGTACCAGACAACTGAGTGATTGTAGAAGATCCAGTGTTCACACTGCTGTCGCGGGGTACGTAAGCATACCAGTTGCGCTCGCGCTCGCTAAAGTCTCCGGTAAGGATTGTAGCAAGCTGATCAGTATTTGTAAGCGTTGCAGCCCAAGCGCTGTTACCTTCGAGGCTGATAGCCTCGTAAGACTTAACCATTGATGGGTTAGCATTGCTCACGACCTCTACAACAGCTGTCCCTTGAACTCCGTAGTAGTTGGCTCGGCTTGCAGAGCTGTTGTGAGAGTACATAACGCCGTTCTTAAACGTGTAGAGTTCGTCGTCAACAGAAACAATAGCTTCTGGACGGTATGAGTACTTCGTATTCCATACGTTCTCCTCTACGTCGTAAGCAACAGTAAAGTCATTTACAAGACCGCTAGGTGATCCGATTGTTCCAGAGTAATCGCCGCAGTCATTGGTGAAGTAAAACTCTCCAGTAGCCAAGTCAAAAGCGATAGTAACAAAGAAATTGTATGACGTATCAGTCGCAACACCGTATATGGTGCCACTTTGACCGATAAACTCTTCACCAACGTATGCTGGTTGTCCATCAATCAGCTTATCTAGGAACACGATGCAGTTAAGGCTGTCATCAAACTCATCACACAAATCTTCAAACTCGCGGATTTCAGTACTAAAAGTGAACAACTCGTCGTCGTCAAAGTCAACTTCAGCAATAACTCGCGTTCCAGCAGCATTTGTTTGCACATTATATGTACTGTACGGAGATCCACCAGTAGATATTGTAACCTCAGCGTTATAAAGAAGCTCGCTTGAGATAATGTACTCGTCCGCCTCAACGTCTATACCAGCTGTCACTTTAGTTGAAGAAGACAAGGTAGTCAGGTAACGGAAGTTCTCTTTAAAGAACGCATCCATCTTAGCCTCGCTAATCAGTGTGATTCCATCGCGAGAGATTCGAATAACTTTTCCGGAACGAATATCTGCAAAGTAGATGCGCCCCCGGTCAACAGCTAATGACTCTGGGTTGTTGTTGATTCCGTAGTCACCAACGTAATAGTTGGGAGCACTAACGACGTTGCGTGAAAGCGACAGGCTTTGAAGGCCGTCGCTTGACTCAATAACATTTCGGCCAATAGGGGCCCATCCAGACTTACGCTCTTGGATGATGTACATACGATCATCGTCTCCAACAAGCTGCTTGATTGTTCCGTGGAGGTACTCAAAATCGTAGAAGTTGGCGAGCGATGGATTAAAGCTCGACAACCCTAGGTATTTGCTGTCCACAACAAACGGGTCAGAGTACGTTACTGATGCGCTTCTAAATACAGTTTTAGCGTCAGGTTGCACAGCGTGTGGGCGACCAATAGACGTAGACTTAGATGAAAAGAAGTCACTCACCGAGTAATCCTCAATGAACGCAAATTTATAGTTGTTAGTGTAAGCCTGGTCTCCAACCTTAAGCAGTCGTGGACGGTAGTAGGCATCACCATTCTCAAGCTGAACAACAGCATCAGAGCTGTTAGTGATATTCAGGGTGTAAGTTCCGTTGCTCCAAACGCCGTCAAGACGCTGGCCGTAGAATACGTAGTTGTAAATACCGTTTACTTGTGGGTAAACGTTCTTCACAACAAGTGTGCGTCCAGATCCATCAGTCAAAATATCACCACGATATGCTACAATATTTGAGTAAATCAACATATTGTTGCGATCAGATGAATTGATGACGTTAACACTGAACTGACTTATGACAGTCCGTTGACCAACGTGTACTCCATTGACGACCGGGAATGACTCACCAATCTCATAGAAGATTTGCTGTTCTGATGGTTTGTTGAATCTGTATATTTCTATAATACAGTCATTACGCCAGTTATCGGTCTCACTAGAGATGCTGTAGTTATCCCATCCAGATTCAGATGAAGAGCGAACAACGACAAATCGACCTGTTGTATTGAACGTTCCTTCGTCACTAGTGAGGTCAAGAATTGGGTTTGAATCCACATCATCAGTAAACTCACTGTATCCAATTACCTCAAGATCAATTGATGACGGAACAAAAAGATCAGTAATCGACAAAGAATTGTATACGACAGATACTCCGGTAGCAATATTTATCAAGGTACCAGAGCTAGTAGGCTTGATACTACCCTCTTGTGGAACAGCAACAATAGTTCCTGATCCACCTGTTACCGTAGATTGCGTAACAGTCATAGACGCTAATCCGCCAATACCAATCTGAATCAACACATCACCAACAGCTACTGTTCCGGTTGAAGATGTTACGTTGAACGTATATTGACCATTGTTCTTGTTATAAGCTACAATACGTAGGCGGTCACCAGGAGTAAACGTGTACTCAAGATTGGCTCCAAAGCTTTCTTTGTACGAGTCGCTTTTTCCTTCAAGCGACCGCAAAGAAAGATACGTAACCTGATCAAATGAGCTAACGCCAGCGAATGGCTTAGCCTGTAGGTTTGTCGCAACATATGCTCCAGTAATTGAGTACTGGAACTTTTGAGTAATGCTGTTTATCGGAGCATATACAGGAGCCCACTTCTTTGCCCAAAGAGGAGCATTATGCTTCACACGGAGAACAGCATTTGCTCGTCCGTAAAGTGAGTTTTCAGTCAGTCGGTTGTCAAACCAATTGACGTACATATCAGGAATCGTTTGAACGCCACCGTTACGGTTGAATTGGTCGTAGTAAACAATACCGAATGAGTGGTTTGCACCAGCTTTAAACGTTGGGTATCCGTTTGCATCTCCGCGAGTAAGTACGTTAGCATCAAACAATACCGTCTTGATATCTTCTATGTCCTCGTTAGTCAAGAACGTAGTCTTTCCAAGTGCTGTTTGTCCGTTTACGTTTCCGTTATAGTCTGGAGTGAACTGATTACCGGCCTCACTAATGTTGTTGAACTGCTTGTATTGGATGCCATCTCCAGCATAGATGAATGAAGGAGCATCTACAAACTGAATCTTGTTGAACAGAACGTTTGTAGCTGGAAACGCTTGACCCAAAGATTGGCCACGAGTAAACAGTGACTTTAGGAGGCCCAATGGAACTATATTAAGCGCCGTATTGAATGTTGCTGCTACGTTGAAGTTGTAGCCAAGCTTAGCCGTCAGTGCTGCGCTAATCATTGACATACTGAAACGAACATACGTAGATGTTTCGTCGTCAACCTCAATCTCTAGCTGTCCTGACCCAGCAAAGTACATCCACTTGTTTGAGTTGGTAGTGCCCTGAAGGTCATCAACGTCAGTGATTTGCGTGGCGTAGTCAAAGTCGGTAACGTCAGAATCAAGCACCAGGTTGTAGTTTCCTTCTATTGCTGTTTTGATCAGGTCTACAATATCAGACTTAGTTGTCCCAGCCGGGACCTTTATGTATTCAGACACGCAAAGTGCTGAAGACTTTACGCGAATACCGCCATCTGGTTCCCCTCCAACAAGTGTGTATGGCTTGATGATTCCAGCGTAATCGTGATCTTCTTGTGATGCCTTGTCCGTTTGAACCCACTGGATGTATGCTCCTCCTCCATCAATAATGATGCGCTCTAAGTCTAAAGCGAATGAAATGTTTATGATGGAGTCTTCTGCCGTTGTAGCTGGTAGCGAAGAGATGTCAATATCAAATGCTTTACGCTTAAGTTGAGTATCAGTTACAATTGTAGGTGAAGGGTATGATACGCTTATTTCGTACTCAGATACTTGTGGGAAGTAGTTGGGAATTACTTCAACGTCTGTACGGATGTTTTCGTACCCTTCAGTGTATCCACCGAGCATTAGGCGATTTCCAGCTATCGTAAGGGCTTCTGCCGTTTGAGGTACGTTATCGTAAATCTTATTTACCTCGTCCTGTGATACCGGAGAATATAGCTTAGTATTATCAAAAGCAATAGATTGCGTTGCTACGCTACTGCTGTTTACCAATACTCCAATCTCGTAAAAAGCTCCAGCGTTTCCATTGCGAGCTAGGACAATGATTTCCTTTACGTCAGCAGCAGATGTTGGTACGTAAACGGTAAGCGTGTTATTCTCGAGCTTTTGCTCCTCAGTTATAATACCATCGAAGAATTGGCTGTCAGAAACCGCCAATTCAGAATATGGGCTAATTGCTGAACGCTCACCATCTTCGTAAACATACTGAGCAGCAAACTGAAAAGTAGACTCGTAAAGATTGTTTTGCTTCAACAATGGATTCGTTGAGAATGCAAACGTGGGCGGAGTCATCGGAGGCTGCTTAGCAACAGCAATACAAGCTAGCTTCTCAGCATCGGTTCCGGACGTGAACGCGGCTGGGTATAGGCCCAGCAGCGCTCTCGTCACATTAATCTTCTTAGGATCTGTATTTGCATCCGTAAAGTACAGAAGCGTCTCCCCGTCAAGGTTCTTTACTACAGAAGCTCGGATGTGGTAGAACTTTGAGAATCCAAGTACTGAATCGCGGTAGACAAGCTTAGCCTCGTTTGATGATGTAGAGAACCGGTAAATGGCGTGATCGTCATTGCTGTTCCAAACAAAGAAGAAAACCTCTCCACTTTGTGGATTGGATATAGCGCCAATTACAACATTGTCTCCGGCAGCAAGTGAGCTTCCAGTAGCAAAAGTGATTGCGGTATTTCCGTAAGCATTTTTGATTACACCACCGTCGCCATCTTCTTCCGCACTAATGCGGACGTTGACAGCGTCAGTCATCTCAATGGTCTTAATTAGACGCGCGTCGTCATCAAGGTTTAGGTACCGAGGTATAAGTTTGTCAATCATAAGTTACTAGTACTTAGGAGATTGGCGATAATTCTTGCGAATGGTCTTGAGTGCCTCGTCCTTAGTGAATGACTTCATCCGAGAGTTAGCAAGACGTAGCTCGTTAAAGTACTCTTGACGAGCACGAGCTTTTTCTCCAAGAGGTACGTTACTCTTGCGCTCCACGATGTGGTAGTAGATGTATGATCGAACAGCCTGCTCAGCGTAAACGTGAACTGATGGGTTTGCGGCAAGTGCTTCATCAGCAATGTACTCGAGGTACACAGTGTCAACACTGGTTCCGGTGGTCAGCTCAATGCGTCCCTGCTCTAGGTTTATTCGGTACTCACCGCTGTAGTGACCTCCTCCGTAGCCATACAAACGTCCGTCCGTAGTGGCGTACACATAGTTGCGGTAAATAAAATCGTCAAAGCCCAACAGATAATCAGGAACCTGATAGGGTACCTGGTTTGGGAGTATGTTTTTGTTCTTATTCTCTCCGAAAATGTATACAAGTCCATCTGATCCGATAATACCAATTTTTACTAGGTCTACGTAGTCGCAAGGAAGCTCTACCGTATTAGTAGACAAATCAATCGTTAACTCAGTAGCCTTGATGCGCTTCATAATGTCAAAACCCATCTCGCGTATAGCACGCTTAGCTAGGTTGCGGATCGTTACGTCAGATACTGAATTGGCGTAATCGTCAAACTCCATCGTTAAGACGAAGTCATTCACAATCTGGTCTACGGTAACATAACTCTGTGCCATTATTGCTGTTGAGTTTCTTGTTTAGCATAAGCGTACACATCAGTGTCGCGAAGATTCACGCCAATCAGTTTAGCGATTTCAATCACTAAGTCAGCAAAGTACTGCTCGGGCAATTCGAAGTCTACGCTGTTTGCAGCGCTGTAAACTTCTTTGCCTGCTACAACTGTGTAACCAAAGCGGGGCATAGACGTGGTCTTAGCTCCGGTAGATGGATTGAGTCCCTGAGGCTGCTTGTAGTACGTCAGGATAATCTTTTTGATTGTAGTAGGATATACCTCAATGTCATCCAATATAGCCGCAATTGGTTCATTTTCTGTTGGGACAGACAACTCACTGCGGAGGATGTAGTCAAGCTTAATAGGGTCGTACACGATAGGGATATTAATCTTCGTGGACGTGTTCAGCAGGATAGAGCCAAATGACGTGGCGGAGATAATTCTCGCCAAGTCAGTTGGCTTCTCAAATACACCATTAGCCTGAGTGATAGTAGCGCGCTTGATGAACGTTGATAGGTCTTCCTCAATACGTTTGGTTGTAGACTTGTCTGACTTCGGGTCGGCATTGCGCAAACGAACTACCTTGGAGTTATCAAGACCAGAGAAAAGGCCATTGTAGATATCCATCTGGGCTACCTGCGCAAAGTTGTTGAAGACAGCAGGCGTAACAAAGCCTCGCTGGTCTTTATTGACCAGATCCTTCAAGGCTGAATATACTCGGTTTACACTTGCCATTACTTAGTATCTGTAGTTAAGTACAAAAGTACTTAAAAAAGAAAGGGCCCCATTTCTGGAACCCCTTCTACCAACCAACCAATTGTCTATGAAACAACCGATGGGCAAATATACATTACATTTCTAACTTCTGCAACTCTGTTTTCAAAGTTTCGTAAGTCTGAGCACCTTTTTCTGTCATACAGAACTGAGTCATTACGCTGATGGTATCCTGTCCGGCAGGTGTAGCGACAATCAGACGATTGCTGTCAAACCAGAACATACCGTCCTCGCGGGCCATAAGGATCTGGAAGTCAATAGCCTTCTTAACTGTTGCGCGGGCTGCAACGGTTGGGTTGTCAAACAATTCAATAAACTTCTTTGGGTTAGCCTTCGCCTCCAACAGCAACTCACGCTTGATCTCTGCATTCTTCTGGTTAGTGTCTACACCAAGGTAGATAGCCACTGGCATCAGCTCGTCAATTGTCTTATTGCGAACCAGCCCAACAGCATCGTGAAGGATGAACTCGGTGTTGATGTCAAGCTCAGCCTTATGCTCAGTGTTAACCTCTTCAAACAGACCTCCACCGTTAGCCTTGTTACCCGGATGCATCTCCAAGAACTTCATAAGCGTAGGCTCGTTAGCCTGAACCATAAGTAGACCATTCTCAAAGACAACGTGCTTACGAACAGCAAACGTGCTCTGCTCGTCAGAGAAGATAGAAGCCTCGTTGGGGCAGTAGCGAATCTGTCGGTTAGTATTGGTCTCGGGATCGTAGATGATAGCCTCAGACTTAATGGTAGCAATAATACCACCACCCTTAGGGATGCTGAAGATCTTAGCCTTACGCTCGTTTGATTCCGCTTTTTGAGCTGCGGACGCTCGTGTTGCTGGACGTGCCATAGTTAAATGAAATTAAGTTAATAACTCCTGCAAAATTACGTCTCTATGCAAAGCAAAAATCTGGATGACTTTTAGCCCTACATCTGTTCTTTACTTCAGTACAGGATATGCCAAACTCTTTAGCTGCTGCGCTTTGTGATTCATAAAGCTTACCATAACAAATAACTGGCTTTTTATTTTTTTGCGCTGCTGCCTCCCAAGCTTTTCGCTCTATACTCTTTTCTCCAATCTTTCTTTTGCGTTCTTCAGTAAATTTTACACCAGTGGCTGCCTTGCGCATCTTCTCTTTCGTTTCTTCACTGCACTCATATCCTACGCGACCATCTCCTCCATCCGTCATATTGCAAAGCGTTCCTGTGCCTTTGTCGAGTCTACCGAAAACAGATATATAGTGTACCTCTAATTGCTTTGCTTCTTCTTGAGATATATCCTTATGTGGATATTCTATAGTGTATCCGTGTTTTTCAACTATACGTTTCCAAAAGTCAGACCTATTCTTTACGGCTGTTGCTCGACGGCCCACACCAATGCCAACATAAAATATAACGCCATCATCTGCCCGCTTGTGAAAGTATATGTAGTGTTTATTCATATCTCTAATTTACAAAATATATCAACACGTATTGAATAAATATGCAAATAAAAAGAGGGCCCGAAGGCCCTCTCTGTCAGCAATCAGTAGAACTGATTACTTCGTCAAAAGGCAGTGTTGGTTGGCTGCGCGAGTTACCAGTGCGAACTCCGAGCGGTAGTTGAACTGCAGGGCGTCCGTGTTGGTGTTGGTTACACCCAGGATAGAACCCGTCATCCAGTGCTCCATCTCGCGGTTGTATCCGTTGGTAGACTTGTAGTTGAGCTCGAGAGCCGGAGACTTCTCTCCAGTGCGAGGATCAGCAACATTGGTCAACGGAATCATTACACCTTGGAAGTTGCTAGCGCCCAACAACGTAGGATCGTTAAGGAGCTTCCAGCTGTGCTTGTGGAAGGTGTAGCTACCACGCATAAACGAAGAGAAGCCAAGCTTCACCATATCAGCAGCGTTAGCGAACTGACCAAATTGCGTAGTAACACCAGCGGTGATGTTAGCAGCTGTAGACGTACCAGAGGCGATCAGATCGTCGATGGCGAGGTCTTGCAGACGGTTAACGTACATAGCGTACTCAGGCATAGCACCTTGCTTGTCGAGGGCAGTGATGATAGCATCAAGCTCGTCAAGGCTAGCGATAGCAGCGGTACCTACAGCACCAGAGTTAACTACGATACCACGGTTTTGGATAGCAGAGAAGTAACCTTCAGAACCAGAGATAGAGCCAAGGGCCGTCAAACCGGTGTTAGAAACCTCTTCACCCAACAGCATCATCATCTCACGCTTGTCGAGGAAGCGCTGACGAGTGTCGTTCTCAGACTTGATGAACCAGCGGTAGTCGCCGTTACCCAAGTTGATCCAGCCGATGTTGGTAGCCTGTGAACCAGTAACCTTGTAAACCTCTTTGAGGATCTGGTATGGGTTGGTACGCTTAACAACGTTTGATTCGAGGTAGCCAGTGTTCTGGTCGGTACCTTGAGCAAACATATTACCAACGATGGGGAAGTTAGCTGAAGCAGCAGCAGCAGAAGCGCTAAGACCAGCAGAGCTCAAAGAAACAGCCGTTGCAGCAGCAGTAGCGGTTTGAGAGAACTCACCAGAGCTAACAGCCGTGATGATGAAACGGTCTACACCGCCAACCAAGATCACGTCGTTAACACGCAGGTACTTTTGAGCAGCAGCCTTGGTAGCACCAGTAGCGCTGGTAGCAGCAGAGGCAAGGTTCAGCGTCAAGGTCGTAGCACCGACAGCAGCAGAAGCAGCAGGCGTAGCAACCTGAAGCTGGTGCAGGCGGGTCTCTTCCCAGTACTGAACTTCGTCAGCAGCGCCATTAGACTTAACGGCTCCTACCATTTGCAGGAAGCCAGTG
>Ga0078894_10005039_pt1 | contig 10150 bp, 6 predicted proteins | sample LauGreSu1BDMLBSD_2_FD_67506 | JGI IMG/M metagenome (GOLD analysis project Ga0078894, IMG submission 67506) | Freshwater lake microbial communities from Lake Michigan, USA - Su13.BD.MLB.SD (version 4) (version 4) | ecosystem: Environmental > Aquatic > Freshwater > Lake | place: Lake Michigan, USA...
GTGCCGAAGGTCGACACGCGGTCGGCGATCCCCTCCTGGCGGAACTCCTCGGAGATCGAGCCGCCTTCCTCGGTCATGCGGTGCAGGCGGTTGAACGCGCTCGCGACCTGGTTGGCCTGTCGCTCGGCGCGCGACTCGGCGGGCATCAGGTCGCCCGCGATCATCGCCGTCGCGAATCGGTCGTACGGCATGTTCGAGCGGAGCGCCTCGAGCAGCCAGTCGCGCCAGGGCCAGGTGAAGCAGTCGCCGTCGGACTGGTAGCCGAAGGTGTCGGCGAAGCGCGCGAGATCGAGCCAGACGCTCGCGCGGTGCTCGGCGGCGCGGGGCGAGGCGAGCATGGCGTCGACGCGGCGCTCATAGGCGTCGGCCGCGGTGTCGGCGGAGAACGCGTCGATCTCCTCGGGAGTTGGCGGAAGCCCGGTGAGCGCCAGCGCGGCGCGGCGGAGAAGCGTCGCGCGGTCCGCTTCGGGCTCAGGCCCGAGGCCGTCGGCCTCGAGCCGGGCCAGGATGAGCGCATCGATTGGATCCCGCCGCCACGCGGGATCGACCCGCGCGGTCTCCGGCGGCCGGATGGGGTCGTGCACCAGCGCCGGCACCTCGGGAAGGACCGGTGCGACGAACGCCCAGTGCGCCCTGTATTCCGCGCCCTGTGCGATCCAGCGGAGCAGGATCTCGCGCTCGCGTTCGTTCAGCGGCCGCTTGAGCTCGGGCGGCGGCATCATCTCGTCGGGATCCACCGAACGCAGCCGCGCGGCCGCCTCGCTCGCGTCGAGATCCCCCGGCACGATCGCCCGATGCCCGGACCGGAGCAGGGCATAGGCGCCCTCCGCGGTGTCGAGCCGGAGCCCGGCCCTCTGCGTCGCGGCATCCGGACCGTGGCAGCCGAAGCATCTGTCCGAGAGAATCGGACGGACATCCCGGTTGAAGTCGAGCAGCGCGGGCGGCGCGTCGGCCGCCGGCGAGGCCAGCGCGAGCGATGAGAGCGCAGCCAAAATCACGGCCGGGCCACTCTACCTTCCGCTACACTTCGGGACTATGCCCACGACGAAATTGGCTCGCCTCGCCCTTGAGGACGGGACGGTCTTCCACGGTCGCGCGTTCGGTGGTTCCCTGAAGGACTACGAAGGCGCGGGCGAGGTCGTGTTCAACACGGCGATGTGCGGCTACCAGGAGGCCTTGACGGACCTCTCCTACACCGGCCAGATCCTCACGATGACCGCGACCGAGATGGGCAACTACGGCGTCGCGCCGGAGGACATCGAAAGCGCGACCCCGTGCGTGGCCGGCTTCGTCGTCCGCGAGCTTTCGGCGATCGTGTCGAACCAGCGGGCGACGCGGAGCCTGTCGGATTGGCTCGCGGACGCGGGGATTCCCGCGATCGAGGGCATCGATACCCGCGCGCTCGTCCGGCGCCTGCGCATGGGCGGCGCGATGCGCGGCGTGATCTCGTCGGTCGCGCTCGCCGAGGCGGGCGACCTCGACCTCGTGGCGCGCGCGCGCGCGATCCCGTCGATGGCGGGCGCCAACCTGGCCGCGAAGGTCTCGCCGCGCTGCAGCGGCCGCTACGAGGAGGCGCTTGGCGAGTGGGCGCCGCGCGGAGGCCTGTTCGTGGAGACCAAGCCGACTCCGGAGGGCCGATCGCCGGGTGCGCGCTTCCAGGTCGCCGCGATCGACTGCGGCGCCAAGCGGAACATCTACCGCCATCTCGTCGAGCGGAACTGCGATGTCCACTTCCTTCCGCACACCGCGACGGCGGCGGAGATCCGGGCGCTCCGGCCGGACGGGCTCTTCATCTCGAACGGTCCCGGGGATCCCGCGGTCGTGAAGAGCGTGATCGAGACCCTGCGGGAGGTCGCGGGGGAGGTGCCGACCTTCGGCATCTGCCTCGGACACCAGTTGCTGGCCCTCGCCCTCGGCGCGACGACCTGGAAGCTCAAGTTCGGCCATCGGGGCGCCAACCAGCCTGTGCGTAACCTGTTGACTGGTCGGATCGAGATCACCAGCCAGAACCACGGCTTCTGCGTCGATGAGACGAGCCTGCGGGCTGCCGGGGGCGAGCCGACGCACATCCACCTCAATGACGGCACGCTTGCCGGGTTCCGTCACACTGCCAAGCCGATCTTCAGCGTGCAGTACCACCCCGAGGCGAGCCCGGGTCCGCATGATTCCGCCTACCTGTTCGATGTCTTCGTGGAGATGATGACCACCCGGAAGCCTGTTGGCGCTGCGGAGATGGAGCGCGCCCAGCGCGCCCTCGCGGCGGTCTGAAGCGGTTTGTCGCCGGCAGTTTCGCCCGTCATTTTCGCCATTCCGTCGATTCGCGGGGAACCGCGCCGCGGTGGGCCGCGATTGCTTCCACCGACATGGCGGCATGCATATTCATGCGTCGGCACGCGTGAGCCGGAGTGCGCTGCGCGAGCGGGCCTGACTCGGTGGGTTGAGGCGTTCTCCGCCTTGACTTTCCCGATCCCAATCCCGACCTCAAGGCCCCGACTCCTTGCGGGATGCCGGCTGCGAGAGTACCTTGTCGCCTCTCTGCGCCTGCGTCCACGGAGGACCAGCGCCGGGTTCGTCGGAATGCGAGTGTCGAGGCTTCGAGAGAGAAGCGCGGCGATCGCGGCCGAGCGTGCGTCCAGACAGCGACCCATAGAGGCACTTCGCCCTGCCCCGATCAGAGTGGCGATTCAGGAGTCACGAATGCAGCGCAGCACCACGAACGAAGCGACTTTCATCATGACCACCGCCGGCCAGCGCGCGATCCGTGCCGCTGCCGGTGTCGTCGCCGTCGCTCTCGTCGGAACGATGCCCTGGATGGCGTCGCAGAGCACGCTCGCGCAGGATGCGCCCGCGGCCGGAGGTGCCGACAAGGCCTCTCAGGTCGATTCCACCCGAACTGCAGCCCGCGAGGCGATGAGCCGCAGCGACTGGAAGAAGGCGATCGACCTCTGGTCGGCCCTTCTGGCAGCCGCTCCGGGCGATGCCGAGGCGGCGAAGGGCATGTCCCGCGCCCAGGCTGCGCTCGACCAGGGTGCGCTGATCAACGATGTCGGCACCGATCTCGCGCTGCGGAAGCAAAAGGCGGAGGTCGAGGTGAACGCCTCGCTCGCCAGCGCGACCAGCGCGGTGGCCGGCGGAGACTTCACGGGCGCGAAGCGGGCCGCGCTGAGCGCGAAGATCCGTCTTGAGCGCGAGAAGAGCATCTTCCCGGGCTCCGAGTATCAGGGCCTGATGGCGAAGCTCGACGGCGTCCTGGAGCAGGCCGAGGTCGGCGAGGCCAATGCGGCCCTCGCGAAGGCCGAGACGGCCCGTCGCGAGGCGGCCGATGCGGCCCGCGACAAGCAGAAGACCGACGCAGAGGCCCGTACCAAGGCGATCAATGAGCGCCTTCTCCGCGTGCGCCAGCTCCAGCTCGAGCTGAAGTACGAGGAGGCGATCAAGGTCGTCGACGAGATCCTCTTCCTCGATCCGAACAATCCGGCGGCCCAGACCCTCCGTCAGATGCTGAAGGCGAGCCAGCTGTACCGCGAGTACTCGGAGATCGAGGGCCGCCGCAGCGAGGCCTACGCGAACTTCTCCAAGGAAGCGCTCGAGCGCTCGGTTCCTCCGACTCCGAATGTCACCGGCGCCGGCCCGAAGTCGGTCTCGAGCCTTCTCGAGTACCCCGAGGATTGGCCGGCCCTCAGCGAGCGCCGTCTCCGCGACCCGGCGACCGGTTTCCGCGAGGCGGGCGCGAACCGCGCCGCGATGATCGCGATGACCAAGCCCGTCTCGGTCAACTTCAGCGGCAACGAGCTCGGACAGGTCTTCAGCTACATGAGCCAGGTCAGCGGCGTGGATTTCCACCCCGACTGGAAGTCGCTCGAGAGCCTCGGCGTTTCGAGCGCCGACAAGGTCACGCTCACCCTCGACAACGTGCCGGCTGAGGTCGCGCTCAAGCGCGTCATCGAGCAGCTCGGCGACGAGGGCGGTCGCCCCGACTATGCGGTCGAGGACGGCATCGTGGTCGTCAGCAGCGAGGACCAGCTCCGCCAGAAGACCCTCACGATCGTCTACGACATCCGCGACCTCATCTTCGAGGTCCCGTACTTCGACAACGCTCCGAAGTTCAACCTCGGCGGCTCGACGCGTCAGATCGAGCGCGTGCGCGCCAACGACGACGGCAGCGTCTTCGCGAGCGGCAGCGGCTTCGGCAGCGACGAGGGTTCCTCGGGCTCCGAGCGCGGCACCGATCCGTCGGACCGGAAGTCGCGGTCCGAGCTCGTCGACGAGGTCAAGACCGTCATCATGGACTCGGTCGATCCCGAGCACTGGGTTGAGACCACCGGCGACGGTCCGGGGCGCATCCAGGAGCTCAACGGCAACCTGATCATCACGAACACCGCGCGCAACCACCGCGACATCGAGGGCCTGCTCACGCAGCTCCGCGCGATCCGCGCGCTCCAGATCAACTACGAGGCGCGCGTCATCGGCGTCACGAGCGACTGGTTCGAGCAGATCGGCATCGACCTCGACCTGTACTTCAACACGAACGACGGCATGTTCCAGCAGGCCCGTGGCGTCGATCCGAACTTCAACCTCAGCGACTTCTTCATCCAGAGCGGCAACGCCCAGGGCCAGGTGAAGGACCCCGTCATCTTCGGACCGATCGACCGCGATCCGACGACCGCGATCGGCAACACCGATGCGCCGCCGTTCGGCGTTCCGACCGACGATGGCACCGACATCACCTACGTCTACGGACCGGTCGGATCGCCGATCCGCCGTGCGGACGGATGGCGCCCGGTCGGGTTCACGCAGAACTCGATCGGCGTGATGGACACCCTCGCGGGCACCGCCGTCGGCGAAGGCATCGGCCAGCAGATCGTCTCGAACGGCCTCGCCGCCGCGACGACCGGCTTCAGCTACATGGACGACATCCAGGTCGACCTGCTCATCAAGGCCACGCAGGCGGACCAGCGCAACGTGGTGCTCACCGCGCCGCGCCTGACGCTGATGAACGGCCAGCGCTCGTTCATCACGATCGCCAAGCAGATCGCGTACATCTCGAACGTGGTGCCCGTCGTCGGTGACGCGAGCACCTCGTTCCAGGCGGTTCCCGACTATGTGCAGGACGGCTTCGTCCTCGACATCGAGGGCGTCGTCTCGGCCGACCGCCGCTACGTGACCATGACGGTCCACTTCGACACGAGCACGCTGCTCAAGTTCGATTCGGCCAGCGTCTCGGGCGCCGTCGGTGGAACCGGGAATGTCGGCGGTCGTGGCGCCTCCTCCGAGGCGACCATCCAGCTGCCGCAGATGCAGGTCCAGTCGATCCGCACCACGGTCAGCGTGCCTGACAAGGGCACGATCCTCCTCGGCGGCCAGCGCCGCCTGACCGAGGTCGAGCTCGAGTCCGGCGTGCCGGTCCTCTCGAAGATCCCGATCGTCAACCGCTTCTTCACGAACCGCCTCGACAGCGAGCAGGAGCTCACGCTCGTCATGCTCATGCGTCCGGAGATCGTGATCCAGAGCGAGAACGAGGAGATCCTCTTCCCGGGCCTCGTCGACCAGCTCAGCAACATCGGCGGCTGAGCCGCTGAACGGTGAACAGTCCCGGCGCGGCGGCGAACTCTCGCCGCCGCGCCTCTTTTTGGCGACATGGCCGCTCTGCTATCGTGCGCGTTCGCCTGAACGGAGTCCTCGATGGCCGCGCCCTCGTCCCACATCAGCATCCGCAAGCACGACGGAGTGATCCGGATCGACTTCGTCGACCGGAACATCCTCGACGAACTGAACATCCACCAGATCGGCGAGGAGCTCCTGAAGTCGGTCGAGAGCGAGTTCAAGCCGAAGGTCGTGATCGTGTTCGCAAACGTCGAGCACCTCTCGAGCGCGGCGTTTGGCACGCTCATGAAGTTCCTCGAGCGGGTGAAGAGCCGCGACGGGCAGCTGCGGCTCTGCGAGCTCAAGCCGCGGGTCCTCGAGGGATTCACGATCACGAAGCTCAACAGGCTGTTCGCGATCCACGACAGCTACCAGGCGGCGGCCGACAGCTTCAAGTAACCCTCCGATGGCGACGAGCCTCCCGGCCTTCCGGTGCGACGAGACCCTGCGCGAACTGCGCCAGGGGCTTGAGTCCGTTCAGGACACGATCGCGACCGCGCTCAGCGCGCGGGACTACGAGGAGGGTGCCATGTTCGCGATCCGGCTTGCGATCGAGGAAGCGATCGTGAACGCGTTTCGACACGGAAATCGCAGCGATCCGAAGAAGGTCGTGTTCTTCCGCGCCGAGATCGACGACCGTGAGGCGCGCTTCGAGGTCGAGGACCAGGGGCCCGGGTTCGATCCACGCACCATCCCCGATCCGACCGACGAGGACAACATCGAGATTCCGTCGGGCCGCGGCGTCATGCTGATCCGCGCGTACATGAGCTCGGTCGAGTATGTGAAGCCTGGCAATCGGCTCCGGATGAGCTATGTGAAGGGCGCTGTGCCGTCAGCGTGATTCGAAGGTTGTCTCGAGGGGGAGCTCGTAGACCGTCGCGCCCGCGGGCGGCAGCAGGCCGCCCGAGCCCTCGAACGAGGGCGTGTATCGCACCCATGCCTCCGCATGCAGCACGATCCAGCAGCGGGCGCGGAGGGTGTGCGTGCCTGCCGGAAGCTCGCCGAGGTCGGCGCGGAAGACGAGCTTTTCCTCGGGCAGCGCGGGAAGCTGGCCGTTCTCGCGCCAGAACGGCTCGACATCGTGCAGGAAGAGCGACCAGTCGGCAGGCGCCGACCAGGGTCCGCCGTCGACCGACACGCCGCCGAACACGAGGCGCGGTGTGATCCGGCCGGGAAGAATGAGCTCGCCGAACGCGGGCCTCACCGTTGCGCGGAGGCCTTCATCGGCCCGCTCGACCTCGATCGTCGCCTGGACGATCGCGCGCGCGGCGGACTCCAGCGTTGCGGCGCCGAGCTTGCCGGCCTTCTGCGCATTGTCGAGGAACGAGAAGTCGAAGAGCGGCCTGTTCTTGCCGGGCTTCGCACACTCGATGAGCAGCAGCGCCGCCTCGTCGACTTCAGCCTGGGTCATGAGTGAAGGAGCGAGTCGCTGCCAGTAGTCGTACGGCGGCCGGACGCTGGTCCAGTAGGCGTTGCGCAGCGGCGTGGGAAGGGTTCCGACGAGGCTGTCCTGGAAGCGCGAAACCAGGAAGGCGAGCGCGAGGGGGATCAGCAGGAGGAGCCGCTTGGATTGCAGCTCCTCATCGCGGCGGACCGCCGCAGGCTTGGTGAGGTCTGTGCCGCACTCGGGGCAGCGCGTCGGGTGCGCGCCGGTGCAGAGTTGATCGCAGTTGGTGCAGCGAAGGCGTCCGACGCGCACGAGCGGACCCATGAGGACGAGCAGCGGGCTGAAGAGCAGGTATGGCCAGCAGCCGGAGAGGGTGCTGAGCGTGACGCCGCGCGGCAGCAGCCACAGCGCGACGGCGAGCGCGATCGCGCCGATCCCGAGTTTGACGCCGATCCAGGGGAGCGACGCGCGGAGTCGCGCGAGCGGTGTGGCCGTGGGGTCGTTTGCGGCGATCGCGGACGCGAGTCGTGCGCGCGTGAAGGGCTCGGTGACTCGCCACACGAGCGGGCGCCTCCGCGCGGTGCGGCGCAGCTCGGCGAGCGACCGGTAGGCGTCGGCGCTCGCTCTCGTCGGCAGGGCTTCCCAGTAGGCGACGAGCTTCGGCTGATCCTCGCGGGCGAAGCCGTGGCGTGCGCACGGCTGCTCGTCGACGCGCACCTTGCACCAGGGGCAGACGCAGCCGTGCGATTCCCACACGATCGGGCGGATCGATCGCCATCGGCGCCGCGAGAGGTACTGCGCGAGTTCGACGATCAGGAGAACCGCGATGAAGCCGATCCCGAGATTGCGGAACGCTGAATCGATGCCGGGAGGAGGCGCTGGTGTTCCGGCGAATGCCACGAGGAGCTTCGGGAGGAACATGAACCCGATGCCGGCGAGCAGCGCGATGAGCTTCGTGACGCAACCGGCCTTGCGCGATCCAGGGTGGTCCTCGCCGTAGCCGTCCCACTCGGACTTCGTGATCGACCAGGGTCGGAGATCGGTGGTTTCCGATCGCATTCGCCGGAGTCTACCCGGCGGCGCCTGGCACGCGTCGTGCGGTGCACGGCACCGCACGACGCGTGCCAGGCACCGGCTGCGGGATGCGCGTCTAGGGCACCGCGAAGGTTGCCTGCAGCGGGACCTCGAACGCTTCCATCGAGGGATCAGGGAGGATCGGCGTGTCTCGATCGCCGAACTCGACCGGGAGCTTGTTGGTCGTCGTCGGCCCCACGATGAGCCAGCACCGGGCGAGGATCGAGTGGTTGCCGCTCCGGAACTCGGCGAGGGCCGGCAGCTCGCCCGCGGATCGCCAGGTCTTGCCGCCATCCGTCGAATGGCTTCCGAGGACGAGGCGCATCGATGTCGAGAATCCGAGCAGCGGCGTGCCCCAGTTCGGTCTCGCGTGGAGTTCGACGGTGCCGCGTTCGGAATCCGGACTCGCCTCGAGCGTCGCGCGGCAACTGGCACGGGCCGCTCGTTCGCGGTAGCTCGTCGGGATCTTTCCGGAGGCGATCGCCTTCGGAATGAACTCCCACGCGAACACGCCTCCGCGGGCGTTCTCTGCGAGCTGGATCAGCAGGTCCGCCGTCGCCGTCGCCTCGGCGGGCGACATGGTCGCGATGTCGAGTTTCTCGAAGTAGCGGACCGGTGGAGTCGTGACCGAGTACACCGCGTTCTGTGCGCGGACCGGAAGCGCGTCGAGGATGAGTGCAGCCCCCGACGGCAGCGCGAACCAAAGGAGGACAAACAAGAACCCCGCCCAAGGTGCGCTGCGTGCCTTGGCGCCGCGCACGACCGCGAGGCGCCCCCTGAGATTCGCACCGCACTCGGGGCAAAGCGTCGGACGATCGTTCGTGCAGGGGTGCCCGCATGCCGCGCAGTGGGGCCGGCCTGCCTTCCAGCCCGACCAGGTCGCCGCCACGAGGGGTGGGATCAGGACGATGGGCCAGCAGGCCTTCAGCGGGAGCATGGCATCCCGCCGGCTGAAGAAGAGGTCGAGTACGGCCACCAGGCTGATGAGGAGCGTTCCCGCGAGCAGCGCGAGCGGCCACGCGGCCGCGGCGCGCGCGACGGGAGTGCGTTCGGCGTCGAACATGCCGGGCGCAGCGACGCCGACCCAGCGGATGAGCAGGTGCCGCGAGCGATGGATGCCCCGGTGCTCGCGCTCGGACTGACGCAGCTCATCGATCGCCCGCAGGATGACCGAGGAGTCGCGGGTCGCGAGCGCCTCCCAGTACGCGAGGAGCGCGGGCTGGTCCGCTTGGCTGTAGCCATGGCCGGGGCAGGGCTGGCGATCGACGCGCGTCTGGCACCAGGGGCAGACGCAGCCATGCGATTCCCACACCATTGCGTGCGTCGCGCCCCACTCTCGGAAGGCGCGGCGCATGCGTCGGATGCTGTGCAGGCACCACGCGGCGAGCACGGCCGAGAGCAGGACGAACGCGACCGTCCACCATGCACTGAGCTTCGAGTTCGCGAGACCGACGGACACGATGACGAAGAGGATCGCGGTCCCGATCGCGATTCCGGCAAAAGCCGGCGGCACGCCCGTGGCCGAGTCCTGGTCGGAAGGGACTCCCGCCGGCGAGCTCCCGTCGCGCGGAGTTTCGCCTGGCGGTTCGCGCGAGGCGATCCCGTCCCACTGGGCCTTGGTGATCGACCAGGGCTGGAGGCCTGAGATTCGCTCGCCGTCCGCCATGCCGCGCAGTCTAGTGGCCGCGCCCGGCACGCGTCGTGGGGTGCCAGGCACCCCACGACGCGTGCCGGGCGCGGCCGTGTGGTTCGCGTGCGGCGGGCGTCGCGTGGGGCTAGCGCGCGATGGCTTCCGCCCGCGTCTCGCGCAGCACCGTCACCTTGATCTCGCCGGGGAAGGTCATCTCCGCCTCGACGCGCTTCGCGATCGCTTCCGCGATCTGGAACGCCGTCGTGTCGTCCGCCTTCTTCGCGTTGAGGATCACGCGGATCTCGCGGCCCGCCTGGATCGCGTGGGCCTCGTCGACATGCGGCTGCTCGCGGGCGATCGACTCGAGCTGCTCGAGGCGCTTGATGTACATCTCCATCGACTCGCGGCGCGCGCCG